>Ga0209702_10002483_pt1 | contig 32037 bp, 24 predicted proteins | sample FRY01_FD_187210 | JGI IMG/M metagenome (GOLD analysis project Ga0209702, IMG submission 187210) | Freshwater microbial communities from Lake Fryxell liftoff mats and glacier meltwater in Antarctica - FRY-01 (SPAdes) (version 2) | ecosystem: Environmental > Aquatic > Freshwater > Ice > Glacier...
TGCGCATTTTGACCAAGACTTGATGCTCTTCGGGAATCGCTCCAATGGTGCTTTTAATCTCCATCGCTGTTCGACCTAAATCTAAACGTGCAATACCAAGCTCAATGGCTTGTTCAACGTAATCATAAAGAATATTCTGGTACAAAGAATATTTCTTGTTGGCCTCGTAATCTAGACCAATCAAATGAGCATCACCTTGATTATTGTGAATTATAAATGTGCTAAATCCAACTAATTTACCTTTTACCAAATAGGCATTAAATCGGAGTCTATCACCTAATTCGCGCTTTAGCGATTCAAAATAAGCCGGCCGCATTCTAAACAACCTAAATCGCGCCTTGTCAAACACATTCCTATACAGTTCATCAATTTGATCCGAATGCTCATGTATCGATTCAAAACCCCACTGCTGCCGCTCCAATTGAACTCCCTTTTTTCGTGCAGCTCGAGCTCTAATACGATACTTCGAAGCCATCGCATTTAAATAATCATCGAAAACTTTCCATTCTGAACTCACTGGCATAACCATGATGGGCAAGGACGGGACTTTTCTGTAGCTTTCTTTATTGAATTGTGCCAAGGTTTGACCATACTCTTTTGGAAATTCCTTTACCATGATAATCGAGTATGGACCCTGGACCATATCGGCCTCGCTTACTACCTTTGACCAAATATTGGCCACTGCTTTTGAGTTAATGCCTTCATCGAAATACAAACCATAAGGTCCACTAACTTGGGCATTGCCAGCAATTAAAATTCGAATACCTTTTTTACCACTTCCAAGATGAACAAGCATTTTTACTACCGACTCAATATGCAAGGTGAACTTACTATCCGATTCGAACAAACGCCCCAACTCATCTAAGTTTTCTTTGTAAAGAACCAATTCCTGAAAACAACCATGAGCAACAATCTTATCACCTTGCTTCACAATCGGGTACAAGAACTTGCCTTTACCACCACATCCAGCTTCTAAAGCCCTTAAATACTCAGCTCCAGCATAAACGCCAGCATCTTTCAATGCTATTTCTTTTAAAAATCCATTACTGCCCCACTCTACAGAATACGATGGCAACGATTGGATTTCAGGCTTAGCGTGCGTTTGCATGGATGCTGCAAATGTAATGTTTGTCATTCAAATGCATTTCATTTTCAAACATCTCAATCTTAGAAATGTTGCAATAAAAAAGCCCGCGTCAAATGAATGATGCAGGCTTTAAATTGTGCTAATAGCTCCTACTTAGATACTACCAATTTGATCGTTTTCTGGGCATTGCCCGTTCTAACTTGAACAAAATAAACTCCCGATGGTAAATCTGAAACTTCCCATTGGTGCTCTCCTGAAGCTAGATAACCCAAATCGCGATTCATAATTAATCGTCCTGATAAATCAGACACAGAGTATGAAACCTGATTCGGATCTTCAGTCTTCAAAATCACGCGACTTATATTCTGACTCGGGTTTGGATGAATACTAAAATCGAACGTCGATGGCGCTTCAATTCCCAGCGCGGCATCGAACAGCGTATTAATCGTAGTATTAGTAACGATTGGCAAGTTAAAATCGAAATAAATAAAAGCGGTATTCGTGATTTGTGTTCCTAGCGGGATGTCTTGTTTACGGTTGATGTCGTAACTAATCAAACCATGTGAACGAGGCTCATTTCGGAAACTATCAGGAAGTAAAATATTGTTAAAGGTAAATGTTACATATCCTTCACCGGTGATAGTGTATTCGACAGGATGACTTGTTTGATCTAATCTGAAACTAGGCACATCCAAAGAAGGGTCTAATGTATCACGAATTATAACTGTGAAAGCTGTATCTGTTCCTGTGTTCTGAAAACGAATTCGATAATGAAATTCCGTGACTTCTGGAGTGATATATCCAAATTGACCTTCACCTTCCGGACTTACCATTTTATCATTTGGATCGTAAGAACCACTTATCAATCTTGAATAGTTGTATGTGTTATTATCCAAATCAGCATCAATTCCTGAAATAGAAACTGTTGCCTGAGCACGAGCTGAATCGCCTAAAACTGCTAAAGTCGATAACGTACTGTACAAATAATAAGAACGATTTGCCTGCGGAGCTAAAGGTAAAATTGGCCAAGTTGCAGTTCGAGTTGCAGCTGAGTATGAAGAAACCGCTGGAGAAGCGCTAGAATAAGTTGATAATGGGTCGTGTTGAACACTTAGCGTTGGACTAAGCGTTGTTGTACCAATATTTCTTACGTTTGCATACCAATGCAATGGAAAACCGGGACGAGCAGGTCCGCTAGAAAGATAAACAGCAACATCACTAAATATTGAATCTGGCTGCAGGTAAAAATGATTGTTGTTGTAGGCGGTTCCTGCGGATGTTGCATTCACCTGAATACTTTGTGGAGAATCAGGACATATTTGTGTCCAATGACTTGGCGAATAAACACTTATGTCATAGGTTCCTGGAACTGCTGAAATATGATAGTTTCCGCTAGCATCTGTTGTTGCATAATGATAACCGGGACCAGCATTTACCAAAACATTTGATAAAAAACCTTCTCCACCATCTTGAACGCAATTTCCGTTTAAGTCATTAAATACTTTTCCATAAAGGTGAACGTAACATGACGATGGCAGAACTGCATGATCATAATCTTGATCGGTGCATCCATTTGCATCTGTTACCGTTAAATGATAATATCCCGGTTCTAAAGCACTGATAGAAGCAACAGTTGCTCCATTGTTCCAGCTAAACGCATACGGAGCAACTCCACCTGAAACAGTTGATGTAGCCGATCCGCCGCTAGGCAAACAACCACTATAACTAGCGCTAACATTAACATTGACAGGACTGCTTGTTGATACATATTTATAAACGCCAATGCTACATCCTTGATTGTCTGTAACTTGAACATTGTATGAACCTGAAGCTAAACCCGTTTGATCTTCGGTGGCAGAACCATTCGACCAAACATACGTGTACGGAGTAATGCCACCTGTTACAGTCAAGTTAATAACTCCATTGGATTGCAAACAAACGGCTGGAGTTACGGTGCTTGTTACTTGTAAATAGTTTGGACCAGCCGGTACGTTTACAAATTGTTGACGAGTACATCCATTCGCATCTGTAATCATACAAATGGCGGTGCCAGGCGATAATCCTGTTGCAGTTTGCGTTAATTGTGCGGGAGTTGTGCTCCAAAGATACGTGTAAGGTGCAGCACCATTAGCAGGAGTGACAGTTGCAGTTCCATCAAAGCAATTTGAAGGTGTAGCTGCGGATGTTGCCGTGATTGGAGAAGTTGAATAAACATATAAACCTTCGCCCGACGTTCCAGCGCCGTTACCTGCATTAACAAAACAGCCATTTGACGAAGTTACTGTTGCCGAATACCAGCCTGCTGCGACATTACTTACAGAATCAGATGGATTAACGAGTCCATTGTGCACATCACCTGTGCTCCAAACAACATCATATGGTCCGGGAGCTCCTGAAATTGCAATTCGAAGTTTGCCATCTGCATTATTACATGTTGCAGGAACATTGTTTTGGTTCACGTTAAACGGAGGCATAATATAAACACCAGTGGATCCAAATAGCGATGTTGGACTCCCAGAATCATACGCATGCACAGAGTAATAACCTGGAGCTAAACCTGTAACTGAAATTCCTGTAGCAACAGTATCGGGACCATTTGGACCGCCTATTGGAGATTGATTATATCGTATCCAATAAACAGTAAAAGGCGCAGTGCCACCAATAATATTGGCCGATGCATAAGCATCATTTTGACATGAGGTTAACATAGAATCTACTATTGAAACGGATAAACTTTGTGCCGTTAAGGAAGAAGTAAATGTTAACGCAAATGATATAACTACAAAGAGGTAGAACTTTGCAGTTAAAGTGAGTAAGTGTGTTCCCATATTTTTTAGCGTTAGTATTAATCCTACGCAAGTTAGGAATATTATTTAATGTCTGTCCACAGAGTCAGGAGTTTGAACTATAGAGGCTTCTGATTAGGCGCACGAAGGCCGAAAAAGCGCAGTTTACTTTTGTAAATGAGCATTCCTCGGACTAGTGCAACGACATAAGGACTCTAAAGACAGACTCTAATTAATGTCTGTCCACAGAGTCAGGAGTCTGAACTATAGAGGCTTCTGATTAGGCGCACGAAGGCCGAAAAAGCGCAGTTTACTTTTGTAAATGAGCATTTTTCGGACTAGTGCAACGACATCAGGACTCTAAAGACAGACTCTAATTAATGTCTGTCCACAGAGTCAGGAGTTTGAACTATAGAGGCTTCTGATTAGGCGCACGAAGGCAGAAAAAGCGCAGTTTACTTTTGTAAATGAGCATTTTTCGGTCTAATGCAACGACATAAGGACTCTAAAGACAGACTCTAATTAGTGTCTTTACACAGAGTCAGGAGTCTGAACTATAGAGGCTTCTGATTAGGCGCACGAAGGCAGAAAAAGCGCAGTTTACTTTTGTAAATGAGCATTTTTCGGACTAGTGCAACGACATCAGGAGACTCTATAGACAGACTCTATTTAGCTGAAATAACCGCTTTAATCATAGATTAAATTATCAAATAAGATGGCTTACCGCTATACCAAACTTGCTTTTTGTAGCTTTGAGGCATGTCTGAGATTCAACATTTCACTGGTTACTGCTTTGATTTGAAGCAACGTACCTTATCTCCAAAAAGAATAACTGTTTCAAATGGTCAAATAGAATCAATTGCGGAAGCCGATTCACGCGACTGCAATTCCTACTTCTTACCTGGTTTTATTGACGCGCATGTTCACATTGAGAGCAGTTTACTTATTCCTTCTGAATTTGCTCGAATGGCTGTAATTCACGGAACAGTTGGAACGATTTCGGATCCTCATGAAATTGGCAATGTAATGGGTGTTTTTGGTGTTGAATATATGCTGAGAAATGCTGCTAAAGTTCCCTTCCATTTTCATTTTGGCGCTCCCTCGTGTGTGCCAGCAACAGTGTTCGAAACAGCGGGCGATACCATTGGTCCTGAAAGCGTTGATTACCTTTTAAAACGCAAAGACATTTGGTATTTGGCTGAAGTGATGAATTTCCCGGGGGTGATTGCTGGTGACCCCGACTTGATGGCAAAAATTGCTTCGGCAAAAGCAGTTGGAAAACCTGTGGATGGTCATGCTCCCGGACTCCGAGGAGATGCTGTTCTTAAATATGCATCGGCTGGAATAACAACTGACCATGAATGTTTCACCTTGGAGGAAGCCATTGGCAAATTAAAGGCTAATATGTGGATTCAGATTCGTGAAGGCAGTGCTGCTCGAAATTTTGATGCTCTGCATACACTCTTGGCGAGTCACCCCGAAAAAGTGATGTTCTGCTCTGATGATAAACACCCTGACAGTTTGCTTGAAGGACATATTAATCTTCTCGTAAAACGTGCATTAGCTTTAGGATATGATATTTTTGATGTGCTCCGAGCTTCTTCATGGAATGTTCAACAACACTATAAGTTACCAGTTGGGATGCTTCAAGTTGGAGATTCTGCCGATTTTATAGAAATAGACAATCCTGATGATTTCAATGTTGTTTCAACTTGGATTCGAGGTGAACACGTTGCCAATCAAGGTAAAACACTTATACACTCGGCGACTGAATCTGCTGAAAATAGATTTCATAGCAGAGATTTCAATCAAAACGAGCTAGCCCTATCACCCGAAGGGGAAACTATTAGAGTAATTGAAGCGCTTGAAGGACAATTGATTACAAATGAAATTCAATCGAAAGTAAAGTTAGACCAAGGTGGAAATTGTGTTAGCAACGTTGATGAAGATGTACTTAAAATTGCAGTGATCAATCGATACAAAGAAGCTCCTGCTGCAGTTGCGTTTATCAAGAACATTGGATTAAAACATGGTGCCATTGCATCATCGGTTGCGCACGACTCTCATAACATTGTGGTTACAGGATGCAGTGATGAATTGATGGCAAGAGCTGTGAATTTGTTGATGAAAACCAAAGGCGGATTGTGTGCTGTAAGTGAACACGAAAATCATGTGCTTGCCTTACCAGTTGCAGGTTTAATGAGCACTGATGATGCTTGGCAAGTTGCTGAACATTATACGGCTTTGGATGCCTTTGTAAAAGGGAAGCTTGGCAGCCCGCTTAGAGCTCCATTTATGACTTTAAGCTTTATGGCTTTATTGGTGATTCCTTCGCTAAAATTGAGCGACAAGGGACTTTTCAATGGAGAAACGTTCGAGTTTACTTCGAATTGGGTTTAGCCTATAAACTTCCGCCGCTAATTAGGGTTCACTTAAAAAGTCAGAAACACGTCAGATGCGAGACAAGGGGATTTTATGACGTACAAATAGTACTTCAAAATACTCTTAACGAAGCAGATGGCGTGTTTCTGGCTAGGCCAAATTTCAGAAAACAATAAAATAATAATTTATGATGCATACAATCTGATCAATTTCGTCAAATAATGCACACCAAATCAAAAATTAAACATTGTAATATTCACATAATCATAATTTTAGGTGTTTTTAAGTTAACCCTAAATAGAACAAAAGCTCCCTACGCTATTCTATAAAACTCAGGACTTAAATCTCTTGGCTGAATTGCTGTTTCATCTTTCATCGTTTTGTTTGTCTCTTAATGACAATGAGCTTGGAAATATTACAGCAGGAGAAAATTTATTTTCTATCGTACTTACAACATTCGTGTAAACCTGCATAAGCCTCATCATTCGCACTTAGGCTTTGTGTGTCGTATCCCGATGCGGCGATAAGTTCTTCAACCTTTGCAACAGATATTTTTAAGGTATCGTAGCTCAAGGTCATCATTTTGGTGTCTTTATTCCATTCGGCATTTAAAACACCATCAGAGCCATCTAGCGATTTTTCAATGGTCTTTTTGCACATTCCGCAATTGCCCCAAACTTTTAGCTCGGTTGTTTTTGCTGATTCGGGCATGCCGCTAGAACAAGCCATTAGAACGGACAAACACATTACTGCAAAAAAGTAAGATTTCATTTTTGAGATTTTATTCAAATTATTCATTGCAATTACAACAGAGATTAATCAGCAATAACCAAAGGGATAGATTTTAGGATATTTCCTCCTTGGTCGCTTAATCGAACAATATAAATACCAGAATTTAGATCAACATTCAACGCTTCCCCTGAATAGATCGACTGATAAGACTTCATCATCCTCCCAGACACATCGAAAATTGAAACATTCAGCCTTTGCGCAGGAACTGAGGAGCGAACCGTAAATTGCCCCGAAGATGGATTAGGGAAAAGACTAAATTCTGCTTTTTTAACTTCGTTCAGGCCCAAAGCTGCTGGAACTATTCGCACAATTTCATTACGAACATTATCGGCATAAATTATATTCCCATTAGGTGCAATAACCAATCCCATCAGGCCTTGTGCAGGGGTTTGAATGGTAAATTCTAGGCTTGCAGGCATACTAGAAACATTATAAACACGAATCATTCCCGTAGCATAATCGCCAACCAATAAATGATTGCCCATAATTTCAATGCCTGCGGGCTTTTCTAAACCAGTGGTAACAACTTCATCCCAAGTATAACCTGTAATATTTACATATTCAGCCATCGTTTCGCTTGGTCCATAACTTGGTGCGGTCGAGGACACACTTCCCGTAGTAATGTCAATTCTTATGATTCGTTGATTTCCATTATCAACCGAATAGAGCCATCGTTTTTGCTCATCAAGAATCATGTGAGACGGAACAACTCCAGTAGGATCTTTTTGCACTTCAAAATCAGCATAGCGACGAACAATGGCATCTGAATGATCATCGTTTCCTGGATTGTGGTCGATCACAAAGTCATAGCGAACGATATCGTTACTGTAACCATCGAAAATCCAAAAAGCATTATCAACTTCCCAAGCAACACCTTGGCTATATGGACTTTCATGCAGCATATCTAGGTGAGAACCATTTCCACCTGAAGGTTGAGCAAAAACATCTAAGCTTCCTGACCACAATGTTGGACCAGTGAAAGCACTATTTGTTCCCTGATGGTTGGCATCAAAAACACCTGGAGATGTAGCAAAATTACCATTATCGCTGAATGCTATTCCCGTAGGAAGCGACATAAAATGCCACGCATTTCCATCTTGTAAAAGCTCCGAAGTTTGATCCAAACCCTCTGCTCTATTGATAATTACATTGGTTCCTCCTGAATTGGCCGTACCCTTATTTGTTACCCAAAGTTGACTATTGGTTAATGTTGGATGAAAATCGATATCCGTTGGGTTACTTATTCCATCCGTATTATCTGCAATAACTTCAAATGTAGGATTAGTAATTTGGTATGAAGTGATTATATCAGGTTTTGGCAACCCGATTTCGAAATAGCGAATCACGTTTTCCTGTCCTAGATTTCCATCGGCTTGACCATTTATTGCGCTAACCCAAAAATCAACTGTATGAACTCCAATATCATTCGTGTTCCAAGGGTTTGGAAAAGAAACCTTCTGGGTTTCGTAATTTCCGATGGATAAATTATTTAGGATTTCAGTCACTGGCGCTTCGCTATCAATTTGATAATTAAGCTCTAATGATGTAATTGTTTCTGTTCCAACATTGGTTAAAAATGCTCTTATATCAACACCGCCAGCAAGCTGAAAGTATCCCATAATTTGGGTTGAATTAGCATTCCCTGCAAGCTGAATATCATATTGAGGAGGGTTTTGAACCGTAAATGTATAATCTCCACCTAGATCAGTTCCTACATACGATTGAATAATAAAGCCTCCAACACGAACTCGAAATTGAAAGCCGCCATCGCCCCAATCGTCGCGGTAATGCAACGTATATTGAGCACCTTCTGTTAAACACCAAGGTCCTTCAGTGTAGACCGTGTTATCGCCATAGCCACCTGGATCCTGAACCTGTGCACCTGATGTGCAACCAACAACTGTATTTCCACCAAATGCGATAGTTGAAGTACCGCAAGCACTTGTTCCTGGAGTCAATTCCCAATATCCTTCATAACCATAAGTGTCGGTTATAACATCAATGCTCACTGATAATTCTCCTGAGGCACATTGTGAATATGATTTAATTGGATTGAATAAAAAGCAAAACAATAGCAAATGGGTAATAGAAAGTAGATGGGTAATTTTCATGATCATACGTATGTAAAACAAAGAAACGTAAAATATCACGAAGTGTTGAAACTCGAGTGCTAAGATTTCAAATCAATAGGCTGACATATCGACTTAAATTAGCTGAGGCATAGCGATTGAATTCTACGATTGTATGTCTAACTTTTTTTCACGTCTCTTAAAAACTCGAACTCCAATTCCTTCTGATAAAACAGCGAATTGGTCGTCATTAAAGCATATCCCAGCATTTCTTAAACTGGTTTGGGAAACCGACAAAAAGATGGCAACTGCCAATGTGTCTTTGCGACTTGTAAAATCGCTCATGCCATTGATGATGTTATGGGTTGGAAAAGAAATCATCGATGAAGTTTTATTGCTCATTCAAAATTCGGGAGCCATGAGTAGCGATCGACTTTGGATACTTATCCTGATTGAATTATCGCTCACATTATTAAATGAAATTCTAAGTCGAGGCATCTCACTTCTTGATGCACTTTTAGGTGATCTATTTGCTAATAAATCATCCCTTAAACTCATGGAACATGCAGCTAGTTTAGATTTAGAGCAATTTGAGCAAGCCGATTTTTACGACAAACTAGAACGTGCTAGGCGTCAAACCTTGCAGCGTACTGTTCTAATGACGCAAGTGCTTTCGGTTCTACAAGACATGGTTTCATTGATTTCGCTCGCCGCGGGACTCATACTTTTCAATCCTTGGTTAATTCTGCTATTAATTGTGAGCGTAATTCCCTCTTTTTTGGGCGAATCGCACTTTAATTCCAGAAGCTATTCATTGGTTCACAGTTACACCCCAGAACGAAGAGAGTTAGATTATTTAAGGCATACAGCTGCAAGCGACGAAACTGCCAAAGAGGTGAAGCTTTTTGGTTTATCTGAGTTCTTGCGTGCACGATTCAAAAGTTTGTCCGACAATTATTACAAAGCAAATAGAAAGCTCTCGACACAAAGAGCAGCTTGGGGACTTGCCTTATCAATTATTAGCACAGCAGGATATTATGCCGCATATGCGGTGATTTTGATGAACACCTTGGCTAAGGTTATTTCTGTTGGTGAATTAACATTTCTTTCCGGATCATTTGCTAGAATGAGAGGCTTGATGGAAGGAATTTTGGGAAAATTGGCCTCTATAGCTCAAGGAGCAATGTATCTCGAGGATTTTTACGCTTTCTTTTCTATTGAATCACAAATTAAAGCACCCGAAATCGCAGTTCCATTTCCAAGGCCTATAAAACACGGGTTTACCTTCGAAAATGTTGGATTCAACTATCCGAACACAGATAAATGGGCAATTAGAAACGTTTCATTTCATTTAAATCCATCGGAAAAAATTGCCTTGGTTGGTGAAAATGGTTCTGGCAAAACAACTTTAGTCAAGCTATTAAGTCGTTTGTACGATCCTACCGAAGGACAAATACTTCTTGATGGAATACCACTGAACCAATACAACCCAAATGAATTAAGGCAAGAGATCGGAGTTATATTCCAAGATTTCGTCAAATTTCAATTCACCGCAGGGATGAACATTGCTACAGGTCAAATTGAACAAAAAGCGGATACAAATAAAATAGAACAAGCGGCTCATTTAAGTCTAGCCTCTGAAGTGATAGAAAAGTTACAAGGAAAATACGATCAAATGATTGGGCGCAGGTTTGCCGAAGGCGTCGATTTGAGTGGTGGACAGTGGCAAAAGATAGCTTTAGGAAGAGCTTATATGCGAGATGCGCAACTAGTCATCTTGGACGAACCAACTGCTGCCTTGGATGCTCGAGCCGAACATGAAGTATTTGAGCGTTTCTCGACACTTTCAGAAGGAAAAATGGCAGTAATCATTTCCCATCGTTTTTCGACAGTGAGAATGGCCGACAGAATTATTGTGCTAAAAGAAGGAAAACTAATTGAAATGGGAAGTCACCAGGATTTGTTAAAAATGGATGGTTTGTATGCCGAGTTATTTCAACTTCAGGCACAAGGCTACATGTAGGATTATCTCAAAAACACGCAAAAGGCTTGTTTTATGTTTTTAATATTCCAGCTAACTGAAGTATCACGGACTCTTTAATGATCCTTATGAATTTTAACGAATCAGCTTTAATTTGCCTGAATAGTCTTGCTGCTGCACTTGTCCAGCGATGAGGGCATAATACTTCACTGTGTAAGCATAAACACCAGAAGGGCATTCGATGCCGCTTACAGTTCCATCCCATCGAGTATTGGGATTGGTCGTAGCATAAACTAATTCTCCATTTCTACTAAAAACAAGAAACTGAAAGTCGACCAACTTGGGGCAGTTTATTCCAATATAATAATCGTCATTAAGTTCATCCTTGTTGGGAGTAAACGCATCTGGTAGAAATACGTCACAGGCACAATCGTATACTTCAAGGCGCATGGTGTCTTTTGCTGATCCGCATGCATTGGTAACGTCAACAGTATATGTGCCTGGCTCATTGACCAATATAAATTTCTCTGTACTTCCGTTACTCCAAATGTAATTTCCTGGCAAACTATGAAGTGACAAATGCGCTGTATCATTGATACAAATGAGTGTATCGTTCAATATTGGATTTGGAAAAGAAAGCATATCCAATTGAATAGATTCCGAGGCACTACATCCGCCGCGCCTGACAGCAACTTCATAGGTACCTGATTGAGTAACGGTGAAGGTGGAACCAATTGATCCGTCTTGCCAAACATACGTTGCCTCAAGTTGACTAGCATCTAAAGTAAGTTCTGAAAGGGTACAGTAGGTTGTATCATTTCCAAGATCGACGGTTAAACTAGCAGCTGTGATAGAAATGTCGTCGATAAGTAAATATGAACTTGATGCATACCAAGCACTTGGGTTGTAATCGATTATTTGTGTATTCTCATCCGTATTAAAATTACCAATAATTAAATGGTCTTCGCCACCATTTGCCGTGAAATAGCCAGAGATTCGATCCCAACGAGCAGTGTCAGACAAAATATTACCGGGCTCATTCTTTATTTGAGGTGTGAGAGGCAGAACGAAAACATTGTTCACATTGACAGCTCCTGCAATAACGCATGCTCCTATTCCATCTGATGCAAATCGTTGATCATTTGGCAGATTGACGAACATCTCAAAATAATAACACTGACCAGCTTGCAATGCTTCAGTCAAAGGAACTTCAAGATATTCTCGCATATGAGCAACATCAGAACGATAAACAAAAAGTCCTACATAAGCATCGCCGGTATGAGCAAGCTGATATCCTCCAGTTGGTTGAGAAGGCACCGAAACCCAATCTCCAAAATTGGCACATGCATTATAGTAATCAGGTGTGCCCAAACTGGGGTTGTACCAAGGCGTTGCTAGATTTAGCTGGCTAGCAAAAGTTGGACATGCAGTATTCGATTCAAAACTAGGATTTGGAACCAAATTTTGGGCTTCAATTGATGCAAAAGGCAACGCAACCGCGAGAAGCGATGCCTTAACTACCAAAGAGAAACGACTGAATATCATTATTTTATCGACCAACCAAAGTTAAACTAAGTTTTGAATATTTGTCTACATTATTAATCCAAATTTAATATCTAAAAGATTAACTACGTTTTGCTAAATCTCAATACTAGGCGATTGAACTTATAAGAAGGGCTCAGTTAAAAATACCTAAAATAATGATTATTTGAATGTTTAATTTTTGATACACTGTTCCTAATTATGGCGAAATTGATCAGATTGAATGCATCAGAAATCGTTTTTTATTCTTTTATGGAACTTGGCTATGCCAATAGGAAGCAGTCTGTTTCGTTGAGAGTACAGACACTAAATAATAAATAAAGAAAAATTAGTGCAATCTTGGTGCAAGGATTTTTGATGATACTCAATTAAATTCATGTATTAAAAATGAATAATTCAGCAAGAGATAACCCATTTAAAAGGCATTAAGTGCTTTTGAGTGAACCCTATTTACATACTTGTACAATGTCATGGGTAAACGGAGATATCCTTTGCAGTGGAGGGACAATTACTGGATCTAACTTTGAAATTACCAACGAAGCAAAATTACTTCGACTGCAAAACAGTTTGAAAATTGAAAACTTTGAAAAATCAGCACGATTAAAAGTCTTCCCAAATCCTATATCGACGGGTGCTTTATTAAGTAGACGCAACGAACCAGAAGGTAAGTGTTATTGAAATTATTGATCTCGGAGGTCGTGTTGTTAGGAGCCTGTAAGTGAATAAAAATGACCAGACGCACGTTATTGAAAGAGGTAATTTATCAAATGGAGTCTATTTCTTAAAAATGAGTGGATCGCATTCTGTCTCTAAAGAAAAAATCATCTTCAACTGAAATTAACAACCAAACCTATCAAGTTATTACACCTTTTTCAAGAGGACGAATCAAGAAAAGGATTTGAGTAGTGAGAATGCATGAGAGCTTTTCAAGAGCTTTTATTATTAAGCTACTCGAATCCTTTTGCCTGGTTTAAGAATTGATCTGGTTGTAAGACGATTTAATTTGCATAACTTTTTAACAGTTGTTCGATGCTTTTTTGCAATCTTCCCTAATGTATCGCCCTTTCTAATCTTATAATATCGGGCAGCTGCTAGTTGTGCCTTTTGTTTATGAACTGCATCTAAATAAGAGAAACTCGCTGGAGAAATGCAAATTGAATCTGACGTACAGGTGTAATTCTCGAAAGAGATAATGTCTCTTGGATTTATTTGCTGCCCTAAGAATCTTACTTCGAAATGCAGATGAGAACCACGAGATTTACCTGTATTTCCTCCTAGACCGAGCGGGTCTCCGGCTTGCAAATACTCACCAGGCTTTACTTGAACTTGAGAAAGATGAGCATAGAGTGTTTCTAGGCCATTGAGGTGACGAATAATGACATAATAGCCATACGAAGGACTATATCGCGCAACGCGCACAGTGCCTTCAAATGCAGATACAACTGGATCGCCCGTTTCTAAGTCAATATCAATTCCGTAATGGTAACGGGTGCGGCGAAATCCAAAATCAGAAGTAACGATGCCACAAACTGGATGAGAATAATCACACTCTTGACTGAAAACTAAGCGTAAGTTAGTTGTGTCTTTTCTCGTTTTCATATTCACTCCGTAAGGATTAATACGGGTGGTATCCCAAACTGATTCGTACAAATCGCAATTTATGAGTGCGCACTGATCATCATCCCAAACTTCTTCGTATGCTTCTGCTTCTGATGGATCAACTTCATCTTCAATATCGCCTTCCTCTTCGGCTAGCTCTTCTAAAACTGCTTTCCTTGGCGGGATGGTATCAGGTGGGGTAACATAATGCTGCATGGAGTCTTTATTAATTATCGGACCCACCTCCCCAAACATTGAAAAGTGAATACTGAAAAAGAATAGTAAGACAAGAAAACGGCTCATGAAAAATTAAACGTAGAAGGATGTATGTTTGTTACTTCGCCAAAAATACATTCATATACCAATAAATAAGTACAAAATCTCAGAAATTGTCAACAGATAACTATTTTACACCCGAAAAAATTCGTTTCGACGGCGAACAAGCGAAACCAACCAATTCTAAGTTGATTCGCCAATTAAAATTAAAGACTCCAAAGGATCTTGATAACCAAATACATGATGCTCATGATGAAGCATTCTCGAGAATTGATTGCTTAGATTGTGGCAATTGTTGCAAAACTACAAGCCCTGTTTTCACGCTCAATGATGTCGATAGGATTTCTAAACGATTGAAAATGAAGCCTGGAACATTTACTGAAACCTACCTCACTTTAGACCTTGATGACGACCTAGTTCTTAAAACAGCACCATGTTCATTTTTGCTCGATGATAACTCCTGCTCAATCTATGACGACCGGCCGACTGCGTGCAGAACATATCCTCATACAAATAGGAAAAAGATGTACCAACTTTTGGATTTGACGTATGAAAATTCTTTTGTGTGTCCTGCTGTTCAGTCGATTATGAAAACTCTTGCCCGTGTTTATATCAAACCGGCTTGAAGCGGAACCTGAAATTTCATTCAAGTGCATTTTTCACTCCCTGAAGAGGTAGTTTTCACGTGAACAACTATAAAAAGTATCCTGAAATTGCATCATTGAATTACGCTAAATTCGAATAATATTAAGTCATGAATCGAAACGTCCTCCAAGCATTAATTCAACTATTTGCCCTAGTTTCAGGCAATTCGGATGTGCAACGTCGTGGAAGAGTTGTGGTTGAGCATTTCTTATTGAGACTCATCAGCAGAGAGCAATTAGAAAATTTCATGATTGAATTCGATGCTTTAATTGCTGAACTGCATTACATAAAAGACGGCAACAAAGAAAACAAACGTCGTTCTTCGTCTTCTGTAAAGGTTTTGCGCATTTGTGCACAGTTAAATGAAGAATTAACTCATGCTCAAAAAGGGGTAGTTTTAATTCGCTTAATCGAATTCCTTAGTGCCGACAACCAACTTTCTGAACGTGATCGTGACTTTGTCGACACTGTTGCTGCGAGCTTCTATTTAAGCGACTATCAGCGTGATGAGTCAGTAACATTTGTCGAAGGAACTGATCTCAATTCAGCAAGCGAATTACGAGTCATGCTAATTCCTTCTGACATGAAGGCACCTGAAGGAATACGTTGTATTGAAGCAGAAGGTATTGACACAATCATTCATCTGTTTAAATTGCCCGATGATGCTATTTATTTTCTAAGAATTGATGGTTCTTCGCAAACTACACTTAACGGTGTACAATTAACAGAAGGCGAGATTCATAATTTCGGAGCGGGCTCAGTGCTTCGAGGCCCAAGGATGCAGACTATCTATCAAAGTGATATAGCATCCAAATACATGAGGCAAGATAAAGATGAAACAATCGTCTTTACTGCCAAACAAATAGAGTTTCGCTTCCCTAATGGTAAACAAGGTCTTCACAAATTTAGCTTTAGTGAAGTATCAGGCCGCTTAATTGGAATAATGGGCTCAAGTGGCGCTGGAAAATCAACCTTATTAAACATCCTCAACGGAAATGAGCGACCATCTTCTGGCGTAGTTCTTATCAATGGAAATAATCTTCACGATTCAGAAACACGAAGTAAAGGTCTCATTGGCTATGTTTCGCAGGATGATTTGCTCGTTGGAGAACTCACCGTTTTCGAAAATCTTTGGTTCAATGCTCAATTATGCTTTAAAAAAGCGTCTAAGCAAGAGCTACTTAGGGTTCACTCAAAAAGTCAGAAATGCGGCAGATGCAAGGCACAGACATTGAAGATGTATATTTAATACTTCGAAATGGCTGTAACGAAGCAAATGCTGTATTTCTGGCTAGCTTAAATAGTAAATAATGAAAAATTAGCGCAATCTTGGTGCAAGGATTTTTGATGATACTCAATTAAATTCATGCATTAAAAATGAATAATTCAGCAAGAGATAACCCATTTAAAAGGCATTAAGTGCTTTTGAGTGAACCCTACTTAGAAGAGTCCATAAAACTTTAAGCGAATTAGGTTTACTAGAAATTAAGGAACTCAAAGTTGGCAGTCCATTAAATAAAACCATTAGCGGTGGTCAGCGAAAGCGACTGAATATTGCGATGGAGCTGATCCGTAAGCCGGCCGTACTTTTTGTAGATGAGCCTACTTCAGGTTTAAGTTCAAGAGATTCAGAGCATATTATGGATTTGCTCAAAGAGCTAACGCTAAAAGGCAAACTGATTTTTGTAGTTATACATCAGCCATCATCGAATATTTTCAAAATGTTCGATAGTTTAGTTTTGCTTGATACAGGCGGTTATCCAATTTATTACGGAAATCCAGTGGAAGCTGTTCATTACGTAAAAACACTTGCCGATCATATAAGTGCACGAGAGGGTGAATGCATCGAATGCGGAAATATTAATCCAGAACAGATTTTCGACATTATTGAAAGTCGCGTAGTTGATGAGTATGGTCGTAAAACCACCAAACGCCACATTTCACCACGAGAGTGGAACTTCTTTTATAAGCGTGAGCAAATCGCCATAAGTGAGGCACAAAAAAAAGCCATTCAATTACCTAAAGCAGGATTCACCAAACCTAGTAAAATCAAACAGTTTAGGATATTTTTCTTGCGCGATTTAAAGGCAAAATTGAGCAATACTCAATACATGGTCATAAATCTTCTTGAAGCTCCTTTATTAGCTTTGATTATGGGTTATTTGTTGCGCTATTCTGATGCTGAAACGTATTCACTTTACCACAATTTAAATCTTCCAGCATACCTTCTCGTTTGTGTGATTGCATCCTTGTTTTTTGGATTAACAGTTAGTGCAGAAGAAATTTTCAAGGATAGGGGAATTTTGAGACGAGAAAAATTCTTAGACTTAAGTCGCGGAAGTTATTTGTTTTCTAAAATCGCAATTCTCTTTATTTTATCTGCCATTCAAAGCGGAACATTTGTATTTGCCGGTCATATGGTATTGGGTATTCGTGATTTGTACCTCAACGATTGGTTCATCTTATTTTCAGTTTCATGCTTTGCAAATGTGTTGGGATTGAATATTTCGGCAAGCTTAAATAGTGCGGTTACTATTTACATTTTGATTCCCTTGTTGATCATACCACAATTGCTTTTGAGCGGACTCTTGGTGAGATATGATCAATTAAATCCTTCGATGCGAGCTGATGCGGATCAAGTTCCAATTGCTGCCAATATTATGGCTTCTCGCTGGGCATTTGAAGCTCTGGCGGTGAATCGGTATACCATGAATGCTGCAGAAAAGCCCGTTTTCCAATACGACCGAATAATTTCAAATGCGAATTTCTTGCATAATTACTGGGTCCCAAGAATGAAAGAACTAGCCTTTAAAATTGATGAGGCCCAAAATTCTAGAATCATCAAGAATGAAGTTGTAAAAATGAATAACCGCCGCGATTGTGGAACATTCATTCAGCCCGAACGACTCCAACATAGCAACCAACAAGTTAAGAATGACTTAAATGATTATTTGCAACATGTTCGGGATTTGAGCATCCGACGAGAAAAAAAAGCAAGGTATTCTCGTGATAGTGTTATTAGTATTCTAGGTCCTAGTTATGCGGCATTCGTAAATGAATACACAAATGATCAGTTAAACAAACTTGTTCTTCGGAAAGACCAATTCGACAAAATAAAGTCCGGAGAAAACGGAAGATTGGTACGTGATTTTGAGCCTGTTTACCAAATTCCGCGAGTTGGAGATATGCTTCAAGGGCCATTTTATGGGGCACTTAAAAGGTTGGCAGGATATTATGTTCCTACGGTGGTTGCTAACGTTGTCGTCATTTGGTGTATGACACTATTATTAATAGTGATTCTATATTTTAATGGGCTAATATTTCTGATGCAGGCGCCAGGGGCAATTTGGTCAAGATTAAGAAAATCGACGCTTAGCCTTCTATCTTAGTCATTTCAAAAGGAATGCGAATAATGGCTTGATAATCTTCGCCAGCCTCTAACATATCTTCGTCATCTTCCTCGTAATACCAAACTACTTTCACCTTAGAGCCTCCGTTTTGAGATACTATTTGCAGCTTTTTAAGGATATCTAACAAGCACTTTGAGGAGCTTGTATTAAAATATTCAAGCTGAATGTGCAACACAGTCTCAGCTTGTGGTCTAAGGCAATATTTATCAATCCATTCAAAAACTGGAGAATAGAATTCAATTGAATTCTCTGGTATCGAACGTCCCTTCAAAACTAAAACTCCCGAAGTTGCTACTAACTTAACTTCCGGTGTTTTAGGCGTCATTTCTATGTGAATTGCTTCCATCGTATTTTACAGTGTCACTTTGATCATCAAGCTGAAGAAAGAGAATTTTTCGTCTACTTCATGAAATGAAAAATCAATCTTTTGTCCCGATTTTCGGGCAATATCTATCATTCCGAGTCCGCCACCTCCTTTACCAGAGAACTCGTCGTTTTTCAATGTTTCTAGGTAGTACTCTTTCAACTCAGCCTTACTGAGCTGATTAATTTTATCTAGTTTACCTTTAAACGAGGTGATATTTTCGTTTAGAATATAATTTCCAGTTATGATCTTGTAAGTGCTTTGATCGTTTCGACCAATTAAGAAAAGAGCGGTTTTTTGATTACCCATTTCTTCTAAACCTTGACCACCATCATTGTGATGATAGAGATTTTGCAGGCATTCAACTAATACATTATATACCTTTTTCTGAAGCTTTGGCTCGTCGCCTATTGTATCTAACTTCGATTCTAGGATAGTTAAAATTGATGTCAATAATTCAGAGGTGATTTCTCCTTTGAACGATAGCATAATTTTGCCATCCTCCATCTTCTCATAGAAATCATAGATATCGAACATCCTTTTATCCTAAACTAAATCAAAATCCTGTCTGCAATGTAGGGCGACTTTCGAGTAAAAACCCAACACAACCATATAAAACTTTATTTTTTGACTCAGCACTATTCTCAGGTAAGCTTAATTCAATGATCATGTTGATGCTACTATCGCAGATAAATTCAAATTCAGTTGCTCCTTCTTCTTGACTATCAAACAAAACTTTTTTAGTCGACGAATCTATTAGTTTAAATTCAACTTGCCCTCCAGATAAAATACTTTCGTCGCCTGCAAAGGTCATTCTGTATTCATAACCTTTATGGGCAGTGAATGTCAACTTAGAAGTTTGTCCTGGGCGAAAAAGTGCGCTACGAGATTGAGAATTGTACTTGAAATTTATGTCCTTCTTCGAAAAAGTACACGCTTTCTTATGGTAATCTGTGCAGAGCGAATTAGCTGTCTTAGTTTCAGACAGTTTTGTTTGAGCATTTATTGATTCAGAAGAGCCAATGATTAAAACGCTAAGTAAAATATATCTTAAAATGTTCATAGAATTCAAATGGATGGATTAGGCTTTGGCTATTATTTTTTTGATGTCTGTATGATTGAGTTACGCACCGATGCTGCAGTTTCTGATAACTTTTTATAATCATCGGCATTCATCATAAGCACAGTTTCGCTTCCAAGAACCTTGCGACCATCCGTACTTTCTTTTGCTTCTTTTGGTATTTCAGTTAAGCTATTATATACAGCACGCAGGGGAGCAATTTTTTCTGCAACCTGAGCAATTCTGGTATCTTCAGGATATTTCTCAAAGTAGCCAAATAGATTATCCAAGGGAAATTTCTGATCTGCAATTAACTGAATGGCAGCACTTCCATCTGTGTAGCTATTTACCAAGCGCGTACCTAAATAAATACTTTCCGTTAATCCACCAGCAATAACTAGAGCAAGCGTTCCACCTTGTCCGTTATTCTCTAGCGCCGTGGTAGCAGAATAAAAAATCTCATCTGTGATAGCATTTAGAGAATCCTGCTTACTTAGGTTCTTTTCTATGCGCTTCATTGTATTTTCATTAACAACAGAGCTAATTCCAAGATCATCAGCAAGTCGCTTTAAATTATCAAAATACTTCAAAACATCTGCCTTTTGATCAAAAGTGCTGCAGTAAAACAAATCAGAACTATAAACGCCAAAATTCAGGGCTTTTTCTGTAGAAGTGGTGTATCCTGAAATGTTGTCTATTGGGTTTTGAAGTTGAGGAACCGACTTCACACCTAATCGCTTCAAGGAGCTAAAAAACTCGCCAGGAAGCGGAACTTGAAAAAACACTTCAGGAGCGTCAGAAACTTCAGCAACACTCGAAGTATCGGCTGTTTCTGTAGCTTGATGGTCGCCGCCGCAACTGCTCATTGAAAGAACAAGGCCGCAAACGGTTATAAACGGAAGAACGAATGAACTGAATTTTCTCATGGGTAATAACGATTGCCTATTAAAATGAGGTATTGAAAATACGTTTGCATAAACATAGTAGTAAATTCAGCAATAATCAAAAAAGTATCAAGGGTACTTTATACCAAACTACGCATAAGAAATACTTAATTGATAAAGAAACTGTAAATCAGTTTTTTACAAAACTCTTAACATTTTCTAAATCGGGATTATCTCAACTTAATCAACTAGTTCTATTTTTTAAATCTCCTATTGACTAATTAGTGTCTGTCCGCAAAGTCAGGAGTTTGAACTATAGAGGCTTCTGATTAGGCGTACGAAGGCCGAAAAAGCACAGTTTGCTTTTGTAAATGAGCATTTTTCGGACTAGCGCAACGACATCAGGAGACTCTATAGACAGACTCTAATTTGGTTTATGCATCTCTAACATGAATAACTTGTGAAAAAACTTCAGGGCGCTGAGCAAATTAGCTACACCCTTTGATATAACTTGCCGATTGATTATGCAAATTACAATCTCACTCCGAAAAATCATTCTAATTAGCTTAGCAATTTTGCTAAATACAGGAATGTTTGGTCAAGCGCTTAAAACATTTTCTACTGCACCAGAAGCCTATCTTAAGGAAATGCAAAATTTCATAGAGTCGGCAGATAGGCAGCAAGGAAAAGAATTGGGAGAAGCCTTCGAAAAGCAATGGCTCACGAAATTAACTTCTACCCAACAGCAAACAATTATTGCGCTTTCTAACTCCATGTTAAAGAAGCGAATGAATGCTATTCCTAACTTCCGTGATTATTATAAATGCATTTTAGCCTTCGGCGGAAGCAATAAAACGGCCCAACAATTCGACGATTTGCACAAAATGTTAGAGCAAAGTATCGCCAAGCTTACCTCTGGAAAATATGCTCAACTACTCACAACCTGCGAGAATATTATTGCATACAACGCACTCTATAAGACAGATGCAATCACTTGGTCGGTCAATACTTCAGACTTCACATTCAGCTTCGATGGAGAACCAAAAATAATTGTTCCAAACTGTATTTTAACAGGAGTTACACGTGCTGACAGCACCAAACTAACAGGTACTTCAGGAGTTTTCTATCCCGTCGATTATCGCTTTGTTGGTAGTAAAGGGAAATTACTTTGGGAACGTGCTGGCTTGCCCGAGAATGAGGCGCATGCCCAACTCGAGAAGTACGAATTAACCGTTAAAACGACTAAGTTTTCCGCCGATAGCGCCATATTCTTCTTTCCAAAATATTTTAAGGCTCCCCTACTCGGTGTTGTCAATGAAAAGTTAACCGATAATTCGGCGAGCCGCGATGTTACTTATCCCCGATTCAGTTCTTACGACACAGAATTTGATATCCCGAGTATTTTTAAAAACATCGATTATCATGGCGGTTTGACCATTCAAGGAGATAAATTATTAGGTTCTGGTACCAGCGAATCTCCTGCACAATTTACCTTCATGCGAGAAGGAAAACCGTTTTTAAAAGCTAATTCGAAGAATTTCCTAATCGAAAAAAATAGTCTTCAATCATCCCGCGCAGCGGTGTTCTTTCAAATAGACGAAGACTCCATCGTTCATCCCGGATTAATTTTTAGATATCTCGATGATAAGCGTGAAGTTTACCTATTGAGAAATAATGAGGGTACAGCAAAAACGCCCTATTTCAACTCATATCATCAAATTGATATGGAGTTTGAAGTCTTGGAATGGAAGGTAGATGAGCCAACTATTCGCATGAAAGCCATTGCTGGAGCCGTTGAAAGTCGAGGTTTATTTGAATCGTCAGACTATTTCCGCGAAGAGCGTTATATCGAGATTATGGGAATGGATGAAGAAAGTCCGCTCGTGGTCATGAAAAAACTTTCTGAGGCCAATGGTCGAAGAGAGATATTTAGTGCTGAAGAAGTTGCTCGCTTTTATCGCATCGACATAACCAATGTGCGCCATATTCTGCGACGACTTTCTACCAAAGGATTCGTTCTTTTTGATGAGGAAACGGAAATGGTTACCCTAAAACCTCGCTTATTAAAATACCTATTAGCACTTAATGGTAAAGCCGATTACGATGTGATTCAGTTTAAATCGAACGTTGGAGGCTCTGAAAACAATGCCGAGTTGAGCCTGCTTAATTACGATATGCGACTTCATGGCGTTGAACGTATTTTCTTGAGCGATTCTCAAAACGTTGTCATCTATCCTAAAAATCAGGAGCTTACATTACATAAGAACCGAAATTTCGATGTTGCCGGACGTATTAAAGCTGGTCGTTTCGAGTTTTTCGGTAAAAAGTTCGATTTTGAATACGATAAATTCAAGCTGAACTTAACCCTTGTCGATTCACTTAGACTTTATGTAGAAAAAGGAGAAAAAGATGAGTTTGGAAAAGTTCCTTTGACGAAAGTAAAAACAGTGATCGAAAATGTACTTGGCGATTTGTTGATTGACCACCCATATAATAAAAGTGGTGTTCGTCCTTTGGCGCAGTATCCTATTTTTAATTCGATTCAGAATTCATACGCCTATTATCAACGTGGTTCCATATTGGGTGGCGTTTATCCGCGCAGCACCTTCTATTTTCAGCTAGATCCTTATCAAGTAGATAGTTTGGATAACTTTAGTAACGAAGGATTGTTTTTCGATGGAACCTTTGTTTCGGCAAGTATCTTCCCCGATTTACGTGAAAAACTAAGTCTACAAGAAGACAACTCTTTAGGATTTAAACGAAATACTGGACAAGAAGGATTGCCAATTTATCTGAGTAAAGGCAAATTCATCAACAACATTCAAATGAGTCATCGTGGATTGCGCGGCGATGGTGAAATTGATTATTTAACCACCGTTGCCAAATCGAACGATTTTGTGTTCTTCCCCGATTCGGTTAATGCATTATGCCGCAGCCTAAATGTGCAGGCGACGTCTGATGGCAAGGTCGAATTCCCCGATTTGGAAGCTGCAGATGTTAAGTTGCACTGGGAACCTTATATGCCTAATAAGTTCGAAGTTGCTCAAACCAAAGGTGCCATGGTTATGTATGCTGGCGAATCTAAGCTGAATGGTAAAATTGCTATCGGTGAAAATGGTATGACAGGTAGCGGAACGCTCGAATTTGCTGCTGCAGAAGTTGCTTCAAAGGAATTCCGTTTTAAAAAGGAAGAATTTAAATCAGATACCGCATCCTTTGCCTTTAATGCCCGAGATGCTTTAAATGCCGATGGTACAAAAGAAGTTGCCATTAAAACCGATAATGTAAAGGCAGATGTGAGCTTTAAAGGCAGAATGGGACAGTTTAAGTCCAACTCTGCTGAGTCTTTTATCGAATTTCCTGTAAATAAGTACATCGCCTTTATGGATGAACTTCGCTGGTATATGGATAAAGACGAGGTTGATATGAACTCTTCGATGAACGAGATTGACTTGATTGGTTCGAGGTTCGTGTCGGTAAGGCCCGATCAGGATTCTATCACCTTCGTTGCTCCAAAAGCCAAGTACGCTCTCGCGGATAGAACAATTAGAACCGATGGTGTAAAGTTGATTCGTGTTGCTGATGCCACTATTTTTCCTGCGGACGAAAAGATTGATATCGAACGAAATGCTGTGATGACCACCTTGAAAAACTCGCGAATTTCGGCCAATAACGATACGAAATACCACGATATTTATGAGGCTTCTATTGACATCACCGCGAAGCGGAAATATACTGCAAGTGGCAATTACGACTTTGAAGATGCCTTAGGCGAAGTGCACAAAATCAAATTCAACAACATAAAGCCCGATTCATCAGGAAACACAATCGCCAGCGGAACTATTGAAGAATCTCAGAAGTTCTCCTTTAGTCCTAATTTCGAATTTAAAGGGAAAGCCTATTTGTATGCTCCCGATAAGCAATTAACGTTCGAAGGTGGTGTTCGCATTGCCCATTCTTGCGAGTCGCTAAGCAAGAACTGGTTAAAGTTTAAGGCACCTGTCGATCCTAAGAATATTGTTATTCCAGTTGATTCATTTCCAAAAAGTGTGGATAACGAAAAGTTGATTGCTGGCTTGGTGCTGATAAAAGATTCGACGCACGTTTATAACGTGTTTTTATCGCCAAAACAGAAAACAGGAGATCAGGAAATTATCACCTCGCGTGGCTTTTTGAAGTATGATATGGGTAAGCGAGAATACCAGATTACTACCAAAGAGAAATTTGCAAATTCATTACTATCCGACGACTACATTGCTATGAAGCAAGAAAATTGCGATATGGCTGCGGAAGGTTTACTAGATTATGGATTGGACTTAGGTCAGGTTCGACTTTCATCATACGGAACCGCCATTCACAGCATTGCCAAGGACGAAACGTCGTTTAAATCGATGATTATCATGGACTTCTTTCTGACTCCAGAACTTTGGAAACAAATTGAAGATGCTATTGCCGCAACAAGTGGTTTGCAAGCTGCTGATGTTAGCTCAGAGTTGTATAAAAAATCGCTGAACAGACTCATTGGTAAAGAAGCTAGCGATAAAATGCTGAAGGATATGGGAACCACTGGAGCCATCAAGAAAATGCCCGATGAACTTAATAAAGCCATGGTTTTCTCTAACGTAGATTTGAAATGGAATACCACCACTCGATCTTATGTTTCCGAAGGTTGGTTATCTGTTTCGAACATCGGTAAAACAGCAGTCAATAAGGTAATTAAAGGCAAAATAGAACTTGTAAAGAAACGCGGAGGCGATATCGTGAATGTTTATTTAGAGCTTGAATCCAATAAATGGTATTTCTTCAATTACACGCGTAACATCATGTATGTGATAGCAGCCGACGAAACTTTTAATACCGCAGTGCGCGAATTAGATGCTAAGAAGCGCTCTGTAGATGGAGAAAATGGCAAACCACCTTACCAGTTTATGATTGGTATTGAGAAGCGTAAACGTGATTTCTTGGAAAAATAGGGCCTTAACATTTTGATACTAAAGATGTTCAGATTTTAACAAATTCTTAATAACTGACTAACAGCAACTTAACAGACCTGTTAATACTAGCATAATAGTGTTAATTTCGCATTATGATTTTGGACGGAGCAATTTTACTTCTTATGTCATATTTACTTGGATCAATTCCGACTTCGGTTTGGATTGGGAAAGTATTTTATGGTGTTGATGTAAGAGAATACGGCAGTGGAAACGCGGGGGCAACAAATACATTCAGAGTATTAGGTAAAGCAGCTGGAGTTCCGGTGTTGATTTTTGATTCAATGAAAGGCTGGATAGCCGTGATGCTTCCAATTTGGTTTTTAAGCGCTGGCGATTCGCCCGTTTTATTTGAAAACATCCGTGTTTTATGTGGAACAGCCGCTGTTGTTGGCCACGTATTTCCAGTATTTGCTGGTTTTAGAGGAGGAAAAGGAGTTGCCACCTTACTTGGCGTCGCGGCAGGCATGCAACCCATTGCGGCTTTAGTTTGTACAGTTGTGTTCTTGCTGATTTTATTTGTAACGCATTACGTTTCTCTAGGCTCCATTTTAGCCTCACTTTTCTACGGTTTATTTTTGTTAGTGATTGATAAAGTTCACCACGATGCCACCATTATTTTTGCCGTGATGATACCTGTGTTGGTCATCCTAACCCATACCAAAAACATTCGTCGCCTCTTAGATGGCAATGAAAGCCGGACGTATTTGAATACGAAACGAAAATAGTAGGTCAACTGTGTCCAGAATAAAGTGTTACAAGGCAAATAAGCTTGTATAAGGAAGTTGACTGCAATATCCCATGAGCAACTTCTTAACCAAAGTTTTTTTTACTAACTTTGTTTATCTTGATTAAACGGCATGAAAACTAAAGCAAGAATTGCAAAGGGTAGAAAGACCAAAAAGACGCTCGCAGTTTCTATTGTAAGTGAAGATAATATTCTTATAGACTCCGCAAAGGCAGCTTCATCTAAAGCGATTAGATCATCCAAGGCGCTTGGGCTTTCATTCAAAATAATTAAAGGGGATAAAATAATTTCTATACATGCGGATAAGAGTGAAAAGGTTGAGAGAGAAATCTCAAAATCCTCAATAGACGTATCGAAACTAAAAAAAGGAATGTATCTCGAACGGAAATAGAATATGCCGCAGCCTAGATTGAGAGTTTTTGCTGGCCCCAATGGATCTGGAAAAAGCACTCTTTTTGAATCCTTTTCCCAAAAGTACGATACTGGCTATTTCTTAAATGCTGATTTAATTGAAAAGGAGCTTTCTACAAAAGGTTTTTTGGATTTAAGCGATTATGATCTGGAATTAGATCAAGGCGACTTAGATAATTTCTTCGCTACCGATAGGGCAAAAACATTAATAGATAAAGCTTCTAATGACAATCATAAGATTGATATTTCGTTGAACGAAAATATGATTGTTGACAAAGAAAAGTCGACGCATAGTTATGAGGGCGCTCTAATAAGTGCTTTTATGAGATATCATTTACAAAAGAAACGAATTGACTTTTGCTTTGAAACAGTGATGAGCCATCCTTCAAAGATTGACGAATTTATTGAAGCTCGCGATGGTGGATACAAAACATATCTGTATTTCATCTGTATTGATGACCCAGAAGTTAATATTTCGCGAGTAGAGAACCGAGTTCAAAAGGGCGGTCACGATGTAGCGAGTGATAAAATTGAAAGCCGATATTACAATACTTTAGAAAATTTGATGTCAGCAATTGAGAGTACAGATAAATGCTATTTGTTTGACAATTCACAAGATAAATTTAGACTAATTGCGAAAGTCGTTGAAAATAAGTTGAGACTTGAAATTGAACCCGAATTTCTTCCTAATTGGTTTATCAATTACGTCTTGAAATATTACAAAATGGATACAGCAGCTAACAGCGGCTAAGCAAAACGGCGGCATCTCGTTAACCTGAAAGAGTTTCGTAAGTTTGATCATTGCGGTTTTTTGAAGCATTTCGGTATGAAAACCGCCGCTTCGGGTAGCCGCAAACCGTCAAACTGTCTAAAAACCTCAAATCATTAGCAAAAAATTTCTTTTCAAACCATAATGACCCCTGTTTTCTTCAAAAAAACGCTAAAAACGGATTAAACGAAGTCTTTTGCTTAAATTTAAGAAACTAATATAGGTTTTTAGACAGACTGCCGTTACCCATAATTTATTCACTACATCGCACTATACTTTGCATTCTATTCGTTTCCCGAAACAAATTTTTTAATCTCATCTAAAATTACATAAGTTGCTGGAGGCGAGGTACGTTCTACATGGCTGCCAATCCATTCGTCTAAAAACTTGTTATTTAGCAATTCTCTAAACTCATTTTTTAGATAAGTACAAATATCTCCTTCAAGTGCATTTATTTCTTGCCATATGTTTTCTCTGTTTTCTAAAACAAATACTATGTCTTCAAAATCCTGACTTGTTCTTCCATCATTCTTTCCTCGCCCTTTAAATGCTTCTATTTTTGTCGCTAAAAAATAAGGTACGTCAAGGATTTTTACTATACATTGCTCATCAATCTTATGATCCACAGAATTTTCAAATCCTTCTTGATACCACATATTTGAAAATCCAATTGACGGATCATTGGTGGGCATGATATCAACGACAATCCCGTGAATTTTATATCTACAAACTATTCCTGAGTCAATATCATTTGAAAATCCGATTTTTCTTAACCTTTCTTCCAGTCCAGCTCTTTCTCTGTAATTCAGAATTTCAATTATTACATCTACATCATCTGTTGGTCGTATTTCCAGAACGGGACGATTTGCATACAAAGAAACTGTTGCTCCGCCGACAAATACGACTTTCTCTTTTAGTGAATCTAATGCATTGGCAACTGCCTTTATCCTTATGATATTAGTATGGTAATCCATCTAAAATGATTGCTTTAAGTTCTTCTATCGCATATTTAACTTCTCTAACTTTTCCGACTCTTATTACATCTACTAAGGCAAGTAATTTATAATAAATTTCATCTTCGAGAATACCTTCTGTCTGTTTCGGGTAAAACGGTTCTATAACTAGCCCAAGAGTAGTTCCATTATTATCTGGCCAAACATAATTTAATTCACTAATAAATATACCTTTCATATAAGGATGAGAATGTGCAGTTGGTATACCGCGAGCCATTGATCCTGGCTGTTTTGGAAATACGTAGCTTACACCAAATTCTAAAAATTCTAGAAGGTTACGTCGATTGATTTTCTTCTTATTGTAATCGATCAAATTTGCCAGTTTACTTCTATTCAAAGACTCGGAGACTTCAGAAATGCTTATTCTTAAAGATGCAGAAAGCTCAGACAGTTGCCAAGGCTTTTCCTCTAAAGCTATTATTTTCAGTAATATTGGCACGTCCTGAGGACGCATTCCATTATGCTTTCTCATGTTGCAAACTTAAAATAAATTTCTCATTTCGCAAATCGCGAAATGAGAAATAAAAAAGATACAGATACAGATTCTCCATTTGAGTGCACAAACTGCAACAATATTTATCATTCTTGAACAGATAAGATATTCTCAATTAAAAACAACCGCTAACAGTGGCTTCGCAAAAGTGGCGGTTAGGTTTCAAAAAGGGACTTTTTTCTATATTTGAGAATTCGAGTTTCAAGGGAGGTTTCTGATAAGCTGTCGCCACCACCGCGAATGCCGGGGACTTTACGGGTAACGCCTTCTGAATTCATCCTATTTTAACTTTAGCATTTTGTTTTGCATCTTAGCGAGCAAATGACAACACTAAATGACAGAAGAAACTACCGACATGATCGGCCAGAGTTTTTTGTTCTTGATGTTTGTCACACCATTGTTTACTTTTCCGTGGGTTTGGAGATTTTATAAAGTACAACTGATTTATCGGATTATTATCGGGCTTGTTCTTGCTTGCTTTCATTTTTACTTTATCTCATCAGTTTAGCAATTATCTTTAGAAATGGAATAGGGCCAGGATAATTGACAATTCAAATATACCTCATGAAATGAAAACTTTGCCGAGCCTACTAAACGCCATGCATAATGCCTTCTAAATCTGCACGTTTAAACTTGAGCTTTTTGTTTCGTATCTTCGTTATATGAAACATTACGCAGAAATTATAACCTTAGATCCGCTAATACGTTTTGGAAAGCCTTGTATTCGAGGAATGAGAATAACTGTTTATGATGTTCTCGGCTGGCTAGCTTCCGGAATGACATCAAATGAAATCATTGAAGATTTTCCAGAATTAACTGGAGAAGATGTGAAAGCTGTTTTGGCTTATGCTGCAGACAGAGAACATAAAATCAGAATTGCTTCTTGAAACTCCTGTTTTATCAAAATATTTCTTTTCGAGTAGTTGGACTTTTGAAGGAATTATTTCCTGAAGCTAAACATGTAAAAGAATTTGACCTGCAATTTGCCTCAGACAGACATATCTGGAATTTCGCCAAAGAGAATGGATATGACATCGTGACTTTTACTTCAGACTTTTATGATTTGGTTACGCTTTACAGACATCCGCCGAAAATAATTTGGCTTAGATTGGGAAATACTTCCAGTCAAAATTTGGCTAGAATATTTTCAGGACATTTTGAAGTCATTACAAGCTTTCTAACAGATGATAATTACAAAGATTTAGCTTGTCTCGAAATTAATCAATAGGCGCAACCCATAACAGCGCATAAAAGCAACTTGGGCGTCTCGCCTACTCTGAAACATTTTGGTAACGTTGTCACCCGTTTTCAACTGAAGCATTGCGGTAAACTTTCCCAAGCTACTTCTATGCGCAAAACTTTATGCACAATAGTCATACTTTAAATTAAGACCAAAACTTTTACCGTTGATAGTATCAAATGATAGTATCAATGAAGCCACCTTATGAAATCACTTCGCAAATTCTAAATTTAATCAGCTCTATTTCAATTAAATTAGGTGAGGTGAATGCGATTTTCTAAATAGGGTTCAATAAAAACACCTAAAATTCTGATTATGTGAATATTACCATGTTTAATTTTTGATTTGGTGTGCATTATTTGACGAAATTGATCAGATTGTATGCATCACAAATTATTATTTTTATTGTTTTCTTGAATTTGGCTTAGCCAGCAACACGCCATCTGCTTCGTTAAGAGTATTTTGAAGTACTATTTGTACGTCATAAAATCCTCTTTTCTCGCATCTGACGTGTTTTTGACTTTTTAAGTGAACCCTAAATAAACAAACACCACAACTTCGCAAACAAAACAAAGTTAAAACGATTCATTCTTCGCTAAACATTGAAGGAAACACATTAACAGAAGAACAAGTATCCGCAATTATTGAAAATAAGAGAGTTATTGGTCCTCAAAAAGATGTTCTTGAAGTGATTAATGCAATCAAAGTTTATGATTCAATTGAGAAACTAAATCCATATTCTAATAAATCATTTCTTGAAGCACATAAAATGCTAATGAATGGCTTAATAGAAGATGCTGGAACGTATAGAAAACGAGGAGTTGGTATTGTTCAAGGTTCAAAGGTTGCTCATGTAGCTCCTCCATTTGAAAATGTTCCTTTTCTTATGAAAGATTTATTCGACTATGCAAAAAACAAAGAAGAGCTGACGCTTATAAAAAGCTGTGTATTTCATTACGAAATGGAGTTTATTCATCCTTTCATTGATGGAAACGGAAGGATGGGTAGACTTTGGCAAACATTAATTTTAATCAAAGAATTTCCAGTTTTTGAATTCCTTCCATTTGAAACTTTAATTAATAAAACACAAGACCAGTATTATAAAGCACTTTCAATTAGCGATAAAGCAGGAAAGTCAACCGCATTTATTGAATATATGCTTAATGTAATTGATAAATCAATAAATGAATTACTACTGTTCAATAATCGCAACATGAATGATATAAATCGATTAGAGTATTTCATTCAATTAATCAAGTCAGATTTTACACGTAAAGATTATATGAACGTATTTAAAGACATATCTTCATCAACAGCTAGTCGAGACCTTCTAAAAGGAACAGACTTAAATATGATTGAGAAAATTGGCGATAAAAACAAAACAAACTATAAAGTAGTTTAACTACTGCATAACAGCAGCTTCACAAAAGTGGCGGTTTGGTTTCCAAAAGGGACTTTTTTCTACACTTGAAAATTCGTATTCCAAATAAGCTTT
>Ga0209702_10002485_pt1 | contig 32028 bp, 29 predicted proteins | sample FRY01_FD_187210 | JGI IMG/M metagenome (GOLD analysis project Ga0209702, IMG submission 187210) | Freshwater microbial communities from Lake Fryxell liftoff mats and glacier meltwater in Antarctica - FRY-01 (SPAdes) (version 2) | ecosystem: Environmental > Aquatic > Freshwater > Ice > Glacier...
AGGAAATGGAAGTGAATTATCTCAACAAGAACACAATGGACTAATTCCTAGAGGCTTTATACAGGGAACTTATGCTATTGAAGAATGGAGAGTTGAATCTGGTACATTTACAAAACTTCGCGAATTATCATTAAGTTATGCATTTGGAAAAATCAATAATACTTTTAGTAACCTAACAGTAAGTTTTGCTGGAAGAAACCTTATTTCTTGGGATACTTATAGAGGATACGATCCTGAGACCAATGCAACAGGACAAAACAGTTTATTAAGAGGTGTTGATTTTGGAAACGTTCCAATTCCAAGAACTTTTCAATTAGGTGTTGTAGCTAATTTCTAAACTTTTCAAACTTTATTATATGAAAAAAATATTTTTAATTCTTTTAACTGGTGCAAGTCTCGCTTCGTGCAAACAAGACTTTACCAATCCCGGTGCTATCAATAGCACCGATGCCTTCTCAACTCCTAGAACTCTTGCTGGTGTTGCAGTTGGATTACAAAACGTTTACTCAAATGGTAGATTAAGTCCTATTTATAATGGTATAACTGCCGCAGGTGCACTTACCAATGAATTTAGGTTAATGAATGCTGGCAATATTGACGAAGCTAATTTATTTATTGGAGGAACTGCAGTTGACAACTTAAACGGCATTGCAGGTAATATGTGGACATGGAACAATAAAATAATCTTTGATGCAGATAACGTTATTACTGGCGCTAATGGCTTGGGTGATAAGAATTATGCAGCAGGATTAATTGCTTATGCAAGTATTTATAAGGCATTGGCAATTGGTAATTTATGTATGTTCTTTGAACAGATTCCCGAAGCACCAGGAACTGCAAGTGCTCCAGCCAAATTCCAACCAAGAATTGATGGATTAAGAAGAGCTGTTGCAACATTACAAACTGCAAGAACAGCATTAACAGCAAATGCTCCAAGTGCTGCTTTTTTTGCCAATGTTCCTGCTAGTGTAGATAATAATTTTTTCAATAACACAATTAGTGCATTAATTGCTAGATACAGTTTATTTGCGGGTGATTTTGCAACTGCAATCACTTCATCTAATGCTGTTACAGCAACTTATGGTGGATCTATCAATGCATATGATGCAATAATAACTAATCCAATTTTTACAACTGTAACTTCTACCAATAACGTTTACCAAATTCTCGATTCAACTTTTGGATTACCAACATCGTTGGCACCAGACTTAACAGATCAGAGAATAGCATTTTATACAAGTATTAATGCAACTGTTGCCCCAAGATATAGAATCAGGGGATTTTTTGATGCTCCTACAAGGGCAATTCAACTTTATGTACCCGATGAAATGAGGTTGATAAGAGCAGAGTGTTTGGTTCGCCAATCAGCTCCTAATTTAGCGGGTGCTGTTACAGAACTAAATGCTGTTCGTCAGCAATTACCTGCTAGCGACCCAATAGGCATTGGTGCTGGTACTACTGCTTATTCTGGCACAGTTGATGCTGCATCTCTATTAGCTGAGATCTATCGCCAGCGTTGTATTGAATTATGTATGAGTGGCATGCGATTAGAAGATAGTAGAAGATTAGGTAGACCAGTAACTGAAAGAAAAAGGAATTGGTTCCCTTATCCTATACGTGAAAGAGATAATAACCCAAATACTCCCGCAGATCCTGCAAACTAATTTTATAGAGAGTATATAGTTTAAAAAAAACTTCGCCTAGGCGAAGTTTTTTTTATGTAAATTTATTAGCGCTCCGCAACTTTTTTTAAATTGGTTAAATTCTTTTCAATTAATGTTCCAATGATTTTATCATTCATCATTGAACTAAATTTTTCCCAAGGATACCATTTTACTTGCTGTACAAACTGCCATTGAACTATTGTATTTTTTCTACTACTATCACCTATTAAACGAATAGTACTTACCTGATCGGAAGACGAACTATTTTTCCAACTACTTACAACTGTTGTATCAGTTAGATTGGTAATAGTAACTGCTGTGTTTCCAAGCATTGCAGAAATAGAATCATATACAGTAACATTGGGATTGTCCATTCCTTCTACCCATGGCTTCCAATTGCGTAAATCACTAACCAAAAAATAAACGGGTTGTTTATATGATTTTATATCAATAGCTCTAGAAACTACTACGGTAGAAGGAAAAAGAAAACCAATACATGTTGCTAATAATCCTAAAAAAAATACGCTTATTAAAGCCAACTTAATCACTCGCATATTATTCCCATTTAAACGTCTTGAATGCCAATGCATATACCAATACTATCCATATTCCTATTATGCCAAACTCCTTTGTACAATCTAATAATCCAGCGCCTTCAAATGCAATATTGCGCATGGCATTATTAAAATGCGTTAATGGCAGAACTCTACAAAGGGGTTGTAGCCAACTAGGAAAAGCATCAATTGAAAAAAAAGTGCCCGCTAACAAGAATTGTGGCAATGTAATTAAATTAGCAAAAGGCGGAATAGTACTTTCTGTTTTGGCTACACTACTTACAATAAATCCAAAACCCATAAACAATATTAATGCAACAAAACTCAAAAGCATAATATCCAAAAATGTAACAAATCCATTTACCAATGTGAAATTAAATGCAAAATGTCCTACACCAATTATTATAACAGCAGTAAGCATTTGAAAAATTACTCTACTAATAGCTTCTCCCAAAACAATATAAGATCGCTTAATTGGTGTTGCATAAAAACGTTTTAAAACCAATTGTTGACGCAAATTAAAAAACAAAAATGCTACCCCAAAAACACCAGCACTCAACAATGAAAATCCAAGTTGACCGGGCAATATAAAATCAATGGTTCTATATACTCTTCCGGGAACTTGCTTTATATCTTTATTTATAATAGCTATTGATTGAGTACCAGGATAATTTTGTTGATTGATACCTGCAATTACGGCATTCAAAATAGATTGCAACACTTGTAAATTCTGAGGATTTACTGCTTCTGAGCTAGTAAGCGTAATAATATACGGGTTCTTAGCATTCCCTGAAGGTTGAATGTCTATTAATGCTGTTACTCTACCCTTTTCGAGGTCTTCCTTTAGTTTTGCTTCCGGCTTATTAATGATTTTAAATCCTGCAACATTTTTAAGCACCGCATATAAAGGATTCGATGTGTCTGATTTTTGAGCAAAGGCAACACTTAATGAAACCCTGCCACCACTACCAATAAAGCCAAAAATTAAAATAAAAATCAAAGGAAACGCAATACTAAACACAACTGCAGATGGACTTCTAAAAATAGCCTTTAAGCTCCCTTTTGAAATTGCAATCATTGCAGTAAGTTGACTGTATTTTTTGGGCATAATAAAAATTAGAATCTACAAATTAGTTTACTGAAAATAAAAAAGGCATTTTGGCTTGTGGTACCCCTTTCATTTGTTTAAGTTGTTTCAATTCTTTTAATAAATTAAGTTCTTCAATACCAATTTGAGTGCTAATTAATTGTTCACTGATCGATTTTTTATAGCCCGACATAATTTGATCGAGGATCGATTTTTTTTCGGGATACTCACGAAGCTTATAATCATTATCCTTTATTTTAGCCATTCTGGCTGCACAATCAATTGCATCCTCTAAAGTACCAATTCGATCTATTAAACCATTTGAAATGGCATGATAGCCAGTCCAAACCCTGCCCTGAGCTAAGCTATCAACAATATCCATTGGTTTTTTTCTGCCATTGGATACACGCGTTTTAAATGTATGGTAAATGGAATCAACAGAAGATTGGAAAAAACGTTTTTCAAATTCATTTAAGGGCTTATCAATACCTCCCATATCGGCATAAGGTGCAGTCTTTACACCATCAAATGTTACACCTATTTTATTTTTAAAAAAAGATTGCATATTAGGCACCACGCTAAATACTCCAATAGAACCCGTTATGGTATTGGCATTCGCAAAAACAGAATCTGCATTACAAGCAATATAATATCCACCAGAAGCAGCAACATCACCCATGCTTACGATCACTGGTTTTTCTTTTTTCATTAATTGTAATTCTCTCCAAATAACTTCACTAGCTAATGCACTTCCACCAGGAGAGTTAACTCTAAATACAACAGCCTTAATATCTTTATCTAGTCGAATTTTTCGTAATAAATTTTTAAATTTATCGCTTCCAACTTCATCGTTTGAACCTTCCCCAGAAACAATATTACCACTTGCAAACACAACCGCAACTTTACTACTACCTGTTTTTTTATAATCCACTGAAGCTTTATAATCACCAAAAGAAACAAAATTTATTTTGGCTCTTTCTTCTAATGATAATTTCTTTAATAGAATTGATTTTATTTCATCATCATACTTTAATCCATCTATTAGGCCATAATGATGTGCATCATGGGCTGTTTGAATAGAACCATTAACTGCTAATTTTCTAAACTCGGCACTGTCTTTTTTTCTCGAGATAGATGTAGCAGAAATAAAATGTGTGTATAATTCGCCCAACCAAACTCCAGTTTGTAATTTATTAGCATCCGTCATTTGAGTTGCTCTCAATGGTTCAGTTGCGCTCTTAAATTTTCCTGCATAAAAAATTTGTGGTTGTATTTCTAATTTATCGAGCATGCCTTTTAGAAAAACCATAGTTGAAGAAAATCCACTCCACTCAACCCCTCCTTGAGGATTACAATAAATGGCATTGGCAGCACTTCCTATATAATACCCTTTTTGAGAAATAACCTCGCCATAAGCCAATACATATTTCCCGCTTTTTTTAAAGGAAAGAATAGCTTTTCGTAATTCTTCGCTTGCAGCAAAGCCATTCGAATTATTAGCGCATTGAATGTAAAGACACTTTATAGAAGTATCTGCTTTTGCATGGTTGATCAACTGTATAATTTCAAATAATGAAGGAAGATCATCTTCATTGTTATTTAAAAATGTGGCAAATGGATCTTCTTGGTGTTGTTCATTAAATGGCCTGTCTAAATTTAGCACAAGCACAGCTTTAGAACCAACCGCAGGTTTATCTGATGAAGCAGCACTAGAAACAATTCCAATCAACACAAAAATGCCAATTACAGAAAATAAAACCAATGCAAGCAATGTGGCAAAAACTATTTTAAAAAATCCTCTCATAAAAATGTATTATTCAATTATTTATTAAAGATATTTGAACCCGCCTACACCACCAATTATGAATATAGCTTATTTACTTACCGGAAGCAATCTTGGTGACCGCGAATTATACCTTGAGCAAGCTAGTTTATATTTGGCCCAAAAATGTGGAAGAATTGTTCAACAATCTGCTCTATATGAAACGGCTCCTTGGGGTATTCAGGAACAACCTAACTATTTAAATCAAGCAATTGCCTTACAAACATCACTTCACCCTGAAGAATTGATGAATTCACTTTTGCAAATTGAAGAATTAATGGGTAGAATCAGAACTGTTAAATATGGTCCAAGAACTATAGATCTCGACATTTTATTCTATAATCGAGTTATAATGAATAGCCAATTATTGAAATTACCTCATCCAGCATTACAAGATAGAAGGTTTGCGCTTACCGCATTAGCTGAAATTGCACCCAATTTGATTCATCCAATATTGAACAAATCCGTAAAAAATTTATTGTTAGCATGTACAGATGACAGCAATGTGCAAAAAAAAATCAACTAACCTGTATCGCTACTGCTAATTTTGAATCATTCGTTACTACTTATGAAGCATCAATTTATTACAATAGAAGGAAATATAGGTGCAGGGAAAACCACTTTGGCCAATTTACTTGCGCAAAAACTAAATGCAAGGCTAATTTTGGAAGAATTTGCTGAAAACCCGTTTTTACCGAAATTTTATAACAACCCAAAACAATATGCTTTTCCGCTTGAGCTATTTTTTATGGCAGAAAGATATAAACAACTGAAAGATATGGTTCATAAAAAAGAACTATTTCAGTCAATAACAGTATCAGATTATTTGTTTACAAAATGCTTGCTTTTTGCCAAAGTAAATTTGCCAGAGGAAGAGTTTAGGCTATATCAGAAATTGTTTGAAATGATTCACCAGCAATTAGTATTTCCTGATATCTTGATTTATTTGCATGCCCCAGTAAATAAACTTCAACAGAATATTAAAAAAAGAAATAGATCTTTTGAACAAAAAATATCTGATGAGTACTTATTTAATATTCAAGAAACTTATACCAATTACATTAAGCATCATAATATAAAAACGTTGTTTATTGATGCTAGCAATGCCGATTTTGAAGGAAATGAATCTCATTTAAAAATAGTTTTAGATGCGCTTGAAAATGATTATGAAGATGGACAACATTATTTTACTTTACCATAACTTTTAGTATAATTTGAATTTACCTCAAAATAAATCAGATCCATTTGCAGCAATGAAAATTGCAGAATTTAGGCATTTAATGATGGGTAGATTTTCATTCATTATGGGATTAAGAATGTTGGGTACTTTGGTGGGTTGGTGGATTTATGAATTAACCAATGAACCTTTCGCAATTGGGCTTGTTGGGTTGGCTGAAGTAATTCCAGCAGTATCTCTTTCTTTGTATGCAGGATATATTATTGACATCAGTGAAAAAAGAAAACTCTTATTAAAAGGCATAAGCTTTTATTTGGTTTGCGCACTTTTATTATTATTATTATCAACAAATTTCAGTGCTGCACAATTGAGTAAAAATTGGATTGCATTTGGCATTTATATCATCATTTTTTTAACAGGAATTATAAGAGCATTTACTGGCCCAACTTTTGGAACCATGGTAGCAAGTATTGTACCCAAAAATTATTTGCAAAATGCAACAACATGGAATCAGGGAATATGGTTATCAGCATCAGTTACAGGTCACGCTACTGTTGGTTTCTTAATCGCATTTATTGGTAATACAAAATCCCTAATTATTATCAGTTGTATGATTTTGATTGGACTATTTTTTTTGAACCAATTAAAATCAAAACCTCCGTTAATTGTACGTGGTGAAAAAACTGGACTAGACAGTGTAAAAGAGGGACTTGTTTATGTGTATCAAACCAAAGAATTATTAGGTGCACTATCGCTTGATTTGTTTGCCGTTTTTTTTGGAGGCGCCGTAGCAATGATTCCAGTTTTTGCTAAAGACATTTTAAAAGTTGGTCCTGTTGGATTTGGATGGTTAAATGCTGCAGCTGATATTGGTGCAATCATAATTATTATACTACTTACTTTTTTCCCATTAAGATCTGGACAAGGAAAAAAATTATTATTAGCAGTTGGAGGATTTGGCGTTTGTATCATCATTTTTGCTTTATCAAAATTGTTTTGGCTATCATTTGCCGTATTAGTTATTAGTGGAATTTTAGATGGCATAAGTATGATTGTTAGAGGAACGATTGTACAAATGAAAACACCAGATCACATGAGAGGGAGGGTAATGAGCGTTAACTCTATGTTTATTAATAGTAGTAATGAATTGGGGCAATTTGAAAGTGGAATGGCGGCTAAATTATTAGGGGTAATACCTTCTGTAATTTTTGGTGGATGTATGACCATTTTAGTGGTAACTACTACTTGGTTTAAAGCTCCTACATTAAGAAAAATGGAATACTAGTTTTACTACGATTTAATTAATTTTTCTAATACGAAATATACGGCCGGACAAAAACTAGAATTCTTTAACGTAATTACTGGTCGCTTTAGAAATACATCTTCATCTGTATACGGAAATCGATGACAGTCGGATGGCCTTTTTTCGTAAATAGTACAAAAATTATCCTCGCCTAAAAATGGACAAGGAGTAGATTTTACAACATAATCTCCTTCAGCATCCATCGATAGGTATTTATCAATAAAAGCAGTCTCCTTCATATTAAGGTGCTTACTGATTCTTTTAATATCAGGCATTTTAAATCTTGGCGAATAATTTTTACAGCAATTGGCACATTTTAAACAATCAATTTGCGCAAATGCGGCTTCATGTAAGTCGGGCAATACTTTTAACACTTTTTTCTTATCGGCTCTACTTAACCAGTTTTTGTATAGTTTTTGATGCTCAGTACTTTTCTTCTCCCAATTATTTAATAAATCTTCTGCCACTTATATAATTTAATGTATTAAAAAATTAAAATTGCTATGCATGTTTTAATTTGCATCTTAGCTAAGTAGCAAAATTATGGATTCAATCAGAGAACAATGGCTTATTTTAATTGCTACACCTTTATATCTATTTTTTATTGGTGCAGAGTTGGTTCTCTCCCATTTACAACATCGCAAAGCATATTCGTTTAAAGATACAATAAGCAATGTTTACTTAATGATTTTAAATGGAGGTATTGATCTATTATTTCGATTGGTTTATATGGCTATTTTACATTTCTTTTATTTAAAGTCAATAATAACAATAAATAACGTTATAGTATATTGGATAGCATTATTTATTGCTGAGGACTTTGTTTATTACTGGCTTCACAGATTTGATCATGAAATCAGGCTATTTTGGGCTGTTCATGTAACTCACCATAGCAGTAAGTTGATGAATTTTACTATTGGTTTCAGGTCTTCTGTATTTCAACCACTTTATCGCTTTATTTATTTTATTCCATTGGCATTATTGGGGTTTAAGCCCATAGATATTTTATTTGTATACGCAGCAACACAAATTTGGGGAATTTTTATACATACAGAACATATTCATAAAATGGGATGGCTCGAATATCTTTTTGTAACGCCTTCACACCACAGGGTTCATCATGGATCAAATCCGTTATACCTCGATAAAAACATGGGGATGTTTTTAATTATTTGGGATAAGCTTTTTGGCACATTTCAGCCAGAACTAGCTTCAAAAGATTATGAACCTATACAATATGGACTTACTAAGAATATTCAAACAAATAATCCTTTAAACGTGATATTTCATGAATGGCAGTCGATATTTAAGGATATTACACAGCCAAATATTTCATTTAAAGACAGACTTAGTTATTTATTTGGCCCACCCGGATGGAGCCATGATGGGAGTAGGCAAACGAGTGTTCAAATTAGGGAAATAGAACAAAAACAATCGAAATAACACTTCACAAGCTTTCCCCACCGTCAACAAAATGAATAATATTTTGTTACATCCTCGTAACTTTGTCGCACTATAAATACAAGATTTACATATGAACTTATTTGAGCAACAATCAACCCAATTTCAACAACGTCATATCGGACCAAATCAGCATGACCTAAGTGGAATGCTTGAAACAATTAAAGTAGCCAATATCGAAACACTTATTGGCAAAACTGTTCCAGATAGCATTAGAATAAAATCGAATTTATCGGTACCAGCTGCTATTAGTGAGTTTGAATACCTTCAACAACTAAAGTTGGTTGCCGCAAAAAATAAATTATATAATAACTATATCGGTCAGGGCTATTATGGCACAATTACACCAAGTGTAATTTTAAGAACCATTTTTGAGAATCCAGGATGGTACACTCAATATACGCCTTATCAGGCAGAGATTTCTCAAGGGAGATTAGAAAGTCTATTGAATTTCCAGACAATGGTAACAGACCTAACTGGTTTGCCAATGGCCAATGCTTCTTTATTAGATGAAGCTACTGCTGCTGCAGAAGCGATGTCAATGTTATTTCATCAGGTTAATAAAACAGATCAAATTACTAAGCCTAAATTTTTTATTGATGATAATATTTTCCCTCAAACAAAGCAGGTGCTTATTACCAGAGCAGCCCCTATTGGGATAGAATTGGTAAATGGGGATTACCAACAGGCCAATATTGATGAAACTTTTTTTGGAGCAATATTGCAATATCCTGCTAACAATGGTTCAATAGAAGACTATCAAGCATTTATTAAAAAAGTGCATGATGCAGCTGGCTATATAATTATGGCAACAGATTTATTGGCACTTACCATGTTAACACCTCCTGGAGAATTAGGTGCAGATGTTGCCATAGGCTCGGCACAACGCTTTGGTGTTCCGATGGGTTATGGGGGACCACATGCTGCTTTTTTTGCAACAAATGATGATTTCAAAAGAGGTATGCCTGGAAGATTAATTGGGGTTAGTATTGATGCTCAGGGCAACCGTGCATTGCGTATGGCTTTACAAACAAGAGAGCAGCATATTAAACGCGAAAAAGCAACTTCTAATATTTGTACTGCTCAGGCTTTACTAGCTAATATGGCTGCTATGTATGCAGTTTATCATGGTCCAACCGGGTTAAAAAATATAGCAGAAAGAATTCATTCTATCGCATCTGCAATTGCAGCATCATTAACAACAATTGGACTAAAACAGAGTAACACCAATTTTTTTGATACGCTAAATATTTCAGGAGTTGATTCAGAGAAAGTTAAAACTGTTGCAGAGCAATATCACAGTAATTTCAGGTATTTTGAGGATGGAACTATTGGAATAAGTATAGATGAAACTACTTCAATAGAAGCCGCCAACACTATTTTAAAAATATTTGAAACCGTTACTGAAAAAAGTACTGGCAAGAGTTTAACCATTGAATCAGTATCTAGTTCTAAAATAAATATTCCATCATTATTAAATAGAACAAGTAATTTTTTATCTCATCCCGTTTTTAATACCCATCACAGTGAAAGTCAAATGATGCGTTATATTAAACAATTGGAGAATAAAGATCTTTCTCTAAATACAAGCATGATTAGTTTAGGAAGTTGTACCATGAAATTGAATGCAGCTTCAGAAATGATTCCAGTAAGTTGGCCAGAATTTGGTGGACTACATCCATTTGTTCCACTGAATCAAACTGAGGGATATCAACAAATACTATCCGAATTAAATGATTATTTGTGTGCTATCACAGGATTTACTGCCTGTAGTTTGCAGCCTAATAGTGGCGCTCAGGGTGAATATGCTGGCTTGTTGACTATAAGAGCCTATCATCAAAATAGAAATGAAAATCATAGAAATATTGTATTGATCCCAATTAGTGCGCATGGCACAAACCCTGCAAGTGCTGTGATGGCTGGGTTTAAAGTAGTTGTAGTAAAATGTGATGAGGATGGAAATATAGATGTAACTGATTTAACCAACAAAGCTATTCAGCACAAAGAAAATTTAGGCGGATTAATGGTTACATATCCTTCTACACATGGTGTATTTGAAGAGACCATTAAAGATATTTGCAATACTATCCACGAATATGGTGGATTGGTTTATATGGATGGAGCAAATATGAATGCACAGGTAGGATTAACTAGTCCGGGTATGATAGGCGCCGATGTTTGTCACCTTAACTTACACAAAACTTTTGCAATACCACATGGAGGTGGTGGACCAGGAATGGGACCTATTTGTGTAAATGATAAATTAGCTCCTTTTTTACCCGGCCATATACTTGGATATGATAAAACTGATTTAGCAGTAAGTGCGGCACCATTTGGTTCTGCAAGTATTTTGTTAATTAGTTATGGGTATATTAAAATGTTAGGTGCAGATGGCATTAGAATGGCTACTGAATATGCCATATTAAATGCCAATTATATGAAAGCGAGATTAGAAAAGTATTATCCGATTTTATATACCGCAAAAAATGGAACTTGTGCTCATGAATTCATTGTTGATTTAAGACCATTTAAGCAATCGGCAGGAGTTGAAGTTGATGATGTTGCAAAGCGATTGATTGATTATGGATTCCATGCTCCAACAATGAGTTTCCCAGTTCCTGGAACAATAATGATTGAACCAACTGAGAGTGAAGATAAAGCTGAACTTGATCGTTTTTGTGATGCATTAATTGCTATTTATGATGAAATAAAAGCAATAGAAACAGGCAAGTCAGATAAAATTGATAATCCATTAAAGAATGCACCACATACACAAGCTGTTGTATGTGCAGATGAATGGAATCATCCATATAGCAGAACAGAAGCTGCGTTTCCATTGTATTATGTTACTCACAATAAATTTTGGCCAAGTGTAGCAAGAGTGAATAACACACACGGTGATAGAAATTTGATTTGCACTTGCGAGCCAGTTTCATCATACGCAGAATAATTATTAGGTTATAATATTATAAACCCTCATTTGAAAATCAAGTGAGGGTTTTCTTTTAGTACTATCTACTTGATTTTTCTAATAAATAAATGATAGATTCCTTATCCGCTACAATTTGCTCTAAATGAATAATCTGTTTTTTTAAAGCATCAATTAAAGCAGACTGAAGTTGAAAAATATTATTACCCCCATCTTCAACATTTAATGATGAAAATTCGTTTGAAATAGCATAAGATTTGTTAGTCATATTGCCATGTCCAGTAATTAGCCATTGAGTATTTAATTCTGGGTAATGCTTTTTAATTTTTACCAAAACTGCAGACCCCACACTACCCTTACCTTTGAACTGTTTACCTAAATATCCATTAGATAAACCACAAGCATGTTCAAAAGCATAAGCACTTATAGTATTGAGCTCCAAATATTGATATAATCTGTCTAATAACCTCATTAGGTATTTATACGTTAGAAAAAAGTCGAATAATCATTGATTATTCAATAATAAAAAATAAACTTGCAATTAAATTATTGCGAAAAAAGAAAAAAATGCCGTTTGAAACAATACGGCAAATACCTGAATTTGTTTTTATTAAACGGTGTCAACTAAAAAAACAAATAACCTACCACACAATCATCGCAAAAGAATCTGCACCAATTAATAAATAAATTATTAAAAAATGGACAGTAATCAATCTGCTAAAATAGCACATGAAGTAGTTGAACTATTAGATTTTGCTAGCCCAGAGGAGTGGAAAAAACTTTTATGGGACTGGTTTAAAAGTACAGTTTCTGGGAGTTATGATCAGTTATCAAAAAAAGAAAAGAAAAATATGGGAGAAGTTTACGAAAAAATGGATGATTTTATCCAAAAAGTTGGTGACCATATTGTTAAATCAAAAAATAATAGTACAAACTTGTAGTTATTTTAAAGAATAAACTGAATTATTATTTTTTAAAATAAGCGAAGATTAATGATAATTTTTGTTCGATAAAATAATGAATATCAAATAGTTATGACCTATAATTGAAAAATAAACAATCAATAATTAACAAAATAATGACTTTTTAAGAAAAGAGATTTCGTTATTGTTTAGAAAAATATGCGAATTTTAATAATCCGAATCATTCAATACCCTGAATTTCCGAAAGACAAACCAACAATATTATGTACGACGTCCTCCTTCAGCTAAGCTGGAAGTACAAAGGCTAAACGCAAAAAATTGTTGATTATTGTTCTTATCCGTAAACAAAAGAAAATGAAAACAATTAATCATTATTTAATTGGATTTATATTATTTGGAGCTGTTACTTTATCAAGTTGCTCCAGTAGTAAAAATTCTAGTTCGAAAGGGTACTTTAAAAGTAGTGCACCCCAAACTGCAGCAAATGCCTATACACCAGCTGCTCCTGCAATTGACAAAAGTCAATATGTAACATTCTCAAGAGAATTACAAATGAAGCTTGCCGCCTATAATATTGACCCAAAGCGTGTTCAATTTTATATTGACCAAAAATTAATACTAACCCGCAATGCAGACAGTGGAAAAGCAGAAGTTTCTTCAGGCACCATTCGATTTATTAATGGAAAGAAAATCAATGAAATAGTAATTCCAGCATACACACCTGGCATTGTTGAATCGGCAGATTTGAATGGGATTAGAGTAAGTTTTGAACCCGGAAGTTCATTCTTATTTGTACCCGCAGAAGGCGAAGACAAGTTTGTGGTATCCGGAAATAACTGGGACAATGGAACGGTAGAAGTTCCTTATGAAAGATCTATTTATAAGGCTTCATCTGGACCAACAGGCAATGTAGCAGATATGAAACTAATAGTTAAGTTAGCAGATGTAAATGTAAGTGATAAGAAAACCCGTACCCTATCCGGCAGAAAAATTGGTTTGTAATTTTTTTAATCCCTGCCCTATTCAAAAAGCACTTTCGAGTGCTTTTTGTTTTTTTAACTATCCAGTAGATACTATCTTTTAAAATCGAATAAAGTAGCTGTAAAAATGGCTCGCTCTCTTTTCTTAAAAACCACATCCCAATTACCTTTGTACCTAAGCGTTTTGGGTACTATTAAATCGGCAACACGCGTCATTTCCACTTCCATACTTACATCAAAATCATAAACCCCAGCCTTATAACTTAAAGAATAATTTCTGGCCAATACTTCTAATGTTTTCATATCAAACCAAGTAACCATTTGATCTACAACAATTAGATCATTTTTAAACATTCCCAACTCTTCCTTTGGAATAATAGAAAAAAAGTAACACAAGGCGCCTTTATACTCTTGAATATCTAGCTTATAGTCATAGAGTTTATGCGCATTTTCATCGTATAGATCTAGCTTATCTCCAATAAACGGTATACCTGCAATTTTTTTACCCGGATTAAAAAATAACATTTTCAGTTGTTCTTTGTGTTTTTCAATTCCAGTTTTACTGGTTACGGTTTTATTCTTTCCTTTTACAATATTATTTTCGCCACAAATAGTATCTTTTGTAAAAAATAAACTTGCATAAAGCTCAGGTGTAGTATAATTGAATCTTTTCTTTGCATCATAAAAATCACCAGTACTTTTTTCTTCTAGTACATCCATCGTTCTGCAGTTGCCAATCCTATTTTGTCGTGTTTTACTAAACAATGAAGCTTTTACACCTCCTTGCTTATCCAACATTTTAATATCGTTGTAAGAGCTGTAACCCAATATTCGTAGGTTTCTGAAGGCTTTATAAAAAGTAGTATCTTCTTTTATTTGTTCTAGCAAAAAACGATAATCGAAATTATTCCTTACTACTACTTCCGATAAGGTAAATCGCTTTTCATCAATAATCACAGTAGTATCCTGTGAAATAGATTTCACACATATTAAAACAAATAAGAAAATAAAAACAGGTTTTATCATTTTGCAAAACTCATTTTATAATCAACCTTTGTTTTTCCCTTACTAATATCATTTAATTTGCCTTGTAACATTTTTTTTCGTAAAGGCTTTAAATAATCAATAAATAATTTGCCTTCTATATGATCGTATTCGTGCAAAATAACTCTTGCAGTAATGCCAGAAAACGTTTCTGTAAACTCATTAAAGTTTTCATCGCAATAAGCAATGGTTACTCTTTCTGCTCGCATAATGTCTTCTCTTATTTTAGGAATACTCAAGCACCCTTCATTATAGGCCCATTCTACGCCATCAGTTGAGATAACATCTGCATTAATAAAAACCTTTTTGATACCTATATCATCTTTAAACTCCTTTTTTTCATCATCATCCATATTTTCAAAAATTTGTATGCTATCCACAACAAAAAGTCGGATATTCTTATTTATTTGAGGCGCAGCCAATCCTACTCCATTACTAGAGTACATGGTTTCCCACATATCATCTAACAATTTATTCAGCTCATTATAGTCTGCATCAATTGGTTTACTCACTTTTCTTAATACGGGCGCCCCGTAAGCAACAATTGGAAAAATCATTTTAAATAATCTTGATTAAAATGCAAAAGTAACCCTAAACAATTAACTTACAAACTGAACAAATCCGTCTGTTGCAAATACTCCTGAAGCATAATAGTAGCGGCTATCTGGTCGATATTACCCTTAATTCGACGATCTTTTTTCTTCATCCCCATATCAATCATTGCTCGAACCGCTAATTTTGAAGTGTATCGTTCATCAACCTTTTGAATGGGAATTTGAGGGAACGCTTTTGCCAAATTTTTAATAACAGCTGCTACTAATGGAGTAGCATGAGTTGCTGAATTATCTAAATTTAATGGCTCACCAATTAATATTAATTCTACTTCTTCATTTTTAAAGTACTCCTGTAAAAAAGGAATCAATTCTTTAGAATGAATAGTGGTTAATGCTGTTGCAATAATTTTGAATGGATCAGTTACTGCCAATCCAGTTCTTTTTCCGCCATAATCAATACAAATAATTCTTGCCACTTTATATATTTATTTTACCAGCCAAACTCTAAAAAAACTGCAGTGATTACTATTATACCAAACACAACACTTGCTATACCGTTAGCAGTCATAAACGCAATATTTACTTTACTTAAATCTGTTGGTGTAATTAATCGATGTTGGTAAATAAGCATCCCTACAAATACCAATACTCCAATCCAATAAATCCAATGAAAAGAACCAATTAATCCTGCTAACAAAATACAAATACTACTCAGTAAATGAAATAGTTCTGAAACCTTTAACCCTTTTACTTTCCCCAAAATACTAGGGATCGAATATAATTTTTGCGATTGATCAAAATCTACATCTTGCAATGCATAAATAATATCAAACCCACTTACCCAAAAAATAACAGCCATAGAAAATAAAACAGGTAGCCAATTAAAAGTACCCGTAACCGCTAAATATGCTCCAATAGGTGCAAGTGAAAGTCCAAGCCCTAGTACAAGGTGACACAATACAGTAAAGCGTTTGGTGAAACTATAAAACAAAATCACCAACAATGCAATTGGCGATAAATAAAAGCAAATAGTATTTAAAAAATAAGTAGCTATTATAAAAAATAGGCAATTGATAATTACAAAAAGCAATGCTCTTTCTGCTGATAAAATTCCTGCAGGAATTTCGCGGATAGCCGTACGGGGGTTCTTAGCATCAAAATGCCTGTCAAGGTATCTGTTAAATGCCATAGCAGCACTCCGAGCAGTAATCATACAAATAATTACTAAAATTAATTTCTTAACCATTAAAATATTCCATAATCCATTCATTGAACCATTACTTGCAGGAATTGCTATAAAAAACCCAATCATTGCAAAAGGCATTGCAAAAATTGTATGTGAGAATTTAACGAGACTTAAATAATTCTTTACTGTAGCCAATTTGAAATAAAATTTTAGAACTTTTAATTACTATTATTTTTTTATTATCAATTTTTAACATCCATCAACTGAAATTCTACTGCTTTCCAAAGTAAAATACCTGCAGCTACCGAAACGTTTAAAGAATGTTTGGTTCCTAATTGTGGAATTTCGATACATCCATTACATAAATCCAACACATTATCGGAAACTCCTTCTACTTCATTTCCAAAAACCAATGCAATTTTTGATTCATCAAATTTAAAATGCTCTAAAGACACGCTCCCCTCAACTTGTTCTATCGCATATATTTGAAATTTATCTTTTATTAGTTCATTCAATGCTTCTTCCGTTTTATTAAAGTATTTCCATTCTACCGTTTCTGTAGCGCCTAATGCTGTTTTGTTAATATCTCTATGAGGAGGCTGAGGCGTATACCCGCATAAATAAATTGCTTGTATTAAAAAGGCATCAGCTGATCTAAAAATACTCCCCACATTATGCATGCTGCGTATATTATCTAAAACTACAATAACAGGCTTTTTCCCAGCTTGTTTAAATGCTTCCACCGATTTTCGACCAAGCTCATCCATTTTCCACTTTCGCATGGTGCAAAGGTAAATCCATCCGTTCAAATAATGTTCTATCAGATGTTGAATAAAATACTTATTTTAACTTCTTAATATTAAACAATTGTATATGAGAAAAATTAGTCGCTACACGCTGATTCTTGCCTTGGCTAGTCCATTTGTTTTAATGGCACAAGAAGAAAAAGTGGACCTTAATATGGTTCAAAAAATTAGAAAAGAGGGTTTAGAAAATTCAAAAGTGATGGATATTGCTTTTAATTTAACCGACATGAGTGGCAATAGACTCACCAATTCACTCGGTTATAATAGAGCTGCAGACTATGCAAAAGAAACATTAAAAGGCTGGGGAATACAAAATGCATCAATTGACCCATGGGGCGAATTTGGCAAAGGCTGGGAATTAGAAAAAAGCTATTTGGCAATTACTGCTCCATATTATAAACCCCTATTGGCTTATCCAAAAGCATGGACAAGTGGAACAAGGGGATTAAAATCTGCTGAAGTAATTGTTATTTCTGCAAAAGACACCACAGAATTAGAAAATTACAGAGGCAAACTAAAAGGTAAAGTAATTATAATGGACCAGATGGTTGCTTATAAACATACTTTTAAAGCAGATGCTGAAAGATATACCGATGAAGAATTAAATAAAATGGCTATTGCTACAATGGCACCTCAACGTACGGTAGATACCGCTTTGCAACGTCGACAAATGCAACTATTTGCACAGCAAAGAGGAGGTTCGCAAAGAGTAGGCATTTTATTAAAAGAAATGGCAAAATCTGAAGGCGCCATTGCAATGATTAGTTCGGGCGGAGTAAGAAGTCACGATGGTACCATTTTTGCCCAAGGTGGAGGAGCCTATAAAGGAACAGATCCAGAAAACTTTTTAGATATGGCTGTTGGTATAGAAGACTTTAATACAATACTTAGATTGGCAAAAGCTGGAGCTCCAATAAAATTGGATGTAGATGTAAAAACTAAATTTCAAACTAAGGACTTGCAGGGTTATAATGTTATTGCAGAAATTCCTGGAACAGATCCTGCATTAAAAGATGAAGTTGTAATGATTGGTGCTCATCTGGATTCTTGGCAAACTGGAACTGGTGCAACAGACAATGCATCTGGTTCTTCTGTTATGATGGAAGTAATGCGCATTTTAAAAACAATAGGTGTTGAACCAAAAAGAACAATACGAATAGGCTTATGGAGTGGCGAGGAAGAAGGGTTACTAGGTTCAAGAGGGTATGTAAAGAAAACATTTGCAGACCCTGCAGACATGAAGCCATTGGCTGCTCATGAAAAATTCTCTACTTATTTTAATATTGATAATGGAACCGGAAAAATTAGAGGTATTTATTTACAAGGAAATGAGGCTTGCAGAAATATATTTACTCAATGGTTAGCTCCTTTTAAAGATTTAGGCGCAAGCACAGTAACCATTAGCAATACAGGCGGAACAGATCATCAATCTTTTGACGGAGTTGGATTGCCAGGATTTCAGTTTATACAAGATCCAATTGAATATGATACTAAAACACACCATAGCAATATGGATGTATATGATCATTTAATTGAAGCAGATTTAAAACAAATGGCTACAATTGTTGCTTCATTTGTATATAATGCAGCTCAAAGAGATGCAAAACTTCCAAGAAAAGAAATGCCAAAACCAAGAGCTGTAACCTCAAGATAAATTTTAAAGGTTATAGTATTTTTTTCCACAAAGAGCCTCATCACTTCAATGGGGCTCTTTGCTTTGTTATATTTGCTACCCATGGCAAAATCAGGAAATGACACTCCATTAATGCAGCAGCATAATGCTATCAAGCAAAAATATCCTGATGCAATTTTGTTGTTTAGAGTAGGCGATTTTTATGAAACTTTTGGAGAAGATGCAATAATTGCATCCAAGGTATTGGGCATAACGCTTACAAAAAGAAATAATGGAGCTGCATCATCAAGTGAATTAGCTGGCTTTCCGCATCATTCATTAGATACCTATTTACACAAACTAGTTAAAGCTGGATATAGGGTTGCAATTTGTGATCAATTGGAAGATCCAAAAATGGCAAAGGGAATAGTAAAGAGAGGTGTTACCGAAATGGTTACTCCTGGTGTAGCCACTAACGATAAATTATTAGAATATAAAAGCAATAACTTTTTAGCAGCTTTACATTTTACAGAAACTTCAACTGGTATAGCATTACTAGATATTTCTACTGGTGAATTTTATGTAGCTCAGGGTAATGATGAGTATATCGATAAATTGCTGCAAAGCTTAAAACCTGCCGAGGTAATTTTTCAAAGAAGTTATCAAAAACAATTTAAAGAAACTTATGGTTCAAAGTTTTATACTTATACCATGGAGAGTTGGATTTTTGATGAAGCTTTTGCAACAGAAAGTTTACTTAAACATTTTCAAACACACTCTTTAAAAGGATTTGGGATTGATGGCTTAAAAGAATCGATTGTAGCAGCTGGTGCAATTTTATATTATCTAAAAGAAACAGAACATCCGAACCTACAACACATAACAGGTTTACAAAGAATTGAACGCGACGATTTTTTATGGATGGATAGATTCACCATAAGAAATTTAGAGCTTTTACCATCTGGCAATGACCAACAAACAAGTTTATTGCAAGTGCTAGATAACACTGCTAGCCCAATGGGGGCGCGTTTATTAAAAAGGTGGATGGCATTTCCGTTAAATGATCTTATAAAAATAAATGAACGATTAACTGCAGTTGAATATTTAATATTGAATTCAACACTTACTAATGAAATTATTCAAGGAATTAAACTATGTGGTGATGTAGAAAGATTGGTCAGTAAAATTTCACTCAGAAAAATTAATCCAAGAGATATTGTTCAACTTGCAAACGGATTAGAACAAACTGCTTTAATTAAAAAAGCACTTTCGGAAAGTACAAACCCGTATTTTAAAAAATTATCTGATTCCCTAAATAACTGTCCTTCTATTGTAGAAAAAATTAATGCAGAGATTGTTGAAAGTCCACCTGTATTAGCCATCAAAGGTGGCGTTATAAAAATGGGGGTAAATAACGAATTAGATCAACTAAGAAAAATTGCTTCTGGAGGAAAAGAATATTTAATTGAGATTCAACAAAGAGAAGCAGAAAGAACTGGTATTCATTCATTAAAAATAAGTTTCAATAACGTTTTTGGTTATTATTTAGAAGTAACAAATTCACATAAAAATAAAGTACCATCAGATTGGATAAGAAAACAAACACTGTCAAATGCCGAAAGATATATTACTCCTGAATTAAAAGAATATGAAGAAAAAATAACGGGAGCTGAAGATAAAATTCTACAAATAGAATTAGAAATATACAATCAGTTATTAAATGCATTACAAGATTATATTGCTCCAATTCAAATAAACGGTCACGTTTTAGCAACAGTAGATTGCTTAATTTGTTTTGCCAACAATGCTATACAGTTTAAATACAAAAAGCCATTAATGCATGATGGTTTAAAATTGGATATTAAAGAAGGAAGGCATCCAGTAATAGAACAAAATTTAGAAGCCGACGAAAACTATATCTCCAACGATATAATACTTGACCCAAATGATCAACAAGTAATTATTTTAACTGGTCCGAACATGAGTGGCAAGAGCGCATTGCTTAGGCAGACAGCTATCATTACTTTAATGGCACACATGGGAAGCTTTGTTCCTGCGCTTTCGGCAAGTATTCCATTAACCGATAAAATATTTACTCGTGTTGGCGCTTCCGATAATTTAAGTGGCGGTGAATCTACTTTTATGGTAGAGATGAATGAAACAGCTAGTATCATTAATAATATGTCGACTAGAAGTTTAATTCTGTTAGATGAAATTGGAAGGGGCACTGCAACTTATGATGGTATTTCTATTGCATGGAGTATGGTTGAATTTATACACAATAGTCCTTTTCAACCAAAAACTTTATTTGCAACACATTATCATGAGCTGAATGAATTAGATAATTTGTTGCCAAGAGTTAAAAACTACCACATCACACATAAAGAAATAAATAATAAAATTATTTTCTTAAGGAAGATGGAACCTGGAGGAAGCACACATAGTTTTGGAATACAGGTTGCAAAAATGGCGGGGATGCCAACATCTTTAATTAACAGAGCCAATATAATTTTAAAGCAATTAGAACAGCAGCATGTAAAAGAAGAAGGCAAAGAAAGTACCAATGAAATATTAAAACAGGTTGGTGCACCACAAATGCAATTATCTATTTTTGATGCGCACTCTCAAACATTTAATGATATAAGAAATATGCTTGCTGCAATAGATATCAATCGTTTAACTCCGGTTGAAGCATTAATGAAACTGAATGAAGTAAAGGATTTGCTGAAATAAATATTGACTATTTTATTATAGCATAATCAGACAAGTATTCATAATTTTTTGTAAGTACTCCATCATCAAGAATAGTTGCTCGGTCAATTATTGCTGATCCTCCATTATAAATATCACTTAAAATATATTTAATTAACTGTTCGCCAAAATACCTGCTGGCATCTCGAGGAAGTTCATTTGGTAGATTACCAACAGCCATTACATCAATTGACCCTTCTAAATAAGGAGCTGTTTTTTCTCCACTAATTTGATTAACTCCGTATATAGGATCTTCAATAGTTGCATCACCTAAATTACAGGGCACACTTCCATTTTTATCATCAGTAATATCTGCAATTGTTTTAATGCGGAAATTACTTTTACTTATATCGGCCATATTAAATAAACGAGGCACTCCATTAGTCCAGTATATTCCATTCATTAAAATATCCGTTTGCTCGTAATAGTTATTAAACAAGCAATTATATTGTTCGGGATGTTTATGAAAATGATCTCGAGAATAATTTCCGTTTTTTTTATGTTCGTATAATTTACTTCCTTTTAGTTGAACATAAACGGGGTAATCAAATTGACTATTTAAATAATCTTCAGGTTCTACTTCTTGGGCATCCATTAAATTCATAACTTCCACAATTCCGTGTGCTACTCTCCCACTTCCTGTTACTGCAATTTTAATTGGTGGAAGTTTTAATCCAAAATAAGTATGAATTAATTCTCTATAATCTTTTACATGATGAACCCTATCAAGGTGAAAAGCTCCAGTCCTTTTACCGTAAGCCATTATACCATTATGGGCTCCTACAATTCCTGCAAAAAAACCAAACCCAATTATACGTTGACCATCATTGTGTTCAAGGCATTCGTAATCTATTAAAGTAATTTTTTTAACTACCATGGCGTGCATTAACCCTTGGTTAGTAGGTTGCATTTTTTTGGTATGAGAAAAAAACATGTATCGTTTATTCGCAATTAATTGATCAACTGGTACTTCTTTAATGCCGAGTAACAGATTGCAATCATTTAAATCATTTGAGATAAGTATCCCAGCTTGTTCGTATTCAGCATCTTTATAACATCTAAAAGGAGAAGGCTGTACAAAGATCTTTATATCTTCAAAGTTTTTTACAATCCACTTGCATTGGGCTGGTGTTAGAGCAACACGGTTATCCGATGGAACTTTTCCTTCTTTTATCAATCCAATAACAAGCATTGTAGTATTTTTGTGCAAGATAGGTCATTAGGCATTAGGCATTAGGCATTAGGCATTGGGCATTGGGCATTGGTCATTAGGCATTAGGCATTAGGCATTGGGCATTTGTCAGGCTGAGCTTGTCGAAGCCTTTATCATAAAAAAAGTATGAATTATTTTGAATTATATAAAATACCTGTAAGTTTTTATCCCGATCTAACGGTGATAAAAAAGCAATTTTATGTATTGAGTCGCCAATACCATCCCGATTTTTTTGGAGCTGCTGATGAAGCGCAAAAAAATGAATCTTTAGAATTAATTGCTCAAGTAAATAAAGCATTTAAAATATTTCAAGACGCTGATGCAATTATTCAATATATTTTATCTTTACACAATTTAATTGAAGTAGAAGAGAAGTACCAATTAGCTCCAGATTTTTTGATGGAAGTAATGGATTTAAATGAGCAGGTAATGGAGCTAGATCATCAAAATTCAGCAGTTAAAAATTCAATTCAATCTTCACTCAATCATTTAAAAGCATCTATTTATGAGCCTGTTAAATCGATTATGGCAAATTATAAAGAAAGTAATTTTTCCGAAAAAGAGTTGCTGCAAGTAAAAGATTACTATTATAAAAAGAAATACTTAGATAGAATTGAAGAAGAAATAAACTAAAAACCTTCTCAAATCTATTTTTGGTCAATTTCCGATGTTGAACTAATATTGCAACCCGCAACAATGCCTAGATGGCGGAATTGGTAGACGCGCTAGACTCAAAATCTGGTTATCGCAAGGTAGTGCAGGTTCGATTCCTGTTCTGGGCACATCACTAGAATTAAGGCAACTTTTATCAAAGTTGCCTTTTCTTTTTTCCTCTACAACCTTTTGCAGATAAGGAATTTGTTGAAAAATGCTATTCACTTTAATAGTTCGAACCTCCCCTTTTTGTTTGTCATACTGGAAAATCCAGTCAAATTGACCCCCTAATACCAGCGTAAACTGACCCCCCTTCGCCAGAGCAAAGTGTCTTGTCCTAAAATGAGTTTACACTAAAAAAGGTGTAAAAATGAGCAAAGCAGTATTCAAAAGATCAAATGGATCCTTTAATGACTTTGTTTGAAGTTGGAGAGCTTATTTCATCGAATGCGATATTATCAAGCCCTGAACCGTTGGCGTTGTAGTTCCATCATTACCTGCATCTGATGCAATATATTTCATTCCAGGTATACCATTGATAGCCCTTTCTAAAGGAATAACAACAGATTTAATCATCAACTCACCATTAGCACCAGGGTATTCAGCATTGATATTTACTTTAGGTGGAGAAATTGATGGGAATTGAGTTACCGGTAATTTTATTAATGCCAAAGCACCTAAAAAAACTATGATAAGAGATATAACAATAGAAAGTACAGGCCTTTGTATAAATTTATTAAACATGATATTTACGTTGATTAGATATTAAAGTCCTATTGTTTTATTAATTGTAATTGTGCAATAGCTACTTTTGGTTGAATGAATTCAGTTATAATTTTATCATCCTCTTTTACACTTTGAATTCCATCTAAAAGTATTTTATCATTTGCAGTTAAGCCCGATTCTATGATATATAAATTGGATAGTTTTTGTTTGACTAGTATATTTCTCGATTTTACCTTATTATCCTTGTCAATTATAAAAACATAAATTTTGTCTTGAATTTCAAAAGTTGTTTTTTGAGGAATGATTAATGCTTGTTGAATTTGTACAGTTAAACGCACTTTACCTGTTTCACCGTGTTTTAAAAGTAATTCTGGATTAGGAAATTTAGCCCTGAAAGCTATATTTCCAGTAGTATTATCAAATTCACTCTCTATAGTTTCAATAGCTCCTTTGTATTTATGTGGCTGATTATTTGCCAGCATTAATGTTACCTTTTGCTTATCGTCGGTTTTTCTACTTTTATAATCTAAATACTCAACTTCAGATACATTAAAATAAGCATATACTTCTCTGTTATTAGACAAGGATGTTAAAATTGTTCCTTCATCTATCAAACTACCTTTTTTAAATTTTATCCGATCAAGAACGCCACTAAACGGTGCTTTAATCTTTGTAAAAGAAAGATCCAAATCAGCTTTAATTAATTCTGCTTTTTCACTTTCAAGTTTTGCTTGAGCCATTGCCAACTCAGCAATAGATACAATTTTCTTATCTGCCAATATTTTAGTATTGCTCAATTCAATTTCTGCAGTTTTAACTTGAGCTTTTTGCTTTAACACTTCTGCCTCATACACTTTGGGCATGATATGAAAAATTACTTGGCCCTCATTTACAGACTTTCCTTCGTCTACATTCAAAGCTTCTAAATATCCTTTTACTTGAGCTCTAATTTCCACATTTTGAATGGATTGTATTTGAGCTATATAATCTTTTGCAAAAGAGGTATCCATTAAAATTGGACTAGTAATAGTGTATTTATTCACTTCAACTTTCTCTTCTTTTTTTGATTTACAAGAAACAAAACCAAGGATTACTGAAAAACTAATCAGCAGGATGAACTTATTCATATTGATAATAATTGTTGGATAAACAGCTAAGACATTAAATACTGGCATAACTAGAACATAGTTATACAAACAAATACAGCAAGAAATGCTGTAAATACTAAAACAAAAATGATTGCTAAATACTAAAAAACTGATGGAGAATAAAAAGTGGTGATGGCTGATGAAGCAGATTATTCTGATACAAAACCCTTTTTAAAGAATGTTTATATAATTCTTGCGAATTAAAAGAGCCATTTTTATTGGTATTTTGTTTTAAAATGGGATTTTTGAATTCAAATTGTGGAAGATCATCTTCTTCAATTTCAACAATTTCTGTAAACCAATTAGAAGATACGTTGTTAGAAATTTTTACTTGATGAGAATAATGAAAAGCTTTTGCAGTTGATGCAAAAGAAATAGAAGGTAGAAATATTGTATAAATACCTATTATACAAAGAAAAATACTTTTCATAATTCACACAAAGCTACAAAAGAAATAGAGATTTAGTAAAATTTAGCATTTAGAATTTGTTAATGTTATTTTAACAAACTAAAAAAACGAATTATAGATTAAACGGACTATCAATTGTTTACCAAAAGATAGTATACAATGCTGCAATTACGCCACAAACTATTAATGCCCCAACGGCAAATGAATTACTCAACTTAAACATTTTACTATCAATTTCTAATCCGTTAGGTTTAACCCCTTTCTTATTTTCAAACAAACTAATAAGCACCATACCTATTACACAAATCAAAAACACAAAGCCCATTCGATCTAAAAAAGGAATTTCATAAATACCATCTGCATTTGCTTTTGCAAAATTAAATTGCTCTAGAAATTGTAGATTCATTATACCTGGTAAAAACTTAAAAAACAATGAAAAAGCAAAACCACCAACTGTTGCAAATAAAGCTGCATTAGAAGTTGTTTTTTTCCAAAAGAACCCAAGGATGAACATCGCAAAAATACCTGGACTTACAAAGCCAGTATATTCCTGAATGTATTGAAAGCCCCCTTTTTTATCAATCCCCATTAATGGCGCAATAATTACTCCTAAAATCATTGCCACTACAACAGTAATTTTTCCAACCTGTACAATTTTATTCTCATCTGCATCGGGGCGCAATCTTTTCTTATAAATGTCTAAAGTAAAAATGGTAGAAATACTGTTTGCCTTTCCTGCAAGCGAAGCCACTATAGCAGCAGTTAAAGCAGCAAACGACAACCCTTTTAAACCAGCCGGTAATAAATTTAATAATACAGGATAAGCCTTATCTGGATTTAGTTCTCCGTTTTGTAATAAATCTGTTTTAAAGTCGCCCTGCTGGTGTAATACATATGCTGCAATGCCAGGAAGCACAACAATAACTGGCATTAATAATTTTAAAAATGCAGCAAATAAAATTCCACTCCTGGCTGTTTTTAAATCTGCACCCAATGCTCTTTGAGTAATATATTGGTTACATCCCCAGTAATTTAAATTTACAATCCACATACCGCCAATTAAAACAGTGAGCCCCGGCAGATCCATATAGTTAGGATTATCTTTTTTAAATATCATATGAAAATGGTCGTCGGCATGTTGGGTCATTAATTTAAAACCGTTTACAACACCCGTGGTGCCAAATTTTTCGGCTACTAAATTTAGCGCCAAATAGGTTGTTACTAAGCCTCCAAGAATTAAAAAGAATACTTGAATTACATCTGTGTATCCAATTACCTTCATACCACCTAGTGTAATAAAAATAGCAAAGATGGCAAGCATATACATACATAATGTAGTATTAATACCAGAAATACTATTAATCGCTAATGCACCTAAATATAAAATAGATGTAAGATTTACAACTACATATAATAACAACCAAAAAACAGCCATAATCATTGCCACCGTTCCATTATAGCGCTGATTAAGAAACTGTGGCATGGTATAAATTTTATTCTTTAAGTACACAGGAATAAAAAATATTGCTACAACCATTAGAGTTGCGGCTGCCATCCATTCGTATGCAGAAATAGCCAACCCCATTTTAAAACCACTTCCACTCATGCCAATAAATTGCTCTGCAGAAATATTGGAAGCAATTAATGAAGCTCCAATAGCCCACCAAGTTAAAGAACCTTCTGCTAAGAAATAGTCATGTGATGCTGATACAGTTGCTTTCTTTTTGCGGCGGTACACCCAATAGCCATAACTAGCAACTACAACAAAATAAAACAAGAATACTAAGTAATCATAAGTTTGTAAACTATTCATAAGCAAGCTTTATAATTGGCTAATAGTTAAATAAATCTGTTGACAATATTTTCCATGTATTCCTGTTTACCGCTAATTGTTGCAGGTTCTCCATGTTCAATTGCATAGGCTCGTAAATCTTCTAATGAAAGTTTTCCTTCTTCAAAATCTTTTCCTTTTCCGCTATCATAAGATGCATATCGATCAGTTCTTAATTTATTATATTCAGATTTTTGCAAAATATTCTCCGCAGTAATCAATGCTCTTGCAAATGCATCCATACCACCTATATGAGCATAAAATAAATCGGCAGGGTCTGTAGAGTTTCTTCTGATTTTTGCGTCGAAGTTTATACCGCCACCTTTAAATCCACCAGCTTCTAAAATAATCAACATGGCTTCGGTAAGTTCATTTAAATCAGTTGGAAACTGATCGGTATCCCAGCCATTTTGATAATCGCCACGGTTGGCATCCATACTTCCTAATAATCCATTATCTGCAGCCACTTGTAACTCATGTGTAAATGTATGGCCAGCAAGTGTTGCGTGGTTTACTTCTATATTTAGACTGAAATCATTGAGCAAATCGTACTGACGTAAAAAACCAATCACTGTTTCGCAATCATAATCGTATTGATGCTTGCTAGGTTCACATGGCTTTGGCTCGATAAAAAACTTACCCTTAAATCCATTTCTTCTTGCATAATCTTTTGATGCATGCAGAAATTTTGCTAAATGCTCTTTCTCTCTTTTCATATTGGTATTTAGCAGACTCATGTAACCTTCTCTTCCACCCCAGAAAACATAATTCTCACCGTCCAATTCAATCGTTGCATCTAATGCAGCTTTCACCTGTGCTGCACCATGTGTAAGCACATGAAAATCGGGATTAGTGCTTGCGCCATTCATATATTTTCTATTAGAAAATAAATTGGCGGTACCCCATAATAATTTTACACCACTTGCTTTTTGTTTATCAGCCAAATAAGCAGTAATTGCTTGTAAGCGTTTATCATTATCATTTATATCATTGGTAAAATCAACGGCATCTACATCATGAAAACAATAATATGGCAAACCCAATTTGGTAATAAATTCAAAAGCTGCATCTGCTTTGTCTTTAGCTCTTTCAACAGCATCTGATTTTTCATTCCAACTAAATAAATGAGTAGGCTCTCCAAATGGATCGGCACCGCTACCGCAGAAGCTATGCCAATAAGCACATGCAAACCTTAGGTATTCTTTCATTGGCTTTCCTGCCACTATTTTATTTTCATCATACCACCTAAAAGCCAATGGATTACTGCTTTCTAAGCCTTCGAATTTAATAGAAGGGATCCCTTTAAAATACTCTTTACTTCCTACAACTACTGACATAGCATTGATTTATTTAAATTTTCAAATTAGTTTATTTGTTTATTTAATTGCAAGAGCCATTCTTGATAAAATTGATCGTAATTACTATTTTTATTTGGCTCTATCAATTCAACTGGTTTAAAAAACTGAAAAGCTTCTTTTGCATTTTGGTAAACATTTGCTCCAATACCACTTCCAATTGCAGCTCCAACACTACCATCGCAATTATACAATTCTATTGGCACTTGCAAAATATTTACAAAACATTCTCTGAACGCTTCACTTAAAAACATATTGGCTTTACCTGCACGAATTACGGTTGGCGTCATTCCATTCTGCTTTAAAATATCAAAGCCATAACGAAATGCAAATGCAATTCCCTCTTGTGCAGCCCTGTAAAGATGTGCGGCAGTATGTATATTAAAGTTGATATTATTAAAAAAACTATTTACAATTTTATTATTTAACATACGTTCAGCACCATTACCAAAAGGCAGTATACTTAACCCTTCACTACCCAGTTTTATTTGTTTGGCCGTTTCATTTATCTCATCGTAACTTTTATTGCCAACAATATTTTTTATCCATCGGTTTAAAATACCTGTTCCATTAATGCATAACAAAATTCCTAAGCGAGGGTCGTTACTTGAATGATTAACATGAGCAAACGTATTAACTCGCGACTGTTGATCATATTCTAATTGATTGCTTACTCCATATATCACTCCCGATGTGCCAGCCGTGGCAGCCACTTCGCCTGGTTGTAGCACATTTAAAGAGAGTGCATTATTGGGCTGGTCTCCTGCTTTATAGGTAACAGGAATTTTTTTTGTTAACGATAGTTTTTCTGCAACTTGAGATGTAATTTGACCGTGCTCTGCAAATACATTTTTTATAGTTGGTATGATAGATGTATCAAATCCATAGTAGTCAAAAACATCTTTTGAGAGTTCATTATTTTTAAAATCCCAAAAAATGCCTTCCGATAAAGCAGATATACTGGTGGTAATTTCTCCAGTTAATTTCATGGAAATAAAATCGCCCGGCAACATTATTTTATCAAGCTTTGCAAATACAGCTGGTTCATTTTGCTTTACCCAAGCTAATTTACTAGCAGTAAAATTTCCTGGAGAATTAAGAAGATGTGATAAACATTTTTCTTCACCAATAGTTTCAAATGCTTTATTGCCAATTTCCACAGCACGACTATCGCACCAAATGATGCTGTTTCTTAAAACTTGCTGTTCTTTATCTACCATTATTAAGCCGTGCATTTGGTATGCAATACCAATAGAGATTATTTCTTTGGGATTGTACTTTTTTTGTGCATGCAAATTTAAGATGGCAGATTCGGTATGCTCCCACCAAAGCTCTGGAGATTGTTCTGCCCATCCATTTTGCAATGAAATAATAGCTGTTTCAGTTTCAGGAAATTGAGTAGATGCAATACATTGCTGCGTGGCGCTATCCACAACAGAAACTTTTATAGAGGATGTACCTAGATCAATTCCGAGAAGCAGCATGTTTATTAAGTTAATAGTTGTTGTTAAGAACGATCTCGTTATATTAATTTAATGGACAATCATTACCACACTATTTTTTATATTTATTGTACATTTTCACTAAACAGCAAATAAAATAAAATAACTCACTTTTAAGACTTGCCTACTAAAATACAATTTTATAGAATCCCATAGCCAGTAAAAATATATTTTAAATGCGCCAATGCTCTCGACATATGCGTTTTAACCGTTAATGGAGAAATATGGAGATGCTCGGCAATTTGTATATAGGAAAGATTTTCTTGCCGGGATAACTGGTAAACTTTAAGCTGATTTGTTGACAATGAATTAAGCGCTTCATTTAAAATACATTTATACTCTTCATCTTGAACCATATTGTCGGTATAATTATCTGCAGTTTTTTGGATATTTTTTAAATAGTCAATTGCCTTCCATTCATTGGCCTTTTTCTTCAGCCTATTAATAGTATTATTTTTTGCAACAGTATATAACCAGGCTTCAATGGGTGTTCCAATTTTAATTTTGTTACGTTCTGTCCAAAGTTTTATAAATACTTCTTGAACTACTTCCTCAGCCAATAAATCTGATTTTAAAAACCTCAAAGCAACTTTATTTATTTGAAGTTTATATTTATCATAAGTTTGCTGAAATGTTTTCTCACAACCACTGGCAAGTAAATTAAGCACCCTTTCATTATTGAATTGCTCAGAGTTCTTTACAGGGTATAATGGTGCTCTTTTAAGTTCTGAAATGCTTTCAACATTATCATTTATTGAAAGTGAAATGGCATTTACACTGGCAATTGGTAGCATGAACCGTTAGTTTTATAATAGCAATGAAAAAGAAGTAATCGAGAGCTAATGTAATAACTTTTTTTGACAACGCAACAGATTGCATAAATTTATTGTAAAAAACCCTTAATTTAGCTCTACAAAGTATTACGTAACCGATTTTATGGATATTAACAAAGAAATTACTATTTACGATATTGCCGAACAGTTAAAGGTATCTCCAGCAACTGTAAGCCGAGGACTTAAGGGTGATCCGAGTATAAGTAAGAAGACTACGAACAGAATTAATGAAATGGCCATAAAAATGGGTTATAGGGCCAACCATAATGCACGAAATCTTCGGCAACAACAAACTAAAACAATAGGTGTAATAATTCATGAAATGAATAGCACTTTTATTACATCTGTACTTTCCGGTATTGAAAAAGTAACTACTGAGGCTGGATATGATTTAATTATAGCCCACTCTGCCGAAAGTTGCATTAGAGAAGCTGCAAATGCAAAGAATTTGTTCAATAAAAGAGTAGATGGCTTAATTGCATCATTGTCATTCGATACAACAAA
>Ga0209702_10002489_pt1 | contig 31986 bp, 33 predicted proteins | sample FRY01_FD_187210 | JGI IMG/M metagenome (GOLD analysis project Ga0209702, IMG submission 187210) | Freshwater microbial communities from Lake Fryxell liftoff mats and glacier meltwater in Antarctica - FRY-01 (SPAdes) (version 2) | ecosystem: Environmental > Aquatic > Freshwater > Ice > Glacier...
TCGGGGTCCGAAAGCGTCAAGTGATATTCTTTTCAGTGTCGGCAGCGGATAGAACCGCCGAGAAGATGCCGGGGCCACTTTCAAGACAACCTCACCCAGCTTTAATCATAATTTTTCCCTCGGGCCGGGAGATTTTCTGCCCGTTGCCGCCAATTTTCAGATAGGATTCTGGGAAATTACTCGGGAAACCCACTTCATGCCTCTTCATGCCTAAAATCCAGTTTGACCCCATTTCCGAAGTCCTTGCCGACATCCGCAAGGGTCGCCTCGTCATTGTGACCGATGACGCCGACCGGGAAAATGAGGGCGACTTGGTCATGGCCGCCTCGAAAGTGACGGCTGCCGCCGTGAATTTTATGGCCAAATTTGGGCGGGGCCTCATTTGCGCGCCGATCCAGGAAGCCCGGGCCCGCCAGTTGGGCTTGCAACGAATGGTGGCCCACAACCGAGAATTGTACAAAACGGATTTCACCGTCTCAGTCGATGCGGCGGCCGGAATCACCACCGGAATCAGCGCCAAAGATCGCGCCCTCACCATCAAACAACTAGCCAACCCCAAGGGCGCGGCAGACGCCCTGGTTCAGCCCGGTCATGTTTTCCCTCTCCAGGCCAAACCCGGCGGCGTGTTGCGTCGGGCCGGTCATACCGAAGCCTCAGTGGACTTGGCCCGGCTGGCGGGATTGGATCCCTCCGGCGTCATTTGCGAGATCCTCAATGAAGACGGGTCCATGGCCCGGCTGCCCCAGCTACTGAAATTCCGGAAAAAGCATGGTCTGAAGATGTGTTCGATCGAAAGTCTGATCGCCTATCGCCGGAAGGAAGAAAAACTCGTCGAGCGCGAACAAACCATCGTCATGCCGACAGATTTCGGGGACTTTGACCTCCACCTTTTTCGCTCCACCGTCGACGACCGACATCACATTGCCCTGGTCCGAGGGACGATCCGTGCCAACAAGCCAGCCTTGGTGCGCGTGCATAGCGAATGCCTCACCGGGGACGTCTTCGGCTCCCGGCGCTGCGACTGCGGGTCCCAGCTTCATGAAGCGCTCCGGCAAATCGACAAGGCCGGATCGGGCGTCCTCGTCTATATGCGGCAGGAGGGCCGCGGCATCGGTCTGGGTCCCAAGATCCATGCCTACAAACTCCAAGAGGAAGGGCTCGACACCGTGGAGGCCAACGAGAAACTCGGTTTTCCCATGGACCTGCGCGACTACGGCCTCGGCGCACAAATTTTGGTCGATCTGGGCGTCAAAAAAATCCGCCTGATGACGAACAACCCCCGCAAGGTGGTCGGCCTGGAGGGCTATGGTCTTGAGATTGTCGAGCAGGTTCCCATCCGTACACCCTCCAACCCCCACAACGCCAAATACCTTGCGACTAAGAAAAGGAAAATGGGCCACCTGCTATAAGAAGTGGCCGGGGCGAGGGATCGGTGATAGGTTCCTCGCTCGCCACTCGCCACTTTCTCTTTCATGTCCATTGCTCAACCCATTCGCCCCCGTATCGGCGGGAGATCCCATCTGCATCTCACCGTAGTAGCGAGCCAGTATAATCTTCCCTTCGTTCAAGGTTTGATCGCCCACTTGGAAGAGGAAGTTCAGGCCATTTCCCCAGGAGCCAAAATGAAAATCGTCTGGGTCCCGGGTGCCTTTGAGATTCCTGTTCTCACGAAAATCATTTTGAGCCAGAAGAACTCGGACGTTGTGGTCGCGCTGGGGGTTTTGATTCAGGGCGAAACCACCCATGCCCTGCTGGTGGCCCAATCCGTCACCTCTGCCCTTCAGAATTTGGCGGTGGAGTTTGCCGTTCCTGTGATCAACGAAGTCCTCCTCCTCGACAACGAAGCCCAGGCCAAAGCCCGCTGCCTCGACGATGAAATCAATCGCGGAACCGAGGCGGCTCGGGCGGCCGTGGGAGTCGTTCACGCGGCGCGCGAAGTCGCGCAAAAAGCTTTCTAAAATATGGGTGTTCGACGTGATGGCCGGGAAGCGGCCGTGCAATTTCTTTACCTGCGCGACCTCGATGGGGATAGCGCCCTTGAGGCTTTTTATAAATTTCGTGGACTGAGCCCAAGTGCCCGTCGCTTCTGCGATTCCCTCGTCAACGGATGGATGGCCCACCAGGCCCCCATCGACGAGGCGATCCGCAAAAATACCCAGAACTATGAGTTCAAACGCATTTCCGTGGTGGACCGCAATGTCCTCCGGGTCGCACTTTTTGAAATGATCCATTGTCCGGAAACGCCGCCGGTCGTGGCCATCAATGAAGCGATTGAGATCGCCAAAAAATACAGCACCGAGGATTCCGGACGATTCGTCAATGGCGTCCTCGATCAGATTCGGCGCACCCTTGATCGTCCCAGCCGCACGGCCGCCATGGAGCCAAGCGAGGCTGTCGAGCAGGTCGAGACGAACGAGCCCGTCAAAGAAGAAGAACTTCGTGACGAGAGCGAAGAGAAATAACTCGTCACCTGCTACTAGCCACCCGTTACTCGCCTCATGGCTTTTGGTTTCCTAAAAAACATTGTTTCAAAGTTCAGCGCCGCTCCCGTGGATTGGGAGGAACTGGAAGAGACTTTGTTGCGAGCGGATTTGGGAGTTCCTATGACGATGGATATCATGGATTTGCTCCGAGAGCGGGGCACCGAGGTTCATGCCGCCACCGTCGCCCAGGTTTGTCGGGAGGAAATTCTCAAAGTGCTTCCGGTCTCCGACCCGCCCATCCGTCCCTTGCCCTCCAAGCCGAAGGCCTTCTTGATCGTAGGCGTGAATGGGACGGGCAAAACCACCTCCTCAGCCAAGATGGCCCATTGGTTTAAACGCGAGCGCCATTCCTGCCTCCTCGTCGCCGCAGACACCTTCCGCGCCGCCGCCATCGAACAACTCGAAAGTTGGGCCGGTCGTATCGGGGTGGACGTGGTGAAAGGCCAATACGGCGGCGACCCCGCCGCTCTCTGCTACGACGCCTGGGCCAGCGCCCATCGGCGCAACATTGAGTTTCTTCTTTGCGACACCGCCGGCCGCCTCCACACCAAGGACAACCTCATGCAGGAACTCTCCAAGGTGAAACGCACTTTGGCCAAACACGACCCCGACGCCCCGCACGAATGCCTCCTTGTCGTCGATGCCACCACGGGGACAAATGCCCTCGTCCAGGCGAGGGAATTCCATCAAGCGGTTGGCCTGACGGGAATCATCATGACCAAGCTCGACGGGAGCGGCAAAGGCGGCGTGGCCGTGGCCATCCAAAAGGAACTTGGCATTCCCACCCGCTTCATCGGCACCGGCGAAGGTCTTGACGATTTTTCCCGCTTCGACCGCGAAGTCTTCGTCAATCGGATGCTCTGACCATTGGTCATTGGTCATTGGTCATTGGTCATTGGTCACTTTCACTCGCGGCGTAGCGCGCGCGGCCTTTGGCAGGTAAAGTTCTCGCACAAATACAGCGCGGGCGCCCCATCCAGCGGCTTCATCGCGGCCAAGGCAGAATTGTTTTTCGCCGGCAGGCCGTCGCTGGTCGCAGACAAAATGACCCGCCGGGGATGAAAATCGTGATGCAATTGCGCGAGGCCTTTGCTCACCTCCGGGGATTTCGGATCTCCTGCGACGACCGCCTGAGCGGGTGAAGCTTGGGCGAAATCGAGAGCAACCAACATCTGCGGGACCGCGGTGGGGATTCGGGTCATTTGATCGCTATGAGCGGCGAGAATTTCCCGCGCCCGGGCTTCCCGCCGGCCATCATTAAGCATCCGAGCGAGGCGGAGCAAATTTCCGGCGCTGACGGAATTTGCCGAAGGCTCTGCTCCATCATAATCTTCCTTCATTCGCACGGGCACGAGGGGATCCCCGGCCGCACTGCTGAAATAGCCGCCGCCTGCGTCGGCGTCCCAAAACAATTCGTCTTGGGTGGCCTGCAGGTTCATCGCCCATTGTAACCACCGATCATCCAGGGTCGCCTCATAAAGATCGAGAAGCCCTTGAATCAAAAAAGCATAATCCTCTGCAAATCCTTCAATCGTTCCTGGCTCCCCCCGCCAGGTTCGCAAAAGGCGTCCGTCCCGGGTCAGATGGGTTTGCAAAAATTGCGCCGCCCGCACGGCGGCCTCAAGGAAGCGAGGTTCGGAAAGAGCGGCTCCAGACCGGGCCAAAGCCGAGATCATCAACCCATTCCACGCCGTGAGGACCTTGTCGTCGAGGTGGGGGCGGGGACGGGTGATCCGCTGATGGAGGAGTTTTTCCCGGCTCGCTTGCAATCCGGCCGCCTCGGCGGGATCTCCCCGCTCGATGAGAATATTCAACCCGGTAAATTCTCCATGGGGATCGCTACCGGCCGGAGCATTGCCATTGGCTTCCACCCCATAGTGCCGAGAAAAGACCTCTGCCGCTTCAGAACCCAGAAGCTCGTCAATCTCGGCGCGGCGCCAAACATAAAACGCGCCCTCCGCATGATCCATACGGTCGTGACGGAGGAGGCTGTCCGCGTCTTCCGCCGAATAAAATCCCCCCTCGGGATGCATCATGTCCCGGAGGACATATTCGAGCGTCTCCCGAGCGACCTCGGCGAAAAATTCGTCATGGGTGCCCTGCCAGGCCTCGACATAAGAAACGACCAATTGGGCTTGATCGTAGAGCATTTTTTCGAAATGCGGCACATGCCAGGCTCCATCCACCGAGTAGCGGTGAAATCCGCCACCCAGATGATCCCGCATCCCGCCCGCTGCCATTTTCCGCAAAGTGAAGTGGGCCATTTCCGCGGCGTGAACATCCCGGTCCGCGTAGCGCAAAAGAAAATTCAAAGTTGCCGGCCGGGGAAACTTCGGCGCAGAGCCAAATCCCCCCTCGGCCGGATCAAAGTTCTGGGAAAGTTGCTCAAATGCGCGGAGCAAGACGCTTTCGCCTGCAACCACGGCCTCGCTGGATCCGGACTTGGGCTGCCCCAAAGCCTCCATCACCCGGTTCCCTTCCTGTTCGATCCGGGGGCGGTCGCGACTCCAAAGGTCCGCGATTTGCAGGAGCACATTGGGAAACCCCGCCCGCCCATAACGGTCTTCGGGGGGGAAATACGTCCCGCCAAAAAATGGTTTCCCCTCCGGCGTCAGCCACACACTCATGGGCCAACCGCCACTCCCCGTCGTCGCCTGGACGAAAGCCATATAAAGCCGATCAACATCCGGACGTTCTTCCCGATCCACCTTGATGTTGATAAAATCCGCATTCATCTGCGCGGAAATAGTGGGATCTTCAAAGGACTCGTGGGCCATGACATGGCACCAATGGCAGGTGGAATAGCCAATCGAGAGGAACACCGGCACATTGCGACGCCGGGCCTCGGCAAAAGCCTCGTTCCCCCAGGGGCGCCAGTCCACCGGATTGTCCTTATGTTGCAAAAGGTAGGGGGATTTTTCCCCGGAAAGAGCATTCGTCGTCATCGCGGCCATTCTGCCCGGAATCCCAAAAAATCAGAAGAACAGACGGTCGAAAAAATCGAAGGTGCATCATTCGACCTTGAAAATGGATTTTGAGAGTATCGCAGAAGTGCTGGGAGGCGGGATCGCTGAGCCATAAGGAAAACTCGTCACCGATTTCGCGAGCTCGACGCGATAGGTGCTCGCAGCTCTGGCTCCTGCATGATGCGAACCCCAACACCGACACGCCACGCAAGCAACTCGCCGCCAAGCTCCACTTCGCCTTGAACCCTTCCGCCCCATCCCGCGGCGAAGATCCGATTCGTGAAGGCCTGCGTTTTTGCTTTGAGGTTAGCCTCCTTAAATTCAGAATTCCAATCTTGGATCCCGACCTGCCAACTTTTGTAGATTTCTTCGCCGGTAGCGGCCTCGTTACCGAAGGCGCGAAACGCTTCTGCGCCCCAGTCTGGGCGAACGATATTTGCCCCAAAAAGGCAGCGATCTACACAGCCAATCATGGCAACGATCATTTTCACCTCGGTTCAATCGAGTTGGTAGGCGGCACTTCGATCCCGCCAGGGGACATTGTTTGGGCTAGCTTCCCGTGCCAAGACCTCTCCTTGGCTGGAAAAATGGGAGGACTTGCTGGGTCTCGCAGCGGTCTCTTCTGGGAGTGGATTCGGGTTCTTGATGAGATGCCAAAGAAGCCCAAGGTTCTGGCTCTTGAAAATGTCGTTGGCTTGCTTTCTGGTAATGGAGGTGACGATTTCCGTTTTGTGTATCGGGCGCTCCGTGACCGCTCCTACAAGGTGGGGCCGATGCTACTTGATGCTCGAATGTGGGTTCCCCAGTCCAGGCCGAGAGTTTTTATCGTGGCGGCTCAAGACCAAATCGACACCAGTACTTTCGAAGACAACGGCCCGAATTGGTTACACCCAGAACCTGTTCTGAAAGCCTCTGCGATCTTGAACGACGTTATTTTCTGGTCCATGCGCCAGCCGAACAAATGCTCTAAAACCCTGACAGACATTATCGATTGGGATGCTGCGGTCTTTGAGAATGATCGTGCTAATGCATTGTTCTCACTGGTCGCCCCTCGGCATCAAGAACTGCTGGATCGGCTACCGGCCAATCGTCGGGCGGTGTTTCCGGGCTACCGCCGTACCCGCAAAGGCAAGCAAGTGCTGGAACTTCGGTTTGATGATCGCTCAGGCTGTCTTCGCACCGCTGAGGGTGGCAGTAGTTGCCAGTTTCTGCTCCTGCACAACGCGGGTAAATGGGCTGCAAGGCTAATCACTCCAAGAGAAGCCGCTCGACTCATGGGAGCACCAGAGACCTACAAGCTATCAAGCTCATACAACGAATCCTACAATGCCATGGGTGACGCCGTGGTAGCTCCTGTTGTCGCTTACCTCTTCGAGCATCTTCTGACTCCACTTGCAAGCCAAAGAGCGGTGGCATCGGGGAGGAAAATCACGAGTCTACAGAAGAGCCTATTGTGACTCATCGTCCGTAGACTCGAAGGCATCGTCCGTGGGACAGTCATCCATAAATGGATGAAAACCAATTGCTGAAAAACTTTGGAGATCGCGTCAGAGCCTTGCGGCTCGAACTTGGCGTCTCGCAAGAAAAGCTGGCTTTGGACTATGGATTAGACCGCACCTACATCAGTGGCATCGAGCGAGGCAAGCGGAACGTCAGCCTTGTAAATATTCACAGACTTGCCAAAGCCCTCGGCGTACCTGCCACCGATCTGCTTCAAAACGGAGGTGACAAGTGATGAAGCTTCACGTTCAGAAAGCTTTTGAGTTTTATCTGAATCACATCAACCGGACGGATTTCTTTCAGCTATTGAACTCCCGCGGCCTGAAGACCAGCGGCTCAGTGCCATCCATCGCATGGGAACTATTTGGCTCGATCTTAACCGGCAAGCGCGGCAAATCTGGCTACGGAGCCGACTTGGAGGGTGTCGAGATCAAGTCTGCGATTGAAGGCGGCTCTTTTGAGTATCAGTATCACCTCAATACGGGTCCCGATAAGCTCAAGGAGGATCGATCTGTTGACCATTTTTTCTGCTCCTACGCGCCCGATTACCTGTCATTCAAAGTCTATTTAGTAGGAGGTAAGAAGCTCGCCCCTTACATCGACAAATGGATTCCGGAGTATTTGAAGAACTACAACAAGATCGAAGGCGCAACCGCTTTGGAGGCGAGCTCTCGGCGACAGCGATTCCGTCGATCAGTTTCGTTCGGGTGGGTGAAAAAATGTGGCCGCCTTGTCATGAAGGTGGACGGGGGACGGTTGGTCTTCCCGAAACGACCAGTTATCGTAAAGCTCGCATCCCGTTCCACGTCACCGCGAAATTAACGAACTCCTCTCACCGATCGAAGCCAGCCAGTGAGTAACTCATACTCCGTTGCCGCAGCCGAAGCTTCAAAGTGAACTTTCTTAAGCCCAAGGGGAGTGGATACGACTTGCATAGGATCGCCGTCGGGCTTCCGCAATTCCCTCCAAAGCCCAACCAAGGTCCCTCTGAACTTCAAGCCGAGCCACAGCCGAACCACGCTCCACCTTGCATTCCCTCTCCGGACCGCTAGGGTCTTCACCCCAACCTGTAAAAATTGATATGAGTAAAAGCATCCTCGACCCAGCTCGAATTCAAGACATCGAATTCAGCAATGATGAAATCGCCCGCTATTCCCGGCATCTCATCATGCCGGAAGTGACCCTTGAGGGCCAAAAACACCTCAAAGCCGCCAAGGTGCTCTGCATCGGCGCAGGCGGTTTGGGCTCTCCGATTGGACTTTATCTGGCCGCAGCCGGCGTCGGCACGCTCGGGTTGGTGGATTTTGACGTCGTCGATTATTCCAACCTCCAACGTCAAATCCTCCACGGGACCAAAGACGTGGGCCGGAAAAAAATCAACAGCGCCCGCGACCGGATCAAGGACATCAATCCGAACGTCAACGTCAACCTCTACGACGTCATGTTCCGGAGCGAAAATGCGGCCGAAATCGTGGAAAATTACGACATCGTCATTGATGGGACCGACAATTTCCCCACCCGCTACCTCTCCAATGACGTTTGCGTCTTGTTGAAGAAGCCCAATATTTACGGCTCAATTTTCCGATTCGAAGGCCAGGCGACCGTGTTTGCCCCGCATCTCGGAGGCCCCTGCTACCGCTGCCTTTATCCGGAACCCCCGCCTCCCGGCATGGTGCCGAGTTGCGCCGAAGGGGGCGTGCTCGGCGTGCTGCCGGGCATCCTCGGGGTCATGCAGTCTATCGAAGCGGTGAAACTCATTTGCGGCATCGGCAAACCCCTCATCGGGCGCCTGGTTCATTTTGATGCTCTCAATATGGCCTTCCGTGAATTTAAGGTTCGCAAGGATCCCAAGTGTCCCATTTGCAGCGAGAATCCGACGGTGACCGAGTTGATCGATTACGATCAATTCTGCGGCATCCCTCAGGCTCAAGCCGAGGAAGAAGCCGAACCGCCAGTGCCGGAAATCTCGGTCGAGGACCTCAAGGCCAAGCAAGATCGGGGTGACAAGTTTGTCCTTCTCGATGTGCGCGAGCCCTTCGAGTACGACATCGCAAAAATTCCTGGATCCCAACTCATCCCCTTGGGTGAGTTGCCTTCCCGGATGAGCGAACTCGACAGCGAAGACGAGATTGTCATCCATTGCAAAATGGGACCACGCAGCGCCAAGGCGGTCCGCACGTTGCAAAAGGCCGGTTTCGCCAAGCTCTACAATGTGGACGGTGGAATTCTCGCCTGGGCCGACCGGGTGGATCCCAGCGTGCCGAAGTACTAATCCAGGAGGGAAATGGGAGCACGCGGCGATACAATGATTTCCGGTCTGGATCCCGACCTGCTGGCGATCTTGTGTTGCCCGGTCACCCATCAATCCTTGCATCCGGCCAACGCCGAGGAACTCGGTCGCGCCAGCGCACCGCTTGACGAGCCACTCACCGAAGGACTGGTGCGGGAGGACGGCCAGGTCCTTTATCCGATCAGAAAAGGCATTCCTCTGCTTGTCCCCGAGGAGGGCTTGTTGTTGACTTGAACCGGCTTCCCTTCACCGGAAAACCCCATTTTTCAGATTTTTTGATATTCCCATGACCGAACTCGACCGCATCCGCCATTCCTGTGCCCATATCCTGGCCACGGCGATTTTGAAAATTTGGCCGGAGGCGCAATTTGCCGCCGGTCCGCCCGTCGAGAACGGCTTCTACTACGACGTGGAATTGGACCACCGGATCACCCCGGAGGATTTCGCCCGCATCGAGGAAGAGATGCAGAAGGAAATCAAAGCCAACCACACCTTTGAGCGGGTTGAGATTTCCCGGGCCGAAGCGCTAGCCATGGCGGAAAGCGGTCAGTTGGCGGCATTGTCCGCCCGTGGGGTCCCCTCGAAGTTCAAACTCGATATCGTCCAGCGCATTCCCGAGAACGAGGCCATCACCCTCTTCCGCAATGGGGAATTCACCGATCTCTGTGCCGGCCCCCACGTCATGCGCACCCGCAATGTCGGGGCCTTCAAGCTCACCCATGTGGCCAGCGCTTATTACAAAGGGGACGAAAATAACCCCCAGCTCCAGCGCATTTACGGCACGGCCTTTAAAAACAAAACCGAGATGGCCGCCTATTTCGAGATGTTGGAGGAAGCGAAAAAACGCGACCACCGCAAGCTCGGGAAGGAGATGGAACTCTTCACCTTCGACGACGATGTCGGACCCGGCCTGCCGCTCTGGATGCCCAATGGGGCCATCCTCATCGAGGAGTTGGAAAAGCTCGCCCGGGAGACCGAATTCGCCGGCGGCTACCAACGCGTACGCACCCCCCACATTGCCCGCAAGAGCTTGTATGAATGCAGCGGGCATTTGCCCTATTACGCTGATTCGATGTTCCCACCGATGGAACTGAAGATGGATGAGGACACCATGCGCGAGGTTTTCGAATTCGAAGACGAACTGAAGGAAACCGAGGCGCAAATCGCTGCGATCGAAGCCCGTTTGACCACCAAAGAGGATGCCGAACTTGTCGAAGAGGAACGCACCCTCGAAGAATGGCGAGCCGGCCGGGAAAAAACCCTCAAACGGATCGAGGAAAAGCGGGCCCAATATTCCTATTACCTCAAGGCGATGAATTGCCCGCATCACCACAAGATCTTCGGGGCGGTGCCGCGCAGTTATCGCGAACTCCCCCTCCGCCTGACCGAATACGGCACTTGCTACCGCTACGAACAAAGCGGTGAACTTTTTGGACTCATGCGGGTTCGTTCCATGCAAATGAACGATGCTCACATTTATTGCACCACCGAGCAGTTCGAGGCCGAGTTTAACGCCGTCAACGAGATGTACCTGAAGTATTTCAAAATCTTCGGAATCGAAAAATACCTCATGCGGTTTTCGACCCATGACCCGGAAAAACTCGGGAAGAAATTTGTCGATGAGTCCGCCCTTTGGCTCCAGACCGAAGACATGGTCCGCCATGTCCTCCAGCGTTCCGGCATCAACTACATTGAGGTACCCAACGAAGCGGCCTTCTACGGCCCCAAAATCGATGTCCAAGTCTGGAGCACCATCGGTCGGGAATTTACCATCGCCACCAATCAAGTCGATTTTGCCGTCCCGGCTCGCTTTGGGCTTGTGTACAAAGACCGCGACAATACGGAAAAGACCCCGCTTTGCATCCACCGCGCGCCGCTGGGAACCCACGAACGTTTTATCGGGTTCCTCATTGAGCACTATGCGGGCAATTTTCCGCTTTGGCTCGCGCCCGAACAGGTCCGGATCATCACCATCGGCGACGAGGCCCCGCTGGCCGACTACGCCCGGGCGATCCAGGCCGAACTCCGCAGCCAAGAGGTTCGCTCCGAACTGGATGTCTCCAGCGACAACATCAAAGGCAAGATCCTCCATGCCGAGCAGCGCAAAGTCCACACCATGCTCGTGATCGGCCACCGCGATCTCGAAGCGGGTGCCGTCAGTGTGCGTATCCACGGCCAAGGCAACTTAGGAGCCCGTCCCCGAGACGAAGTCGTGGCCGATCTCCTCGCAGCGATCAAGGAACGGCGCAACAGCTGAGGAAAGCGATTTCCGTTGGTCATGCGGGACAGATGAGAGCCGCCATAAACCTAAAAACAGAAATGAACCACAGAGAGCACAGAGGACACAGAGTGGAAGCAGAAGAAGATAAATGGCTTATGAATATTCGGAAAGAGTTCTGGGATGTCATCTGGAAGGTGACTGCCCATTGACCTATCTATTTTTTGTAAATCCTTGTCTCTGTGTTCTCTGTGCCCTCTGTGGTGAACCTGCATTTTCCTATTTAGGATAAAAGGGAAGCAAGGCGCCCGCCCCACATATTGAAGCCTCTCGGCGAGTTGATCTCACACGGCGAGATCCATTTGTTCCGAGCTCCTCGGCCTTCTGCGTTGTCTCGCCATCCATGTCGCGGAAGACGGAGCGTCTTTCGTCTGCGACTCCACACAAAAAAAGCGGCCCGAAAGCCGCTCTCTTTGTTTTTGGGTGGAAAGTGTTTTTTCTACCAGCGGAAGTGGGCAAAGGCACGGTTGGCCTGGGCCATCTTGTGCATATCATCCCGCTTCTTGATCGCATTGCCTTGTCCGGCGGCGGCTTCTTTAAGCTCGTTGGCTAAAGCGGTTTGCATGGGAATCCCTTTCTTGGATCCGGCAAAATTGACCAACCAGCGCATGGCGAGGGCAATTTGACGGTCCGGAGGCACTTCCATCGGCACTTGATAGGTGGCTCCACCAACACGCCGGGATTTGACTTCCAGACGGGGTTTAACGTTATCGAGCGCCTTGTTGAGTGTCTCTAGCGGATCAACGGTATCGCCCCCTTCGCGGGATTTTTCGATCGCATAGTAAACGATCCTCTCAGCGATGCTTTTTTTGCCGCTAGACATGACGGCACTGATGAGACGGGCGACGACGGGACTCGCGTAGCGGGCGTCTTTTTTGACTTCCTTGTGAATGGTTCGACGACGACGGGACATGATTAATTTCGGAGTGCGGAATGCAGAGTGCGGGAGGTCACTTTGGAATTCTGGTTATTTCTTTTTTCCAGCCTTGGGTTCTTCCTTGCCGGCCTTCGGGCGTTTGGCCCCGTATTTCGAGCGACTGCGACGACGTCCATCGACGCCAAGGCTGTCGAGGGATCCCCGAACGATATGATAACGAACACCGGGCAAATCCTTCACCCGTCCACCGCGGACGAGGACAATGGAGTGTTCCTGAAGATTGTGGCCTTCGCCGGGAATGTAGGCGATGACTTCATGGCCATTGGTCAGACGCACTTTGGCGACTTTACGCAGGGCGGAGTTGGGCTTCTTGGGGGTGCGGGTCATGACCTGCACACAGACGCCACGGCGTTGCGGACAATTGACAAGCGCCGGCGATTTGGTTTTCACCGTGATTTTCTTGCGTCCGTGGCGGACCAGTTGATTGATTGTAGGCATTTGGCTAGGCTGGTAATTCGTCTCCCCAAGTCATTCCGGGGACAAAAAAAGCACGCCGAGGTGCTTTCTCATCGCCCCGACATGGTGCGGGAGGCGAGATATTAGGCCTCCCGACCTCTCTGGCAAGCGATTTTTTCGCAGCCGGGGATTTTTCATGGGTGGCGATGAGGACATCCCCCTCTCAAACGGCAGAAATGATTCTCGATCTCCTCCAAGTGGCATCGTCATTTGGACCCACCATTCTCTTAATCCGTTATCTAACAAGACTAGTCTTATCAGCGCAACAATCCAAGTGTCTCTCCGAGCAGCCTCAGCCATCCTGATCCCGAGGAATTGCCATGAGTCCATCTCGGAGTACCGCCTTCAGGCGGCTCAGGGCTCGGACCGGCTAAAGCCGGGACTCCAACGGTACGAGCGGGTCATCAATTTTCCTCGCTCCATCTTGTGATCCGGGTGACCTCAGGATGTTTGAGGCTACAGATACGTCTGATTGAGGAGATCGGCCAACCGAAGCCCGGCCTGGACGAGGCGTTGCTGGGAGATCGCCCGGGCATTGTCCACATAGGCGGCGTCGAGGGTCACCGGATTGGCGGCGTCCCCGCCGGGGAGTTTTTGGTATCCGTCGGCATAACCGAGGGCATGGCTTTCCTCGACCCAGGATTTCATCTCGCCCCCGGTGGGAAGCCGCTTCCCTGCTGCCACCAGGGTCTTGGCTTGTTCGCGAATGAGAGGAAGCGATTTTTGGTGTCGGGCTACGGGCTCGTCGGTCGAATAGGCAGGTTCCGGGTACAGTGCCACCACTTCGCCATCCCGCACGGTGCGACGGTAAGAGGTGTCCCAAAAGTAGTGAAGGTTCTTCCATTTCGGAAAGATGGCCACATTGGCATCTTGGATATTGGGTACGGAAACCCCATTGCCTCCGGCGTCACCCTCGCGACTGGTGGTGTGGAGGGGTTGATGGAGGTCCCCGACGAGATGGGTCAGCATGACGAGGGCCTGGGCCTTGTCGATCTCCGGGTCCTTGCGTTCGCCGCGCAAAATGGCCAGGCAATGCCGCATGGCCCAAAGTCCATTGACCTGCCAATCGACGGGAAACGGGTCGCCGGCCGCATTGTAGGGAAGGTCGATGTAATGCCAGGTGTTGTACGCCCGGGTCTTGCCCCGGATGTCATCCATCCAACACCCGGCGGTGACAAAATCGTAAGCGGTGTCGTGTTCCTTGTTGAAGACCTCAAGGTCTTTTTCCACCTTGGCCCGGGCCGTCGGCGTCAGGTGGTCCCAGGCGATTTGATTGACGATCATATGCCCGCCGGGGTCCCAAGCCTGGGCCGGACTGACAAAACCAAGAATCGCCGCCATGGCGAGCAGTCCCGAAATCCCGCGCCGAAGGGACAATGTCATGAGGCTTCAGGGGTGATGCCGAGGGATTTTTCCATCGCTTTCACCCGGCGGATGATGGTGGGAAGTTGCTGGACGGCCAACCACTGGCGTTTGCATTGTTTTTCCGGCACGGCGGGCACTCCCAAAATGCTGCTCTTGTCGGGCACATCGCGCATGATTCCAGACTTGGCTCGAATGATGACCTCGCGCCCGATTTTGAGATGGCCGGCGATCCCGCTCTGTGATGCGACGATCGAGTAATCGCCCACCGTCGTGCTCCCGGCGATGCCGACCTGGCCCATGATGATGTCATGCTGGCCAAGTTGTACATTGTGGGCAATGTGGACGAGGTTATCGATTTTGGTCCCCCGTCCCAACACGGTGGCGTCAAGAGCGGCCCGATCGACGGTAGAATTAGCCCCGATTTCGACATCGTCTTCTAGAATCACATTCCCGACCTGGAGGACCTTGCGGTGAACTCCCTCATCGAGGATGTAACCGAACCCATCCGAGCCGATGACCACGCCGGAATGAAGAATCACCCGATGACCAAGGCGACTGCCGGGATAAATAACCACCCGGGGATGCAGGACCACGTCGTCGCCCAACCGGCAATCCCGCCCCACGTGGGAACCCGAGAGAACCGCAGAGCGAGCCCCAATGACCGCATTTTCGCCCACCATCACATGGGGCCCAATGTGTGCCGTAGGATCAATCCGGGCCGTGGCCGCCACCACCGCGCTGGGATGGATTCCGGCCGCATGGACGTCAGGGGGATAAAAATGTGGCAGGAGTCGGGCCATGGCGATGCGGGCATTGCCGACCCGAATCAAGACTTTGGCGGACGACTCAAAGGATCCTGAAACCAAAATCGCAGCGGCCTGGCTTTCTTCCGCTGCGGCAAAATGGCGTTCCTTCTCGGCAAAGGTGAGGTCTCCCGCCTGGGCGGCCTCGGCGGCGGCAAACCCCGACAAGGTCGTCTCGCCGTCTCCGACGACTTCTCCGCAGACAAGTTCTGCAATTTGATTGGCTGTAAATGACATGGAAAATATAGGGTCGTCCACTTCCCCCGGTTCCGTCAAGAATCGGTCGCCGGAACCTGAGCCGTCGGGCGCATGCCCGTTAGGTGCAAATACTGATTTTCTCACGGAGCGGGAGAAGAAACGCGTTCCGCGTTCCTCTACGATGTAGCGGAAAATGGAACATTTTTCGACCTCCCTCTTTCCTGATTCTGCATTTTGCACTTAATGGAGATGCGCCCGGGGCGTTTCCACTCCAGTTGCTGGGGAATCGGGAACGGCCAAATCGAGTTTAAGGCGAGAGCAACCCGACCGTCTGGCACCAGGTGAGGGCATCCCGAAGCCCGTCTTCCGTGCTTTTCTTGGGAGCATATCCAAAAGTCCGAGCCGCTTTCCCAAGATCCAAACACATGGGTTCGAGAAGAAATTCCAAACCGTTTTTCCAAGTGATGGCGGGAACTTTTTGCAGCAACGCTTCTTTGTCGAGGACCGTGATGATCCTCATCGGCGGGAAGGTACTGCAGCGGGACGTAGGTGCCGGTGGAACTGCAAAGAAAAACATTCCCCGCCTTCTGAAAATAACGGGCGTACTGAGTCACGGTTTCCGCCGTGGGCACGGAATCAATGATGGTGTCGAAGTCGAGCTGGACGACCGTACCGCGCAGGCTCCCCGATTTTGATGGGTTAGCCCTGCGCTCTCTTGACAAATGAGCCGTTTTGAGCATTTTTGAACCATGTCTTCGACCACCCTTTTCCGTGTCCGCGTTCCCACTCAACGTCTTCGCCGTGCGGAGAAAATTTTTGAGCGCCTCGGCATGAAGCCCGGAGATGCCTTTAACATCTTCCTCGCTCAGGTGGAGCTAAAGGATGACTTGCCGTTTCCAGTGACCACCCAGCCGGCACGTTTGCTATCCACCGCCGAACAGGGCCGGATGTGGGAGGAGAAGCTTGGTGAATATTGAGCCCGGAGAGATCTGGATCGTCGATTTTGGCATGGCGGCTAAGCAGCGACCTGTTCTGGTCTTGGCTTACCCGCAACCGGACGACGCCAGGGTTCTGGTGGTGGTCGCGCCCCTCACTTCTCAATTGCGGGGGTTGCGCGGGGAGGTTGATATCGGCAAACCACGCTGGTTGCCGAAGCCTTCGGCTGTCAACATCCAAGGACTTGCCAGCACCGCCCCGCAGGTTCTCACCCGCAAGCTCGGCAAGCTGCCAGACGCCCAATATACGGAAGTTAAGAACGCTCTCAGGGAATTGCTGGACCTCTGAGGTCTCGGCTCTACCAATCGACGTTGGACCCGCGGGTGTCAATGTGCGTGAATCCTGAATACCGTCCGACGCCACCTTTATAGATTCCGGTTGAACGCATGGCGCGGGCCATGGCGGCGACTTTTCCCGGCGAGCAAGGGAAGACGATGTCGACGGCGTTGTTGCGGGTGTGGTAGGAATGCCGTTTCGCTCCGGGACAGCTCGCGTTGTAGTCGGGAGAGCGATAGGCGGAGATACAGCGATCAACATTGACGTCCAACCGACCCGAAAGCGAGTCGATCACCTTAAGGGTGGAGCGGATATTGCCCCACATGGCCTTTGGCGGGAGGGTGTTTTGGACCCGGCCCCGCTTGTGGATGTGGGGCTCGATGACTTGGCGAACCGTAAAATGTTTCAGCTTGGACTTGCGCAGGTAGTCCGCATAAGCGGGCAGATTGGAGCCAAGAATCCCCTGCCAGGCAAGGGGGACGTTCAGTCGTTCCAGAGTTCCGGAAGGAGGACCACCGAAGCTGGCGAAGAAATCCCAAAAAGCCTCGGAGGACTGGGTGCCCGCGAAGAGGCCGGCACTGGAGAGTGCTAGCAGGCGCACGGCACCACGACGCGTCAACAAGGACGGGGTCGTCACAAGTGTCTGGGCCGGGTTGTCAGTGATTTCAGGCAGCTTAATCAATGTCAATGAGGTCGGATGATCAGGACAAGTGAGAAAACTAACACGAAATGGCCTCAGCGAAAGTGATTTTTTTATTTTTTGAAAATATTCCCTTGCTGGAAATCGCGTCCTTGGAGAGGATACGCATACTTTGCTGCGGTCATTCTCAACATTGAGCCTCAGGGTTTTTTTGCTTCTTTGGGCGCTGAGCCTCCCGGTGTTCGCCGAGCAGGCGGGGGCTGGGTACACGATGCGCCGCGTGACGGATATTTTTAAGCCGCTGTCGCGCCCGGCCGAGATGATCCACGAATCAGCAGTCGTGGTTCTCGTTATTTGTGCGGGTATTTTCATCGTTGTTACTGGGCTGCTGGTTTTCATTGTCACGAAGTTCCGGCTTCGGGCCGATGACGACGGGCAGGAACCGCCGCAGATTTACGGCAGCACCCAAATTGAGCTGGCTTGGACGGTGATCCCGATTTTGATCATTGTGGTGCTTATTATGGTGGCCAGCCGGACGATTGGAGAGATCCAGAACATGAAGATGCCGGAGAACGCGATCAAAGTGCGGGTGGTTGGGCATCAGTGGTGGTGGGAAATCCACTACCCCGAGCTGGGCATTGTGACGGCCAACGAATTGCATATTCCCCTCAGCGACCGGGATCCGGACAAGGCCACTCCCACGCATTTGGTGCTCCAGTCGGCCGATGTCATTCACAGTTATTGGGTGCCGCAACTGGCAGGCAAGACCGATGCGGTGCCGAACCGGGACAACGAGTTATGGTTCGATCCCTATGAGACCGGCGTGTATTTTGGCAACTGCGCCGAGTATTGTGGCACCCAGCATGCCAACATGCTTATCCGCGTCATTGTCCATACGCCGGAGAATTTCCAGCGCTGGGTGGCAGATCAAAAGGCTCCCGTGCCCGAACCGCAAACCGTGGACGAAATTGAGGGCCACCGGGTCTTCTTTGCCAATGGCTGTGTGAGCTGCCACACCGTGGATGGCACCGTCGCCGAGGGGGTTTTCGGGCCTGATCTGACCAAGTTGATGACCCGGCAGACCCTGGGGGCCGGGGTGGCACCCATCACCGATAAGAATCTTTGGTCATGGGTGAAAGATCCCCAAGTTTTGAAAGTCGGCTGCCTGATGCCTGACATGCAATTGCAAGACAGCGAAGTGGATTTCATTGTAGCCTACCTGAAAACCCTGAAATGAAGACGGAACTCGGAAATCTGATGTGGAAAGCGATGTTACCGTCGCCGGACGTGTCTTGCCGTCGTAGCCTCTGCAACTTCCCACTTCCGACTTCCCACCTCCCACTTCGATAAAGATGTCCAACGAAACGATTGTTGACGAAAACTTCAAGGCTCCCCTGCCCGAGCGGGTGGGCGAGGAGAGGGGTTCCCTGACGCGTATTGCCCAAGAACTGGTCTTCACGGTCGATCACAAGAAGCTGGGCCTGATGTACATTGGTGCCGGTCTGCTCTTTTTTGTCGTCGGCGGTCTCATGGCCTTGATGATCCGAATGCAGTTGTTCTTCCCTCACAACACCCTGCTGGAGCCAACGGTATTTAACCGCTTCTTCACCATGCATGGCACCAGCATGATCTTTTTGGTCGCCATGCCCTGGGTTTTCGGTTTCGCCAACTATTTGGTGCCCCTCATGATCGGGGCCCGAGACATGGCCTTTCCCCGCCTCAACGCCTTTGGGTTTTGGCTCTTCCTTTTCAGTGGGGTTTTTCTCTATTCCAGCTATATGACCGCGCCGGGACTCTATAACGCGGGTTCAGCTCCGGATGTGGGGTGGTTTGCCTATTCGCCTCTGACCGCCAAGGCCTTTTCCCGCGGCCACAGTACGGATTATTGGACCCTGTCGTTGCTCATGGGGGGGATCAGCAGCATCGCGACTTCGATTAATCTTATCGTCACCATTGTTTGCCTGCGCTGCAAGGGAATGAACCTGGGCCGGATGCCGCTCTTTGTCTGGTTGATCTTGGTGATGGCCTTTCTGGTGGTGATCGCCATGCCGCCCTTCTCCGCCTGCCAGATCATGTTGACGATGGATCGCTACTTGGGGGCAGCTTTCTTTGATACCCAGGCTGGCGGCTCAGCCGTACTCTGGCAGCATTTCTTTTGGATCTTCGGACATCCAGAAGTCTACATTTTGGTCCTGCCGGCTTTTGCGATTGCTTCGGAAGTGATCCCGGTTTTTTCCCGCAAACCCATTTTTGGTTATCCCATCATGGTGGCGGCCACGGTGATGATTGCCTTCATTAGCACCGGAGTCTGGGCCCACCACATGTTCACGGTCGGAATGACCTCGGTGGGGAATACCTTCTTCGCCATCTCGACCCTTGTGATCGCGGTGCCGACCGGAATCAAAATCTTCAACTGGCTGGCCACAATGTACGGCGGGAAAATCCGCTTCGACCTTCCGATGATGTTTTGCATTGGTTTTCTTTTTCAGTTTCTCATCGCCGGATTGACTGGTGTGATGCTGGGAGTGGCGCCCTTCGACTGGCAGTTGAGCGACTCCTACTTTGTGGTGGCCCATTTTCACTTTGTGATCGTAGGTGGGATTCTCTTCTGCATGTTTGCGGGATTCTATTATTGGTATCCCAAGGCTTTTGGCCGGATGATGAATGTGAAGCTTGGGCATTGGCATTTCTGGCTCTTTCTCATCGGCTTCCATCTCACTTTTGACCCCCTGCATTTCGCAGGAATTCTGGGGATGCCACGAAGGATATTTACCTACGAGGCCGGCCGGGGTTGGGAAATTTGGAATCAAATCGCCACCGTGGGAGCTTTTTTCCAAGCTGGAGGGATTATCTGTTTTGTCACGAACCTGATCTGGTCCTACTTCAAGGGCGAAAAAGCGGGGGACGATCCCTGGGATGCTTGGACTCTGGAGTGGTCCACCACCTCGCCGCCGGCGGAATACAATTTTGAAAAACTTCCCGAGGTGAAGAGTCGGCGGCCCCTTTGGGACCTGAAGCATCCGGAGGATCCTGACTGGAAATACGAATGAACGCGGATGAACAACTCAAGGTGGGTGATCCCACCCCGATGATCAACGATCCCAGTGCCACGGAAGAGCCTTGGGTGCTGCCTTCACCCCGGAAGGTGGGAATCATCACGCTGATTGTATCGGAGTCGGCTCTCTTCACCATTTTTGTGGTGGCCTACGTTTTTTATATGGGAAAGAGCCTCAACGGCCCCTTCCCGGCGGATGTGCTGGAGTTTCCGCTTTTCGGGACCATTGCTCTGCTGAGCAGCAGCTTTACCGTTATCGGAGCTGAGGTGATGTTGCGGCGCGGTCACCGGTTGGGCTTCCTCATTTGGTGGGGGCTCACTTTGCTGCTCGGGGCTTACTTCGTGTATTTCACCGCGGTGGAGTGGTTGCACCTCATTAACGTGAAAAACCTCACCCTGGATGTGAATGTGTTTGGGACGACCTTCTATTCTCTAGTCGGGCTGCACCTCACGCACGTATTCATCGGACTCCTGCTTCTGAGTCTGGTCTGGGTCCTCACCCTCTTTGGAAAAATTTCCTCCGACCACCATGAACATGTTGAGATGGTCTCGTGGTACTGGCATTTTGTGGATGTGATCTGGATCGTGGTCGTCACAGTCGTCTATATCATTAGTGTACGCGTCAATTGATCATGGATAAAAAATCTGACCCATCTCCTGAAACCATCGAATTGCCGACGCCAACGGCCTGGCCCATCATGACGGCCTTTGGTGTTCTGTTGCTCTTTTTCGGGTTGGTTACCAATTTTGCGGTGTCGGCAGTCGGGCTTCTCGTCGGACTGAGTGCGGCTGTGGGCTGGTTCCGCGATGTCTTTCCCCATCCGAAGCACGAGCCTGTTCCCGTGCGCCCAGCGGCCGAGCGTCCCCGTCCCATCAAGGCCGGCGCCCGGGTGGTGCAAATGCTCGAGACCGGAAATATTCCGCATCGGGCGCGCATCCCGGTCGAGGTTCACCCCTACTTTGCGGGCGTTTTTGGGGGACTGGTCGGGGCGGGTGCCATGGCCGTCCTGGCCTGCGTTTGGGGGCTCTTCAAGTACGGCAGCATCTGGTATCCGATCAACCTTCTGGCGGCGGCGGGTGTGCCTGAGCTGGCCGAGGCCAGTTCGGAAGCCCTGCGGCAATTTAGCACGATCGGCCTCGTTGTCGGCAGCGTGGCTCACCTCACCCTTTCGGTCTTGGTCGGCCTCCTCTACGTGGTCCTGCTGCCCATGTTGCCACGCAAATTCGAGTGGCTCTGGGGCGGTGTCATCATACCGCTGATGTGGTCAGGGCTGATTTTTGCCACCCTGCGCTTTGTGGATCCGAGGCTGGCATCCTCCCTCGACTGGTTCTGGTTTGTTTTTTGCCAGATCGGCTTCGGACTCGTATGCGGATTTGTGGTTTTCAAATCAGCCCGGGTGGAAACGATGCAGACATGGTCCTTGGCGGACAGGCTCGGTGTCGAGGCCCAGCATAAAGCGGAGGACGACAAGTCATGATCCGCGCCTTTTTTCTCACGATCTTCGGAATAATGCTCCTCGCCCTGGGGGCCTGCGATTGGATGCCCGGGAAACCCACCCGCTCCGAGGAGATCATGATCCCGACGGCGATGACCAATTTTCAGGCGATTTATAATCAGAACTGTGCCGGTTGTCATGGGATCGGAGACAACCTGACCGGATCCATCGCCCTTGACGACCCGATGTATGTGGCCCTTTTGCCCAGGGAAACTCTGCGCAGTATTATCGCGCTGGGAGTGCCGAATACCCTCATGCCGGCTTTTGCCCAGGCCCAAGGGGGAAACGTGACCGAGGAGCAGATTGAAACCCTTACCTCCGGTATCGAGGATTGGAAAACCGATGCTAATCTGGGCGATCTCCCACCCTATGCTGCCGCGCCCGGAGATGCCGCCGCTGGCCAGATCCTCTATCAGGCTTATGAGTCCGCCCTCCGGGAACGGAATGGCGAGGGCATGTTCCAGGATGGGTTTATGGCCAACGCTGCTTTTCTCGGACTCACCAGCGACCAACACCTGCGCACGCTTCTCATTGTCGGTCGTCCGAAATTGGGGATTCCAAATTATCGGGAGGTCCTTCCCAATCGGCCCCTCAGCGATCAGGATATTTCTGACATGGTGGCCTGGCTGATTTCCCAACGAAAAAACGAATTCGGTCAGCCGCTGGTGGCGCCGAAATCCTTACCAGTCCCGATGCCGGAACCGGTTTCCATCCCAACTCCGGGTTCCCCGGACGCCAGCCCCACCGACTCCACCTCTGATGAGTGATCCCAGCAAAGAACCGGAAAAATGTGCCTGCGATGGCGCCCCGAAAGCCAACCGCCGGGATTTTTTGCTCAAGGTGGGCTTTGGCCTCAACGCCTTAGCCGGAGCCATGATCGGGATTCCGATCATCGGATATGCTCTTTCCAGTTTTGTACAGAAGTTTCCCCTCAAGCAGATTTCTCTGGGTCCGGTGAGCAAGTTTCCCGAGGGAACCACTCGTCTCGCGACCTACATGAACCCCTACCGTCGGGATTGGGATGGTGACACCGCGGAAATTCCCTGCTGGGTTCGGCACATCAAGGCGGAAGAATTTCAGGTCTTTGCCATCAACTGCACCCATCTCGGTTGTCCGGTCCGGTGGTTCGAAGAATCAAAACTTTTCATGTGTCCCTGCCACGGTGGCGTTTATTACGAAGATGGCGAACATGCTTCCGGCCCGCCACCACGCGGCCTCTACACCTATGAATGCTGGGTGGAAAATGGGGAGCTTTTGCTCAAGGGCGGCATCCTTCCCACCTTGGCTGACCCTAAGGTATGACTGATATTCTCCGGAACATTTGTCTGTGGGTCGACGATCGGCTGCATGTCAGCAAGATGTTTGCCGCCACGGCGGGGCATCACGTTCCAAAGAGCTCGGGCTCGTGGTTCTATGTCCTGGGCAGCGCGACCCTGCTTTGCTTCATGATCCAGGTTGTCACCGGGATCATGCTGGCTTTTGTCTATGTGCCTTCGGCTTCGGAGGCCTACTCCACCCTGATGTACCTGACCTTCCAGCAGCCCTTGGGTTGGTATTTGCGGGGCATCCATTTCTGGGGCTCCAATTTCATGGTCGGAATTATGCTCTTGCACATGACCCAGGTCTTTCTTTTTGGCGCCTACAAGTACCCGCGAGAGATCACCTGGATCTCAGGCTGCATTCTCATGATTTTGACCCTCGGCCTTGCCTTCACCGGGCAGGTCATGCGGTTTGATGAAGACGCTTATTGGGGTCTTGGAATCGGCGCCGCGATCATGGGTCGAGTGCCCTTCATCGGAGAGAACCTGGTTCACCTCATGCTGGGTGGACCCATTATCAGCAGCGATACGCTTTCACGGTTTTTCAGTCTCCATGTCTTCATCCTTCCAGGTTCGGTCATTGCCTTGGTGAGTCTGCATCTGCGGATGGTCCTGACCAAAGGCATTAGCGAGTATCCGAAACCCGGTCAGCTGGTGCGGAAGGAAACCTACGACAAGGAATACGCCGCCATCATTAAGAAGGAAGGAGTGCCCTTCTTTCCTATGGCGATTAGCAAAGACTTGGTCGCCTCCGCTGTCGTCATCTTTGGAGTGCTTTTTTGTGCGGCCTACTTCGGACCCAAGATGCCCAATGGCCTCGCCGATCCCAGCCAGATAGATACCCTGCCTCGCCCGGATTTCTATTTTCTCTGGATTTTTGCGGTGGCCGCCCTGCTCCCTGATTACACCGAGACCTTCATCCTTCTGGCCAGTGGACCGGTTATTATTCTCGTTCTCTTCGCGCTGCCATTTTTCAATGCCACCGGTGAGCGGAGTTGGCGGCGGCGGCCGATTGCGGTCATCACCGTGATTGTGCTCTATGTGGGCATTGGCATTCTTACTTATCTCGGGCACACCTCGCCTTGGTCGCCCCAGATGGATGCCTGGACGAGTGTCCCCACCGAAAGATCGCGAGTGGTGGGGCGGAGTCCGCTGGAGTTGCAGGGATTGGTGTTGCTGCAGAATAAGCAGTGCCGAAACTGCCACGCTATCGACGGAATCGGTGGCCACCGGGGACCGGATCTTATGGATATCGGAAGCCGCCTCAACGCTCCCCAGCTCACGCGTCAAATCTTCCAGGGCGGAGGAAATATGCCAGCCTATGGCAATAAGATCCTACCCAACGAGCTGGACGCCCTCGTCGCCTATTTGGTGACCCTTCGTCCAGAGGGTGTGCCTCCCGCTCGGGATTCCGCTGTTCCCGGGGTGCCTCCCCGGCAAACGATAGAGTCCTCGGTCCGTGCTGATGCCAGCGGAGCCCAGTGACGGCAATGTCGGGGACGCCGGGGGCGTCGGTGTTTGAACCGTTCTGCTCCTGTCTCGGGGTAAAAGTGTCGTCGCGGCGGGGCGTATTTCCCAAAGTCGTTGCGTCGCCATTCACCGTTCCTTTTGAAAATGGATCAGGGAGCACACCCGGCCCGGGTGTGGCTTCTCGGCGGCTCGCCGAGAAAATTGGTTCGGCGAGCCGCCGAACCATGCACGCGAGGCCGCGTGCGCTCCCCAAACGTCCAGAAAGTCTCCGGCTATGAGTACAGGCTCAGCCGTGCTGACCTCATGGGCCTTTGAGCCACTCCCGTTGGCCGGGCTGTTGCTCACTGCCCTGATCTATTTTTCCGGCTGGCGAAAACTCCACCGGCAGGCCCCGGGCCGTTATCCCCTGTGGAGGCTGGGGTGTTTTCTGGCCGGTTTGGTGGCCATTGCCGTGGCCCTGACATCGCCCTTGGATGCCTTCGCGTCCTTCCTCCTTATGTCACACATGGTCCAGCACCTCCTGCTCACCATGATTGCGCCTCCTTTGATTTGGTTGGGGGCTCCGCAACTTCCCTTCCTGCGCGGATTGCCGCGTCGATTTGTCAGTCAGGTCATGGGGCCCTTTCTCCGTTGGTCGGTGACGCACAAAATCATCCAAATTGTCATGCACCCCGTGTTCTGTTGGACCGCTTTCGCCCTCAGCAATATCCTCTGGCATATCCCCGCTTGCTACGATCTGGCCCTGCGGTCCCGGGGTTGGCACGACCTCGAACATCTCTCGTTTTTAGGCACCGCCCTCATGTTCTGGTGGCATGTGGTTTTGCCCTGGCCGGCACGTTCCCCCTGGTCGCGCTGGGCCACTTTGCCGTATCTTTTGCTGGCCGGTTTGCAAAACACTGCTCTCGCGTCCTTTCTCGCCTTTTACGATCAGGTCCTCTATCCCACCTATGCCAATGCCCCTCGCCTGACGGGATTTGACGCTCTCAGCGACCAGGCCGCGGCCGGCGCCATCATGTGGGTGCCCGGCGCGATCATCTTTCTCTTTCCCGCCGCTGCCATTGCCATCGGGGAACTTTCTCCCCGGCGGCGGCACTTGCCGGTCCGAAAGACCCAAGCCGTCGCGCCGCGGCCAGAACGTTCGGGTCCCTTCGATTTGTTCCGAGTGCCGGTGTTGGGCCGCCTTCTGCGAGGGGGTTGGCCGCGGCGCGGCATGCAAATCGTCATGGCGCTGCTGGCTGGAATTATCATCTTGGATGGGCTCCTTGGACCGCAAATTAGTCCGCTCAACCTCGCCGGAGTTTTGCCGTGGACCCATTGGCGGGCAGCCACCGTCGTCGCTCTCCTCATCTTTGGAAATTTCTTTTGCATGGTCTGTCCGTTCACTTTTGTCCGGGATCTGGGGCGGAAGATTCTCCCGGCCCGATACGCTTGGCCCCGGGCTCTCCGCTCCAAATGGCTGGCGGTGGGCCTCCTGGTGATTTACCTCTGGGCCTACGAGGCCTTTGATCTCTGGGACCACCCGGCCTTTACCGCTTGGGTCATGCTGGGATATTTTCTGGGCGCCTTGTTGGTCGATGGATTTTTCAAAGACGCCAGCTTTTGCAAGTTCGTCTGCCCAATCGGACAATTCCATTTTGTCCAGTCCCTGGTTTCGCCTTTCGAGGTCAAAATCCGCCAACCCGATGTTTGCGCCTCCTGCCGCACGATGGATTGCATCAAAGGCAATGCGACCCAACGCGGGTGTGAACTCAAACTCTTTCAGCCCCGGAAGGCCGGAAACATGGATTGCACATTTTGCATGGATTGCGTCCAGGCCTGCCCGCATGACAATGTCGGTCTGATTGTGGTGGCCCCCGGAGCCGATCTCATCGCCGATCTTCCCCGGTCCTCGGTGGGACGCTACGGGAAGCGTCCCGATCTCGCGGCGTTGGTCCTAGTTTTGACCTTTGGCGCCTTTGCCAATGCGGCCGGGATGGTGCGTCCCGTTTTGCAAAGTGTGGACCAGTGGGCCAAGCAATGGGCAGGCCTGGGAGAAATGGGAATCGTCACGCTGCTGGCCATTCTCGCTCTGGTTGTCCTTCCGGTATTGACCAGCGGTCTCGCCTCCAGAATCAGTGTGTCTTGGGGAGGGGGCGGTTCGTGGAAAGAAAATTGGTGCCGGTTTTCTCTCGCCTTGGTACCGCTGGGCTTTGGGATGTGGTTGGCCCACTTCGTCTTCCACTTTTTCACCGCCGCCCTCACACCTCTGCCCGCCATTCAGCGTTTTGGAACGGACTGGGGATTGTGGGCCTCCCAACCCCTGAGCCAGCTGAAATCATGGGCCTTCCAGGACCTGCCCGGCTTGGAACTCCTCTTTCTGGATGCGGGCTTTCTCGCCACCCTCTACGTCGCTTGGCGTCTCGCCGGGCAAATGACCCCGAAAAAAACCTTCCGGACCTTTTTCCCCTGGGGACTTCTCGCCACCGCCCTTTTCCTGGCCGGAGTCTGGATCATTTTCCAGCCCATGGAGATGCGAGGCACCCTGATGCCGTAGAAGACAATTATGAGCCGACCGTAGGGAGACCGACTGTCTGGCGCAAGCCGGACAGCCCGAAGGCGAATCAACGATAAATGATGAAGCACCGTTCGGGTGCCTTCTGGATGACGCCGGTAGCACGGTCAACGGCGTCGAGAAATTGCTCGTCGAGCGTCGGAACTCGTCGCTCGTAGAACCGGCCCACCTCAACAACCTCCGTTTCGGTATCCGGATGGTGAAGCGGGCGCATCCGATGCCACGACGCGCAGCCTGCATGACTTCCTCGTGAGTTCGACCAGAAAGCTGGAGGCTTGCCACGGTTTTTATCCTCACCCATATTTATGCCGTGGAAGAAATTTCCGAACAGGTTGAGAACATTTACCGGCGGCGCGTGCTGCGTGCGCGCGAGATGGACCCGATGGAAAAAATGTGGGACGGCCCGCGGCTTTTTGAGGGCGTGGTTCGCCGAATGCGTGCGGGTATTTCCGCCCAATTAAAGATCACGGATGAGCGGAGCGTGGATGGCGAATTGCACCGTCGGCTCACCATTCTTCGCCAACTCCAGGCCACGAGATGACCGGAGAAGATGCGGTGTCCGTGATGATCGGACTTCTTGAGCGGGCGAAGATTGACTACATGCTTGTTGGCTCATTTTCGTCGAACTACTTCGGTATTTCGCGAGCGACGAGGGATGCGGACTTCGTCGTTCACGCCTCGGAGACGAAACGGTCGGCTCTTGAAGCGGCTCTGCCGAAGGGTTTCGAGATCGCTGCGCAGATGGCCTTCGAAATGGTGACTTCGACGACGAAGCAAGTCGTACGCATTAAGGCGATTCCTTTCGAGATCGAGTTGTTCGATTTGAGTCACGACGAGTTCGACCAGCAGCGCTTCAGACGGAGGAAGAGGGTTCGCGACGGAAACTGCGACTATTGGCTCGCCACCGCCGAGGATGTGATTGTCCAAAAGCTGCGCTGGTGCAAGAACGGGAAGCGGGGCAAGGATTACGACGATGCACGAGACGTCACTGCAGTGCAGGGGCGGGCCCTTGATTTCGGCTACATCCGTTCGTGGGCTGACCGGCACGGGACAAGGGAACTCTTTGAAGAAATTTTCGCCTCAGTGGAGTCGCTATTTTGATCCCGTCCGGAAGTTTTACCTCAAGCACGGCTTTCTGGCCTTCCGGCAAAACCAGGATCGTTTGTTCCTGCCGATGAAAGCGATTCAGGTCATCGGATAATCCGCTCCATCCAATCGTCACCGATCACTGGATTGCCCGGAGATCGGTCTAGAGGCAAGGCCTGCCCCCTGCCCCCTGCTCGGGAACCTGCAACAAAGATAAAGAGACGATCCCTTTTACCGACTCCTCTACGGTGGTCGTTGCGGTGGCGAGCGCCATGCCCAACCAACCCATCGATTCGGGATCACCCGATAGCTGCGAGGCCCCGGCGACGGCGCAAAAGGCTCGAAATATCAATAAACCATGCCTGACCCCAGCCCCCGCTACGGTGCCGTTCTGCGGCTGGAAGCCGAAGAAAAAATCGTCCATTTACCGATCTTCGCGGAAATCAATGACTCCGAGTTGCTGCCCATGGTGCCAAACGGCGAACTCTTCGCCCCACCTTCTCTGGAAGCCCTCCCGGACCCGTTAAATCTCAGGCAATACCGGGTGGATCTCCGCACCCTCAAACCCGGACTCAATCGGATCCTCGTCAAAAACCGCTGGCCCGCCAGCGGAGGCAGTGGCTATTGCCGCGGGCGCATCCATCTGCTGCGAATCGAACTGGCACTCTATCGATAGATTTCGCAGCCGGCTAATTTTCTCCGCTCGGAAAGGAGCGGCTGTCGCCAAGCGCCGCAGGCAGCATCGTGGCCAGCGCGGGATCTCCAAAGTGATTTCCAGAGCGCCCATCCTCCTCTGTCCGGCCATTATCGCCTCACGATACTTCGTCACTCCTCCATATGATAAACCAGATTTATTATACTTGTTGACAGGGACTTCTCCCGCTTCTTATCTTCGCGGTTCGAACTCCCTCCTCCATGCGTTTTATCTCCTCGTTTCTTGCCACTCTCGCCGCCCTCTCCGTGCTGCTTGCGGCAGCCCCGACCAAGACCATTCCGCCGGAAACGCTCAAGCAGGGCGACAATCTGCTGAGGAACACCCGCCTTGTGGCAGGACTTCCCAACGGTTGGGTGATGTCGGACCGGGTGGTTCCCGTTTTCTCGGAAGGAGATGATTTTACATTCCAAACCGACAAAGTCCTCACTGGTCCGTCGGGATTCCCGACCTTCAAGGTGGACATTTTATCGAAAAACGGCGTTCCCGGCCCTTATGGAACGGAAGAATACCTCTATTTTTACACCGAACCGTTCAAGGTGCCAAAGAACGGGCCGTACACCGCCTCGGTTTATGTTCGCGGAACCGGAAGTGGAATCATGGAGATTGTCGGCGACAAACTCGTGCCAAAGAGCCGTACGTCTTTCACTCTGGAGAAAGACGCCGGGTGGCAACGAATTTCCCACACCTTTATGGGATCAAAGTCCGAACGCCTCTACGGCATCCGCTTTCTTTTGAAAGGAACGGTGTGGTTCGATGGCTTCCAGGTCAATGCGGGCAAAACGGCCACCCCCTACGCCTCACAATTTCCGGCGGAGGTGGCCCTCGCCCCAACCAGCGGTGCAGCCGATCCGGTCCGGATACAATTCGCCGACGAACCGGCCAAGCTCGATTGGACTGTCAGCGGAGGTGAGGAGGGAAATATCCTCAGAGGGCGGGTCATGGATCTCTCCGGGCATATGGCCGATCTGCCCGCAGTGGAACTCAAAAGCGAACCCTTGCAATCAGGCACTTGGAACTACGCCCGGAAGAGTCTCAATCTGTTGGGCCAGTTTCGAATCGAAGCTTGGATCGAGAATGCCACCGGGGACCGCCAGAGTTCCCTCAACGAAATTGTCCTCACCCGCTTACGCCGTCCCCATTATTGGGGAAAAGACGCACCAAACTCTCCGTTCGGCGTCCATGCCGAGGCCACCTCAGGGCAAATTCTCACCGCCAAGGCAATGGGAATGAACTGGGTCCGCTTGCACGACGCCGGCATTCAGGCTCTCGGCTGGTACTATGTCGAACCGAAACCCGGGGAATGGCACTTCCTCGACGACCAAATCGACCGCTACCGGAACAGGCACCTTTCCATTCTCGGAGAACTCGGAACGGCCCCGCATTTCCGCAGCTATGCCAAAACCGCCACCGCGCCACCGCGCACGGTGGAATCCACCAAAACGGCGGCATTTTTTGCGCCTCTGAACAACGAAGAATATGCCGACTACGTCAAGCGGGCCGTGGAGCATTTCGGCGACAAAATCAGCTACTACGACATCTGGAACGAACCGTGGCATCCCTCCTTTTTCTCCGTCGATTACGTGACCACCGAACCGGAAACTTTGGAACGTGCCACAAACGTCGGCGTCCGGGGCAGCGGGTGGTATATCAACTCTCCCACGGCACCGGAAAACTACATCCAATTGCAAAAAGCCGCCTTCGACGCGATCGAAAAACTGAGTCCGGACACCAAAGTTGTCGGGATCAACACCCACACCCACGACGGGAAGGAAGGACGCTTCAGTGGCGACGTCTGGAGCCAGCGGGTCAAAAGCGCGGGCGGAATGGATGCGCTTGATGTGGTCGGATACCACCAATACATGTTCAGCAGTTCCACCGGATATGAAGGCGATATAATCGACACCGACATCGACCGCGCTTTCAAACCCTTTGGCGGCGTCGAAGCCATCAAGGCGGCCGGCCACCCGGTCTGGATGACCGAGGGATCACCGATCGCCCGGAAATCGTACAGCGGATTTTACAATCACACACTCCCCTACCGGCAAACCGGGGACTACTGGGATCTCTCCGACCGCATGGTCCGCTATCTGGTCCGCCTGCTCTCCGAGGGGATCGACAAGGTGTTTCTCTACTCCATGGATGGCTACAGCTACTTTGGCCAAAAGGGACGGGCCCGCTTGCTCGTCAACGAAGATGGGTATCCCCACCCAACCGGAGCCGCCGCTTCCACCGTGGCATGGAATCTCGAGGATACCGACTTTCAAGAGGCCATCCCGCTTCCGGACAAAAACGGAACCGCCTACGTCTTCAAGGGAAACGGCACCGTCACCGCCGTCCTCATCCCCGCCCCGGAAAGCAAGATCCCGGTCCCGCAACTCGAAGACCAAACAATCACCATCGAGGATATTTTTGGCAATCCTCCCGAGAGCGCGGACAGCGCATATTCGATATTTGTGCGCGGCCCCTCCCCAGCCATGAAAGAGTTTGTAAAAACTCTGAAACCGCCGCCAACGGTCGAAGAGTGAATCATGATCCGCCCACCGAACAACCGAGAAAATCTCCCGGACCGCGAAATCGCTCACGAGCTGGCATCCAAGCTGAGTTCTTAAAATCGCACTCGGATTTTAGTGCCAGCGATCTCCGACGCTGGACTGCCATTCTTCGAGGCACTGTTGCAGACGATCAATCACCGGAGCACATTCCGCCACATCGGAGCGGTCGTGAAGTTCCAACGGGTCGCGAATCAAATCAAAGAGTTGCCTGCGTTCCTCCTGTTCGCCGACCCGATAACAAATCAGCTTCCAACGCTCATCCCGCACCATGCGCTGGCAATTTCGATAAGCGGCGAACAGAGTCTCCCGCGACACATCCGCCCGGCCTTCCCAAATCGGTTTCAAGCTGCGGCTCTCCAGATGCGGTGGGGACTCCAAACCGGCAAGTTCCAGCAGCGTCGCGAAGGCATCCAGGGAGTAGATCGGGGTGGAAATGCGCGTTGCCGGCACGCCGGGCCCGCTCAGCAGGAACGGCACCCGGATGCTGTGTTCGTAGAGGTTCTGCTTGCCGAGGAGCCCATGCCGCCCGAGGGCAAGGCCGTGATCGGAGAGAT
>Ga0209702_10002490_pt1 | contig 31982 bp, 15 predicted proteins | sample FRY01_FD_187210 | JGI IMG/M metagenome (GOLD analysis project Ga0209702, IMG submission 187210) | Freshwater microbial communities from Lake Fryxell liftoff mats and glacier meltwater in Antarctica - FRY-01 (SPAdes) (version 2) | ecosystem: Environmental > Aquatic > Freshwater > Ice > Glacier...
AGCGGCCCGGAGACCTATGCTCACGGCTGATGAAAAACGTGCTCAAATCACCCGATGACGTCACGATCCGACGTGGATGGGGGATTTTTCAGGCCAACACACCGCTCCCCGCCACACCGAACCACCGCATTCGCCCCTTTTCCCCCGCAACCCCCATTTCCCCGCCCTCCGGTCCGGCCCCACGGCTGCTCCAGGGGCCTCCCTCCAAAAGCAAATTCCTAGCAGCCAGCAAATTCCTAGCAGCAAGGGTGGGGAAATGCTCTCTCTCACCGGGAAAAAAGTCGGTGTCATCGCCATCGGAAACCAACCGCAGAGCTGGAAGCGGGATCTTCCGGATGGCATCCGCAAACAACTTTTTAGGAACTACGATGAAGCCCGTAGTTCTCTTGATGCCGGCCGTATTGATGCAATCTATGGTGACGCCCTTTTCCTCCTTCCCATGGAGTTGGAAAATCGTGATCGATTCCGTTTCCTGAAAACCCAACTCAGCGAGGAGCACTACGTCGTCATCGCGCCCCACGGCCACACCCGCCTGCTCGATTACGTGGATCGTGCAATCATCGGGTTCAGCCAAGATCTCGCCGGCTTCTGTAATGTCACATGGCTATCCGAAGCTAAAGGGACCGTCAAAGAATCCACCCGCCCTGTATCACTACATGAGGTTTTTAAAGGCGGAGACAGCCTTCCCGAACGGCTCTCAGGAGGACGTGGCCTACGCAGGGTGAAGCGTAGAGGAAAAATCCGTATTGGTATTCGTACGGACGCTCCCGGTGTTTCCGAGAGCTGCACGTCCGAAGGCCTCGAATTCCTTCTCGCGCGTCGAATCGCCGAGGAAATTCTTGGCGATCCTGCAAAGGTTGAAATCGTTCCCATCCCACCCGGCGAACGACTGGAGGTTCTCGAATCGAAGACCAGCTGGTTGAACTGGGCATGGCGTTTCTGGGGAACCACCTCACTCATCGCGAACTCGAACTGGTGGTATCTAGGTATGTCCGGGAAGCTCGCCAAGGAACTCTGTCCAGATGAAGCCGTGGGGCAGCAGGACTTCATCGGCCTCGATTACTACTGGGGGCTCCCGACCAATCGACTCCACCGTTTCCGCCTACTCGAAGATGCCGCCCAAGGACGCTTCCTCCGCGCGCCCGTCTGGCCGCGGGGCCTCTTCCACGCTCTCCGCCGTTTTCACAGATGGTTCCCCGACAAAGAACTCCTCATCGTCGAAAACGGCTGCACCCCTACGGCAGGCGGAGTCACCCGCGCAGAATATATGATCAGCCATCTAGCCGAGGTGGAGAAGGCCATCGCCTGCGGTGTCCCAGTCCGCGCTTACAACTGGTGGTCCATCACCTCCAACCGAGAGTGGGGCCACCCCTTTGACCCCAACACCGACTTCGGGCTAAATTTTGTCGACCTAGACAAAGACCCCACCCTCACCCGGCAACCCACGCCCGAGGCCAGGCTGCTCAAGGAGATCATAACGGGAACCACGGATGGACGCAGATAAAAGATCCGGGAAATTATTTCCAAGCTAGCTCCGCAAAGGAATGCGATCCGCGTTCATTTGACGGAGAGAATTGATTTTCCAGTCCGTCTATGTCTGCTGCGCTCCCATTGTGGTTACTCTTTTCCACTGGACAGTATTAGAAATGACATTGATCTTATCAACATGATCGGAAAATCCATAATCCCTCTCCTCTGCGTATTCCTCGCCGCCCGCGTCTTTGCTGCGGAGACAGAGCGCGCGTTCAAAAGCTCTACCGGACAAGAAATGCAGGCAACCTTCGTTTCTCTAAAAGGGGAAGCCGTCACACTACGCCGTGCGGATGGGAAATCCTTCGAACTCCCGCTCGCACGCCTCAGCAACGCCGACCAAACATATATCAAAGAGGCCGCAGCAGGCTCAGGCAAGGAAGCGGAAAAACTCAACCAAGCTGCAGGACAAGCCATCGCCAACGGAAGCGCTTTCGACGAACTCGATGCCGCAGAGCTCGCCTCCGCACTTAAACTACGCCCGGAATCCACCTCGAAGCATGGTAAGAGCTGGCGCCTGTATGCAGCCTTCAGCGAGGGTTACACCCTATTCGGAGCGATGCCCTATTCCGTAGCACTCTATTCAGATGGCGAAGGGAAAGTGGAAAATATCTCTATCGTATACGCGAACAAGGGCGACTTCGGTAGCACCGCCGGATTCGCTCAGGATCATTTCAAAACTACCGGCACCAAGCCCCCTGGCAGCCTTGAGGAAGCCATGATCTTAGATGAGAAAACCATCTCCACAGCTCTCACCGGAGTATTCGGCGAAGGCACGGAACAACGCTATGGGGAGAGCGGCACCCGCCGATCCATCACACGGTGGGATTGGAACGGCCACGCCTTCCTCCTTTCCAACGAGGAAGGCGAATACGTCTCCCTAGCCGTCGTCTCCACGGAAATGGCCGACAGCGGGGGCAAATCCGCCCGAATGTCAGACGCTGATCTAAAGCAGCGCCTCATCGACAACGTAAAAAAGGCCGACAACGGAGACGTCGTCATCACCGAGATCCCCATGGTTGACCAAGGACCCAAAGGCTACTGCGTTCCCGCGACCTTCGAGCGCGCCATGCGCACCATGGGCATTGATGCCGATATGTATCTTCTCGCCATGGTCGGCCAGAGTTCTGCAGGTGGAGGCACTGTCGTGGAAGTCCTCTTGGAGAATGTGAAATCTGCCGTGTATCGAAAAGGCCGCCGCACCAAGGAGGACGAGATCCGCTCACTCAAACTCCGGGATGTGAAACGCTACATTGATCAAGGAGCCCCTCTCATGTGGTCCATGTGCTCCATGGATTCCTACAATGAACTCACTGATGAGAACACCGCAGGCCGCGCCGCTGGCGATGCAACCTTCCGTGAAGCCATCACCGCAAAAGCCCTCAAGCTCGCAGAGGAAGACAAACCCGAAGACAACCGCCACATCTGTATGATCATCGGTTACAACGAATCCACCAACGAGATCGCCGTCTCCGATTCATGGGGCAAACAGTTCGAACTCCGCTGGGTTCCAATCGAAGTCGCCGACTGGGTTTCTTCTGGAAAGCTCTTCATGATCCTTCCTTAGATTGGGTTGAAGAACTTTCCACAAATGGCACAAGGAAGATTCAGGCTCGAGCTTGGGAGGCGGACTGTGGCTTGAAGGTTACCAGGTGCGCTAACTTTTTGGTGGTGAATCCATTCCCACAGCCATCCTTCTCAAATGCATCTCCGTGTTCGTATCCTTAGTTCTGCAAGCCCGACCCACGCTCTTCGTTGTGGCTTTTGTGATAAATTCCTCTCCCCCCCCCCTAACCTTGCCAGCCCTCTTAACGGCTACACCTATTCCGGACGTTCTGAAATCCAGTAGACCGTGACACAAAAGGCAACGAACAACAAAAACGCCAGCGCGATCCAGGAACCCACCGATTTGTAAGAGAACGTTTCTTCACAATCCGCACACCGATCCGTCCTGGAAGCGAAGGCACCACGTGCCAACAAGAATACCCAGCCAAAGAACATGAAAAAGAGGACGCTTGGCCTCTCCCGTGACAAGGAATCCCTCATCGTGTTCCTGCTCCCACAAGCCGGACAAGGCTTCCCACGAAATTGGGCGACTTCTTGGCTTTCACTCATCTTTTAGATTTCCTCTCTCCCTTTCGTTTCCCACATCCATTTTCAATCGAGCCTCCACCAATCCAATTTCGTAAGTTCGGTGGAGCCACGACCCGATTTCGGAATTCTTGTCCCCGCGGCACAATTCAAAATAGTGCTGATTCCAAGTATCGTAGCTCGTGAGATGAGCCGGGATATTGTGGATCGCATCCATCAGTTTTGCGATCTTGGAGAATCGCTCTTTTGTAGCAGGTTCGCAATCCCCCTCACCCTGCCATGCTTCAGCACGCACTTCGATTTCGGCAAAGGCAATCAAGCGCAAGAGTGCGCGTAATTGATCTTCTGGAGGGAGGGTGCAACCCCCATTTCCCCGCCCTCCGGTCCGGCCCCACGGCTGCTCCAGGGGCCTCCCTCCAAAAGCAAATTCCTAGCAGCCGCGCAAAATTTGGCTGGATATGCAGGCACGAAACGAGCGGATGAGGATCGGAAATCCTTGGCGAGAAACAGGATCATTCTGGAAAGGCTTGGCTGCTTGCACGCGGACGGGATGGCCAAGCTTCGCCGGGGAAACGCGCCAACGATCACCCGAGGGCCATACGCCGGGGACATCGCCAGCGTTGATCACATCATCCCCCGCTCCGTGTGCGAGGAATTGGATGGATTTGTATGTCAGGCATACTACGAAGAAAAACCTTCTCAATCCATCTGTCTACAATGATCTTACGACGGGGTGGGGCGGAGTGAATCGGGGCAGATTTGGGCCTTCTTGTCGGTGATCGACGTCGTGAGCCTGTCGGTGGTTCGAAAGTTCCAAGCACCTTCGTCCGGCATTTCACGTTGTCAGACAATGTGCGCAAGGTGCTTCAAAGCGTTTCGGTGAACGGACCAGCCTCCCTTTGGTCGGTCGAATGGTCTGAGCGTGCGGGCTGTCACGCCTCCTGCGTCCATGGCCAACCCCCTATCTCCTCCTCGCATGATGCTCTCGACCACCTCATTCAAAACAACCCCCTATCTCCTCCTCGCATGATGCTCTCGACCACCTCATTCAAAAAGCAAATTCCTAGCAGTCAACCCCCTATCTCCTCCTCGCATGATGCTCTCGACCACCTCATTCAAAAAGCAAATTCCTAGCAGTTCGAATGGTGCTCTCGCTTTCCAGTCAGAATCTATTGGAGAACAACGAGGAGTTTCACCGCTATTTAACCGAGGGCATCAAAGTCGAAATTCAAAGAGACGGCGAAGCACGCGGAGAGATTGTCAATCTCGTGGACTTTGCGCACCCCCCTAACAATCGATTAGAAGTCACCAATCAGTTTACGGTATCCGCTTCACAACGAGGCACCATCGTGACGAAGCGGCCAGACGTGCTGATTTTGGTCAATGGTATGCCGCTCGTTGTAATCGAGCTGAAGAACCCCTCTGACGAGAACGCGACCGTCCGCAAGGCTTACGACCAGCTCCAGACCTACAAGCAGGAAATTCCTCAGCTTTTCGACTACAACACCGTTTTAATTGCCTCCGATGGCATCGAAGCCCGCACGGGTTCGCTGACGGCTGGCTTTTCGCGTTTCATGCGCTGGAAAACGGTCGATGGCATCAAGGAAGACGACAAAGTAATTCCGCAGATCGAGACGCTCTGCAAAGGGCTGCTTCGTCCCGATGTGCTTCTCGACCTGATCAAACAGTTCACCGTTTTCGAGAAATCGGAAAGCGAAGATGAGAATGGCCTGAAGCAGATCCAGACCGTCAAAAAAATCGCGGCCTATCACCAATACCATGCCGTTAATAAGGCGGTGGAATCAACCAAGCGTGCCACCGCTGTTTCTGATAAGGTGATGGAAGACCCTGCCATTTACGGAAATCTACCCTCCGTCAAAGACCAGCCAGCCGGAGATCAAAAGGCGGGTGTAGTCTGGCACACGCAGGGATCGGGCAAGTCGCTCTCGATGGTCTTTTACACAGGGAAGATCGTGCTCGCGCTCAACAACCCGACCGTCGTGGTGTTGACGGATCGCAACGACCTCGACCAGCAGCTCTTCGATACCTTTGCGGGCTGCAAGCAGCTCCTCCGGCAAACGCCCGTGCAAGCCGAAGACCGCAACCACCTGAAAGAGCTTCTCAAGACCGAAGGCGGCGGCATCATTTTCACGACGATTCAAAAGTTTGCTCCCGAGGAGGGTTCTTCTGTTTATGAAATGCTTTCAGAACGTCGCAACATCATCGTCATGGCCGACGAAGCACACCGTTCGCAGTATGGCTTTGCCGGGAAAACCGTCGAAAAAGGCGATCAGGCTGTCATCAAATACGGCTTCGCCAAGTATCTGAGGGACGGTTTGCCCAAGGCCAGCTTCATTGGCTTCACGGGCACGCCGATTGAGCGTGATGATGCTTCGACCCCCGCAGTTTTCGGTAATTACATCGACGTTTACGACATCGAGCAGGCCGTCATAGATGGTGCGACGGTGCGGATTTACTTCGAATCTCGCCTCGCCAAGCTGAATCTCGACGAGGAGAAGATTTCCGACCTCGACCGGGAGTTTGAGGAACTCACCGAGGGAGAGGAAGATGCGGCAAGCCAGAAGGCCAAGGCAAAATGGACGCAGCTCGAAGCGATTGTCGGACATCCAAGGCGTATGGAAGCCATTGCTGAAGATTTCGTCCAGCACTTCGAGGCGCGTCAGGAGGCTTTTGAGGGCAAGGTCATGTTCGTAGCCATGAGTCGGCGCATCGCAGTCGGAATGTATAAGGCGATTGTGAAACTGCGCCCTGAGTGGCACGACGACGATCTCAGAAAAGGCAAAATCAAGGTGGTAATGACGAGCACCAGTTCCGATCCTACGGAATGGGCGAGGCACTCGACCAACAAGCACGACCGCCAGAATCTCGCCGAACGGTTGAAAGACTCGTCCGACGGGCTGGAAATCGTGATCGTGCGGGATATGTGGCTCACGGGTTTTGATGCTCCGAGTCTGCATACGCTCTATGTCGATAAGCCCATGAAGGGGCATAACCTGATGCAGGCAATCGCTCGGGTAAATCGCGTCTATAAGGACAAGGAAGGCGGGCTGATCGTCGACTATCTCGGAATCGCCACTTCTCTCAAGGAGGCACTGGCGACCTACACGGAGAGCGGAGGAAAAGGGAAACCAACCTTCGATCAATCCGAGGCGGTCGCGCTGATGCGAGAGAAACTGGAAGTCGTCGCGCAAATCCTGCACGGATTCGCTTACGAGGAGTATTTTGAGGCCGATACCCGCCGCAAAATGATCATGCTGGTGGAAGCCCAGGATTTCATTCTTGGAATCGATGACGGCAAGGAGCGTTTCTGTAAGGAGGTGAATGCGCTCTCCAAAGCTTTCGCTCTGGCTGTGCCCAGTGAGGAAGCGATGGAGGCGAAGGACGAAGTGGCCTTCTTCCAAGCTGTGAAAGCCCGACTCGTGAAATTCGATTCAGGCGGAGGACGAGACGGCGGCAAAAGCTCGACTGAAATTGAATCAGCCGTTCGCCAACTTATCGACAAGGCCGTGGTCTCTGAGGGAGTGGTGGATGTCTTCGACGCCGCTGGAATTAAGAAACCGGACATTTCCATCCTCTCGGATGAGTTCATGGCTGAAGTCCGGGACATGAAGCAGAAGAACCTCGCTGTGGAACTGCTCAGGAAGCTCCTCAATGATGAGATCAAGAGCCGCACCAAGCGCAACGCGATGCAGAGCAAAAAGCTTTCCGAGATGCTCAAGAACGCTATTCGCAAGTATCAGAACAAGGTGCTGACGGCAGCCGAGGTGATTCAGGAACTCATCGAGATGAGCAAGGAGATCAAAGCCTCTGATCTTGAAGCGGAAGAAGTCGGCCTTTCCGACTACGAATATGCCTTCTACATGGCTTTGGCCGACAACGACTCGGCCAAGGAGGTGATGGACAACGACACTCTGAAAGATTTGGCCATCGTTCTTGTCAATCTCATCCGCAAGAACGCCACCATCGACTGGACGAAGCGCGAGAAGGTCCGAATCAAGATGCGAGCCTTAGTGAAGACCACGCTGAAGCGATTCGGTTACCCGCCGGACTTGGCGAAGATCGCGACGGAGAATATCCTCAAGCAAGCAGAACTGCTGGCGGATGATTTCGCGACTGAGTGAATGGGCGAATACCCGCCTCCAGGAATACTTGGCCAAAGGCTTCACGAGGGATGACCAGCGCCTGAAGGAAGCTGGCGGCGACGCTACTTCGAGGAACTTCTCCAGCGCAATCGGGATATTCGTTCCTCGAAAAAGATTTTCTGGCGCAAGGCGCTCGATATTTTCGCCACCAGCATCGACTACTCTGCGGAAGCCGAGACATCAAAGCAGTTCATCGCCAATACCGAGAAGGAATTGAAGGCTCTCGAGAAAAAGGGAAAAGGGATGTCATAGTTGAAACAAAACGAAGCCCAGGCGTCACCCCTTTCCCTGAACTTCATCTATTGGTGGCTAAACCACTCCCTTTCCACCTACTTTTGGCCACCAATAGCTAGCCCCCTCAACCAAGCCTCGTCCCCGTCTCTGTGGCCTCTGTGGTCAAATTTTCCCCAAAGCGCAAAACCTAATACTGGCAGCCTAAGCATCACCTCGTTATAGTAGGGGCATGGACACTCTTCGCACCTTCGCCAACGGCTCCTTCCACTCCCTCCCCGCCCTCAAAGAACTCGGCATCGCCGACGTCTCCCGCCTCCCCATCTCCATCCGCGTCGTTCTCGAGTCCCTCCTTCGTAATCTCGACGGACGTAAAGTCACCGAGTCCGACGTGAAAAACCTCGCGAACTGGAATGCTCAATCTCCCGGCGACTACGAAATCCCCTTCACCGTGGCCCGCGTCGTCCTCCAGGACTTCACCGGAGTCCCCCTCATCGTGGACCTCGCCGCGATGCGCGACGCCGCCAAGGCCGCCGGCGTGGACCCTTCCGTCGTGGAACCCCTCGTTCCCGTCGACCTTGTCATCGACCACTCGGTCCAGGTCGACTTCTCCGGCTCTCAATCCGCTCTCAACCGCAACCTCGATCTCGAATTTATCCGCAACCAGGAGCGTTACGAATTCCTGAAATGGGGCCAGCAGGCCTTCCATACCTTCGGCGTCGTCCCTCCGGGCATCGGCATCGTTCACCAGGTCAACCTCGAGTATCTCGCCAAGGGCGTGCTAAACAAAAACGGCGTCTTTTACCCCGACACGCTCGTCGGCACGGACTCCCACACCACCATGATCAACGGCCTCGGCGTCGTCGGCTGGGGCGTGGGTGGAATTGAGGCCGAAGCCGGCATGCTCGGCCAACCCGTCACCTTCCTCGTTCCCGAGGTTGTCGGCGTCTGCCTCCACGGCACCCTCGCCGAGGGAGTCACCGCCACCGACCTCACCCTCCGTATCACCGAAATCCTCCGCGCCCACGGCGTCGTTGGAAAGTTCGTCGAGTTCTACGGCCCCGGTGCCGAGGCCCTCAGCCTCCCCGACCGCGCCACCATCGCCAACATGGCTCCCGAATACGGTGCGACCATGGGCTTCTTCCCTATCGATCACGAAACCATCGACTACCTCCGCGGCACCGGTCGCTCCGAGGAACTCTGCGCTACCGTTGAGAACTACTTCAAGGCCCAAGAAATGTGGGGCATCCCGCAAAAAGGCCAAATCGACTACACCGACGACCTTGCGCTCGATCTCTCCACCGTCGTCCCCGCCGTCTCCGGCCCCAAGCGCCCGCAGGACCGCATCGATGTCCCCGCTCTTGGGGCACGCTTCAACGAACTCTTCTCCGCTTCCGTCGCCGACGGAGGCTTCGGACGCGATGCCTCGACCCGCAACGACGTTGCCGAGTTCGACCTCACCACTCCCGCTGGTTTCTCTCCTGAAGGTGCCCAACTCCTGAACGCCGACAGTAATCCTGGCAACGACGTCGCCCTCGAAATCGCAGGAATGCAAGTCGCCCTCCACCACGGATCGGTCCTCATCGCCGCCATTACCAGTTGCACCAACACCTCCAACCCCAGCGTCATGCTGGCAGCGGGATTGGTCGCCAAGAAAGCCAACGAACTCGGACTCACCGTCGCCCCTTACGTCAAGACCTCCCTCGGACCGGGCTCCCGCGTGGTCACGGATTACCTCGAAGCCACCAACCTCCAAAAGGAGCTCGACCAACTCGGATTCGAAACCGTCGGCTACGGTTGCACCACCTGCATCGGAAACGCCGGCCCGCTCAACCCCGAGCTCGAAGCCGCCCTCAAATCCAAGGACCTCGTCTGCGCCTCCGTCCTCTCCGGCAACCGCAACTTTGAAGCCCGTATTCACGGCTCCATTCGCGCCAACTTCCTCATGAGTCCGCCGCTCGTCGTCGCTTACGCCATCGCCGGGCGCGTCGATCTCGATCTCACCAACGATCCCCTTGGCCAGGACAAGAACGGCAACGACGTCTACCTCAAGGACCTCTGGCCCTCCTCCGCCGAGCTTCAGGAAGTGATCGGCTCCGCCCTCAAGCCCGAGGTCTTCAACAAGCTCTACCGCAACCTCGACACCGCCAACCAGAAGTGGGTCGACATTGAGACATCTACCGGCGCGACCTACGACTGGAACAACGATTCCACCTACATCCAGCTTCCTCCCTTCTTCGATAATTTCAGCCGCACCCCGGCCACCGAAGGACAGGATATCATCGAAGCCCGCCCGCTCGGCATCTTCGGAGACAGTGTTACCACCGACCACATCTCCCCTGCCGGAGCGATCACTCCGAGCAGCCCAGCCGGACAATACCTCCTCGAGCACGGTGTCGAAAAAGCCAAGTTCAACTCCTTCGGATCACGCCGGGGTAACGACCGCGTCATGACCCGGGGAACCTTTGGCAACGTCCGTATCAAGAACCTCATGACCGCCGACGTTGAAGGAGGCTACACCCAATACTTTGGTGATGCCCCCGTCCCCGCGCCCGATCAGGAGATCGCCCCCAGCAAAGGTGGCAAGCCCACCTTCATCTACCACGCCGCCATGGCCTACAAGCAGAGTGGTCGCAAACTCATTGTCATCGCTGGCGAAGACTACGGCATGGGATCATCCCGCGACTGGGCGGCCAAAGGCACCGCCCTCCTCGGCGTGCAAGCCGTCATCACCAAGAGCTTCGAGCGCATCCACCGCTCCAACCTCATCGGCATGGGCGTCCTACCCCTCATCTTCAAGGACCACGCCGACTACGATAAGATCAAGAACATGCACGACGGCATCTTCAGCATCACCGGAATCTCCGGCGAACTGAAACCCATGCAAGCCGCCACCCTCGAAACAAGCTGCGGCCTCAAAATCCCACTCGTGGCCCGCCTCGATACCCCGGCCGAAATCGACTACTACCTCAGCGGCGGCATCCTGCCCTACGTCCTGAACCAAATCCTCGACGGAGCCCAAGCGTAATCGCGCTCCGAACAACGTAACTTTAAAGGGCCGTCTGCCACCCGCAGTCGGTGCTTTTTTTGACGCTGAAACAACACCCCATTTTGGGCCAAAAAGGACAATTCGATCCAGAATCTGCATTCCGGACACAAAAAATCTTGCATTCGGTTGGCCCGCCCGTAAAACGCCGCTCCCATGGCCCGCAAAGCTTGCAAGTCCAAAACCAGATCGTCCGTCGCCAAGCGCTTTAAAGTGACTGGTACCGGTAAGATTCTGCGCCGCAAACAGGGCAAACGTCACATCCTCCAGAAGAAAAACCGGAAACGGAAAAGAAATCTGGGGAAAGCAACGCTTGTCTCCGCCGCAGATATTCGTAATGTGAAGAGAAATCTTCTCATGAAATAAATCTTACCGTGCTTCATCTGCGAATCGCAGACGCACGATGCCCCCGCCCGCAAAATGGGCGGCCTCCATACAGCCAGACTTTCTCCGGAAAGGACAACGAACGAGTGAGACTGTAGGAGTGAATTCGAAACCAACGACCCGTTCATCCAAAAGAAACAATGCCAAGAGCAACTAACAGTCCGGCCAGTCGGAAACGCCGTAAGCGCGTTCTCCTTCGTGCCAAAGGCTTCCGCGGCTTCCGTTCCAAGCTTTACCGCTACGCGAAGGATGCCGTCTACAAAGCCCGTCAATACGAGTATCGTGACCGTAAGAAGCGTAAGGGCCAGTTCCGCCGCCTCTGGATTCAGCGTATTTCCGCTGCTGTCCGGAACGAGGGCCTGACCTACTCCCGCTTCATCGAAGGCCTCAAAGCCGCCAATATCGATCTCGATCGCAAAGTCCTCGCCGACCTCGCCGTCGTTGACGCTGCCGCCTTCTCCACAATCGTGGAACAGGCAAAAGCAGGCCTCGAAAGCAAGGCTGCTTAAGACTCAGCTTCGCTGATCAAAAAACTTCCATGACCGCACTCGCAAGGGTGCGGTCATTTTTCGTCACGGAACTTGGACCTTTGTCCGAGTGCCACTCGCAGGGGTCAGAATCGAATCCCCCAAGGTTCCACGACTTCTGCTTTTTCTGTAACCCACTTCAAAAGAGCAACGCGGAACTCGCGCGCTCCTACTTCTTCTTGGCAGGCCCGTGATTGGTCTTGGTGCGCCCGTCAAAATACTTGTCGCGGATCCACTTCGGTTGCCAAATATCGAGGGTACGCTTCGAGTGATCGTAAACGGCTTCCTTCGGCTCGGGATTGGCCACGGTCAGCGCTTGCTTGTCGTCATACTTCAACTGGGCCGCCTTCAAATGAGTCATCATCTCTTCCCGCTTTCCAGCATAGGCTGGATCTTCAGCCAAATTCTTCATCTCGTGAGGATCGTTCTTCAGATCAAAAAGGAGGGTATGATTGATCCTCGGGTATTGGTGAAGTTTCCAATCGCCAACCCTGATCGCACGTTGGTGATCCTGAAACGGCAGAAACACGCTCTGACGGGTCATCTCCGCTCCCCCCTTCATCAACGGGGTCAGATCACGTGAATCCATCCCCTCCGGTTGCGTAATGCGTGCCAGCCCAAACACGGTGGCATTCAGATCATGGACATAGGTGAAGGCATGGCTGGAGCCTCCCTTTGGAATTCCCGGCCCTGCGATGATGAGCGGCGATTTCATGCTCTGCTCGTAGACATTTTGTTTCCCGAGCAATCCATGGCTGCCCATCGCGAGCCCATGATCGGCGGTGTAAATAAGGTAGGTGTTATCGGCATGCGGACTTCCTTCGAGCGCCTTCATGATCCGCCCGATCTGCTCATCGAGGTGCGTGATCAGCCCGTAGTATTCACAAAGCTGGTCGCTGATGACCTCCTTGGTGCGGGGCCAGGCTGCGAGGCTTTCGTCGCGCCCGTCCATCGTGGTCGGTGTCCGGAAGGGATGTTGCGGAAGGAAGTTCTCCGGAAGCGGTGGACGATTCGCGTAATACATTTCGCGGTATTTCTCGGGGGGATTTCGGGTGTCGTGGGGAGCGGTCAGGGCCACGTAGAGGAAGAAGGGGGTTTCATCCTTCACTCCCTTGATGAACTTCACAGCCTCGTTCGCAAAAACTTCACTCGAGAATCCCCCGGCATCCCGTTCCGGACCCAACTTTCCATCGACCAAGTCCTGAACTTCGAAGGTGGTATGATCGACCATCCCACCCATGTAAACCGAGCTTCCTGAAGTGAACGAACGATCCAAGGTCTGCGGCCCATTGTGCCATTTGCCAATGATGTGCGAGTGATATCCGCCGCGTTTCGTGAGGTCCGCAGGAAGAGTGATGGCACCCCCCCAATCGTTGCCGGGGTTTTGAGCGGGAAGATTCATCCAATGCTTACCCGTCATCAGCATGGCCCGGCTCGCGACACAGACCGCACCGCTGAATGATCCGGCGCAATAGTTCTCACGAAAGCTAAATCCCTCCGCGACAAGCCGATCCAAATGAGGGGTCCGAATATGAGGGTTCCCATGAGCGCCGATGGTGTCGGCGCGTTGGTCATCCGCGAAAAGGAAGATGAAATTCGGAGAGCCCTTGGCCTTCACCTCCAGTCGACGATGATGAAGCTGGGCCACCATCCCCATGTAGTGATCCATCTTGAAATCAAGGGCTGACTTCTTGATGTGCTCCGCCGCCTTCTTCGGCTGACCCAAGGCTTCGTAATACAGCCCCAGATACAGATGCGCGTAGCAAAGTTGATTCCGCAGGTTGATTCCGTCGGCATTTTTTGAAGCCGCGACCAAGACATCTTGAGCCGTTCCCTTGCCCGCAAACAACTGGTGAACCTCCCGCATCGGCACCCGTGCATCGCCCTCGATTGGAATGAACTTCTCCCGCGCTTTCTCGACCGAGCCTCCCTTGGCCCGGGCCACGCAGAGAAAATGCCAGGCTGCATTTTCAACATCATTGCCATTCACCGTCTGATGAATTTCAAACTGCGCAATGCCCTTCTGAAATTCGTTCAGATAATAGAGCGCGAGCCCCCGTTGCCAATGATGCGGTTCCCGGCGCGGAACCATCGCGATTTCACGATCCCAATCTACGACCGCACCCTTGATGTCACCGTTAAAAAACTTCTCTTCTCCCCGCTGGTAGATGGCATCGGGCGACTCCTCGACAGGTTCTAACTGGGCGGTGGCCGGGAGGACCAAAGCGAAGACAAGAACAACCCGGAGAGTATGAAGAACAGACATGCACCTGACACTACGCACCGAAGGGCTCCACATTTTCGAATCATCTTTGACACGCTCCAGAATCCGCGACCAACTTCCCTTGGAAAGTTGGTCGCGAGGATTTCCTAACGCGGATCACGGCGAGGCCATCAGGGCCAAGATCAAGAAAGGTTTCAGCAAGCGTATCCCTATCCCACAAAGCCCCGTCACGTAAAGATCACGATTCACATGGCCGCTCGCTCTGCTAATGATTCCGCAGATGTCCGATCCCCACGATCCCTTTCGCGAAGCTCGCCAACAAAGCGAAACCTTAAAATGTCCCTTTCAAGGCGAAGACATTCCCATGATTCTTCGACACGCCGACGTCCGCGCTGCCGCCAAAGATTGGCAGACTTTTAGCTCAGACGCCCCCTTTCGTGTCCCCATTCCCTCCGAAGAAGACCTGCGCTCGATGCGCCAACTCCCTATCGAAACCAACCCACCCGAACACCGCGAATATCGCGCCATCATCGTCCCCTTCTTCAATCGATCTAAAACGCCAGAGATCATCGCAAAGGTGGAACACCTTATCGACGAACTCCTGACCTTGGCGCTGAGCGCGGAGTCCCTCGAAGTCGTCAAGGAGTTCTCCCTCCCCATCCAGTCCCGCGCCCTCACCTACCTTCTTAATGTTCCCGAGTCGGAAGCCGACATCTACACCGACTGGGGCATCCACGTTTTCAGCGGTGAAGGAACCTCGTTCGAAGACTACCTCTCCAACGCACTCGACAAAGCCGGGGCCCAACCCGGTGAAGATTTCTTCAGCGCCCTCACTCAGGCCACCTATCAGGGGCGCGCCCTCACCCGCGAAGAAATGATGGGCTTCGCCAATCTCACCTTCGCCGGCGGTCGCGACACCATCATCCACAGCATCTCCTCCATCATGGCCTATTTCGGCGAGCACCCAGAAGCCCTCGCCAAGCTCCGGGAAAACCCGAAAGGCATCGTCATCGCGGGAGAGGAATTTTTCCGCGCCTTCATGCCGCTCACTCAGATCGGACGGGTTTGCCCTATCGAAACCCGGGTCCACGACACCACCGTCCCGCAAAACGGGCGGATCGCTCTCGGCTGGGCCTCTGCGAATTTTGACGAAACCGTTTTCGAGAATCCCGGCACCGTTCAACTCGATCGCAAACCGAACCCTCATGTCTCGTTTGGCTTTGGACCCCACCTCTGCCTGGGAGCTCCGCACGCCCGCCTGATCGTAAGAACCCTCATCCAGGCCCTTGTGCAAAAAGTTCAACGTCTCGAAATTCTCGAAGCCACCCCCCATCTCGAGCAAACAGAGGGTTACACGCGTCGGAATGGATATCACTCACTCAAAATGAAGCTTGTTGAACATTCAAGCCACTAAAAGTATCCCTTCAACAGCTATCGACACGGTATCAATTTTCTGATGCTCAACGAATCACGGCGGGTGATTTCCGTGAGATCCGAAATAAACCTTGTCGCCTGTCGACATAAATGACTGAATCCGGATTATCGACATGAAAGGCCGACACTATTCTATCTACGGCTTGAGTATCCTTACGATCCTTTCACCATGGGCTCACGGAGCCAACATTATTTGGGGAACACCCGAAACGATCACTGCCGCTGCCAACATTTCCAACCCACCCGGAAGCACCGTCCACATTGCCGCTGACTTCAACACCGCAACCGGAACGGCTGTGGGAGATGATAATATCATCAACGGAATTCCTTTCACCGAAACACCCACCACCGGCTCGGGAAATCTCGTGACTGACATGACCAGCGGACCGGCCTACGGGGCTGCTTTTTTCTCCGGCACGACCGATGACGGCGATCTCGATGGGCTCCTCGATGCCCATTCCTACACGGCCGCAAATCCGGGGGAAGTGACTCTCACCATCAACAACCTCACCCCAGGCTCCACCTACCAAGTTCAGCTCATCGCCGTCGCAGATAACAGAGGATGCTGCGCCGGACGCACTTACGAACCTGATGACGGCGCGGGCAATTACACGACCGGAATCGCGATGAACCGTGGTGGATTCCTCAGCGTCCTCGGAACCTTCGTTGCCAATGACGCCTCACAAACGATCAAGTGGCGCTCTCTGGGAGGCGGCGGAGCCAATAGCGACCCGGGGTTTTCAGGGCTGGTCGTCCTTGAACTTCCAGTCTCGGAAGATTCGGATAACGACGGACTCTTCGATGCTTGGGAAACCCTGTATAACCTCAATCCCAATGACAATGACTCGGACAATGATTCGATCCTCGATGGCGACGAGGACCAGGACCTTGACGGCCTCACCAATCTCGAAGAACAAACCGCTAGGACCAACCCCGAAAATGACGACACCGACGAGGACGGATATCTCGATGGCGTCGAAACCGGCGGCGGCGACTGGACTGACGCCACCAATACCGGAACCAACCCATTGGTCCGGGATTCCGATGGCGATGGTCTCTTCGATGGCGTCGAAAATCCCGACCTTCCTTTCGTTGATAAAAACCAAACAGGCTCAGATCCGAACCTCTCTGACACCGACTCCGACGACCTTCCCGACAACCTCGAAGTCACCCTCGGCCTAAATCCAAACAACAAGGACACCGACGGCAACATGACTTTGGACGGGGACGAAGACTTTGACTCCGACGGCTCTAGCAACGTAGCCGAGTTACAAAACGGCACTGACATTGCCGACGGAGACTCCGATGACGACAACCTCCTCGACGGAGTGGAATCCAACACCGGGACGTGGGTCAGCATTCGGGATACCGGAACAAATCCTCTGGATAGCGATTCCGACGACGACGGCCTACCTGATGATGTCGAAAATCCGGATCTCCCCTATCTCGGTGCCAGCCAACCCGGCTCTGACCCCAACATCTGGGACACCGACGGTGACCTCAGGAACGATGCCTTTGAAATCGCCAACAATTCGGATCCCTCCGACGCCAGCAGCTTCACGGCTCTGCCGGCAACAATCTCCTTCATACCCGGCCTGATCGGTGGTGATCTCACCGACCCCGAGGACGATGGCATCGATACCGAAGACACTGCTGGCACCAACTTCAACTGGGTAGAGATTACCTCCAGTTCGAAGTCTTACTTCACAGATGCCACGGGGGGAGGCCCTAACGAAGGAGCCTTTGATGCCTTTGACAACAAAATCGGAGGAGGCGAAGCCAAGTGGTGCTGCGATGGGGCGCCCCAAGACCTGACCGTGGAATTTGCAGATCCGGTTTCCATCACCCATTTCACCATGACTTCCAGCAACGACACCCCGGGGCGCGACCCTTCGTTCTGGCAAATCCAAGGCTCGGATGATGGCATCACCTTCACCTCGATCTATTCCAGCGAGGGCGTATCGATCTGGACCGATCGAAACCAAACGGCCCTTTTCGTCCTCGATCGCCCGGCGATTGCTTACAGATTCATCCGCTACTCTGTCACGGCAACCAATGACGCGCTTCACGCCATCAGTGAGATCGAGTATTTTGGGCTGGTTGGAGGGAATCCATTGGCCGTCACCAATATCGACTACAACGCAGGAGATGAACAAATCACACTCACTTGGAGCTCCAACCCGGGGCGGACTTATTCCATCTTCAGCGGCTTTGATCTCCTCGACTTTACCAACGAGATTGCCGACGAAGTTGCTGCCGCAGGTGCCGGAGAGAACACCACGACACTGACCTTCCCGAATCCCAACCCTGGAAGCACAAACCAGTTCTTCCAAATCGTGGAAGAATAGCAACACTCCAACGCATTCACCTTCTCTATCTGATCAGCCCCCTCCATCCGGGGGCTGATTTTTTCTCACCCCAACCTCCCACGGGAACATGACCTCTACACGATACAATTTTCGCAACCTAGCACTTGCCGCCACCTTCCTTTTTTTCTCACCCCATCTCACGGGAGCAACGATCAATTGGGACACTCCCTTCAACCTCACCAACGCGAACCAAATCGACACCAATGGTTCCCTCGTGACCGCCGTCAACGTCACAAGTGACAGCAATAACCAAACCGTCACGATCGGAGGAGAAGACATCCTTTTCGGAGGGAACAACATCGCACCCAACATCACCAATACCGGCACCTTTTTCACGGGAGGAGGTGGTGACACCGGCAATACCCAACTCAATGCCGTCCTCAATAGCCACGGCTACTCTGGCGCGACCTGGTCATTCCAACTCTCCGGACTGACCGGGGGAGCGGATTACCAAATCCAACTCCTGGGAGCCGGCGACACCCGCGATTGTTGCGCCTCACGCAATCAACGGGCTGGCGATGGTGAAACACCCGAAAACGTCAGTGGCGACTTTTCGAGAAGCGGCGTTGGCTCGGTCATCGGCACCTTCACCGCCAACAATACAACTCAGACCATCAATATCCTCCCCGGAATCAACAATGGCATCGATCCCGGCTTAAGCGGATACATCCTCCGCTCCGTCGCTCCGCCCACTCCTCAGCCTCCCACCGATATCGCTCTAAGCAATACCAACCTTGCCCCAGATTCCCCCTCCGGAACCCTCGTCGGAACCCTCTCAACCGCCGACCCCAACGGAAACGATGCCCATACCTATTCCTTCATCGATACCGGTAGCTTTCCGAACAACGCCCTCTTCGCCATTGCCAATGGCAACCAACTGCGCGCCGCTAGTAACCTGGGCTCCTTTGGCACCAGCTACACCATCCGGCTTCGCACCACCGATGGCGATAGCCTCACCTACAACGAAACCTTCACGCTCAGGGTCGAGGCCGCCATGGCCCCGACCGCCATCGCCTTCCCGTCCAACACCCTCCTTTCTGGGACTCCCGTCGGCACCGAGATCGCCAACTTCACAACCGAAGATCCCAACAGCGCAGACGCCCACAACTACCAACTCATTTCAGGAACCGGCGACACTGACAACGCCTCGTTCAGCATCACCGGAAGCACCTTGAAAGTCGCCGCACCCCTTCCAGGACTCGGATCCACTCTCTCTTTCCGTGTTCGCAGCACCGATCTCTCCAGCCTCTCGCTAGAACAAACCTTCTCCCTGACCGTCGTCGGAAACTCACTCCGCATGAACGAATTCCTCGCCAACCCCAACGCCTCCAGCCTCACCGATGAAGACGGCGACACCTCGGATTGGATCGAGATCTACAACCCCGCCGGCGGCGCGATTAATCTCAACGGCTACTTCCTGACCGACGATCCCGCCAGCCTTACCAAATGGTCGTTTCCAAACGTCTCAATCGACGGCAATGGCTACCTCCTCGTTTTCGCCTCCAGCAAAGATCGTCGCCCCACCGACGGAAATGAACTCCACACCAATTTCAGCCTCTCGGCAACTGGCGAATACCTTGCTCTAGTCAGCCCGGACGGCCTCACCATCCTCTCTGAATTTGGCACCCCCACGGCCAACTACCCCGATCAAAAAGGCGGCATCTCCTACGGATTCTTCGGCGATCCCCTCCAGGTCGGCTTCCTCCTCACCCCCACTCCCGACACCTCAAACGCCACGGGCAACGGCGTCACTGGATTTGTCGAAGACACCGTCTTCGCAACCCGCCGGGGAGTCTATGACGCTCCCTTTTCCCTCACGATCTCAACCGCCACCCCCGGAGCCTCCATTCGCTACACCACCAACGGAAGCTGGCCCAGTGAAAGCATCGGCACCATCTACACCGGTCCCATCACCGTCGATCGCGCCATGGTGGTCAAAGCCATCGCTTATCGTTCTGACTACGTCTCCACCAACATCGACACCCACACTTACATTATCCCCGCTGCAGTCCTCGCCCAGACTTCCGCCAACATTCAAAGCCTCTACGGACTGCCGTCAAGCTGGGGCGGACAAACTCCTTACTACGGGATGGATGGCAACAACAACGCCGACCCCGACACCCACCCTACCATGGGAGACGACCTCAAGACCGTTCCCAGCCTCTCCATCGCCATCGACACCAACGACATGTTTGGCTCCTCCGGAATCTACTCCAACCCAGGATCATCCGGAACCGCGTGGGAACGGAAGACATCCCTCGAACTTGTTGACCCCGCCGATCCCACCGGCGCTGGTAACTTCCAACAAAACTGCGCAATCCGAATCCAAGGCGGTGCCTTCCGAAGCTTCGGCCTCACTCGCAAGAAATCCTTCCGCGTTCTGTTCAAGTCGGAATTCGGCACCAACAACCGACCGACAAATGGTTCTGGAACTCTCAAGTTCCCCCTCTTCGGCACCGCCCCCGGAGTCGCGCAGGAATTCCAAACTCTCATCTTCCGCATGGAGTCAAACGACGGCTGGCAATGGTCGGGCGCCGGTGCCCAACCGCAATACGCCCGCGATGAATTCGGCCGCCGCACTCAACTCGCCCTCGGTCATCCTGCTCCCCACGGCCGTTACCTCCACCTCTACATCAACGGAGTTTACTGGGGACTCTACAACGTCGCCGAACGCCCCGATTCCAGCTTTGCCGAAAGCTACGTCGAAGGTGCCGTTCGGGAAGAATGGGAAGGCCAAAACTCCGGCACGCCCATCAACGATTCCACCAGCCTCCGCAACTGGAACTCCTTGGTCTCCGCCGCCAACGCCATCACCAGCGCCGGAAGCGATGCCGCCCGCGACGCCACCTTTCTGAAGGCCTGCGGCTTCAACTCCGATGGCTCCCGCAACTCCGCCTTCCCGGTCTGGTGCGACCCCTCAAACAACGCCGACTACTTCATCACCAACTGGTATGCTGGCAACAGTGACTGGCCGCAGAAGAACTACTACGGTGGCATCGATAGCCTCCCTCCCCGCAACGGTTACAAATACTTCATGTGGGATTCCGAATGGTCGCTCTTCCTGCGCTCCGACCCCAACTACAACCGCATTACCAACTACAGCGGAATCGCCGCTGCCAATAATGGCCTACAGGACAGTCCCGAGTTCCGCCTCCGTTTCGGCGACCGTGTCCACCGCGCTTTCTTCAACAATGGACCTCTTACTCCCGCAGCCGCGCAAGCCCGCTACGAAGAAGTCACCGCTGATCACACCAGCATCCTGAACCCTGAAGCCGCCCGATGGGGCAATCAGCACGGTGCCAGCCGTTCCCTCACCGATTGGCAAGGTGAATACAACCGCATCATCAACAACTGGTTCCCCGTTCGCGGCGACCTCTTCCTTGCCAGCCTCCGCGCGGCGAACCTCTACCCAAATCTAAGAGCTCCCACTTACAGCCAACACGGCGGCTCCGTCGCCTCTGGAAGTGGGCCTAACCTCATCGCCCCTCTTTCAATCACCAAGGTTTACTACGCCTTCGGGAGCAGTGATGCCGACCCCTCCGACTACGCCCACTCCCTCGACCCACGCCTCGTCGGAGGTGGCATCAACCCCGCCGCAACCCTCGCCACCCTCGGTGGTGGTGGTGGTGGACCCAGCACCACCAACTACCTCGTCACCGGAGACCCCTGGAAGTTTCTCGACGACGGCTCCAATCAAGGCACCGCTTGGAAAGAAACAGCCTACGATGACTCCTCCTGGGACTCAGGCCCCTCGCAGCTCGGCTATGGTGATAACGATGAAGCCACACTCGTCGGCTTCGTCGACTCTGACCCCGGCACCAACGGCACGCAAAAAAACGCCACCACCTACTTCAGAACCACCGTCAACATTCCCGATCCCACCGTTTTCGGGAACTTCACGCTGGGCTATCTCTATGACGACGGCATTGCCGTTTACGTCAACGGAGTCGAAGTCGCCCGCAAGAACCTCGCCCTCGGAGCCGCATACAACGTCTACACAGGCGGATCCGATGGAGACAACGCCACCGACTCCGTCACTCTTCTCTCTGCCGCTTTTGTCGCAGGCGACAACATCATCGCCGTGGAAATCCACCAGCAATCCAGTGGCAGCTCCGACATGAGCTTCGATCTCACTCTCACCGGAAACCCTCCCGGAGGCGGCGGTGGCGGCAGCCACTCCTCGGCACCCATCGCCATCACCCAACCCGGCTGGCTCTTCTCCCGCTCCTACGACAGCAACACCGGTGAATGGAGCGCCCTAAACTCCGCCTTCTTCACCCCCGATACCGTCCCGGCATCCGCAGCCAATCTCGTCATCTCGGAAATCAACTACCACCCCGGCGAGCCCACCACCGACGCCGAGCTTTTGGTCTCAACCGACCGCGATGACTACGAATTCCTCGAGCTCATGAACGTCGGGGCTCAATCTATCGACCTCACCGGGGTCCGCTTCACACTCGGCATCACCTTCAGCTTCGCCGCCAACACCATCCTCCCCTCCGGCGGTCGCTTGGTCCTCGTCAAAAACAAGGCCGCTTTCGAAGCCCGCTATCCCGGCCTCGCCGCCACGATCCAAATCGCCACCGACGTCCTCGGCAACGACTTCTACAACGGCCGCTTCAGCAATGGGGGCGAGCAAATCACCCTTCTCGATGCCAAGGACGCCGCGATTCACGACTTCCTCTACGACGACGAACTCCCCTGGCCCCTCGCCGATGGCAGCACCTTCTCACTCGTCCTCAAATCCCCCGCCCTTCCCGTTCCCAACCACGGACTCGCCACCAGCTGGGTCGCCTCGAATACCGCAGGCGGAGCACCGGGATCAGCCGCTGAGTTTGGCTTTGTCGGTAATGCCGCTTCTGATGATGACGGAGACGAATACTCTGCCCTCATGGAGTATGCCCTCGGCACCAGCGACAGCCTCTCCGGAGACGCCGAACAACAGATCGCAATCACGACCGCCCCCTTTACCGTCGAAGCTGCAACCGATCAATACCTCGTGATCACCTACGTCAGGAATCTCTTCGCCCAGAACGCCGTCACCTTAATCCCGCAACTCTCCTACGACCTCTCTTCCTGGGATTCTGAAACTGAAATCACCTTCCTCTCCGAGACCAACAATCTCAATGGCACCGCCACGGTTTCCTATCGAAGCGCCCACCCAATCGACGAACGAGTCCGCGCCTTCATCCGCCTTCTCGCGACCCAGTAGCCGGTATCATTCACTCCCGGGGCTCCTCGGTGCGGTCACATCAACCCGCACCGGAGGCTCATGAAAAAACGCCGCGCGCTCCCCGGTTGCTGGGAACACCCTCCGGCACTCCGGGGAAAAGTTCACCCGGTTTAATCTCCAAAAGAGTGCGGTCGGTGAAACCATCCATGAGCGCGACGAGATCATCAACCTGTTGATCGCTCAGCTTGAGATCTCCCATATCCTCGTGATTCACCGTCTCAGGGAAATCAGTCGCCCCCCAGCGCTCCGGCTCCAGATTTCGCTTATTATAAAACTCAATCACCTCCCGGATCGTCTTTAATGAACCATTATGAAAATAGGGCGCAGTGAGCGCCACATTACGAAGAGAAGGCACCCGAAACTGGCCCAGATCCTCCTTCAACCCGGTCACTCCACCAAGTCCGGGATCTTTCTGACTTTCAGAGGGTGCCCCGATGTTGTCATACCCGTAATCACTGAGTAACGGCTTCGGCCACACACTCACTCCCACGAGATGGCACTTCGAACAGGCCCCGGAAGTTTCAAAAACATCCAACCCCCGACGTTGAGAAAGGGTCAGCGCCTTTCGGTTGCCACCCCAGTAGTCATCAATCGGCGCACTAAACGGTCGAAACAGGGGCTCGCGGAGAAACTCCACCAGAGCCTTATAGGCCAATTCATTGAGTTCGGCATCATCGCCCCACTCTTTCTCACCCGCGAGCTTCTTGAACTCACCGGCGTAGTCCGACTTGCGGAACTTCGCCGCCAGCTCCGCAGGCCCGGCAATGTTCATTTCATTCTGATCAAAAAACGGCTGCCTCACCTGCGCAAGCTGGGTGTGCGCCCTCCCATCGTAAAACAATCCTCCTTCCACGATATACGCCACCTCGCCGTTCTCGTCGTAGGTATCTTCCAGCTTCAACGGAGGAATCAGGGCCGCATACATCAAGCTGGGCGCATTCCGGCGCCCCTCTTTCCCCGCCACGGCCCCGGGAGAAACCTTCCGAGGATCTGCAAAAGCCGAGGCCGGGCTATGACAGGAAATACAGCCCTGGCCCGCTGGTTCGGAGAGGCTTGTATCGAGAAAAATCCGACGCCCCAACCCGGCCAGTGTCGCCTCCTCCGCACACACCCCCACAGGAACAAGGGCAAACACCCCTCCTGCGATCATAGCGAGATATTGCGTGTTCATAGAGATCCTCCCTCGATACGGGACTAGGATCCCAGAAATCGCGGCATTTTAACTCTTCCGCCCCAGGCCAAGCTTCTTACAGAAGGCGATACTTCTCTCGATCTCGCCCAGTTGATAAGCCTGCTCCTCTTCCTTCGAGCCACCCTTGTGAGCCTTCTTGGGCGTGCCCTTGGCAGCCCAAGCCTCGAAAGCCTTCAAGCTCGCCGGCTTGCCCTTCGGCCAGGGTTTCCAAAACTCATCCTGCTCGATCTCAAACTCCCGGTTGAATCCCGAAATCGTTTCAATCTGAATGGGAGCATTCGGGCACAGTTCCGCGAAGCGCTGAAAGTAAGCCTTCCAATCAACCATCCCCTCACCCATCGCGGTCCACTGGGCTGTCACCCCTTTCTCGCTCTGCCAGACTAGGGAATCCCGCAGACTCGTCGTCAGCGTATATTGACCGAGATTCTCCAGATTCTCCATCGGAGTCTCCAACGTCCAAACGGCATTACCCGAATCCAGGTTCACGCCCACGAAATCCTTACCCGCCAACTCCACAAGCGACTTCAATTCGAGCGAATGCATATCGCCCGCGTGATTCTCGATCGCAATCTTAACGCCCAAATCTTCGGAGAGACCGCGACTCGCTTTCAACACCTTCACCGTATCCTCAATCCGGGCCTCGATCCCACCCGGAGTTTCACGATCTTTCGAGCTTCCCAGCACCACTCGGAGAACGGGAGAACCGAGAGCCTTGGCCGCCCGCATCCCCAACTGCAAATGCTCATCCGGCGTCCCCCATTTGTCCTTAAAAGTCACCGAGGTCGGACAAATACTCCACGTCCCCAGGAAAATCTTCACGCCCTTTTCATCGGCATAATTCTTCACCCCGGACAAAGCCTTCTCTTCGAGACTCTCAAAGGCATCCAGATCCGTAATAAAAACGGTGTCCACCTTCAGCTTCACGGCATGATCGAGCAATTCCTTCGCCTTCCACCCCATCGCCCGCACCGCAAAATTGTCATACCCCAGCAATGGCACCGGCTTGAGAGGAGCCTTGGCAAAAGAAGTGGCAGCCGAGGCCGCCAGCGATCCAGAAATAAAGTGTCGTCGTTTCACGCCTGCTAGTCTCCCAGCCCCCGCGATACTGGCAAGCTTCCGTTTTCACAAATCTTCCCGACCGACAGTGCAAAAATAAAAAATCCCGTCACACTTGGGCTGTCCGGGAACAGTTACCCCCAGAGCAAGCACCACTCCAAAGTTTGGGCTCCGTTGCCACCGGCCCGTCAACTAAGCTCGCATCCTCTAGCCATTCAGTCATGTCATCCAACTTCTCATTCTCCCTCACCCTAAGTTTAGGATTTCTCCTCCTCTCGAATTTAGGATTTTCCGCGCCGCGACCAAACGTCCTGCTGATCCTTGCCGACGACCTCGGCTTCTCGGACCTCTCCTGCTACGGCGGAGAAATCCCGACCCCCAACCTTGATCGTCTCGCCACCGGCGGAGCCAAGTTTTCCTCCTTCTACACCAGCGCCCGCTGCTGCCCCTCCCGCGCCTCCCTCATCACCGGCCTCCACCCCCACCAAGCTGGCATTGGCTCCTTTACTCACGCCAAACAACCCGCAGGCAAAGGTCTCGCCTACAAGGGAGCCCTCCTTCCCACCTGCACCACCCTCGCCGAAATGCTGGGCGACGCCGGATACTCCACCTGGATGGTCGGCAAATGGCACATGGCCGCACCCGGGCCCATTCACCGCGGCTTCAACAACTACTACGGCTACAAAGACTTCCTCGCTCACTCCGAAGACCAATGGGACCCGTCCCACTACGTCCGCCTGCCCGAGGAGACCCAGCCCGAGCTCCCCGTCAAAAAAGACTTCTACGTCACCGACGTCTTCACCGACTACTCCCTCGAGTTTCTAAAACAAGCTCGTGCCGATCAGGAAAAACCCTGGTTCCTCTACCTCGCGCACTCCTCTCCACATTTTCCCATCCAGGCTCCGAAAACCTCTATCGATCGACACCTCGAAACCTATCGCAAAGGCTGGGACGTCCTCCGCACCGAACGTTTTGAACGTCAAAAAAAACTCGGGCTCATCTCCCCGGACGCCATCCTTCCACCTCTCTCCGAAGTCCCCGTCGATCGCGATGACATCGCCAACGGATTCTCCGGAAAACCTAACCCCGCTTGGGACACCCTCCCTGCCGACCGCCGCGAAGACCTCGCCCGCCGCATGGCCACCTTCGCCGCCATGGTCGAACACGTTGACCTGGGCATCGGGCGCATCCTCGCCGATCTCGCAAAGAACGGCGAACTCGACAACACCCTCATCGCCTTCCTCTCCGACAACGGCGCCTGCTACGAATGGGGTCCCTTCGGCTTCGACGGCCAATCCCGCCGTGGCACCACCACCCTCCACACCGGCGATCAACTCACCACCATCGGCCAATCCGGCACCCACTCCTCCTATGGCTCCGCCTGGGCCAACCTCGGCAACACCCCGCTAAACATGTACAAGCACTTCTGCCACGAAGGCGGAATTGCCTCCCCCTTCCTCATTCACTGGCCCCAAGGAATCGAAGCCAACCCCAACTTCGTGACCACCCCCGCCCACCTCATGGACGTCGTCCCGACCATCCTCGAAGCCACCGGTGCCACCTACCCCGCCGAGCGCAATGGCGAGAAAATCACGCCCGTCGAAGGGAAGTCTCTCCTCGCCTCCATCCACGACGAAAAAGCCCTCACCGCCCGCCCCCTCGCCTTCGAGCACCAGGAAGCCCGCGGCCTCCGCAAAGGCGACTGGAAACTCGTCTGGGGCAAACGCCAACCCGACGAAGTCACCTGGGAACTCTACAACCTTCGCGAAGACCGTTCGGAACAAACCAACGTCGCGCAAAATTACCAGGCCATCAAAGACGAACTCCTCACCGACTGGAATTCCTGGGCCAAACGCGTCGGAGCCGCCCCCTTCATCATCCCCGAGCCCGGCTACAAAAAAACCACGGCCAAACCCACTTCGGAATCACCCAAGATCGGCAACCGCCCCCTCACCCGGCCTCATCCCCGGCCAACCCAAGAACGATCTCTCCATCGGCCGCGATGACCTCTCCGCCGCTGGCGACTACGAAGCCCCCAACCCCTTCAACGGAAAAATCCTCTCCCACAAGGCCTCAAGTCCCACGACAATCCCTAATTTCATCGTCTTCCCAAGCTAGCGGGCCACTCGTGACCGACAAGCATCGAAACTAAAGGCCTCCACTGACCTCAGGGCGATCAATTGGAAACCTCTCGTTCATAATAAAGCGTTCAAATGTGCCAATTCCCGTTAGGCCACTTTCCTGGAGTATCAAGGAATTGCGCTTGCTAATTGATCGCCCTGCCACTGACCTATCCCGAATGGCTGAAGGCCCGGATGAGAAACCTTCCGTGAGGTAGGGAACCGTGAGGTAGGGAACCGTGAGGTAGGGAACCGTGAGGAGATCAAGCTGCGACGCTTTGTCTTTGCGGACGCGGAGGGTAAGATCCTTCCAGAGTTCTTACACAAGATGTTGCTGCGGGTTCGGAGACGGGACCATGTTCAATAGTTGCCGGGCCAGGGCGGGAAGCGCACGCTCGCCACTCCCGTCCTCGGTCTTCAATGAAGCCCGGCACTTTTATTTCGATTCGAGGTCCCGTCGCCAGCCAACGGGCTGGGTCCAAGCTTGCTCGCGCTGATCTTTGTAGGAGGGATTTGCATGGGGACGGGAAGATGTCACCACCCCTCGGATATAAAGCTCGTCTCCGCTCAATTGATACTCCGCACGGTTGCCCGTCACCGTCGCAAACACCTCGCCAGTAATCTCGGGAGTCGTCCGGCGAGTTCCGATAAACTTGGTCTCAAAGACCAACCCTTCCACCGCCATGATCTCCACGACGTGCTTTCGCGATCCTGGGTCGTAATCAATATTTTTCAGAACCACCCCGCTTGATGAATAAAACTCTCCCTTTTGCATCGCCTCAACCAAGTGATTCGCCTCCAGCGAATCCGACCACACCATGACCCAACCGCGGCCCGGCGAAACTTCGCCGCCATGATAATGATGCGAGTCATCTGTCGCGACGCCGAACAAGGGAGGAGCGTCATGGACAAGAAGACGCAAGGTATTGGCAATGTCCCAAATCGCTTCGTCGCCGGGACGATCGTCGTCACCGAGGTGATTGATTCCCGGGTGTCCGTTGTAAACCTCAAAGAATTGCTCTTCAACCACTTCAGCCAGTTGTTGGGGCGTAATGGCCCAACCAAAATTCGGGTGATTGAGGTGGGTCAAAATAGGGCGCCCCAAACGCTTCGACTGCTCCTCCACCATCCGCAAGTTGTTGCGCATGGTCTCCACCACCGAGTCACCATGTTGCGGGATAATAGGCTCCCCCACATTAATAGCGTTAATGTGCACCGGAAACTGTCGGAAATTGTCGGTGATTTCCTCGGCCTCGATCAGCAAAAATTTCCCTTCTTCCTCAAACTTCGGACGGATCTCCTCCAAGGTTTTAAGACGCACCTCTCGGGCACCTTCTTCGCCCCGCTGCTCCACCCAATCCTCGCCAAACCTCTCCAAATAGTGCTCCAGAGTGCCCGCCCCTCCGCCCTTGCGACGCTTTTCAATCTCCTTCACGTCCATCCATTTCTCGCCACGACTCAAGACGTTATGATCCGACAACGCGAGAAAATCATAGCCCTGGCTGGGACAAAACACTGTCAACAAAGAGAAAGATCAGCTTGCACATGCAAGATTCCAGCGGTGCAAATGCCACCTTCGCCATACCTTGCAACTCTAGGGCATCAAAAATACGGCGGAGCCGCCCTAAGGACGACTCCGCCGAAATACTTGACTAGCGCTACTTTTCGATCCCGAAAAACACGCGACCCGGAACCGGATCTTTCTAATTTTTGCGAATGAAGAAGAAGAGCTTATCTCCATCACTCAGAAGGACCGATGGAATGAGGTAGGTCGTGCTCTCGCCCTCGGTATTGACGCCATCATCGATCTCCGACCAATCTTCCTGCGGAAGCGAAAGATCATCAGTCGAAAAAACCGCATAGGTTGTTCCAAGAGAACTTTTAGAGTTCCAAGTCAGTGAGACGTCACCATTTACAGCAACCGAGATGTCGGTAATCGTAAGTCCCAGTCCACCGCCGCCGCCGAGCAAGACTTCGATACTGACACCGTCGCCATCAGCCCAAATTTCGGCGATCTCGTTGGCCGACAAGGCCCGAGCCCAGATGGCAACATCGTCGATCTTGCCATTCCAGCCACGACCGAGGGCATCTGGATTTTCACCGATGCGCATCCGGTTAGCGCGGTCTTCGATAACCGCCCCGGACTTGGTCGCGACTTCGACGTTGTCAATATAGAGGCTTTCAATCCCTGTAACACCATCGGTGACGCCCACCACGTGGTGCCAGGTCTCTGGATCGCCGCCGATTATTATTGGGACGCCGTGGGACGGGGTATCACCGACGCCGCCTGTCCAAGAAAGTTCGGGTGGGTTATCGCCACCGCGGCGATGCATCCGCCAGCCATTGCCCTCACCCTTTGCGATCAGGCACTGCCAACTCGTGTCGATCGCAGCAGCAGTGCACCACACGGAGACGGTCATACTGCCCCCCGTGAAGTCGAACTCGGACTCATCGCCACCGGTGATGATAACGTTCTGCATCCCATCAAGATTGATCGCGTTATTAAACTTGCCTGCTTCAAACGGGATCACGCCCCCGTCTTCGCTGCCGTGGTTGTCATCGATCGCGTCCATCAAATCGGCGTCGAACGGCCAGTAAGAAACTAGGCCGAAGTTAATGCCTTCGCCGCCGGATAAAGGATTGTCGTCAATACCATCGGGAACGGTGTCGCCGTCGGTGTCCGGATTGAATGGATCGGTGCCGGCGGCGAGTTCGGCGCCGTCGTTCAGCCCGTCGTTATCGGTGTCGGGATCGAGAGGATCGGTGCCGGTGTTGCTCGCGCTGACAAAGATTCCGGTGTCCGTCTCGACACTGTCGGAAAGACCGTCCATGTCGGTATCCTTCTTGTTCGGATCCGTACCGCGCTCGTATTCTTCCAAGTTTAAGGAGCCATCGTCGTCTGCGTCCTGGGCTGCGTCAGCAGCTAGCAGCGGATCGTGGCCGTTATCGACCTCATACCCGTCGCCCATTCCATCCCCGTCGCTGTCAGCAACGAGCGGAAGCGTATTTGCGGCGATTTCGTCTCCGTCGTTGAGGCCGTCATCATCGGAGTCGGCGTCATTCGGGTTCGTGCTATGGGTGTTCACCTCCTCACCGTCGTTCAGACCATCGTCGTCGCTGTCGGCATCCATGGGGTCGGTGGAATTATCACCGCTGTTCCACTCCTCGAGATTGGTGAGTCCATCGTTGTCCGGATTCTCCGCAGAGTCATCGATCTCGGGATCGAGGCCTTTCGCCGTCTCCCAACCGTCATCCATACCATCGCCAGCCCCACCGTTCTCATTATCTTCGCCAGTGACCGGAGAGAATGGATTGACACCACCGGCGAGTGCCTGGATCTGGATGTCGGTGAGAATCAAGTCCCAGACGGCGAGGTCGTCGATCAAACCGTTGTACCAGGCTTGTCCACCGCCACCGTTTTGGTTACCCTGTCGGCCACCGATGATGAGGTTGCCAGTGCCGTTCGGGCTAGCCTTTGCGGTGGGATCGCTGTCGGCCGTGCCGTTCAAGTAGATCGTGCCAACGTCGGCAACTCCGTCATAGACAAAGGTCGCGTGCACCCAGTCGGTGTCGTTCAAAAGTGTGTTGGCGTAGTGGTCGTTGCCCCAGTGCGCCTGGTGGAGGCGTCCGTTTTGACGCAAACCGTTGTGGATTCCCTCAGCTGACTGCCCAAAAAAGAAGCGGTCACCGCTTAACGAAGCGGCGTCAGGCTTGATCCAGGCCGCCATGGTGTAGCTTCCCACATCGCCCAATCCCGCGCCGCCGCGGTTGCCCAAAAGCGCCGGAACATCAAAAGTGGGTATGTTAAGGATGCCGTCGGTGAATCGCGCGGCACCCGACGGAGTAGATCCCCCTGGGGCACCACCTTCACCAAAGGTGACGGAGTTGACGACGTTGCCATCGTGGCCGTTGCCAGTGCCGTCGACGGCCACGGTCGCGCCGACGGCCTCGTCGAGAGCGAAGTAGAGCAGAGGATCGGGGATCTGCTGGCCGAAGGCCGTGAACGCCATCGCCGAAAAGACAGCGAGGCCCGAAGCGAAAAACTTAGAATAAGGGTCTATTAGAGGCTTCATCTATTTATTGCGTGTATGGGTGTTCGTGCGCGCATCTCCCCACCATCGGACTGAAGGTGGGGAATCGCTCACATCTGTCATAAACCACCGATGCAAATACCAACATCGGGAGATTAATCAACTCCACGTCCTATACGAAAAAATATCTGGCGCAAGAAAGAAATTGGATCTTTCGGAAAATCGAGCCCCGCGATCTCAACCCAAGTTTAACATTCCAGGGTCCCAAACCACCGAAAAACCACTTTTTTTGAGCCGGCGAGTCCCCGAAATCGTTGGGAGTAAAGGAATTCACCTTTTGAGAATCCAAAT
>Ga0209702_10002491_pt1 | contig 31959 bp, 32 predicted proteins | sample FRY01_FD_187210 | JGI IMG/M metagenome (GOLD analysis project Ga0209702, IMG submission 187210) | Freshwater microbial communities from Lake Fryxell liftoff mats and glacier meltwater in Antarctica - FRY-01 (SPAdes) (version 2) | ecosystem: Environmental > Aquatic > Freshwater > Ice > Glacier...
AACTTATACGACAGCTGAAGAAGAAGAACAAGAGGGTTGTATATATTGGTATGTTGATATTGAAGATAATTTAAATTTAACATTATGAGAACTTTCTTAATTATTACTTTACTAGCTTTAACATCTTGTTCTTTACAAAGAAAATTAGATAAATATTGTCCTTTATGTGTACAAGAAATTTCTGTAAACAAAACTATTATATATAGAGATACTACAATAATAACTCCTGGTGAAACATTAACAATTACAGATACTTTATATTGTGATAGTTTAGGTAATGTTTTATCAAAGTTAAATAATATTATAAGAGATAAAAACGGAAAAATCTTAAATCTACAAACAAGTCTAAACAATAACATTTATACTAGTAGAGCTACTGTAGATACTGTTTACACAATTGTTAAAGGTAATACTATAATTGAAAAAGAAATTACATATATTAAAGGTAAAGAAGTTAGAATTAAATATATTCCTTGGTGGGTAAATTTTTTAGCAGTAATAGGAACATTAGTATTAATCATTCTGATTATAAGATTTACAATTAAATATCTAAAAAAATAATTTTGTCATGATGCAAGAATTAATTTCAATTTTAATCTCATTAAAATCAACATTTTTTAAATATGCATTAATAGGGATATCTTTAATATCACCTCTTAAAATATTTATTCTTTTAGTAGGGTTTTTTATATTCTTAGACACATGTTTTGGTGTTTGGGCTGCTAAACGAACTAACATGCCTTTATCAAGTAATGGATTATCAAGATTTATTTCTAAAGCATTAACTTATAATCTATTAATAATTACATCTTATATATTGGATATTAATTTATTAGGAGAATTTTTTTTATTAGTAATATCTATTCCATTAGTTATTACTAAATTAACTGTTATATCATTAATACTTAATGAAATTTATTCTATAGATGAAAAAATAAATAATGTAAGCGGATATGGATTATGGCATCTTTTCAAAAGAGTTCTTAATTTAGCTAAATATATTAAAAAACAAAAAGATCAATTATTATAAAAATTTAAACATGATAACAACAAAACAACTAATAGCAAAGTATGGTAAACCAAGTCAAGAAGGGAATAGTTTAGTAATGATTACTTTGCCTTATCCAATGAAATTAGCTTGGGATTTAAAAACTACTGTAACAAAAATGAGATGTCATAGTAAAGTAGCAGATAAATTCACAGCAGTTTTTAAAGAAATTTTAGAAGTATATGGACTTGATAAAATTCAAGAATTAGGAATAGACTTATTCGGAGGGTGTTTTAATTTTAGACAAATGAGAGGAGGAAGTGACTATTCAAGACACTCTTGGGCAGTTGCGGTTGATTTAGATCCTGCAAGAAACAAAATGAAAGAAACTGCAAAGACAGCTAGATTTGCAAGACCTGAATATAAACAAATGATTGATATTTTTTATAAACACGGATTTCTTTCTTTAGGACGTGAAAAGAATTTTGATTTTATGCATTTTGAAATAGCTAATTAAAAATAATTTAAAATGAAATATAAAAACAATTGGAAAAATCCTAAATTAAATTGGAAAATTTTAACATTTAAATTAAGAATTTTAAGTGTAAACATAATAGAATTAGAAGTAAACATTACTAAAAACTTTTATGCATTTACAATTTTAAATTTTACAATTAAAAATAAATAATTTTAATTAATCTTATATAATCCAGACACTAAAATGTTTGGATTTTTTATTTTAAATATATTTAGTTTAAACAAAAATAGTATATTTGTATAAACTTTAAATATATAAAATGAAAACAGATCCCACAGAACAACAATTAACAGATCAAGAATTGAATCAAAGAAAAGAAGAAATGAAACAATATTTTGAAGATGCAATTCCTTTTTTAGAAATTCAATGTAAGTATGAAAAACTTATATCTGAAATTTCAGAATTTAAATTTAAAAGATTTCATTATGATTCTCAATTAGTAACTCTTATGAATCAATTAAACCCTTCTCAAACTGAGAACCCAGAAGTTGAGTAATGGCAATTGTAAATCAAGTACAAAAACGTGTTACATTATCTAAATGGAACATAGTAAAATTTCAAATTCTAACTCATTGTTACATTAATAATATTTCAATGAGTGAATCTGATTTAAATTGTCTTACTTTACTTAGTTTTAGTGAACCTGTTGAATTAACTCATTTTTGTTATGATTGTTCAGAAGAAGAATCTTGGATTTTTAAATCCCCTCAAACTGTAAGAAATTGCCTAAATAAATCAGAAAAAAATGGTTTAATAATTAAGGAGAATAATAATAAAAAAATAATTAAAATCAATCCTTTATTAAAAATACAATCTCAAGGTATAATAGTATTAGATTATAAATTTTTAGGAAAAGATGATCCCAAAGAAAGCCTCTGAATTATATAAACCTGTAGCTGAAAATTTAAATGTAGATGTAAATTTTGTAGAAGCTGTAATTGAATTTTATTATAAGCAATTAAGAATTGAATTAAGTTCTCTAAAACGTCCTAGAATTAATAATGTAGGATTAGGTCAATTTTATATAAAAGCCAAAGCTGTAAATAATGTAATTTTAAAATGTACTAAACGTATTGATGGTTTAAATCCTAAAACTTTAAATGAGCATAATCATTATAAAAGATTAGAAAATACATTACAGTTTAATAAAGACTTAAAAGAACAATTAATAGTTTTGGCTAAAGAAAGATTAAAATTTAAATCAAATATTTATGAAGAATATGCTAAACGAAATATGGAAGAACCGAACACAGATTCTTGAAGGTATTACTAATATTATTATTAGGGATGAATTTGTAGAAGATGTTGCTAAACAAAGATTAGAAGTTTGTAATAATTGTGAGTTAAAAGGAGATAAATGTCTTGTAGTAGGTACAGGACCTTGTTGTAATGAATGTGGTTGCTCACTTAAACTTAAACTAAGATCTTTATCTTCACATTGTGGATACCCTGCTGGACCTAAATGGCAAGCTGTAATTACGGAAGAAGAAGAAAATAAATTAAATAATTTTAAAAAATGAATGACAATAAAATAATAATTCCTTGTAATAAAAAGTTAGAAAGTATAGTAACTATTAAAAAAGATAATGCTAAATTTTTAATTTCTTATGTTAAACCTTACAATACAGATACTAATATTGTTATAAAACATGTAGATAACAATAATGATATTATAGGTTTATTGGAAATACCTTCTAACTTACTATATGATGTAAGTATGGTTTTATTAAAAGAACATGGTGATATACTAAATAATTTTAAAAGCTAATATTATGAGTAAAGATATTTTAAATATGGAAGAGTTTCTCTCTGAGCAAACTCCAGCAATAGCTTATAAAGGTAAAGGTTTTGAATTTACTATATTCAACAAAACATTTAAATTTTTAATATTTGATAAAAGAGTTAAAAAGAAGTCTTTATTTGTACCCGTTGAGGTTTGTAACAGCAGTCCTGTAGCAAATTGGCTTTGTAATAATAAAGGTAAAAACTATTCATCAGATATGAATGACTATCTTAAAGATATTAATACTATTTACAACTGTTCTAGTTGTAAACAAAACTGGCAAAAAGTATCTATGTCTGAGCGTGAAGGAGTGTGTACAGTATGTAGTTGGAAGTATGATTTAGAAAAATTAAAAAAATGAGTATACTATTTAACGCAAAAGATCATAGTTATACTAGCCATAATGAATCAGAAGAAATAAATTGGATAAGTGTTACTACCGTAGTAAGTCATTTTAAGAAAGGTTTTGATGCTAAACTAACTTCAGAAAAAGTTAGTAAAAATAAAAAATCTAAATGGTTTGGAATATCTCCTGAAGAAATTCAAAAAATATGGAATACTGAATCAACTAGATCTACTGATTTAGGAACTTTATACCATAATAAAAGAGAATCAAATATTTGTTCTGTACCTTTTATTGAAAAAGATGGTTTTACACTTCCTGTTATTAAACCTTTAGATGATTTAAATGGTATAAAGATATCTCCAATACAAAAGTTACAGGAAGGTATTTATCCAGAACATTTAGTTTATCTTAAATCTGTTGGTATATGTGGTCAAACTGATAAAGCAGAAGTAATAAACAATTATGTAAATATAATTGATTACAAAACTAATAAAGAAATTAAAACAGTTGGTTACACTAATTGGGCTGGACTAACTGATAAAATGAAAAGTCCTATTAGTCATTTAGATGATTGTCATATAAATCATTATGCTTTACAATTAAGTTTTTATATGTATATGATATTAAAACATAATCCTAAATTAAAACCTGGCAAAATAAGTGTTGAACATATAACATTTGAAATAGAATCTTTAGATGAATACGGATACCCTATTACTAAATTAGATTCTGATAATAATCCTATTGTTAAAGAAATTACAGTTATTGAATTAGATTATCTTTTAGATGAAGTTTTATCTGTTATACATTATATGAAAAATACAATTATTACAAAAAATTATTAATTAAAAATATACATAATGTTAATTAAACTATTTGATGTTCAAAATAATATAGTTGTACCAACTGAACACTGTTATACCTTAAAAGCTCTTAAAGACATCATGGATGAATATCCTACGGAATATCTTAAAATATATTTATATTTATTCTACATGACTTGTCCTAATCCTGATTTAAATCCTTTTTTTCATACTCCGGATATAGAAAAAGAAAATATTATACTGAATGAAATAGAAGCTGAATTTTCTACTGAAGATAAAAGTATTTTTATTGGTTTAGCTTTTTGTAAAAAATTATATGAAACACCTACTTCAAGAGCTTATAAAGGCATGGCTTCTATGTTAGATAGATTAGCTACTTATATGGAAACTACAGTAATTACAGCAGGTAGAGATGGTAATATAAACTCTTTAATTTCAGCAGCTAAAAACTTTGATCAAATAAGAGTTTCTTTTAAAGGGGTTTATAAAGATTTAAAAGAAGAACAATCTAGCAAAGTAAGAGGTGGCATTGGTTTAGCATACGATTCTTAATATTATGAAAGAAATATATCAAAACATTCCTTGTTGGGATAATGGGGTTTGGACAACAATTAATTTTAATTCTAGAACAGAATTATTTGAAGAAATAAAAACATTGTTTAAAATACCAGGAGAATACTTATTTGATGAAACAACTATTGTTTTTAATGCAGAAGCCATAAAATATAGAAATCAAAAAGTATATTGTATAGCTCCTTATAGATCTAAAGATTTTATAACATATTGGGATGATCAAAAACTTAAATGTAGAAAAGGAGTATTCTTTATTAATAATGGTAAAAAATGGTATTTAAGTAGGGACTACTATATGTGGTTAAACTTTTTACCTATTTTTGATAAAGAACAACAATCTTTTGATTTTGCTAAAATTAGAGATGCTCAATATCACATGGCATTGTATGAAATGTTAGCTGAACTTAATTATGAACATGTCGCTATACTTAAAAAGAGGCAGATAGCTAGTGAACAACCTCATTCTGAACCAGTTTTAGCTGAAACCGGATGGAAAACTATGGGTGAAATTCAACCAGGAGATAAACTTTGGAATCCAGATGGTACTTTAACAACTATTTTACATAAAACAAATAATGGTTTATCTGATGTATATGAATTTAAATTTGGAGATGGTAGATCTACTAGATGCGGTATAGAACATAATTGGGAAGTATATGATGAAAAAATACAGTTAATTAAAATACTTAATACAAAACAATTATTAGAAATTGGATTAACTTACGAGCAAGATAGTACAATACATCAAAGATTTAAATTAGATTTATTAAATGCTTTTATTTTAGAAAATAGAAAAATTGGTGCAAAAAAAGGTTGTTTTGAAAAAAGAGATTTTTTAAATGTACTAGTTTCAATTACAAAATTAGATTATTTAGAAGAATCTTCTTGTATAGTAGTAGATAATCCCAATCATTTATACATAACAAAAGATTTTATTGTTACTCATAATTCTTATTTCCATATAGGTAAGTTAGTTAATCAACTTTGGTTTGAAGAAGGAGTTACTCTTAAAATGGGGGCTAGTCTTAAAGATTATATTAATGAAAAAGGTTCTTGGAAATTTTTATCAGAATATGCTTCTTTTCTTAATGAACATACTGCTTGGCATAGACCTATGTCACCAGATAAAATATTAATGTGGCAACAAAAAATTGAAGTAAGAAAAGGAGATAGAAAAACAGATGTTGGACTTAAAGGTACTATTCAAGGAATGTCTTTTGAGAAAGATCCTACATCAGGAGTTGGTGGACCAGTAAAATATTTTTTCCATGAAGAAGCAGGTATTGCTCCTAAAATGGATCAAACTTTTGGGTATATGAAACCAGCTTTAAAATCAGGTATGATTACTACAGGGATGTTTATAGCAGCCGGATCAGTAGGAGATTTATCACAATGTGGACCTTTAAAGGATATGATTATAAATCCAGCAGCAAGTTCTATCTATAAAGTAGAAACTAATTTATTAGATAAAAAAGGTACTATTGGAAAAACAGGTTTATTTATTCCAGAACAATGGTCAATGCCTCCTTGTATAGATCTTTATGGAAACAGTTTAGTAGAAAAAGCTTTAAAATACTTAGAATCTTATTTTATAGATTGTAAAAAAGATATGTCACCAGAGCTTTATCAATTAGAAATTTCTCAACATCCCAGAAATATTGAAGAAGCTTTTGCATATAGAACAATCTGTAAGTTTCCTATACATTTAGTTACAGCTCAAGAAAGAAGAATTGAAGAAAAAGAATATTCTTATGAACTTTTAGATATATCTACTGATGAAAAAGGACAAGTTTCTGTAAAACAATCTAATAAACAACCAATAAAAGAATTTCCTATTTCTAAAAAAACAGAAGATAAAACAGGTTGTTTAGTAGTATGGGAAAGACCTGTTAAAGACCCTAGTTTTGGTCAATACTATGCTTCTATAGATCCTGTTTCTGAAGGAAAAAGCGTAACCAGTGAATCCTTATGTTCAATATATGTAATGAAAACTTCTGTAGAAGTTACTAAAGTAACAGGTACAGAAACAGAAACGTATATAGAACCTGATAAAATAGTAGCTGCATGGTGTGGCAGGTTTGATGATTTAAATAAAACACATCAAAGATTAGAACTAATTATAGAATGGTATAATGCATGGACAGTTATTGAAAATAACATTTCCTTATTTATACAACACATGATTTCAAGGAAAAAACAAAAATATTTAGTTCCGAAAAGTCAAATTATGTTTTTAAAAGAACTTAATGTGAATGCTAATGTATTTCAAGAATATGGTTGGAAAAATACAGGTACTTTATTTAAACAACATCTTCTTAATTATGCTATTGAATACACTAAAGAAGAATTAGATGTAAAAACAAAACCTGATGGTACTATTGTAAAAGTTACCTACGGTATAGAAAGAATACCTGACCCTATGTTACTTAAAGAAATGCGAGAATATGCTGATGGAGTCAATGTAGATAGACTTGTTGCTTTTTGTGCATTAGTAGCTTTTGTAAAAATACAGCAATCTAATAGGGGATATGCTAAACGAATTATTATGGACGATTCAGCTAAAAATTTGCAAAAGTCACAAAATTTGTTTAAATTAAACAACAGTCCTTTTAGACATTTAGGTAAAGCTGTTTACAAAGGAGAAGTAAAAACATCAAGAAGTGCTTTTAAAAATTTAAAATAACATAGTATGGAAATTATAAATGCTATTCAAGCTAAAAATGGTAAAAAAACAGAATATAATAAAATAGGTAGTATTACCCAACCATTGCAATTTTTACCTAAAAAAGATAAAGATGATGATTGGGCTGCTTGGAATATGGATTGGTATGAATGGAATGGGTTAAGACAGATTAAAAAGAATGCAAGAAGGTTAATGAAGAATTATAAACTTGCAAAAGGGTTAATAGATAAGTCTGATTATATAGTAGAAGAAGATAATGAATACCGAGATGTAATTGATGTTCTTACAAAAGAAGATCAATCTGCTTTAGAATTAAAATTTTACCCTATTATACCAAATGTAATAAATGTATTAGTTGCTGAGTTTGCTAAAAGATCTACTAAGCTATCATATAGAGCTGTTGATGAACACTCTTATAATGAAATGTTAGAACAAAAAAGAAAAGATGTAGAAGAAGTTTTAATGTCAAATGCACAAGTTAAAATTACAGCTGCATTGTTAGCTCAAGGTTTAGATCCTGATTCAGAAGAAGCACAAGAAGAATTATCCCCTGAAAAATTAAAAACATTACCAGAAATAGAATCTTTTTATAAAAAAGATTATAGATCTATGGTTGAACAATGGGCATCTCATCAGCATAAAGTAGATGTTGAAAGATTTTCTATGGAAGAATTAGAAGATAGAGGATTTAGAGATATGCTAATTGCAGATAGAGAGTTTTGGCATTTTAAAATGATGGAAGATGATTATGAAGTAGAATTGTGGAATCCAATACTTTCTTACTATCATAAATCTCCAGATTGTAGATATTTTTCTCAAGCACAATGGGCAGGTAAAGTTGATTTAATGACTATACCGGATGCAATTGATAAATATGGGTATCTTATGACAGAAAAACAATTACTATCATTAGAAGAATTATATCCTATAAAATCAGATGGTTATACAATAGGAGGTTTACAAAATGATGGTAGTTTTTATGATGGTACTAAATCACATGATTGGAATACTAATAGACCTTCATTAGGGTTTAGACAATATTCTTCTGCTATGAATGGTTCTGTATTAAATTCTAATGATATTATGACAGAACTTTTATTAGAAAATGAAGAATACGGTATTAATAATAATTCTAGTCTTTTAAGAGTTTCTACTAATTATTGGAAATCTCAAAAAAAATTAGGACATCTTACTAAGGTAAGTGAAAATGGAGAAATTATTACAGAAGTTATATCAGAAGATTATATGGTAATAGATGTTCCTATTTATGATACTAGATTAATGAAAAATAAAACCAGAAATAATTTAATTTATGGTGAACATATTGATTGGATATGGATTAATGAAGTATGGGGTGGTATAAAAATTGGTCCTAATACACCTTCTTTTAGAGGTATGGATAACCCTAATGGTTGTTCTCCAATATATTTAGGAATTAATAAAAATAAAATAGGACCGTTAAAATTTCAATTTAAAGGTGATAATTCTTTATATGGTTGTAAAATACCAATAGAAGGATCTGTATTTTCAGATAGAAATACTAAATCAACATCATTACTTGATTTAATGAAACCTTTTCAAATTGCATATAATATTGTTAATAATCAAATTGCTGATATATTAGTAGATGAATTAGGTACTGTTATTATGCTAGATCAAAATGCTTTACCAAGACATTCATTAGGAGAAGATTGGGGAAAAGGTAATTATGCCAAGGCTTATGTAGCTATGAAAAATTTCCAAGTATTACCTTTAGACACAAGTATTACTAATACTGAAAATGGACTTAGCAATCAACACTTTCAAAAACTAGATCTTTCTCAAACAGAAAGACTAATGTCAAGAGTTAATTTGGCTAATCACTTTAAACAACAAGCTTTTGAAGTAATAGGATTAAATCCTCAAAGGATGGGTCAACAAATTGCACAAATGACAGCTACAGGAGTAGAACAATCTGTTAGTGCTTCTTATGCTCAAACAGAAATATATTTTATTCAACATTGTGATTATTTAATGCCAAGAGTTCATCAAATGAGAACTGATTTAGCACAATATTATAACTCTACTAAACCTTCTGCAAGATTAAATTATACATCAAGTGCTGATGAAAAAATTAATTTTCAAATTAATGGTACAGATTTATTAATGAGAGATCTTAATATATTTGCTACTACTAATGCTAATCATAGATCTATTTTAGAACAACTAAAACAAATGGCTATACAAAATAATACTACTGGAGCTAGTATTTTTGATTTAGGTAAAGTTGTTCAATCTGAATCTATTGCAGAACTTAATATTAATCTAAAACAAGCTGAAGAAAAACAGAAGTTGCAAAAACAAAATGAAATGCAACAACAGCAACAACAACATGAAGAATTAATTAAAGCTGAAGAAAATAATCTTAACCTTAAATTAGATGCTGATGCTACACGAGATGAAAAAAATAGACAGAGAGATATTTTAGTTGCTGAAATAAAAGCTTCTGGAATGGGTGCAATGGTAGATCTTAATGATAATAAACAATCTGATTTTGAAGATTCAATGAAAGAAATAAGACAAACTGAGCAATATAATAATCAAAATAGTTTACAAAGAGAAAAACAAAACAATGAAAACATAAGACATTCTCAAAAAATGAACCTTGAAGAAAAAAAATTACAACTTCAAGAAAGTATTTCCGATAAGCAATTAGAAATAGCAAAAGTTAATAAAAATAAATTTGATACCAAACCTGTTAAAAAGAAAAGTTAGTTTAGCCATATAAGGTTAAAAAGTTACATTTCAGTTTTAAATTTATCAAGTTTATTATGTATATTAAAGTATAAATAAAAACCAACAATATGAGTAAAGAAGTAAATCTTGAGAACGCTCAAGTACTAGATTCTACAAAAATAGAACAAGTAGATATAAATATTGATGAAATATTTGGATTGATAGATGCAGACAGCATTATGCTACCTGCGGAAGAAAAACCAAAATCAATATTTTTAAAAGAAAATGTAGATTATTCTTTTATGGATAATACCTCAAAAACTCCTGAAGAAAAAAAGGTAGTTCAAGAGAAAGAACAAGAAGTAAAAGATACTATTGCTGAATTAGATGTTTTAATAAATAAAGAAGAAGTTGCTGATATAAAAGGAAAACCTACAGCTAATAAATCAAGTCTTTATGAGTTAGCTCAAAAGATGATTGAAGAAAATAGTTTAGTAGCTTTTGATGATGATAAACCTTTAGAAGAATACAGTACTAAAGATTTTAGAGAGTTGTTTGAAGCAAATTTTGAAGAAAGAGAAAAAAAGATAAGAGCTAATACACCAAAAGAATTTTTTAAAGCTCTTCCAGAAGAATTACAATATGCTGCAAAATATGTAGCAGATGGTGGTCAAGATTTAAAAGGGTTGTTTAAAACATTAGCACAAGTTGAAGAAATAAGACAATTAGATCCTACTAACGAGTATGATCAAGCAGAAATTGCAAGACAATATTTATGGGCTACACAATTTGGTACACCAGAAGAAATTGAATCTGAAATTACAGATTGGAATGATTTAAATAAATTAGAACAAAAAGCTAATCAATTTAAACCTAAATTAGATAGAATGCAAGAAGAAGTAGTAGCTAGAAAACTTGCTGAACAAGAACAAAAACAAGAACAACAAGCTGAAGCTGCTAAAGAGTACACAGATAATGTTTATGACACATTAATAGGTGGTGAATTAGATGGTATTAAATTAGATAAAAAAGTACAAAACATGTTATATTCAGGTTTAGTACAACCTAAATACTCTTCTATTTCTGGTAGACCTACTAATATGTTAGGACATTTACTTGAAAAGTATCAGTTTGTAGAACCAAGACATGATCTTATTGCAGAAGCATTATGGTTATTAGCAGATCCGGAAGGATATAAAAATAAAATAAAAGAACAAGGTGGTAAAGTAGCTACAGAAAAAGTAGTAAGACAACTTAAAACAGAAGAATCTAGAAAAACTAGTAATTCAGTTATTGTTGATGAACCTACCACAAGAAATGTTAACAAAACAACACAAAGAACAATTTCTAAACCTGGAAACATTTTTAGAAAATTTTAACAAGTAACAATTAAACAATAAATAATGAGTACTCCTGTTTTAAATAATGGTATCTTTTTAAGAGATACTTCTTACAGCGTAAGTTCACATGTAGATTCATATCACTTAGTGAATATGTTAAAAGATGCTGAACCTATGGATTTAGGTCCTGTTGATCTATGGGCTATGTCCCAAAAAGTGGAAATGCCACTTTATCAAATGTCTAGTTTTGGTGGTAAAAATGTTATCAATGTTGATAATGCAAGAGGAGAATATAAATGGCAGACACCTGTTGTTAATGATCTTCCTTATATTACAGAAGACATTGAATCAGAAAATGCTTTTAAAGGTATTGATGGTACATCATTTCGTGTTAAATTAAACCGTAGAGAATTTGGTGCTGGAGATATTTTTACTTATGATAAATATAATGGAGCAGAGCTTTATGTAGTTCCTTCAGAAGATATTTTACCTGTAGGAGATGGCTTTATTTATACTGTTAGATTAGTTAATAATCAAAACTATAAATATTTAGATAATAAGTATTTGAGTAATGGTACTAAAGTATTCCGTAAAGGTTCTGCAAGAGGTGAATATGGAGAAAGATTCTCAGACATTCAAACAAAAACAGGTTTCCGTGAATTTTACAATTTTGTAGGAGGTGCAGAAGCTCATGTTCATTATTCAGTATCTTCTCGTGCTGATTTAATGATCAAAGGAGGAATGAATGCAGATGGTACAGTTCCTGTAACTGAAATCTGGAGAACTTTTGATAAGAATATTGATCCTTCAATATCTTCTTTAGAAGACATGATTAAAGTGTTAGGTAAAGATAAAATTAAAAAAGCATTTGATAATGGTGATTTGTCAAGAACTTTCCTTACTGGAATGGAAGCTGCTCACTTATCTAAAATTGCTAATGACATTGAAACTTACTTAATGTGGGGTCATGGTGGTAGAATTACTCAGGATGGTCCTGATGATATTAGATTGTCAACAGGTCTTTGGAAACAATTAGATAATTCATTTAAAAGAATTTATAATAAAAATAACTTTACATTGGATTTATTCCGTGGAGAAATTTATAACTTCTTTAATGGTAAAGTTGAATTTCAAGGTCCAGATCCTAAACGTTCTCTAATAGTTCAAACTGGAATGGGTGGTATGAGATTGGTAAATGAAGCTATTAAACGTGAAGCAATGTCTTCTGGATTATTAATTCAAGCTTCTGACATCGGTGCTATTACAGGTAAAGGAATGGATTTAAATTTTGGATTTGCTTACACTTCTTATGTTATTCCTTTCTTGGCTAATGTTAAATTTGTATTGAATCCTGCATTTGATAATATTCATACTAATGATATTGAAAATCCACAAATAGATGGTTTCCCATTGTCTTCTTATTCATTCATCATTTTTGATCTTACCGATAATACTAATGATAACATCTTCTTGTTAAAATTATCTTGGGATAATCAATTGAAATGGTGGTATCAAAATGGAACAATGGATTACATGGGTCGTAGTCAAGGATTCCAATCTTCTGGTCAATTTAATGGATACAGAGTAATGATGTCACAGACAATGCCTGCAATCTGGGTTAAAGATCCAACAAAGATCCTGAAAATTGTAATGAAAAATCCTATTACAGGAGGATCTTTCTAAAGCTAGATAACCAGTTAATGAAGTAATAAGGTTGTATAAAGAGAGTGGTAATTTTACTGAAATATGTAAGATCACCACTTTTTTTCAACTGACAGTAAAAAAGTATTAAATTTACTCTATAAAGATTCAACAGTGTACCTAGATAGAAAATATAATAAGTATTTAGAGATAACAAAATAATAAAGTAATTATGAAAACACCTAAAAAAGGAACTGTTAAAATAGTTAAACCTACAGCAGATAGTACTAAACATTATAAAAATGTTTTTACAGGATCTGTTATGGCAACAGAAGATTATCTAAGTAAAGGTAATAAAAAAAGTGCGTCTATATCTCAAAAAATAGCTAAACAAGCCGATAAAGACATGGATAGACAAAAATATAAAGGTAAACCAGGTTATGATAAAAATGGATTCCCTATTAAAAAGAAAAAATAATTAATAACTAACAAATAACAAACCAACAAAACAATGGAAAATTTCACAATGGTTGAGACCGGAAAAGGTTCAACAAAAAAAACAGCAATTGCAATTAGACCTTTTTTTGACAAAGATGTTTTAAATATGGGTTTAGAAATCTATAATATGAGTTTATATGATGGTATTACACATAATGAACAAGTATCATGTTTAGAAATTAATGGTGTAATAAGATATGTTACTGGATTAAATGAATTTGCTCCAGAAATTAGATTATTAAATGCTGATGATAAAGCAGCTAAAGTAAAACAAATTAGAATTTCAGTAGCTGAATTAGAAAAAGAACTTGCAGCTAATGTAATAGATGTAGAGGATGAAAACTTTTGGAATAAAGTAAAAATACTTAAACCAGATAATGTAAGTTTTTGGAATAAAATTGAAATATCATGTGGTAATGAACCTGTATATCTTAATTCAGCAAATCCTTTTGATAGAGTTAAATTATGTGTAATTGAAGCAGGTGGCTTTTCTATGATTGCTAAATCTTATGATGATGCAAGATCTTATGCTGTTCCTCCTAAGTTTTATTTAGATAAAATTGAAGAAACTGTATTAGTAAGAACTGAATATAAAAAATTAAGAAATAAAGCTTTATCAGAACTTCAAAAATTATTTGATAAAAGTAGTTCTAAACTATTTTATATTGCTAAAGTAGTAGATATTAATAGTACTCAATATAAGAAAAATACTCCTTTAGATGTCATATATGAGAATATGGATCTTTATATTAATGGAGAGGGTGGAGAATCTAACAAAGAACGTGCTACTAAATCCTTTATGGAAATTGCAGGTTTAGATATGGAAACATTGAAAATTAAAGCTATTGTTAGGGATTCAGTTTTCTTTAAGTATATTATTAATAAATCAGATGGATATATTTATCATACTAAAACAGGAATGATGTTAGGAAGAAATGTATCTGATGTATTAGAACATTTAAAAAATCCTTTAAATGAGGATATTTTAAAAGACCTCACAATTGCTTGTGAAAAATATTGGAACTCTTAAACATAAAATAAAATGGAAACACCAAAAAAAAGTACAGTTAAAAAAGATGCCACTGAATTTGCAAATAGATATACTCCTATTATGAAAAAAGGAGATCCTATTATGAAAAAACCAAATCAATCACAGATGCAAGAAGATGGTTCAGCTTTTGATAATAGACAACAAAAAAAAATAGATAGAGCTCGTACTAAAGCTATGGTATCAAAGATAGAAGGTGAAGGATCTGTTGCAGATAAAAGAAATGCTAGAGCTGATAGAGTTGCCGTAATTTTTGGAACTAAAAGAGATAAAGTGTCTAGAACATACGCTCCAAGTACATCTACTACTAAAAATATAACTTCTGATTCAGGTAATACATTTAATTCAACTTCTTCAAAAGCTGATTCAGGATCTACATCTCAAGGTGGTTCTGGTGGTACATCAAAAGCTACAGTTTCAGAAAGTGGTAATTCATCAAGTAACAATGCAGTAGAAACAAACTCAAAAAATAATAGTATAAAAAAAATGCAAAAAGGAGGGAATATAAGAACTCCTAATCCTCTTTGGGATATTATGCCCAAAAAGAAAAAAATTGTAAAGCGGGTTAGTCCTAGTTCTTCTAAAGCAACTGTTTCAAAAAGTGGTAATTCTAATTCTAATAACAACATTAGTGTTGGAAGTGGTAACACATCTATTAAGCGTTATCAAAAAGGAGGGTCAACTGCTAAAGTTTCAAAAAGTGGTAATTCTTCTTCTAACAATAATATAAATGTTGGTAGTGGTAATAAATCTTCTACTGTTATTAAAAAACCTACTCCACTAGTTAAGAAAAAACCTTTTCCATATAAGGATGTATTAAAAGAAACTATGAAATTTGGTGTTTTAGGACCTCTTGGATATGGTGTTGCAAAAAGTTTGGGTTATCAAAAAGGAGGTTCTGTCAAAAAAACTACAGTACCTAAAGCTAAAATGGGGGGTACAAAAAAGAATTGTTAATCTTTTAAATGATGACAAAGAAAGGATTGTATGCTAACATACATGCAAAAAGAAAAAGAATAGCATCTGGTTCTGGGGAAACAATGAAAACCCCCGGAACTAAAGGTGCTCCTACTAAACAAAATTTTGTTAAATCTGCAAAAACTGCTAAAAAGAAATAATTATGAAAACTAAAATTCCAAAAGGTTATCATATAATGCCAGATGGTAGTATAATGAAAGATTCTGATCACAAAATGGCTAAAGGAGGAAGTACAGCTGCTTGGACTAGATCTGAGGGTAAAAGTAAAACAGGTGGTTTTCCAGATTTAAATAAAGATGGTAAAGTTACTAAAGCTGATATTTTAAAAGGTAGAGGTGTGATTAAAAAAGTTGTTAAAACTAAAAAGAAATAACAAATGCAAAACAGTACTATTACTATTAAAATAAAACAAAGACTTAACAAACTAGATAGTCAGGATTATGATAATATAGAGTGTTGGCAAATAGTTGAATCTTTTAATAAGGCTCAAGTTGAATGGGTTAGAAGACAACTTCATGGTATTAATCAAGTTAAAGAAGGTGATGAACAATCTACCAGAAGAAAAGATGATTTACAAGTACTTTTAGATACTTTTAGTTTACCCTTAATTAATAAAAAGTATTATTACAATGGAATACTTCCTGATGAATACTTACAATGGAAAAGAGTAGATGCTTTTGCTAAAAAAGGTTGTTGTGATCAAAGAAGAATGAATGTATATCTTGCTGAAGAAGGTAATCTTAATCTTTTGCTTAATGATAAATCTAAACAACCTAATTTTGAATGGGCTGAAACATTTGCTACTTTAAAAGGAGGAGCAGTTAACATCTATACTAATGAAGAATTTAATATTGAAGAAGCTAACTTAATATACTATAAGCAACCTATTAAAATTCAAATAACAGGATGTGTAGATCCTTATACTAATCTTCAAACTATTGTAGAAGTTCAATGTCAATTTAAAGATGATATTATAGAATTAATCATAGATGAAGCAGTAAGTATTATTGCTGGAGATACTGAATCTGGAAATCAATTTTCAAGAGGTTCTGGATCTGCTGAAAGAAATAATTAAATATAAAAAATTTATTTTTAGATATAACTTGTTTATATTAGGAATATTTCTTATATTAAGATATGTATGTATATTTATTAATTAAAAACAAAAAACAAAATGGCTTATTTTAATCATGCGTTCCATAAAACCTTTTTAGGTACAGGAACAACAAGAACATCTTTACCTTTTACTTTGGTAGATGGTACTTCTGTACTTTCAACAACCCAAAATGGATTTCTTACAACAGCTGGTCGTCCTACTTATCTATTAAATTTACTTTCAGCAGCTGCTCCTAGTAAACAAACTAATGGTTATGTTGGAATATTTGACCCAAAAACAAACTTATCATTAGCTCCTGCAACTCCTGGAACTGCTTGCTGTCCTTTTGTTTTAGCTGGTTCTGCTATTTATGGAAATGATAACATAGGACCTTTTAAAGGTGGTTATCAAGAAACCAATAAATCTAAAATGATTAATCCTAAGTATATTTCTAGAATGTATACTGTTCAACCATGTGCACCTAAAAATGAAATTTTACATATTGGTTCTACTTATTGGACTGCTGGAGAAGGTGTTTTAACAGGTGTAGTAAGTACTCCTGGAGTAGGTTATACTAACAGTGCTACTGCTATTGTAGTAAAAACAGTTGCTGTAACAGGAACAGGTTCTGGATTAACATTATTTGTGACAATTGCAGGAGGTGTTCCAACTGTAACTGGTATAGCAAGTCTTGGTAAAAGTTATACTGCTACTGATACAGTAACTATTACACCACAAGCAGGTGTACCGGGTACATTAGCAATTTATACAATCTCTACTGTAACAGCTGCTAATGTAGATGTTATTACAGGTTCTGGTGGAGCTTCTTGTTGTAAAGAATTTATGTGTGGTGAAACATACAATTTACGTGTTGATATTAAAGGTTCTCCTGTATTGAGATATTTAGAACGTAATACCTATTATACAGCAGAAGCATATACAGGATGTTGTCCTGCTGATGCTATTGCTCCTGTAGCAGTAGATTCAACAACAGTATTTATTAACTGGGCTAATGGAATTTTAAATTATGCATTGATAAATCCTTTTCTTCAAATTGTTATTCAAGATGAAACAGGATTGCTTTGGTATGCACCAGGTACATCTGCGGCTGATTTAGCTATTGCTGGTGGAAACACTTGGAATAATTATGTAAGTAATGGTCACATTGATGGTAAATGTGCTGGTATGATCTTTAATGGTGCTTATGTTGATACTAAATTTGGTGATTGTACTTTTCAAATATCAGATTTTTATGAAACAGAACCTGTTAAATTGTATGCTTCTGAATTAGATTTAAATGGTAATCCTTGTGAATTTGAAGGTCTTTGTATAGTACACCAATGTTTAGCTACTCAGGCTAATGGTCTTGGAGAAACTGTATTACGTGATATTACTTTATCTGAATCATACAGACAAAACTTTTTACATTCTGATTTAAGAATTAGAGAGATTACACAAGGAAATCAAATTGTAGAAGCTATTAATCGTAATAGTTTGTATTGGGGTAGTTATATTCAACATAGTGTTCCTCGTCATAGTAATCCTTCTGGAACTTTTGATTCTGATCAATATTTGTTGCAAATTGTTTCTTTAGTTGAATTAACAGCTTTTAACACTTTAGCAGATGCAATTCAGGATGGTTGTGGTTTATGTGATTTTGAAAAATTCACTTGTTCAACAGCATGTTCAAATGTAATCTATTTCCCTGCTACGCCTTTAGTGTAGTAATTAAACAAAAATTAAACAATTAAACTAGAAAAAGGAGTTGGGTTAATAACTCCTCTCCTTTTTTTTATAAAGATATTATGGCAAATCATGTTTTAAGTTTAGAAATTCCTTTTGTAATAAATCCTTGTATATTAAAAATATTTGATACAAGTGTTTATTTAGATACTGTTACTGTTTCTTGTCCTACTCTTAATATAACTGTTCCTGGGTTTACCTACTCTAATCAAATAGAAGGTGCTGTAATGGTTGATTTTAAGGATACAGGGCATATTACACTTACAGCATGTGATTTACAATTACAAGTGGAAGATTGTGATACTCAACATGTAAATATACCAGATGGAATTTATATTATTAAATACAGTGTATCGCCAAATGATCAAGTATATGTTGAATACAATTATTTAAGAACTTCTATAGCAATGAATAAATATTACAAAATTTTATGTGATATAGATATAAGTGCTTGTGATCCTCCTTCTTTAATTAAGAAAAAATTAGAAGAACTTAGATTAATTAAAATGTATTTAGAAGCTGCAAAATCAAAAGTAGAATTTTGTCATGAACCTCAAAAAGGAATGGTGTTATATAATTATGCTTTAAAATTGCTTAATAAAATGAATTGTTCACATTGTTAATTTTTTAAACCAAATTATATGTCAAAATGCCCTAACTGTAATATATCTTTAGGCTGTAGTTGTCAAAAAAGAACTTTTCCAAATGGTACTCAAGGATGTACTAATTGTATAAATAAACCTGTTAAACCTATAACTACCCCTAAATAATGCCTCCATTAATTCTTTTTTTAAAGTTTACTTCTTGTTGTGATAATACTGTTTTGTATTTTAAACGGCTTAATAGTGGTTTAAATCCAGGAGTTTATTCTTATTTGGGAATTGAAGTAAATGGTTTAAAAAATGTATGTTATTCAATAGAAACATTTGATATAGGAACAGCTCCTATTTTAAATTTTAATGATTATGATAACTTACCTACTGCTCCTACTTATACTGAAGATGTTACTTATAACACATTAACATTACTTAACACAAATTGTAGTCTTTATGTTAAAGAATGTCCTGAATGTGATAGTAGTTGTTATACTTTATATGGTTGTAGTGGTACTATAGGAAATACTAATACTAATCTTTCAGCATATTTAAATCAGTTTATAAGTATTAATGCAGGAGGTGGAATTGTTGATGATACTTTTTATGTAACTTTAAATGAAGGTGTTTGTGATAATGTTGTTGCTGTAACCTTTAATGCCGTAGAAGATCCTTGTGATTGTAAATGTTATGAAATAGTTGGTAATGCTTCTAAAATTCAGTATTTAGATTGTGATGGAAATTTAGTTAAAACATTTGGATCAGCTAAATTTTGTTCTATAAATTATCCTTTAGTTAGAGGTGTAACAGGGCAATATTCTATTGTTGAAAATGGTAATTGTATTGATAATGAATGTCCAGATCTTTGTATAAAACTTACTAATTGTAGTACAGATGAAATATTATATACTAATAATCAAATTTTATCTCAATATATAGGTAGTAGTTCAGTAGTAGAATTAGTAGGACATGATGGATGTTGGGTTGTAAGTAAATCTTTAAATTCTGATTGTCAATGTCCAATTGATGTTACAGTATCACAAGTATTTGAAGATTGTATTTCATGTTTACCTATTATTGCTTATAAATTTATAAATTGTGATAATTCATTATTAATAAAATATAGTACAGAAAATTATTCTAATTATGTAAGTAAAACTGTTAAATTAGAATGTGGTGGGTGTTGGAATGTAGAAGAAATTAATTATATTCCCCCTAATACTCAATTAATAGAAATTGTTGATACTTATAATAATTGTAGTGCTTGTAAAGCAATTTATTATAAATTGACAAATTGTTTAGATGATGATATATTTATTATTACTACTGTTAATTTAAATGCTTATTTAAATAATACAATTACAATAAAAAATTGTGATAGTTGTTGGACAGTTGCAATTACTACTTTACATTCAAATGTAGAAACAGTTATAGTCAATCTTATTTATGATGATTGTGAAGAATGTTTAATTAATATACCTTGTGTATGTAGTACAATAACTAACAATGGTAATTTTGCTTTTACTTATACTTATTTAGATTGTGATCTTACTATACAATCTATTACTATACAACCCGGAATAACTAGTGCAAAAGTATGTTTAATTAAATGGAATGATTTACCTCTTAATTCATCTGTAATTTATTATGGTAATTGTGTAGATCAAATATGTCCTCCTGTAATTTATAAAAAAAGATTTATAAAACCTGGTTATTTTAATCTTACTTGTAATATAGAAAAATATGAAAAATATGCTTGCAATTCTTCAGAAATTATATATAAACAAGTTCTTGAAAAAAGATATGGAATAAGCAATTGTTGTCCTAATGATGAAAATAATCAAAAATGGATGATTAAAAAAGAATTAGCTGATTTACAAGGTAGTAAGGATGCTGATTATAATTGTACTTTAATTCAAAACTGTTGTGATAATATTCCTGATTGTAATTGTCATTAATATTAAAATTTGTAATTGTCATTAATAATACTTATATTATAATATGAAACCATTAAATTTAGATAATAGACCTTGTAGTCCAATATCAAGTAATTGTGTTATTTGGCAAGGACGAGCTATTCCTTGTATTAAGTTATGTAAAGGAGATTCTATTTCTGAAGTAATATTTAGTTTAGCTACTGAATTATGTACAATATTAGATCAATTAAATGTATCTAATTATGATTTAGCTTGTATAAACTTAACTGCTTGTCCACCAAAAGATTTTCAAACATTAATTCAATTACTTATTAATAAAGTATGTGAACTTAATGGTGTTACTCCTGATGTACCTAAAAATCAGGATAATTGTCCAGATTGTGTAGTAAGTGTAGAACCTTGCTTTATTGTAGGTAATCAATCTACTATGCAGTTAATTGATTATGTTAAATTAATTGCTACAAAAGTATGTTCTATTGTAGATCAAATTGATATTATTAATACTTCTATTGATCGCATTAATGTCACCCTTACTGATTTACAACAACAAATTGATAATTTACCTACTTATACTTTACCTAGTATATCAGTATCTTGTGTTCTTACTCCAGGAGTTTATAATCTACAAGAAGCTTTAAATGCTTTATATAATAATTCTAATAATGGGTATTGTGCTTTACTTACAGCAGTAGGATCTCCTGCTTCTGTAGTAGCTGCTGTTACTTCTCAATGTATAAGTGATGGTGATTCTACACTATCTAATCCTGCACAAACTTATTCTCAATTATATCTTGGTAAATGGAGTCCTGTAGTAAATACTAATAATGTAGCAGAAGCTATTAACAATCTTTGGTTAGTAATATGTGATATATATAATGCTTCTTCATCAGATAATATAACTGTAACTGATACTCCTAGTATAGATTTAACTTTAGCAGGTAATGTTTTATCTGCTAAAATTCAAGATACAGGATGGGTTAATTTACATGGATTTGATTTTTATACTGGTAATTCAGATATTGCTTATAGACCTAGATGTAGAAGAATAGGTAATGTAGTTCATTTTAGAGGCATGTTAATGATTCCGTTAAAGAATGGTGGTTCTGCTTTAAACTGGGATTATGGATCAAATGATACTTATGCTAGTGTAACTACTGTAGAACCTTATGATGGAGTAGGAGGAGTAAATGTTAATGCAGGTGGTTCAATAACTTTTAATAAAAATGTATCAGTTATTCCTAATACAGTTTTAAATTCAGATACTCAGTTTGAATTTTTAGTACAAAGTAATTATGTTACTAGTGTTAGATTTGTAAAATTAAGTACTAATGATAGTGTTATGTTAACTAATGTATTAAAAATATGGATTACTCCTGATAAAAAATTAGTTCTTCAATTTTTAAAAGATAACGAGTATTCTGCTGGTGGAAAATTAGGTAATATTACAGGTACAAGTGTTTTAAATACTTTAGTATCAAGAGTTAATGCAGGTGATAAAGTACCTCAATTTGCAAGAGTAGGTAGTGAAATTGCAGGTAATGCTACTGTTGGTACTCAATCTTTAACAGCTACTTATTATACTGCTGAAGTTTATCCTTTTGATTGTGATTCAGGAGAACCCGATAATTCAGGAGGTTTTGGATGGATGTCCTTAGATGGTATGATGGCTTATGTAAGTCCTTGTACAACAGATATTAAATCAACACCTTGTTCTTAAAATATAAATTATGTCTAATTGTGCTATTGTAAATTGTGGATGTCAAGATAATATGATGACAACACCAGCTCCTTGTCCTACACCAATAGGATGTGCTAATCCACAAAAATGTTCTGAAATATTTGATGCAGAATGTATTATATATACAGGTGATCCTATAATTTGTAATTCATTTACTATTGTTACTCCAAATACACCAGTAAGTGAAGTACTTAACATAATTACAGAATATTTTTGTAGTGCAATAGTTCCTATGATAGCAACTAGTTATTTATATGAAATTGGTGATTATGTTGTTTCTGCAGGCGGTATTATTTGCCATAGATATTTAGTATCAGGAGTACAACATTATATAGTTGTTGACACAGAAGATTTATCAGCTGGTACTATCTTTGGTGTTGAAACTACACCAGTTGTTACAAACATTTGGGATGGGGAAACTAATACAGTAAATTTAGTTGCTTCGGGCTCTAAAACTGCAGCTATACTTTGTTCACAATCAGTCAGAAATTTAAAAAATGATTGGTATTTACCCTCTTTACGGGAAATAGCTTTTTTCTTCAGTTACGCAGTAACAAGAAGCTTTAGCACTTTTACTTTACCACCTGGTAGTACTTCTATTCTTACTAGTATAGGATATTGGACTAGCACATTGCCCACTGCTGACGGTGCATTTAATCGCTCTGATTTTTATGGAGTGTCAGCTTCTCAGTTTAATGCGAACTATGCAGTAAGAGCTGTAAGAACATTTACTGTTTAACCTTTATTAAAATAAAATATTGCAAGTTTGTTGGTTTCTTGTAATAATGCGGCGATGCCCTCACAGTTGTGGGGGTTTTGTTTTTTTAGTATATTTGCTTAAATCATTAATTTTTATTATATTATACTATGCCGTTTATTAACAAACCAGACCTCAATAAACCAAGATTTAGAAATAAAGCTTATACTATTACAGATGATAATTTTTATAAATCTTTTAAAGATAAATATCCTAGATATAAAGATGTAGATGTAAGAACTATACAATCAGTAATTAAAACTTTTAATGAAACTGTTTTTCAAACAGTAATAGATAATAGAGATGGAGTAGCTTTACCAGAATCATTAGGGTGGTTATTCATAGGAACATGTGAGTATTTAGGAGATCGAAATGTAAACTTTGCTAAATCAATTCAATATGGAGTTAAAGTACTTAACAAAAATTGGGATACAGATGGTAAATTAGCAAAAATATTTTATAGTACAATAGCTCCTAAAATAAAAATGTTAAATAGAGAATACTGGGGTCTTAACTCTTGTAGGAAATTTACAAGAGCAGTTAGTAAATCTTATTCTGAAAATTGGAGTAAATATATACAAGTAGTTGCTAGTCAAAGAATAAAAAGTGAATATACTAAAAATGTATATAAAAACATGATGAGTGCAAGAAATAAAGAAAGTTTAAAAACTTATAATGAATTTGAATTATGAACACTATAGGAGAATCAACATCAAGAATAAGAAACGTTTTAAAAGCTGTTAAAGAAGATTCTTTTTTAACAGATAGAACTATATATTTTGCAATAACTAAATATGCTAAATCTTTAATTAAAAGAGAAGATGATAAATTTAAATTAATGAAAATAAGTTCTATATTTTCAGTATTACCATATATTGAATTGATTGATGTAGATAGAATTGATGCTGGTTGTATAGGAGTATATTCAGAATGTTATTTTAAAAGATCTAAAGATAAACTTCCTTCTATTTTAAATGGAGTATTTGGACCACTTATTAGAACTGTATCTTCTATTGATGGTTATATAGAAATGTTTAGAACTGATCCTGGCACTTGGTCTTCTATGACTAAATCTACTACTTTTAAATATAATAAAAATAAATATTTTTGGATTTTAAATGATTATTTATTTACTCCTAATGTAGATTGGGAAGCTTTAAGAATAGAAGCTATTTTTGAAAATAATGTAGATAATTGTAATACAGATGTTGAATGTGAAATTTATCAAAATAGACCTTTAAATATACCAGAATATTTATTTTCTGAAGTAGAACAATTTGTAATAAAAGAATTAACCTTGTCTATGCAAATACCTTCTGATGGAAGTGATGATGGTCAAAATATACTAAGATAATATGTCTAACTACACACTTAAATATAGAACTTTTAATCAATTATTAGAAGATGTAACTATTGATTTCAATACATTTGCTCTTGAAAATATGATTGAACCTCAACAATTAATTAAATTAGTTAAAAAAATTAATTATGATTTAGGTTTAAAAGTTAATCAAACAAAGGAAGTAATATTAGAAATATCTCATGGTAAAGTTAAATTACCAGATGATTTTTATGTGCTTAATAATGCTATGATTTGTGGAAAATATACTGAAAATGTAGGTTATGACGGATTAGCAAGTGGTACTACTATGCAAGAAATACCTTATACACCTTTTCCAGATGATGTAGAACCTTGTAGTACACCTGTTGAAAATGAATGTGTTACACCAAATATAACTGTAAATTGTCATGGTGAAAGTTATCAATTAACTCAAATTATAAAAACAGGTGCTGTTAGAACTTATAAACATTTGATGCCATTAAAAATGAAAGCTTCTAAAGATGTTTATTGTAAATCTCCTACTTTATCTTATAATGCAGAAAATCATGGCTGGTTGCAAAGTAATTATTTATATGTAACATTTCAAACTGGTAATGTATACATAGAGTATCAAGGTGCAATGGAAGATGAAGAAGGTAATTTACTTGTTCCAGATCATGACCTTTTAAATGAATATTATGAGTATGCTTTAAAACACAGAATACTTGAAAATTTATATATGAATGGAGAAGATGTTTCTCAAAGATTAGGTTTAATAGAACAAAGATTAAGAACATCTAGGACTAATGCTTTAAGTTTAGTTAATACTCCTGATTTTAAAGATTTAGAAAAAATGTGGTGGACTAATAGAAAAGCACAATACAATAAATATTATAATATGTTTAAAAGTAATACTTAGAAAACAATCTAATGGCAAAAAATATTCAAAATACTACTCAAGTTATTACTAATAATTTTATAAAAGGACTTAATAAAGATGCTGATCCATCTTATGTTCAAGATGGTATGTGGACTCATGCCAGAAATGCTAGTAATAATACATTTGAAGGAGGTCAAGGTACACTATCTAATGAATCTTCTAATTACTTATGTTTTACTACTGGAACAACAATGATTGCCACAGCAGTAGAAAAAAGAATTATAGGTGCAATACAATTATTTTCTGATAAATGGATTATTTATACAGCAGGACATAAATCTACTGGAGAACCTGTTATGTCTGAAATAGGTTTATTTGAAGAAGATAGATGTTTATATAGACCTATAGTACAAGATGCTTGTTTAAATTTTGATAAAAGGTATTTAATTTCAGGAGCATCCAGAGAAACAGAAGATTGTTCATGGCAAATATATTGGGCAGATGGTTTAAACCCGGATAGATTTTTAAATGTAGGAGATCCTAAAACATGGCCTACACCAGATTTTCAATGGATTGGTCAAAATTATTATTCTAATATACCAGCCATTCCTTCACAAAATATACTATGGCCTGGAGTTGCATGGATTGAAAAAACAAATGTAATAGAGCCTGTTTGTGAAACAGTATCTTTTGTAAATAAACTTAATTGTGATGCAATAAGACTTGCTAGATTAATGAAGACTCCTTGTTTAAATTTAACATTAGGTACTCAAGGAGGTACTCTTAGAAATGGTACTTATTTTGCTACTATTGCATATAGTATAAAAGGTCAAAAAATATCAGATTATTTTTCTCAAAGTAATAATCAACCTATATGGAATGTTAATGATGTTCAAGGTTCTTTATCTTTATTAGTAGAAGCAGATAGTGTAAACTTTGATGAGTTTATATTAGTAATAGTTCAAAATATCAATCAAGGGACTGTTGCTAAACAAATTGGTATATATTCTACTAAAACAAATGTTATTGCCTTAGATCAAATTAAAGATGACTTAATCACTGTCCCTCTGGAATTTATCCCTATTCAATCTCCTGTATTTGAAAAATCTGATCAAATAGCAGAAATTAATAATTATTTGTTAAGAGTAGGACCAACTTCTAAATTTGATTTTAATTATCAACCTTTAGCTAATTTAATAAAAACTAAATGGGCTTCTGTAGAATACCCTTCTGCTTATTATGTAAATGGTGGAAATAAAGGTAGTTATTTAAGAGATGAAAGTTATTCTTATTTTATTAGATGGATTTATGATACAGGAGATAAAACAGCTTCTTATCATATTCCAGGAAGAGTTTCTAGAAATTATACTATTCCAGGTTCTATTACTCAATTAGAAACAGCTTCTCCAATAGGTAATCCAAATGTTCTTAGAGTAGATAATACAGTATTTCAAGTATTTAATACTGCTTCCCAAGATGTCATAGTACCTTTATTACCAAATGCTACACCTAATATTAATTCTACTCAATATACATTACCAGATGGAGGTATAGTAATAGCTTCTGGTGATATGGGTTATTGGGAATCTACTGAAAAATATCCAGACCATCAACCAGAAATATGGAACTCTAGTTTTCATTGTTGGACTGGTAAAGAATCAAATCCTAGTTCTGAATATGATTTATGTGGATTACCAATAAGACATCACAAATTTCCAGATAATTGTTTAAGTAATAATACAGTACACTTTAAACCTAATAACAATCATTATCAAACTAATGATTTAAGTATTAGGTTAATGGGAGTATTTTTTGAAAATATAATAATTCCTAAAGATAATGATGGTGTTGATATACCAGGAATTACAGGATATGAAATATTAAGAGGTTCTAGAGAAGGTAATAAATCTATTATTGCTAAAGGAATGTTAAATAATTTTAGAAGTTATAATTTAAAAGGTGCTTCTGGAACAGGATTTTCTTCACAAACAATAAGAAAAGGATTGTATGCTAATTATCCTTTTAATACTATATTTCCTCATTATAATAATAATAACATAAATAATCATAATTATCAATATAATGATCCTTATTTTAAGATTCCACAAGCTAATGATAAGTCTGGTGATAAAGTAGATAAGCAAAGTATTCCAAGAGAAATACTTTCTTTTCATTCTCCGGATACAATGTTTAGAAATCCTTTTTTATCTAATACTGAATTAAAAGTTTATGGTTATTTAAGAGGAAGTGCTACTCAACAATTTATTAATCCTAGTCAACATCCTGAATTTAAATTATTGGCTGATTTTGCATTAGGACCTATGTTTTTAGCAGGTTTAATAGAAGCTTTTCTTTCTATAAGAGGTGAATATACAATTAATAATCCTTCTTATACTTCTCCAGGATATGCTACAGATGCAGCTGGAGTAGCATTAGTAGCTGCACTTGCCGCGGGTGTAAGTACTCAAGTAGCTTATACAGTTTATAATACAGCATTAGAATCTTATTTTAATGGAGGATTTAATTTTGCTGCTGACACATTAAGTACTATAGTAGGTGCAGGAACTCCTTTGTTAGATGCACAGAATACACTTTTAGATGCTGCAATAGTACCTTTTATAGGAATAGGAGGATCTTCTGTAGCAGGGCTTTCATATAGTTATACAAGACCTAAATGGTCACAATTAGACCCTATAACTAGAACTTTACAAATATCAAATCAATTATTATATTATTTTTCTGAAGGTGCTGAAACAGCTCAAAAATTAATACTTACTATTATTCCTTATAATCAATTTGCTTTACAAATGATTGCTTATGGTTTTTATACAAACATGATAGGTAATAATAGTGCTGATATATTTAGATATAAAATAGAAGATAGTTTTTATATAAAAAATAATATACAGCAAGTACCTACTTATAATAATAATAACATTACTAATAACTACAGTATTAATAATCTTAAAAGATCTGATACAGTTGTCATAAGAACTAAGTCTGGTCCTAATGCTGGTAATGCTAATACAGGACCTAAATATATCACTGATAATACAGGTAAATATATTGATCAATCATTAACTACTTTAGGAAATGTTGTACAAAAAGGAGTTGTAAATTTAAATACTTTAAATCCTATTTCTATTACTGGTATAGATGCTCCTGATTTTAAAGATATTGATGGTTCTTTTACTATGCCTATTGCTAGTCATTATGCGGCATTAAAAGTAAATCTTAAAAATCAATATGGTCAATTACAATCTGTAAAACAAATTGTAATTACTCCTTGTGAACAAAAATTAGAAAACTATACTTTAGATACAATTGGCTTTTCTTCTCCTTCTTGTGTTAATGTCCCACCACAAAAAATTCTTAAAAGAAGTTCTGTATTTTTTGGAGGAGATACTTTTATAAATAGATATACTGAAAAGAATACAATGTTTATGTTTTATGATTGGTTATATCAACAACCCAATGGTTTTGAATATAATTATAATATTCATAAAATGATACCTTCTCCTAGATTTTGGGTAAATTCTAAACAATATGATTTATCTAATTTAGCTCCTACTAACTGGTTAAATCCTATTCCTGGAACTGGAGGTCTTCCAAGTGATTTTTATAGATTAGATTATGATAATTATGATTATGAAAATGATCCTAACCAAGTAAATTATCCAGGTTTATTTAGAGCAAAAGATGCTTTCTTTTATTTAACTGTTTCTGGAGTTAAAGACTTTTTTGTAGAATCAGATGTTCTTGTAGATTTTAGAGAAATGGGAGAATATGAATGGTCTAAAAATTATGATGCTAATAAGTATACTGATTTAGTTAGAATGTTTGATATAAATCCTGATAGTATTGATAAAGGAAATACTTACAGATATGATTACTCATTAAGCATTAGTAAATTATACAATCAATATTTTTCATCTGGTAATTTACAATCATCTTATTACAATCCTTTAGTAGCTCAACTATGTTATACTTATTATCCTGATAGAATTATTTATTCTTTACCTCAACAATTAGAATCTTTTAAAGATTCTTGGTTTACATATTTAACTAATAATTATAAAGAGTTTATATCTCAAATATCTGGAGTTAAATCTATTAATAAATCTGGTTTAGTTATTACTTTTAAAAATGATAGTCCTTTAATGTTTCAGGGTGTAGATCAATTACAAACAGATCTTGGAACAAAAATTACTATTGGAGATGGAGGTTTATTTTCACAACCTGGACAAAAGGTTACTAATGCAGATAGACCCTATGAATATGGTTCATCACAAAATAGATTAAGTGTTATAAATACTCCTGCTGGTTTATTTTATGTATCTCAAAATCAAGGTAAAATATTTAGTTATGGTTCTGGATTAAAAGAAATATCTCAATCAGGTTTAAAATGGTGGTTTAATCTATTTTTACCATATAAACTTATTAAAGATTTTCCTGAGTATCCTTGGCAAGATAATTCAGTAGCAGGTATAGGTATTCAATCTTTATATGATAATACTAATTCTATTTTATATTTTAGTAAAAAAGATTATAGTCTTAGAACAAATTATGTTAATAGAGTTACTTACATACCATTAGTAACAGTGTCTAAATTAATTATTAATGGTATTGTATTTTACAAAGGTCAAGGAGACTTTTTTATATTAGATAATAATATAAATTCTAAATATAGATTAGGAGATACTACTTTATTTAAAAATGCTTCCTGGACTGTAAGTTATGATCCTAAAAATAACTTTTGGATAAGTCACCATGACTGGCATCCTGATTTTGTAATTTCTACTAAAAGTACTTTTCTTACAACTCAAAAAAATGCAAGTTGGAAACATAATAATACTTGCAATAGTTTTTGTAATTATTATGGAATAAATTATCCTTTTGAAATTGAATTACCTATAATTACAGGTCAATCTATAACTACTTTAAAATCAGTAGAATACATTTTAGAATGTTATAAAAGAAGTATTAATTGTGTAGATCAGTATCAAGTATTAGATTCTAATTTTGATAAAGCAGTTTTATTTAATATGGAACAAGTATCTGGTTATCTTAATTTAAATATTTTTCCTAAAAATAATGTAGTATTAAGTTTACAATACCCAAAACTTAATAATTCTATTCCTATTGAACCTACTTTAATTCCTTCTGTAGGATTTGATATATTATTTTCAAAAGAAGAAAACAAATATAGATTTAATCAATTCTGGGATATTACTAAAGATAGAGGAGAATTACCTATTGGTAGTTTATATCCACCAACAGGACCTTTAATTACAGGAACTACTCAATTGTTAGGTAATTACAATCAAGAGAATTTATGGGTTACAGAACCTAATGGATATATCAAACTTTTAAATCCTTCTAATTTAGATATTAATAAAAGTTTATTACAAAGAAAAAAGTTTAGACACTATTTAAACTTTTTATATTTAAGAAAAGATATTTCTAATAATATCAATATGGTAGTTAAATTTACTAATGTTAAAAATCAAATTTCAAACAGATGACAAATAAAAAAGTTTTACAGACTGCTACAAAAAATTTAAATAATAAAAAGCAATTATCTAAACCTAATGATATTATATATGATCCTATGGGTCAATGGAAATATCCTGGTCAGAATACTAGAATACCCGGTAATCAAATTACTATGCAAGGAGTTAACTATCCCGTATGGGCACAACCAAATGTAGGGACAGGTATGATGATGCAACCAGGACAAGATTATAATTTTCCAGAAGCAAATTATGTAGATGAATATCCACTAAAAAACAAGAAGCTGAGAAAAAAGCAAAAAATGCAAGAAGGTGGTTTAATCTCTCAAGAAGATGAAAATAATGCTAACAGAGCCATGATGAAAGCAAGATTGGCTTATGCTCAAATGCACGGAAATCCAGCTGCACAAAGAATGGTTAACCTTC
>Ga0209702_10002492_pt1 | contig 31953 bp, 26 predicted proteins | sample FRY01_FD_187210 | JGI IMG/M metagenome (GOLD analysis project Ga0209702, IMG submission 187210) | Freshwater microbial communities from Lake Fryxell liftoff mats and glacier meltwater in Antarctica - FRY-01 (SPAdes) (version 2) | ecosystem: Environmental > Aquatic > Freshwater > Ice > Glacier...
TACCACCCTTGCGACTTACTAATGCTTCTAGACGTTACTCCAGCGCATAAGGGACTTGCACCCTCTAGATTAATTCCCTACTTTGCAGTAAGGTAAAGATGCCCATACTGGGCACACACAACGTATATAAAAAATAGCAGAAAAGTGCAAACTATAAGGTTTGTGCTTTTCTACTATTTTTGTTTTTAAACTGAAAGTAAAAGTGTTTTTATTTTGCTACTTTTCATATACCAACAGTTGCCAGCAATTTAAAAAAAACAACATCGATGATAAAAAAAATAATAGTTGGAATTCTAACAATCGGAATTTTTGGTTGTAATTCTGACAAAAAGAAAACCAATTCTATTGAAACGTATTCAGACGTTAATATTGTGGGTGCTATGAAAAATGTAATGTGGAAAGGGGAATTAGGAGCAAGTATTCAATTAGATACTATTTCTAATAAAAAAGGACTTTATGGAATTGGACCTGAAAGTTATTTGACTGGAGAATTACTTATAAATGATGGACAAAATTATGTTTCAAAAGTCACGTCTGATTCAACTATGACGGTTGAAAAAACATTTAATGTATCAGCACCTTTCTTGGTTTATGCCAATGTAAGAGAATGGAATGAAATCGAATTAGCTTCTAACATTAAGTCTATTAAAGATATTGAGAATTTAGTTGATGCAAAAACGACTAAATTAAAAAGACCTTTTGCTTTCAAACTAACAGGAAGAATATCAAAAGCATTAATTCATATTCAAAATTTACCTAAAGGAAGAAAAGTTTCATCACCAGAAGAGGCTCACGAAGGACAAACAAATTACGAACTGAAAGATGAAGAAGTTACAATTATTGGCTTTTTCTCAACAGAACATAAAGGAATTTTCACTCATCACGATTCTAATATTCATTTACACTTAATAACAAAAGACGAAAATAAAATGGGACATTTAGACGAAGTGGAAATCGAGAATATGAAGTTATATTTACCAACGAAGTGAATAAAAAACTGCTGGCAACAACGTATATAAAAAATTCGGCTCGTGATTCATCCGAAAATTATCGCTTATTTTCAGCGCTACTTTTCATATACAAGACCGTTGTAGGTAATTAAAATCAAGTTAACCATATCCAAGAATCAGCTCTGCTTGGAAGAAAAAAATAAAAGAGTCAAAATCTGAATTATCTGATAACAGAGTTACTCAATAGAGAAGGCAAAATTGCAAGTGTTTAACCCTCGAAAAAAAGTTAAATGCGTAAAACTTAAATATTATCTAAAATGAAAAAATTCAGAAACCCAAATGTATCATTAATTTTAGCTTTTTTAATATTAATTGTTTCATGTAGTGAACCAACAATGGACAATATAGAAATAATAAATTCCAAAACGCTTAGTGAAACTATCAAGGATCATATATTTTTATCAGCAAAAATTTCTAAAATATTTTCTGAAGAAAAAAATATTGATTTTGAAAAATTAAATAAATTTCCAACTCATTTTAACAATAAAGAAATACAGATAAAAAATCTTAAGGATGCTAATCTTAAAAATGCGGAGGAAATTTCTAACTTATACGAAGAGCTTGGTGAGAATTTAGAAAACTTTCTGCATTCTATAAAAAATACAGAAAACTATACCAAAAAAGATTTAGAAATTTTATTAAACAACGAAATAAGGAACCAATTTACTTTGAAAAAAGAAAAAAATTCTAAATACTTATCAAAAGTAGATCCTTGTCTAGAAGCTTTAAATGAGGCTGGTTCAAATTGTGAAGAAAATTATGCTATCTCTCTGGCTGCTGTTGTTCTCTCTGGTTTTATTACCTTTGGTTGGGGTACAGTGATTGGATACGGTGTTGCAACTGGAATAATGGTTAAATGTTACGAAGATTCAAGTACAGCATATAGAAATTGTGTAGAAAATCAATAGACTCATGAAAAAAAGAAATATATCTATTATTACATCAATTATAGTGATTATTATACTAATTTTTCAGTACTTGAATAGTGATGGAAGATATACTGGTATAATGTATTCATTATTAATATTAATATTAATAATACTTGGATATTCCATTTTTAAAAAAAAATAATTAACTAAAAGAGGAAGTGCCTATAGCTATTTCCTCTTTTATTCTTTCTGATTATATCTATAAAATTAGAGATTGTAAACTTAAGCCGTGTATAATTAATTACTAGTTGTTTCCTTGTTTGGAAACTAACCGTGAGCTTCTTTATTATTGCTTGTTTATTAAGTTAATACTAAATTTACGCAACTAATCATACACAAACTCGTTGTACAACATTTGAGAAAAATTTTGCTAACATACCAATTTTTGGTATATTTGGGTCAAATAGTAATCAAATGAACAAAAACACATCAATATCACTCGGAAATTATTTTGACCAATTCGTCCAAAGTAGTATAAGCGACGGAAGGTTTAAAAATGTTAGTGAAGTCATACGCGCAGGATTAAGACTTTTAGAAGAAGAAGAAAGTAAAGTGATTGCTTTAAAAAACGCAATTAAAGAAGGAATTGACAGCGGAATAGCTCACGACTTTGACCCAAAAAAACACCTTGAATCTCTAAAAGCGAAAAAACACTCGAATGGCTGAATATAAATTAACCAACAAAGCTGTTGAGGATTTATCAAAGATTTGGGATTATACTTTTGAGGTTTGGTCGGAAAATCAAGCTGACAAATATTACGATGAACTAATTTCTAACTGTCAAGAAATTGCTGAAAATCCAGATTTGGGAAAAAATTACGAAGGAATATCAATGCAACTTCTCGGAATGACAGCAAATCGACACATAATATTCTACAGAACTGTAAACAAAAATTATATTGAGATAACGAGAATATTGCACGAAAGAATGGATTTGAAGAAAAGAATAACGGAATAAAAAACTGCACACAACAAAGAACTGAGGTAAAAAACAAACCTTTTCTTCATTAAATTTAAACACTATTATTCTAGGCTCAAAATGCTGCTATTTAGTTTTTTGAGCTTTTATTTTTAATGTAAACGCTACTTATTTTAACAAAACTGAAACGTACTTTTCATCGTAAGGCAAACCTGACTTTGCAATCGCAAAACTTTGTTTGATTAATTTATTTGAAACTGCTATCAAGGCTAATTTCTTGCTCTTACCTTTATTTGTAATTCGCTCATAGATATCTCTGCAACCTTTATTGTGTTTACAGGCTGTAAAAGAGCACAGAAACAAAAGATTCCTCAACTTTCTATTTCCTACTTTGCTTATTCTACTTCTGCCTCTTACACTACTTCCAGATTCTCGTATTGTAGGAGTTATACCAACATAACTACATTAAAATAAGAACAGAATATATAAATGCTGCAAAGACAATTCTTGAACAGTTTTTCGACCAACAAAACCTTTCGTTTTCAGAATACAAGAAGCTTTCTATACCACTATATAATTGGGAAATGTATTACCAGAGTAATAACACCTATCAAGAACTTATAAATTCTGGTAACCTAGCTCTTATCTCAAATGACTATATAAAAGATATGCTGCTTGACGTAGAATTATTATATCAAAAACTAAAAAGTGAAGAAGGGCATTATCGTTTCGATGCCGAGAAAACATTTTATGAACCTCAATATAAATTTGTAGATATAAATATTTTAGTGGCCAACTATACTTACCAAGTCACGAATGGTCAAGCAGGTAAAAATTTAGATATGCCTACGGAAATAGTTCATAAGATTCAAAATAATATTGAATTAAAAAACGGCTTTTCATTATCAATTTTAGAATATGAAAAAATGAATGGTCAGATGAAAGAGATTATTAAAATGGCTGAGAATCTTATTAAAATAATTAATATAGAAACAAATAATAAATAACAAAAGCACTATAAATAATTAAGCTTAAAAACTCTTTTTAAGCTTAGTTTATTTTAACAACCGATCTAACAATTCTCGAACAGTATCTGAATTCCAATCTGCTGGGCCTCTTTTATCAACTACAATGTTATTGTTTGTATCTAAAATAAATGTGGAAGGAATTGCGCTGATATCAAATTCTTTCGGTGTATTTGTTAGTTGATTGTATGTTGGGAAATCGAATTCTCGTTTTGTATAAAATTCAGAAACGGTTTCCCAATTTTCATCCGATACAAATAGAAAAGTTACTTTGTCTTTATAATCTATATATAGTTTATGCATACTTGGCATTTCTGCAATACACGGCGCACACCAAGTTGCCCAAAAGCTAATAAAGACAACTTTGTTTTCTAGTTCTTTTAAATTGATATTCTTAGTATTCAATCCTTTTAACTGCCAATCTGTGTCTTTAATTTGAGGTTGATTTTCAATTTTAGTTTCTGACGGAGAAAAAGAAATTAACCGTATAAAATATACTTTTGTTGGCGGATAAATCATCAATCCTATAAGAACCACAAAAGCGATATTTGTAATGTGTTTTTTGGTGATTTTCATATTTTTAATAACGATAATCTTTTTGTCGATTAATTAAAATAAAATTACAAAAAAAGGTTCCTAAAATAGGAACCTTTTAAAATTTATGATATACTACTTTTTAAGCAGCATTTTCTTTTTTAATTAAATTCAATGCAGAACCTTCATTGTACCAAGCAATTTGACCTTCGTTGTAGGTATGGTTTACAATAATGGTATCTTTACTTCCATCAGCATGAACAACATCTAATGTTAATGGTTTTCCTGGAGCAAATGCATTTAAATCTACAAAGTTGAAGGTATCATCTTCTTGAATTAAATCATAATCACTTTCATTTGCAAACGTTAAACCTAACATTCCTTGTTTTTTTAAGTTTGTTTCATGGATTCTAGCAAAAGATTTTACCAAAACAGCAGCAACACCTAAATGACGTGGTTCCATTGCAGCATGTTCTCTAGAAGAACCTTCACCATAATTATGATCTCCAACTACAATTGTTTTGATTCCTGCAGATTTATAAGCTCGAGCCGTTTTTGGCACTGCATCATATTCTCCATCAATCTGACTTTTTACAAAGTTTGTTTTCATATTGTAAGCATTTACAGCTCCTATTAAACAGTTGTTAGAAATGTTATCTAAATGACCACGGTAACGCAACCAAGGTCCAGCCATAGAGATATGATCTGTTGTACATTTTCCGTGTGCTTTTATTAATAACTTAACTCCGTTTAATTCATTTCCTAAAGGAGTAAATGGTTCTAATAATTCTAAACGTTCTGAAGTTGGATTTACTTTAATTTCCACTCCGCTTCCATCTTCTTCTGGTGCTAAATAACCATTGTCATCTACAGCAAAACCTTTTGGAGGTAATTCCCATCCTGTTGGTTCCTCTAACATCACTTCTTCTCCATTCTCATTAATTAATTTATCTGTCATTGGATTAAAATCTAAACGGCCAGAAATAGCAATTGCTGCTGTTAATTCAGGAGAGGCAACAAAAGCATGTGTATTTGGGTTACCATCAGCACGCTTTGCAAAGTTTCTATTAAAAGAGTGTACTATACTGTTTTTAGGTGCATTTTTTGAGTCTTCATAACGAGCCCATTGACCGATACATGGTCCACAAGCATTGGTAAAAATTTTAGCATCTAACTTTTCGAAAATTTGAATAATTCCGTCACGTTCTGCTGTAAAACGAACTTGCTCAGAACCTGGATTAATGCCTAGCTCAGATTTCATTTTTATTCCTTTATCTAAAGCTTGTTGTGCTATTGATGAGGCGCGAGATAAATCTTCATAAGATGAATTTGTACAAGAACCGATTAATCCCCATTCTACTTTTAATGGCCAATCATTTGCTGTTGCTTTTTCTGTCATATCAGATCCAACTTTAGTCGATAAATCAGGAGTAAATGGTCCATTCAATAACGGACTTAATTCTGATAAATTGATTTCAATAACTTGATCGAAATAGTGTTCTGGATTTGCATATACTTCTGCATCACCCGTTAAATACTCTTTTACTTTATTTGCTGCATCAGCAACATCACTTCTATCAGTAGCACGTAAATAACGCTCCATAGATTCGTCATAACCAAAAGTAGAAGTTGTTGCTCCTATTTCGGCTCCCATATTACAAATTGTTCCTTTTCCTGTACAAGACATTCCTGTTGCTCCTGGACCAAAATATTCTACAATTGCTCCTGTTCCACCTTTTACAGTTAAAATATCAGCAACTTTTAAGATAACATCTTTAGGTGCAGTCCAACCAGATAATTTTCCTGTTAACTTTACTCCTATTAATTTAGGAAACTTTAATTCCCAAGCCATTCCTGCCATTACATCAACTGCGTCTGCTCCACCAACCCCAATTGCAACCATTCCTAATCCACCCGCATTTACGGTGTGCGAATCGGTTCCAATCATCATTCCACCTGGAAATGCATAATTTTCTAAAACTACTTGATGAATAATTCCTGCTCCTGGTTTCCAAAAACCTAAACCGTATTTATTAGACACAGATTCTAAGAAATTAAAAACTTCGTTACTTGTATTTAATGCCGTTTGTAAATCTATACTTGCGCCATTTTTAGCTTGAATTAAATGATCACAATGCGTTGTAGTTGGTACAGCAACTTTGCTTTTACCTGCTTGCATAAATTGCAATAATGCCATTTGCGCAGTTGCATCTTGCAATGCAATTCTGTCTGGAGCAAAATCTACATAATCTTTTCCTCTTTCAAAAGCTTTAGCTGGTTGTCCATCCCAAAGGTGTGAGTATAAAATTTTCTCCGAAAGTGTTAATGGTTTTCCTGTAATTTCTCGAGCAGCATTTACTCTTTCAACTACTTTTGAATAAACCGATTTTATCATTTCAATATCAAAAGCCATAGGTAGTAATTATTTAATTTTTTGTATTGCAAAAATACAATTTTATAATGAAATTAAACAATAAACAGAGATGTGAAGAAATTATTACAAAATAAATAAATTAAAGAACTATAATCAATTAATTCTTAAAATATGTAGTTAAAATCTACATTTAGTTATCATGCTGATAATACAAATAAAAATAAAGCAGGTCTATAAGCCGAATCCTGTTTCCGTTATAAAACGAAATCTTATCATTTATCTAGTTCTAAAATTACTTTTAGAATCGATCTGCCCACCCCTTGAAATCGAACGAGTAGTTCTCAATCTTCAATATACGTGGCATTGCACCGCATAGAGTTTACCTGGTTTCACTACAGCCGAACTGTACTTGCTTTCTGTTGCACTTGTCCTCAGTTTACACTGGACGGATGTTATCCGCTATGCTACTCTTTGGTGTCCGGACTTTCCTCCACGCCATAGACGTGGCGATAAGATTGACCTGCTAAATTATGCTGCGAAAATACAGCTTTATTTAGAATTCAGTGTATAAAAAAACCGCTCAGTTGAGCGGTTATCTATTTCTATTAAAAATATATTACGAAAACATATCTTTTACTTTTTCAAAAAACGATTTATCTGACGCATTTGGATTTGGTTTAAAGTTTTCATCTGCTTGCATATCCACAAAAAACTTATTTTGTTCTTTATTCAACTCTTGCGGTGTCCAAACATTAATGTGAATTAAGAAATCTCCATTTCCATAACGCTCTATACTTGGCAATCCTTTCCCTTTTAATCTTAAAATCTTTCCTGATTGTGTTCCTGGATCAATCTTTATTTTTACTTTTCCAGTAACGGTTTCAACTTCTTTACTAATCCCTAAAACTGCTTCAGAAAAATTGATATATAAATCGTAATGAATATTGGTTCCTTCTCTTTTTAATGTTTCGTGATATATTTCTTCAATCAATACTAATAAATCTCCTGGAATAGAATTTTTTCCTGGAGCTTCGTTTCCTTTTCCTGCTACTTTTAATTGTACACCTTCTGTAACTCCGGCAGGAATTTGAATTGAAACTGTTTCTTCTTTTACAATTAATCCGTCAGCATCTGCACCACTTGGTCGTTTATCTATACTTTGTCCAGCTCCATGACATGTTGGACATGCAGTTGCGGTTTGCATTCTCCCTAATATGGTATTGGTTACTCTTGTTACTTGACCGTTACCATTACAAGTAGAACACGTGTTATACGTAACACCTTCTGCTTGAACTTTTCTACGGACTTTAACTTTTTTCTCTACACCTTTGGCAATTTCTTCTAAAGTTAATTTTACACGAATACGCATATTACTTCCTTTAACTCTAGCTTGTCGTTGACCACCGCCACCGAAACCACCGCCGAAAATATCTCCAAACTGACTAAAAATATCTTCCATGTTCATTCCACCGCCGCCAAAACCACCGCCACCGCCATGACCACTTTCAAACGCTTGATGTCCATATTGATCGTAACGTGCTTTTTTGTTATTGTCACTTAAAACTTCGTAAGCTTCTGCAGCTTCTTTAAACTTTTCTTCTGCTGTTGTATCATCCGGGTTTTTATCTGGATGATATTTTATAGCCATCTTTCGATACCCTTTTTTAATTTCTGCAGCTGAAGCTGATTTACTAATTTCTAGTATTTCGTAAAAATCTTTTTTTGCCATATTGTTCAATGATCAGTTATCAATGATCGGTAATCATTTATAATTGTAAATTGTTTTTATTATTGTCCTATTACTACTTTTGGGAAACGAATAATTTTATTTCCTAACTTATATCCGTTTTCAATGCAATCAATAACTTTTCCTTTTAATTTATTTGTTGGTGCTGGTATTTGCGTAATAGCTTCATGAATGTCAGCATCAAAGACATCACCTGCTTTTACCTCTATTAATGTTAATCCTTTTTGTTCTAAAATTTTCTTTAATTTATCATTAATAAGTTGCATTCCTTTTAGCAATTCTTTGTCTTTTGCTTTTTTTATTTCTGCCAAACCTCTGTCAAAATCATCCACAACTGGTAGCAAACTTGTCATTAATTCTTGGCCTGCCGTTTTAAACAATTCAATTCTTTCTTTAGTTGTTCTTTTTTTATAGTTTTCGAATTCAGCAAACAAACGCAAGTATTTATCTTTTTCGTTTTCAATAATTTCTTCTACCGTTGGCTCATTTACTTCAACTTCTTGATTTACTTCAACTTGCGCATCAGCTTCGTTGTTTAAAATATCTTCTTCTTTTTTATTTTCTTCTGTACTCATTTATTTTAATCGTTAAATTGTAAACAATTTATTGGCAATAATTTTGCCAATAAAAAAATAGTGTCAATCTGACACTATTTATATTTTTTTAAATTAAATTTTAACCTTCTATTCTTTCTATTCGAGCTCCAATAGATTTTAAACGAGCTTCTATGTTTTCATACCCTCTATCAATTTGCTCGATATTATTAATTATAGAAGTTCCTTTTGCTGATAATGCTGCAATTAATAATGAAATTCCAGCTCTAATATCTGGAGAAGTCATATTAGTAGCTTTCAATTGCGACTTATGATCGTGGCCTATTACAACTGCTCTATGAGGATCTGACAAAATTACTTTTGCTCCCATATCAATTAATTTATCTACAAAGAACAATCTACTTTCAAACATCTTTTGATGAATTAAAACAGTTCCTTTTGCCTGTGTAGCAATTACCAAAACAATACTTAATAAATCTGGTGTAAATCCTGGCCAAGGTGCATCTGCAATCGTTAAAATAGACCCATCTATATAATTTTGAATCTCATAGCTTTCTTGAGCAGGAATATAAATATCATCTCCTTTTCTTTCCAGTTGGATACCAAGTTTTCTAAAAACATTTGGTATTTGCCCTAAATCTTTCCAACTAACATCTTTTATGGTTAATTCAGACTGTGTCATAACTGCAACACCAATCCAACTACCAATTTCTATCATATCTGGTAAAATTCTATGACGACAACCTTTTAACTCTTTAACGCCTTCTATTTTTAACAAATTAGAACCAACGCCAGAAATTCTTGCTCCCATAGAATTCAACATTTTACATAATTGCTGAATATAGGGTTCGCAAGCTGCATTGTAAATAGTTGTAGTTCCGGTTGCTAAAACTGAAGCCATTAAAATATTTGCTGTTCCGGTTACTGAAGCTTCGTCTAACAACATTTCTGTTCCGTATAGCTCTTCTGCTTCCACTCCGTAAAAGGATTCTTCTCTATTGTATCTAAATTTAGCCCCTAAGCGAATAAATCCTTCAAAATGAGTATCTAACCTTCTTCTACCAATTTTGTCTCCTCCAGGTCTAGGAATATATCCTTTTCCGAAACGAGCTAACAATGGGCCAACTATCATGATTGATCCTCTTAAAGAACTTCCGTCTTTTCTAAATTCTGAAGATTCTAAATATTCTAAATTGAGTTCATCAGCTTGAAAACAATATGAATTTGGTGTTAATTTTTCAACCTTAACTCCTAATTCTCCTATAATGAAAATCAATTTATTTACATCTAAAATATCAGGGATATTATCAATAACAACTTTTTCTGGAGTTAACAACACTGCACAAATAACTTGTAATGCTTCGTTTTTTGCTCCTTGTGGAGTAATTGTACCATTTAATTTGTGACCTCCTTCAATTTTAAATGATGCCATAATTATTTATTTCTATTATTGTTGTTGTTGTTGTTGTTGTTGTTGGCTGTACTGTTTCTGGTTGTTTTAAAGTTTTTTGTATTGCTTTTACCTTGTTGAGTAGTTCTTTTTTTAAGTAAATTCATGCTTTCAGAAAGTATTTCTTCAGAATTTCTTAAATCAATTTTACCGTCAGATAATTCAAATAAATGTTTAAAGATTACAGCATCATCAACGGTATCTTTATTCCAATTTAAATAGCATTTTTTCATGTGATTAGCAATTGTATAGACCAATGCTTCTCTTTTTTCTTCTTCCTCCCAAGAAAGAGCTACATCAATCATTGCTTGAATATTATTTCCATAATAACGATATCTTGAAGCCGATTTTGGATAGGGTAAGGATTCTGGTTTTTCTTGCAATTCTTCTTTAGAAGGTTTCTCGTAAGGAGAATCTGCATCTAAACCAAAATTAGACATAATAAACAATTGATCCCATAATTTGTGTTTAAAATCTGGAACATCTCGTAAATGTGGTTGCAGGTTTCCCATTACATCTACAATTGCTTTTGCCATTGTATTTCTTTCTTCTTTCTCTTTTAAAGCTATACAATGATTTACTAATTTTTGGATATGTCTGCCGTATTCTGGTATTATCATTAACGGTCTTTCTGAGTTGTATTCTAGTTCAAATTCCATTTTAAAGTTTATTGAAATAGTTAGCTATAGCGCTTTTTATCTCTGTTTGTTTTTGTAGTATTTTAAGGCTTGCAAATTAGGTATTTATTTTAAGTAATCAAAAATTATACCCTAGCTATTTTAGCCGATTACTTTTAACTTAGCAAATTGTAATAATAATTTTTTCTTTCCTACGGTTCCGAATTTAATTTCCGCTTTTTTATTGGGTCCGTTTCCTTCTAAACTTAATACTTCTCCTGTCCCAAATCTATTATGTTCTACTATGGTTCCAACAGTAATATTGGCATCGAAAAGATTAGTGTTTTCTGATAAAGAATCAGATATTTTTTTTAGTTTGCTTGGCGGAATAAAAGGTTGTTCCTTTTTAGCTTGAAATTCCATTTTCTTACGTTCAATTGGTTTTTGAAAACGAATGGTTTTAGATGGCGTATCAAATAAACTTGCATCTACAAATCTATTTACAGAAGGTTCTATTTTTTTTGGAGTTAAGTATTCTAAATAATTTTCATCTATTTCTTCTAAAAAACGACTTGGTTCAGCATCGGTTAATTTCCCCCAACGATAGCGTGTTTGCGCATAACTTAAATAGGCTTGATGTTCTGCTCTGGTTAAAGCAACATAAAATAATCTACGTTCTTCTTCGAGTTCACTTCTTGTATTCATGCTCATGGCAGAAGGAAATAAGTTCTCTTCTAAGCCAACAATATAAACGTATGGGTATTCTAATCCTTTAGATTGATGTATTGTCATCATAGAAACTCTTGATGTATCATCTTTTTTATCAGAATCGAAATCTGTTGCTAATGCAACATCTTCTAAAAACGAAGTTAATGATGCATCTTCCCCCATTTCAATTTTATCAGTAATAAAATCTTTAATCCCGTTTAATAATTCTTGTACATTTTCTACTTTGCTAACAGCTTCTGGTGTTCCTTCTTTTTCTAAATCTTTAATTAAACGTACTTGTTTAACAACAACATCAGCAATGTCAAAAGCATTTTTTGTTTGCGATTCTATTTGCAAACGCAAAATCATATTTACAAAATCTTGTAATTTATTTTTTGTGCCTACATTAATTTTTAAATCAATTTTATCTAAATGTTTTAGAATTTCGAAAATTGATTTTTTATAATGATTTGCTGCAATTGTTAACTTATCAATAGTTGTTTGTCCAATTCCTCTTGCGGGGTAATTGATGATTCGTTTAAGTGCTTCTTCATCATTTAGATTAATTAACAATCGTAAATACGATAGTAAATCTTTGATTTCTTTTCGTTGATAAAATGAAATTCCACCATAAATTTTATACTCAATTCCTTTTTTACGTAAGGCATCTTCTAAGGCTCTAGATTGAGAGTTTGTTCTGTACAAAACAGCAAACGCATCAGCTGTTAACTGTTTGCTTATCATGTTTTCCCATATAGATTTTGCTACAAACCGCCCTTCTTCTCCATCAGAAATTGTACGCATAACTTTTATTGGCTCACCTTCAGCATTAGAAGTCCAAATAACTTTATCTAAACGTGTTTTATTTTTTTCAATTACGGAGTTGGCCGCTTTTACAATATTTTTTGTTGAACGGTAATTTTGCTCTAACTTAAAAGTATTTACATCTGGGTAATCTTTCTGAAAATTTAAGATGTTACTAATATTGGCGCCACGGAAACTATAAATGCTCTGAGAATCATCCCCAACCACACAAATATTTTGAAAGCGATCTGCTAAGGCTTTTACAATTAGATATTGCGAATGATTTGTATCTTGATACTCATCTACCATTATATATCTAAATCGATCTTGATATTTTGCCAATACATCAGGAAAACGAGCTAAAACTTCATTTGTTCTCAACAATAAATCATCAAAATCCATTGCACCAGATTTAAAACATCTAGCTACATATTCTTTATAAATATCGCCTACTTTAGGTCTGCTAGCATGTAAATCTGCCTCTACCAAATCAGAATTATTAAAATAGGCGTTTACAGTAATCAAACTATTTTTCAAAGATGATATTCTTCCCAAAATCTGTTTTGGCTTGTATCTATCTTTATCTAATTGCATCTCTTTAATAATTGACGTAATTAAACGAACTGAGTCTTGAGTATCATAAATTGTAAAGTTTGATGGAAAACCCAACTTACCTGCTTCTGAACGTAAAATTCTTGCAAAAACGGAATGAAAGGTTCCCATCCAAAGGTTTTTAGATTCGCTAGAGCCAACCACACTTGCAATACGTTCTTTCATTTCTCTAGCGGCTTTATTAGTAAAGGTTAGCGATAAAATATTAAACGGATCAATTCCTTGTTGCATTAAATGTGCAATTCGGTAAGTTAACACACGTGTTTTACCAGAACCAGCACCAGCAATAATAATCATTGGTCCCTCTTTTTGTAAAACCGCGTCTTTTTGAGCAGGATTTAAAGAATCTAAATAATTTGACAATTGGAAAGTTTTAAAGCGTAAATTTAGGCAATGTTCATCGATTTAATTTATTAGTTTCATAAAATTATAAATACATTTACGACATTATTTTTTTTATCATGAAAAAGTATTTCTTTTTATTTCTATTTACAACACTTTCTGCTCTAGTTTTATCTCAAAACAATAGCGTAAAAGGGAAAATAATTAAAAATTTTGGAGAAACATTTAATGTAGAAAATCCAAATAGTCAACTAATAAAAGAATTAAGCAATGCTGGCGTAGATGTTATTACTTGTGGCCAAACAGCTATGCTTAGAAAGATTGATAAATCTGTTGTTTTACCAGAAGTAAAATTTGCGCTTTCTGCTATCACTACGTTACTTCAATACCAAAATAATGGTTATAAATTCATAAAATTTTAATTGATGGATTTTAGTTTTATTGAAATAACTGGTATTATTATAATTCTCGGAATTATTGGGTTCTCTTTTTTTAAGTTAGATGTCAAAACAAAAAGCAGTCAACAGAAAGTCGAATTGTTTGCTGATAGAAAAAAAGAAGCATTACCAATAAAATTGCAAGCATGCGAAAGAATGTTATTGTTTTGTGAGCGTATAAACCCGATAAAAATACTTGTTCGAGTAAAACCAAAGTCAGATTCTGTCGATGACTATTTGTTTTTATTATTGCAAAATATAGAACAAGAATTTGAGCATAACTTAGTACAACAATTATATATTTCTGATGAATGTTGGAATGTAATTATTACTTCTAAAACTGCAATACTTAATAAATTAAAACAAGTTGCGTCAACAAGTGAAAACACACAAGATTTTAGAAAAAAAATGATGCTAGCTTATCAAAATACATCACCTGCAACTGAAATAGCAATTGCATTTCTAAAAAAAGAAGTACATAAAATACTATAAAAAAAGCCTTCAATTTCTTAAAGACTTTTTTATATAGCAATCATATTTCAGTATATTAAAATTGAAATCTAATTCCTAACTTAGCGTTTCTCCCTCTTGTATTAAAGCCTAATGTTTCTTCGTAATCTTCATTGAACAGATTGGTTAAAGAACCAAATAATGTTACGCTTTCATCTAACAATTTATAATTTGCGTTGATGTCTAATAAATGATACGATGGCAGTGTTTTTTCAATCGTTTTAAAGACAGAAGCATCATAATATGCGCCTTCTCTTTCTCCTACATTTTTATAAACCAAAGAGAAAAAAGCCTTTTCAAAAGGGGTAAAATCTAAGTTCGCTACAAACTTGTTTTTAGGAATGTATCTCGCTTCAGCATCTTTATCAGTATACGTATATCCTAGATTTAATTTAGCAAAAGCAGTTGGTTTTAACGTTACAGAAGCCTCCACTCCTTTTACCTTTATCGTTGTCATTGCATTTGCATATTGCCCCCAAGGCGCAGCAGACAACCCTTTAAAAATTACAGCATTTTCTTCTTTTCTATTAAAAAAAACCGTGTTAATTTCTAACCATTTTTTGTATGTAGACTCAAAACCAAGCTCAAAAGTTTCATTTGTTTCTGGTTCTAAATTTAAATTACCATACACAGAAAATAACTGATATAAACTTGGAGAAATGTAGGCTGTACTATAAGAAGTTAACAATTTTAAAGTTGCTGTTTCCGTAGTATACACATTGTATGAAGGATTCACATGATACACAAAATGAGATCCGTATTTACTGTGCGTATTCAATCGTCCTCCTGCATTAATTGTCAAGTTGAAATCTGTAGTATATACAGCCGCAGCATATGCATCTAACGTGTTAAACTTTGCTAAACTAGCATCAATATTCCCCCAAGGAGAATTTGTTTGATTTGAATGATCTTGATAGTTTACACCCGTAATTAACTGAAGGTTTCTATTGAAATCATATTTATTTACAACTTCTAAATGAATACTTTTTCCTTCATATGTATTTCCAGAAACGTCCCTTTTAACGTTGTTATAAGAAGCAATTGCAAATAAATTTCCTTTATTATAGTTAAGCGTTGGCTTTACCCCAACTCTAAATTGCTTTTGATCTCCGCTATTTTCTAACGCATCAGTATAAGCACCTTCATCATATTGATATTCAAATTCATCAAAGTTTAAAAAGGTCTGAACAATTACATTGTCAGAAAAAGTATAGCCTAATTTAAACAAACCGCTTTTATTAGTATAGGCATCATTTGTAAATGATTTATCTGTGTTACTCTTTGCAGAAGAAAACCCATCAGTTGCTGTGATATTGATAGTTCCTAAATAATTAAACCGGTCAACGGTTCCTCTTACACTTAAGTTTTGATTCTTATCCAGCAAACGGAAATTGCTAGCGTTCGCAGTATTATTAGTTCCTAAACTTGCTTCATAGCTCAAAGAAATCTCTTCTTTAGATGCTTTTTTTAGAATGATGTTTACAACTCCGGTTGCAGCACCAGAACCGTACAATGTGCTAGATGCTCCTTTTAACACTTCTATGGATTCAATTTGATTTAAAGACAACAAACGCAAATCAAATTCTTGGCTAATTCCGGTAGGATCTGATACTGGGACACCATCAATCAATACCAACACTTGTCTACTTCTACCGCCTCTAATATAGCTTCCTTTGATATCTCCTGAATTAGAATTTAATCCTTTAATTTCAATTCCCGTAATATTGTTTAACAATTCCAATACCGTTTTACCTGCATTGTTTTGAATCTCTTGTTGGGTAATTTTTGTAATTACCTTTCCAACTTTTTCTTTTGCTAATTTAAATTTGGTTACAGAAATTACCACCTCAGTTAGATTGATTTTTTTTTCTTGTTCTTTTTGCGCAAAAATGCTCGTGCTCGCTAAAGAAATAGCCAAAGCACCAATAATTGTGAATTGTTTTTTCATTGTAAATGATTTAATTAAAATAAATAAATCAGGAAAATTCTGTACGAAATGATAGGTACATTAACTTTTATCCCGAAAGTTTTTAGTCTTTGAAACATGGCAGGTCTCCTGGCTCGCGTCTTGTAATTTACCTTCCCATTTTATGCTGAATTAATTTTCAGCATCTTAACAGTGGTTAAAGAAGTAGTACAAGCATCCTTTCTAAAAGGACAAAGCTTACAGTTGCGGGAACAGCTTTGGGATCACAATTTTGAAATTGTTTCACCAAATTCCCTTTTAATTTATCAACTAGCAATTAGGTGATAAAACCAAAATTCGTAGCAAATGTAATCGAATTTCTATGGGTACTGAAATTTTATTCAGAACATTATTGTAACCTTGCAATTCAAATTAGTAGAGATGAAATTATTCGTTACAATATTTTTAGTATCTGTATTTCTTATTGGTTGTAAAGAAAATACAACTTCAAAAGCACAATACAAATTACATAAACAATCAATTGAAATAAAATATGCTAAAGGATTTGATATTCAGTATTTTAAAAATTATAAAAAATTAATTATAAAATCGCCTTATCAAAATTCTAAAGAGCAATTTGAGTATATATTATACAATAAGTCAACAGAAGCAATAGTTGACTTTAAAAAGGAACCGATTCATGTTCCAATTCAGAAAGTTGTGGTAACTTCTACAACTCATATACCAATGTTAGAATTGCTTGGCGTAGAAAATACCTTAATTGGTTTTCCGCATACAAAATATGTTTCATCACCTAAAACAAGAAAGTTAATTGACGCTAATTTGGTAACAGAAATTGGTGTAAAATCTTCATTAAACACAGAAACTTTGTTGGATTTAAATCCTGATGTAGTTATTGGTTTTAGCATGACGAAAACAAACAAATCTTTAAACTTAATCGAAAAATCTGGAATCCCTGTTGTTTTAAATGGAGATTGGTTAGAAGATACGCCACTTGGCAGAGCAGAATGGATCAAATTCTTTGGTGTTTTGTATAATAAAGAACAAGAAGCTGATAGTGTTTTTAAAATAATAGAATCTAATTATAATATTGCTAAAGAATTAGCCAATAAAACCGTCACTAAACCAACTATTTTATCTGGAGCAATAATGGGTAAAGATATTTGGAATTTACCTGCCGGAGAAAGCTTTGTAGCGCAATTTTTAACAGACGCAAACACTAATTATTTATGGAAAGACTCTAAAGGAAAAGGAAGTTTATCGATTAGTTTTGAAAGTATTTTAGATAAAGGAAAATCCGCAGATATTTGGATTGCTCCAGGCTATTTTTCTACAAAAAAGCAAATGCTAGAAAAGAATGCTAATTATAAAGAGTTTAAAGCGTATAAAAACAATCAACTTTTTACATTTGCAAATAACGTTGGAGAAACTGGAGGTGTTTTATATTTTGAACTAGGCCCAACAAGACCCGATTTGGTGTTAAAAGATATTATTAAAATTGCGCACCCAGAGTTATTAGTAAACTACACGCCTACTTTTTTTAGTAAAATGGAATAAGCTTTATAGGTCACAAGACGATCGCCCTGTGAGTTCTTGTAGTCAAAAGAGGACATTGTTTTTCCTCCTTCAATGTAAATCTATTGTGAGAATGTGTTGGATGCTAATGCATTCAATTCTCGATAATATAAAATAGTTGACTCTGGTGTCATTCCGCCAATTAAACCAATAGTTTTATTCATTACTAAAATAGTGTTATTTGTCCATCACCTTTTGTTTCTGAAGAATCATCATCTGTTGTTGTGTTTTCATCAGAAATATTTTCTATAACTTCTTCTTCTACAACTTCTATATCCTCAACTTTAGGTTCTTCAAAAGGTAATGATTCTAACAAACTAACTTGTTTTACTTTTTCTTTTGTTAATTGATTTCCTTGTGCTTTTATTCCTTTTATTGCAATAAACTCTTCAAAGTTAACTTCAATATTATCTAAATTTCGCTTAGAAAATTGAACTTCTGCAACAGGTCTATAATCAGTCGAAATAATTTCTAATTGCGATTTTGGATCCTCGGATATAAAAATTTCTTCCTTATCTACATTTTCTATTAAAAAACGTTTTACGTAGTAAATTTCTTTATCTCCATCTAAATAAATTACTGAAATTGGTTTTTTGGGATTCCATTTTTCTAACACAATCATATCGTCTTCAAATCTACTCGCTAAATTTGGAGTAACCGCTTTTATTGTACCAGATTGCAAGGCAATTAACAGTTTATCTTCGGCTCTAAATTCACCTAATAACTCTCCTCTTCCGTCAACATTTAAACGTTGTACTGTGTCATCAAACCAAATTTTACGAGGTTTTAATGTTGATACTCCTGCAGATTTAAATTCGATCTTTTTAATTGAATATTTTGTAATTGTATTTCCTTTAACAGCTCTACCTTTTACTGCTAAATCTGCAAAATCGATATCCCATTTTAGCTTTTTCACACTTCCAACTGCTCTTAAATTTATAGTAACAGCTTCTGCTTCTCCGTTTGGATTTGCTGTAAAATACAACACTTTAGATGCTTTGTTTCCGTTGGCTAAATCATACTCTTTATCTCTTGTTACACCAGTAACAATAAATCTTTTCATATAACTTGATCCACTTTTTCCGTCACGATACATCATGTTATAAACGGTTCTTTTGTCTTTCTTTTTAAAAATAGAAATATGGATAATTCCTTTACCAACAAAGGTTTTGTTTGCCACTTTAGTAACAATCATTTGACCATCATCTTTAAAAACAATAATATCGTCAATATCGGCACAATCAGTTATATATTCGTCTTTACGCAAAGAAGTTCCAATAAATCCTTCTTCTCTATTTACATACAATTTTGTGTTACGCATTACAACTTTTGTAGCAACAATATCATCAAAAAATCTGATTTCTGTTTTACGCTCTTTTCCTTCTCCGTATGTTGTTTTCAACCGTTTGAAAAAATCGATTGCAAACGCAATCAAGTTTGCCAAATATTTTTTTACTTCAGCAATCTTCTCTTCTAAACTTTCTATGTGTTGCTTTGCTTTATCAATATCGAACTTCGAAATTTTCTTAATTCTAATTTCTGTCAATCGAACAATATCTTCTTCTATAATTGCTCTTTTTAAGTGTTTAATATGTGGCTGTAGACCTTTATCAATTGCCGAAATAACGCCTTCCCAAGTTTCTTCTTCTTCAATATCACGATAAATTCTATTTTCAATAAAAATTCGTTCTAATGAAGCAAAGTGCCATTGTTCTTCTAATTCGTTTAATTGAATTTCAAGCTCTAGTTTTAATAACTCAACTGTATTATCTGTTGATTTTCTTAACACTTCATGTACACCAATAAAAACAGGCTTATTATTTTCAATCACACAACACAAAGGTGAAATTGAATTTTCGCAATTGGTAAACGCATACAAAGCATCAATTGTTTTGTCTGGTGATATTCCTGGTGGAAGATGCACCAAGATTTCTACATTAGCAGCTGTATTGTCTTCTATTTTTTTGATTTTAATTGTTCCTTTTTCATTCGCTTTAATAATACTTTCTATCAAAGAAGTTGTTGTTGTACTAAAAGGAATTTCAGTAATTACTAACGTTTTCTTATCTAGTTGAGATATTTTAGCACGAACCCTCACTTTACCTCCACGTTTTCCTTCGTTGTAACCAGTAAAATCTGCAATTCCTCCAGTTAAAAAATCTGGAAGAATTTTAAAACTACGCCCTTTTAAATGTTTGATAGAAGCATCAATCAGCTCTATAAAATTATGAGGTAATATTTTGGTTGACAATCCAACAGCAATTCCTTCTCCTCCTTGTGCCAATAACATTGGAAATTTTACTGGAAGATTTACTGGTTCTTTTCTACGGCCATCATAAGACGATTGCCATTCTGTAGTTTTTGCATTAAAAACAACATCTAATGCAAATTTAGAAAGTCGAGCTTCAATATATCTAGAAGCCGCTGCGCGATCACCCGTTAAGGTATTCCCCCAGTTTCCTTGCATATCAATTAGCAATTCTTTCTGACCTATTTGCACCATGGCATCACCAATAGAAGCATCTCCATGCGGGTGATATTGCATGGTATGACCAACAATATTTGCTACTTTATTATAGCGACCATCATCTAAATCTTTCATAGAATGCATTATTCTACGTTGTACCGGTTTAAAACCGTCATCGATTGCAGGAACAGCTCTTTCTAAAATTACATATGAAGCATAATCTAAAAACCATTCCTTGTACATTCCTGTAACTTTGGTTATGGTTTCTTCTTGAGGCGAATCTCCTTGGTAATTAAGAGCATCTATGTGCTCATCTTGATTATTGATTTCTTCTTCGTTTTCGTTTACTTCTTCACTCATACTAGAGTACTAATTATTTTTTTAATTTTCTTTTTTCCAATTGCATTCCTATTGTTAATAGCAACATTGATATAATACCAAAATATGGAGATTTATTTTTTTCAAAACCTAAATCAGTATACTCTATTCTAAAAAACCAAATAAAAATAATTACAACAGCTACTACACTGATTATATTTATACCAACTACTCTTTTCATATTATTCTTCAATTAAATCTAATTCAACTTTTAAATTCTCAATGATAAATTTTTGTCTTGTTGGTGTATTTTTACCCATATAAAACTCTAACATTTCTTCTATCGGCTTTTCTTTGTCTAACATCACAGGCGCTAAACGAATGTCATTTCCTATAAAATGAACAAACTCGTTGGGAGAAATCTCTCCTAATCCTTTAAATCGGGTTATTTCTGGTTTTCCTTTTAGTTTCGCAATTGCTTCTCGTTTCTCTTCTTCAGAATAACAATAAAAGGTTTCTTTTTTATTACGAACTCTAAATAAAGGCGTTTCTAAAATATATAAGTGCCCTTCTTTAATTACTTCTGGGAAAAACTGCAAAAAGAACGTAATTAACAACAAACGAATATGCATTCCATCTACATCAGCATCTGTAGCAATAACAATATTGTTATACCGCAACCCTTCTATACTATCTTCTATATTTAGCGCTGCTTGTAATAAATTAAATTCTTCGTTTTCATATACAATTTTCTTAGACAAACCATACGAATTTAACGGTTTTCCTTTTAAACTAAATACCGCTTGAGTATTTACATTTCTAGACTTTGTTATTGAACCAGATGCCGAATCTCCCTCCGTTATAAACAAAGTAGTTTCTAAATAATTTTCTTTTTTAATATCATCAAAATGCACTCTGCAATCACGCAATTTCTTATTGTGTAAACTTGCTTTTTTAGCTCTATCTTTTGCTAATTTTCGTATTCCAGATAATTCTTTACGTTCGCGTTCTGCTTGTACTATTTTACGATGAATTGCTTCTGCTACAGTTGTGTTTTTATGTAGGTAATTATCTAATTGTGTTTTTACAAAATCGCTGATAAACGTTCTTACTGTTGGCAGACCGCCACCCATTTCTGTAGAACCTAGTTTTGTTTTTGTTTGACTTTCAAAAATAGGTTCCATCACTTTAATTGCAATGGCAGAAATAATTGATTTACGAACATCAGATGATTCGTAATTTTTACCGAAATATTCTCTAATTGTTTTTACAATTGCTTCTCTAAAAGCAGCATGATGCGTTCCTCCTTGTGTTGTATGCTGTCCGTTTACAAACGAATGGTATTCTTCTGAGTATTGTGTTTTACTATGTGTGATTGCAAGTTCAATATCTTCCCCTTTTAAATGAATGATTGGATATAACAAATCTGAAGCTGTTGTATTTTCTTCAAGCAAATCTTTCAACCCATTTTCTGAATAAAATTTTTCACCATTAAATAATATAGTTAAACCCGTATTTAAATACACGTAGTTTTTTAACATTTTTGCTACATATTCATTTCTGTATTTGTAGTTACCAAAAATGGTTTCATCAGGAATAAATTGAACTTTAGTTCCTTTTCTTAATGATGATTCTTGCGCATCTCCTTCTTCAATTAAATTACCTTGATTAAATTCTGCCCAAGCCGTTTTATTATCTCTAATAGATTGTACTTTAAAATATTCTGATAAGGCATTTACTGCTTTTGTACCAACTCCATTTAATCCAACCGATTTTTTAAATGCTTTAGAATCGTATTTACCACCAGTATTCATTTTAGAAACTACATCCACCACTTTTCCAAGTGGAATTCCACGTCCATAATCACGAACTGAAACTTGCTTCTCTCTAATTGAAATTTCAATGGTTTTTCCAGCACCCATTACATATTCATCAATAGAATTATCTAAAACTTCTTTTAATAAAATATAAATTCCGTCATCAGGAGAAGAACCGTCTCCTAATTTACCAATATACATACCAGGACGCATACGAATATGCTCTTTCCAGTCGAGAGATCGAATATTATCTTCGGTATATTTTGTTTCTTGTGCCATAAAAATTTGCTGGTTGTATGCCTTGCTAAAATAAGATATAAGAATAAAAAATAAAAAACTCTATTGAATTAGTTATCAACAGAGTTTTAAAGTATTTTTTGATGATTTTTCTACGCTTTTAAACGTTAAATCTAAAGTTCATCATATCGCCATCTTTTACAATATATTCTTTTCCTTCTATAGATAATTTTCCCGCTTCTTTTACTTTAGCTTCGCTACCTAAAGCTACATAATCATTATATTTAATTACTTCTGCTCTAATAAAACCTTTTTCAAAATCTGTATGAATAACTCCTGCTGCTTGTGGTGCAGTATCTCCAACATTAATTGTCCAAGCTCTTACTTCTTTTACACCAGCAGTAAAATACGTTTGTAATTTTAATAATTTATAAGCTGCTCTAATTAATTTTGATGATCCTGGTTCGTCTAATCCAATATCAGCTAAAAACATCTGACGTTCTTCATAATCGTCTAATTCATTAATATCTGCTTCTGTACCCACTGCAAGAATAATAATTTCTGCAGCTTCATTGGCAACAACTTCTTTAACTCTGTTTACATAATCATTTCCTGAAACGGCAGAATTTTCATCAACATTACACACATATAAAACAGGTTTAGATGTAATTAATTGTAACGTTTTTACAAATTCTTCTTCTTTTTCTGTAAACTCAATAGTTCTTACTGATACTCCTTGCAACAACGTATCATTAATTTTCAATAAAATAACCAATTCTGCTTGCGCTTCTTTATTTCCTGTTTTTGCTGTACGCTTAACTCTTTCTAAACGTTTTTCTACAGTTTCTAAATCTTTTAACTGTAACTCAATATCAACAGTTTCTTTATCCCTAATCGGATCTACTGTTGTGTCAACATGAATAATATTATCGTTATCAAAACAACGCAATACATGAATAATAGCATCCGTTTCTCTAATATTTGCTAAAAACTGATTACCTAGTCCTTCGCCCTTACTTGCTCCACGAACTAAGCCAGCAATATCAACTATTTCTACAGTTGCAGGTTGTACTCTTTCTGGATTTACCAATTCTTCTAATTTCTCTAATCGCTCATCTGGCACATTTACTACACCAATGTTTGGTTCTATGGTACAAAAAGGAAAGTTTGCGCTTTGCGCTTTTGCGTTTGACAAACAATTAAACAGCGTTGATTTTCCTACGTTTGGTAATCCTACAATTCCAGCTTTCATCTGATCTTTTTATTGATTTTTTGCGAGTGCAAATATAGTACTTTGATTTAAAAAAAGCACTAAATTACAAGCACAATAAAAACAGTTATTTTAACATAAAATTAACGTTAATATATTTTTTACTACATTTATAAAAAAATAATGTCTCATTTACAATGAAAAACCTGTCTGATGAATTTGTATGGAAAGCACTTAAAGAGGGGGATTTAAAAGCGTTTTCCATTCTTTATAAAACCTATCACCCAAGGTTATATAATTATGGTTTAAAAATCTCTGGAAATATCCCTATAACTGAAGACACCTTACAAGACTTTTTTCTATACGTGTATGAACACCGGGAAAACCTTAGTGATTTAGACTCAATTGCTCCCTATTTATTTTCATCTTACAGAAGACACTTGCTAAGAACCTTGAAAAAAAGATCTAAAATTATCTCTTTTGATGAGATGAATGTTAAAATTATAGATATTCAATTTACGCCTGAAGAAATAATGACACATCAAGAAAGCGAAACGTTCAAAGACAAAAATATTTCTATTTTGCTCAATAAACTCCCAAATCGACAAAAAGAAGCCATTTATTTAAAATATTATTCGGGATTAAACACCAATGATATCGCCAACATTATGGAAGTAAATTATCAGAGCGCAGCAAACACAATTCATAAAGCCATAAAAAATTTAAGACAAGAAGTGTCTATACTTCAATTATTAAATTCTTAATTTTGCAAATTAAAGGGTATGTTTTATTCTGAAGATACTTATTAATAATAGAGGAAGAGAACAAATTCACAAAATATTGAATTACTGAACAAATAATGGCTAAAAAAAATTACAACACAACTGAAGACTTTCTTTTAGACGAGTCTTTTAATAACTGGAGCAAAGAGAATAGACTTACCGATGTTGATTTCTGGGATGAATGGATTGCCTACAACCCAAATAAAAAAGAAGTAATGAATGAAGCAAAAGATATCATATTAGGGCTTCAATTTAAGAATAGTGAACCCTGTGAAGAAAAAACAAATGCAGATTGGGTGGTATTAGAGAGTATAATCAAGGCTAAAAAGATAGAGAATCAAAAAAAACAAGCACCTAATTACTTTAGGTTTATAGGTATTGCAGCCTCTATTTTATTATTGGTTTCATTAGGAATCTATACATTAACTGGGAATCCGATAAAGGTTGTTTATAAAACTGCTTTTGGAGAAGTTCTGAATTTAAAATTAAAAGACGGTAGTTCAGTTACATTAAATTCAAATTCTTCTATATACTATTATGAGAATGACAATCGTAAAGTCTGGCTTACAGGTGAAGCTTTTTTCGAAGTAGATAAAAAAGAAACTACGAATGCTAAATTTTGGGTTATTACTGATGATTTAAATATTGAAGTCTATGGAACTTCTTTTAATGTAGATACAAAATATGAAAAAACAGCCGTATTTTTAGAAGAAGGCAGAATTTGGTTGGCGCTGAAAAACGGAACTACAAAAAAAATGATCCCAGGAAATTACCTCTCTTATTCTGCAAAAGAAAATAGAGTTCTTGATGAAAAAAACAACTTAAAGTCACATTTAAAAACCTCTTGGAAAGATGGCTCTATTATCTTTGAAAAATTATTTCTGAAAGACGCCATTAAAAAAATTGAAGAAACTTACGGTGTCAAATCAGTATTTAAAGATGAAGAAAGTAAATATAAAATCATCACTGGAGCAGTACCTATTACAAATTTAGACATTTGTCTAAAAGCCATTGAAAAATCGGTGAGTGTTCGGATTGAAAAAATAAATAATCAATTAATTATTAAAAACAGAACGGAAAATTAAACAGATAAAACTCATATACTTCATCATGCTAATTCGTAAAAGTTCTTTTAGTATATGTTTAATTTTGATGACCATAACTTCTTTTTGTAACTCTATATGTGCTCAGAACAAAAATGAAATTCTTTTTACAACTTTATTAGACTCTTTAAGTAACAGATATCAAGTGTTTTTTACATATAACTCTGCTGCTTTTGCAAATAAACTAATTAATAAAATAGCTATTGATAAAAAAAATTTACAAGAAGCACTTGATATTCTTCAAAAAAATACACCTTTCCATTTTGATTACTTAGGGAACAAATACTATGTGGTTTATACTAAAGAAGATTACGAAAAACATCGTAAAAAAAGCAAATCTTCTAATTCTTCTTACTTTGCCACCTCTAGTATTATTCAAAATTTACAGAATTACATTAAGGGTGTTATTATCGATACCAATGGTAGTCCCATATCTAATGCTGCAGTAATTCAAAAAGAAACCTCAATTGGAACAATTTCAGACGATGATGGGTTCTTTAATCTTAACACGACTACTAAATCACCTATAGAAGTCAGTCATATTGGATATTTAACAAAACAAGTCCCTTTTAGCACTGAGAAGTTTCTTCCTATTATTTTAGTAGCCACTGGGTATAAGTTAGATGAAGTTCAAATTATTGGATCTCGAAATAAAAACAGGAGCGTAAAAGACGCCCCAACTGCCATTGATTTTATTGACATAAATAAAGCTTCTAACTCAGGAGAGCAAGTAGATGTAAATCAACTTTTAGTAAATTTCATACCCTCTTTTAATGCTACAAAACAATCGGGAGCAGATGGTGCAGACCATATTGACCCTGCTACATTAAGAGGTCTTGGTCCAGATCAAACCTTAGTACTTCTCAATGGAAAAAGAAGGCATCAAGCTTCATTAATTAATTTATATGGAACTAGAGGAAGAGGTAGTTCTGGGACAGATTTAAGTGCCATTCCAATATCTGCTATAAAAAGAATTGAACTACTTCGAGATGGCGCTTCTGCTCAATATGGCTCTGATGCCATTGCTGGTGTTATCAATATTATTTTAAAAGACACTACTAATCAATTATTAGTGAACTCTTCCTTTGGTTTTCACAATGCAAATTCGGTTACTAAAAAAAACAATTCAAAAAACAGGTTTGACGGAGAAACTTATAAATTAGGAATAAATTATGGCGTAAAAATTCAAAAAACAGGCTTCATTAATTTTTCTTCAGAAATCATCTCAAAAAACCACACGTTTAGACCAAGTTCTTTACATCGCGAAAAATTTGGGACTGCATCTGGCGCAAATTACAGTCTTTTTTTCAATTCAGAAATTCCAATAAATAAAAAAATAAAATTCTATTCCAATGGCGGATTTAGCTATAAAAACACAGAAGCTTTTGCATTTACAAGACCTATGAATAGTGAGAGAAATGTACTTTCCATCTATCCAAATGGCTTCAATCCTATTATAGCCTCAAAAATTTACGACCAATCACTTTCTGTAGGTTTCTTAGCAACTATTAAAAAATGGAATATCGACATTAATAACACTGCTGGGGTAAATAATTTTAAATATCAAATCAAAGAAACATTAAATGCTACCTTAGAAAACCGTTCTCCAACCGAATTTAATGCAGGAGGTCATAAATTGATGCAAAATACAACTAGTCTTGATTTTTCAAAATATACTAAAACCTTTCTTAATGGTTTAAATATTGCCTTCGGATTGGAGTATAGATTTGAAAACTACATTATATTTTCAGGAGAAGAAGGTTCTTATGCTGCATATGATATACATGGTAAAGTTGTCACAAAAACAACTCCTACGTCTAACTTAGTAACTTACAATGGAAAAGTGAGACCGGGAGGTTCTCAAGGCTTCCCAGGATATACCCCTCAAAATGAGGTCGATAAGAATCGGTCAAATTTTAGTGTGTATGCAGATACCGAATTTGACTTTACTAAAAAATGGATGGTCGGAGCCGCTCTTCGTTTCGAAAATTACAATGATTTTGGAAATACCCTTAATTACAAATTAGCAACTAGAATCAAAGCATTTCCTTTTTTGACAATTAGAAGCTCATTTAGCACAGGTTTTAGAGCTCCATCTTTAGCTCAAATTTATTACAATTTAACTTTTACAAATTTTACAGGAAATACATTTTCTGAATCTCAATTAATAGCCAACAACAACTCAATAGCCAGAGAATTTAATATTGATAAATTAAATGAAGAAAAAGCAATCAATGCCAGTTTTGGTTTTAACACTAAATTAGGAAAAAACGTTACAGCAACTATTGATAGTTATTATGTTGAGGTTAAAGATCGAATTATTTTAAGCGGAAATTTTGATGCTAAAGACTTAGGGTTTAATGTTAATAACGTACAGTTTTTTGCCAATGGTGTTGATACAAAAACCTTTGGAGTAGACATTGTTTTTAATTGGAAAAAGCAGTTTGAGAACTCAAGAGCTACTATTTCCCTTGCTGGAAATATGAATGAAATGTTTATCGATAAAATTCACAATAAAAAACTAAATAAAGAAACATTTTTTGGCATAAGAGATCAACAGTTTTTACTCGCCTCTGCTCCTAAAAACAAATTCAATCTATCGTTGAAATATCAACATCATAAATTTAGCGGTATGCTATCATTTATAAGGTATAGTAGTCAAAAATTGATTGATTGGAATATAGATAGCCCCCTTTCAGAATTTAACAATTCAACAGAAGAACGATTGTTAAAATCTATAGATTACTACGCCCCTAAAACAACAACCAATCTTCATTTTTCTTATAAAATTACGAATTTAATTAATTTTCAAATCGGTGCTACAAATCTTTTTAATATCTATCCTACAAAACAAAATCAATTTACAGATAGTGGAGGACTTTGGGATGCAGTTCAAATGGGAAGTAATGGTGCGTATTTCTACACTAAAATCAAATTAAAATTATAGCATTTCAAAAAAACTTAAAAAAAAGAGTATAAAATAAGAAAGTCAGTCTTATCTATATATACGTCATACCTAAATTCTTAAGATTATCACAAAATATTAACTTAATTTTTAATTTATGAAAAAATTTACGCTCTTATTAATTGCTATTTTTAGCATAAGTTTCACATTTGCTCAAAGCACTGTGACTGGTACAATTACCGACACAAGTAAAGAAATTTTACCCGGTGCAAACATTGTAGAAAAAGGCACCAAAAATGGTACTTCAAGCGACTTTAATGGTCAATTTTCTTTAACAGTAAAAGAGGGTGCTATTTTAGTAATTAGTTTTGCTGGTTATGAAACAAAAGAAGTTTCTACAACCGGAAAAACCAATTTAAACATTGTTCTATCCGAGGGATTAACCTTAGATGAAGTTGTTGTAGTTGGTTCTAGAAATAAAAGAAGAACAGCTTTAGACACTGCTGTACCTATTGATGTTATAGATGTACAAGAATTAGCTTCCAGAAGTGGTAAAGTAGAAGTAAATGATATTTTACAATATGCTGCTCCGTCTTTCAATGCAACAAAACAATCCGGATCAGATGGTGCAGATCATGTTGTTCCTGCCTCTCTTCGCGGTTTGGGACCAGATCAAACTTTGGTATTAATTAACGGAAAAAGAAGGCATCAATCATCATTGGTTAATATTTTTGGTACTCGTGGGCGTGGTAATTCAGGTACTGATTTAAATGCAATTCCTTCAGCAGCAATTAAACGTATAGAGGTTTTAAGAGACGGTGCTTCTGCCCAGTACGGTTCTGATGCTATTGCTGGTGTTATCAATATTGTTTTAAAAGACAATACTGATGGTGTAACTGGTAGTCTTGGCTATGGTGCTTACAGCACTGCTATTGGTAATGGATGGAAAGAAGCTACTGGAGAAACACTATATAATGTTGAAGGAAAAAACAGGCTAGATGGAAAAGAAAAAAACTTTGACGGTAATACGTATAAACTAGACTTAAATTATGGAGCAAAACTAAATGATAAAGGAGGGTTTATAAATTTCACCACTGAATTATTGTCAAGAGAAAAAACCTTAAGACCTGGGTTTTCTTGGAGAAAAGGATACGGAAGTGCTGGTATTGACGGATTTAATTTTATGGTAAATGCTAGCTTACCTATTAATGATAATACAGAAGTTTATGCTTTTGGAGGTAGAAACTTCAGAAACACAGATGCTTATGCTTTTTCCAGAAGTAGTTTTGATAGTGGAGATAATAGAACAGTTGCTAGTATACACCCTAATGGTTTTACACCTAGAATAACCTCTATCATAACAGATGTTTCAGTTTCAGCAGGTGTTAAACACAAATTAGATAATGGTTGGGAATTAGACTTTAATAATACATACGGACAAAATCAGTTTAATTATTATATTAAAGATTCTAACAATGCATCTTTAAAAAGCGCTTCTCCTACAGATTTTAATGCTGGTGGCCATAGTTTGTCTCAAAACACAACAGGTGTTGATTTTAGTAAATATTTAGAAAATGAAATGAGTGGTATAAATTTAGCTTTCGGTTTAGAGTATAGAACAGAAAATTTTACCATTTTTTCTGGTGAAGAAGCTTCTTATGGTTTATATGATAACAATGGTATATTATTAACAAACCCTGCAACTCAAACTGTTGCAACCGATAGTAATAATGAAGCATTACCTGGTGGATCTCAAGGATTCCCTGGATACAGTCCTGATAATGAAGTTGATAGAAGCAGAACTAATGTTGGGCTTTATTTTGATTCTGAATTTAATTTTACAGAAAACTTTTTAGTTGGAGCAGCTATTCGTTATGAAGATTATAGTGATTTTGGAAATACTTTTAATTATAAGTTAGCTTCTAGATTTAAAGTGAACGATAATTTATCTTTCAGAGGTTCTATTTCAACTGGTTTTAGAGCACCTTCATTAGCGCAATTGTACTACAATTTAAAGTTTACAAATATTGTAAACGGAGCATCTTTATCTTCTTTATTAGCAGCAAATAACAGCACCGTTACTAAAGCTTTTGGTATTAAGCAGCTTAAAGAAGAAAAAGCATTTAATTCGAGCATCGGTTTTACCTATAAAACTGGTGGATTTACAGCAACCATAGATGCATATTCTATTTCTGTTGATGATAGAGTAATTTTAACAGATAACTTTGATGCATCGGCTTTAAACATAGGAGTTGATGTTGCACAATTTTTTGCAAATGGTGTTGATACAAAAACGAAAGGTGTAGATATTGTTTTAAACTATAAAAAAAGTTTTAATGATCATAAATTTAATTTTGGGCTAGTTGGTAATTTTAATAGCACAGAGATAAAAAGTATTCACAATGGAGATTTAAATAGATTTACCTTTTTTAGCCCATTTTCAGAAGCGTATATAAAAGCTGCTGCTCCAGATCATAAATTTGGATTAAATGTAGCCTACAGCTACAAAAAATTTGATGCATCTATAAACTTTACTAAATTTAGTGAAGTGCAGTTACAAGATTTTCAATGGGTTGATTCTCCTCCAACAACTCAAGCAGAAGCAGATGCCTTATATACTATAGCAACAGATGTTTATAAAAGTAGTATTACAACAGATATAAGTGTAAGCTATAGTTTTACAGAAAAATTAAGACTTACTTTTGGTGGGAATAATATTTTAAATGTATACCCTACTTCACAATTTGATGGTTGGACTGATCAAGGTGGTTTATCTGATTCTGTTCAAATGGGCTCAGATGGAGCTTATTTTTTCACAAGACTTAGTTTTAACTTATAAAAGTATGTCTTTTTATACACAATATAATTAAAAGAAAAAGGCCGTAATCAAAGATTACGGCCTTTTTCTTTTAATACTTTTTGATACTCTTTTTATTGGATGTGAAGTATTCTAAAAGTTTAAAAAAATACACATTATTGTATCAAAAAATCAATTTACAGATCGTGGAAGGCTTTGATATGGAGTTCAAATGGGGAGTAA
>Ga0209702_10002494_pt1 | contig 31940 bp, 28 predicted proteins | sample FRY01_FD_187210 | JGI IMG/M metagenome (GOLD analysis project Ga0209702, IMG submission 187210) | Freshwater microbial communities from Lake Fryxell liftoff mats and glacier meltwater in Antarctica - FRY-01 (SPAdes) (version 2) | ecosystem: Environmental > Aquatic > Freshwater > Ice > Glacier...
GCATACACCATCAAGGCCACCATGATCAAAGGCGGTTTGGATCGCGGGTCGCAAGTGTTCCTCGGTGTAATGCATTCAGAGGTTAAACGCACGATCTTTAACTTTTCTTAACCACCTGAATAGTTACTTATCTTCCAAACTTTCGCATGGTGCATACGGCTCGCACAATTTCGCTGCGTGGCTATTTCATCTGGCCTTAAACAACAGGATTCGAAAGACCAAATCACCTCGGTCCAAGTACAACATTGGCGTGAAGATCCTTTGCTGTAATCCAGCGGGTGTCATTTGAATCGCGATATAAAGGTAAGCCGAAATTCTGAGACGAGGTGGCTTGAGGTAGCCTCAAACCCTGTCTCCGGTCCGTGGACGAAAAGCAGATCACCATCTCCGTGTCGTCCAGCGCCCGCATTGAGCCACTAACCGGCGGGAATGGAGATTGTCGCCGGAGTTGATGAGGAATTTCTGGTCACCGAGGCTGGCTACTGAAAACGAGCAAGGACTTCGTCTCCCAAGACGAATCGCCGAGCCATCTCGAGCTCCATCACCGCGCAGTTCCGTTGGCCGCTTCCCCAGTGCCCAGGAGGCCGAGATCATGCGGCAGTCGCTCGAAAAACACCTCGCCGCCTACGCCGCGAAGCCAGAGGAGGCCCAAAAGGCCATCAGCTACGGTGAATCGAAGCCCGACGAGAAGCTGAACCCTGCCGAACTCGCCGCCTGGACCATGGTGGCAAATCTGATTATGAATCTCAACGAAGGGGTGACCAAGGGGTGACCAAGGGGTGAAAAAATCTACAATCAGGCATTGAATCAGTCGCATCAATATGTATTATTTGACGCATGAGGACGACATTGATCATTGAAGATGGCATTTTTGCCAAGGCCAGCACCCTTACCGGAGTCACGGAAAAGACCAGATTGGTCCATATGGGCTTGGAGGCTTTGATCCACAGAGAATCCGCCAGGAGATTGTCCGCCTTGGGCGGCTCCATGCCTGAATTGACGGTCCCTCCGAGGAGGCGTTCGGATGACGCCCGGCTCGGAGCCCCCGCGCTCAAAGTCGCCGAAGAACCCGCTGTTTATGGTGCTCGCTGACACCAACGTCTGGATCGACTTCCTGCGCGGCAAAAGCCAGGCTCTGGGGCAAAAACTCTGGAGCGGCGAGGTCGTGATGCACTGGATCGTCATCGGCGAGCTGGCTACGGGCAGCCTAGCCAACCGGGCAAACTTCCTGGCCGATCTGCGTGAAATGGAGGTCGTGCCTTCTGTCACGGAGCGTGAATCCTTGGTCCTGATCGAAAACCGGAAGCTGTATGCGCGTTGCATCGGCTGGAACGACATTCAAATCCTCGCTAGCTGCCTGATTCACCATGTGCCGCTGTGGACGAGTGACCGACGGCTCAAAGAAGCGGCTGAGGAGTTGGGCTGTGCCTGGCAGGAGGAAGCCTGAGTTTCAACGCGAATCCGCGTCAAACCTGCACCTGAACAAGGTGATTCGAGTGGTTCAAAATCTGGCCTCTGCGCTGCTCTTGGCATGGCTGCGAATTTCCGCCGAATCAGCAGGGGTAAGTGTTTTGTAAATGAGTCATCTATTATTGATTCTATAAATTTGAGACTCTATAATGCCTGCGTTCTCAAATTTGCAATCCCAACGCACGCTGCCATGCCTTCTACGCTCTTTTCCAGCCGGTTTCCGCAGTCGTCAGCCCGAATGTTGGTGCAGCTTGTTGCCGGACTGTTAACCGGATTGGCCGGGATTACGGGGATGGCGGCGGAGTTGCCCGCTTTTCGCAGTTTGTATGTGGATCAATCCTTGCGCCCGGATGCCCGTTCGCTTGCCGCCTTCGACCTCTGCGTGCTGCACCCGCAAGCGGAGCTCGACATGGAACCCGGGCATGCGCAGGGAAACCAATATGTGGCGCTGCTGAATCTCGGCCAGGTGCGCACGGGATCACGCGAGGCCATGCTGGCCGCCGAACGTCAGGTCTCCTCCAAACCGGTCGCTGCTGACAAACACATCCGCAGTGTCGATCCCAGCGATCTGCAGTGGGTCGCCTGGGCGGTCGAGGCGCTCGCTGATCCGGTGGCGAAAAAAGGTTTCGACGGCTTCGTGCTCAGCCTCGGCACGGCAGAGACCAATCCTGCCGCCCGCACCGCCGTGCTCACCTTGGCCGCCACGCTGCGCCAGCGTTATCCCGACAAGCACCTCCTGCTCGACCTGAACCTCGGTCTTGGCATCGAGTCCATCCATGTCGCTGATGGTTTTCTCGCCCTGGGAGTTTATACGCGTGAAGGCCGGAACGGTGCGGTGGACTGGACGCCCATCGCCGAGGTGCAGCGCAGCCTGCGCCTCATCCGCAAGGTGCAGATGCAGGGCATGCGCGTCTTCGCCGTCGATTTCGCGCCCGCCGATGACCGCCCGGCCTGCCGTGAAGCCGCGCAGCGCCTCACCGGCATGGCCGTGCTGCCCTTCATCACCACGCCTGCTTTGAGCGGGGTCAATCTTGGCCCACTGGAGGAAGTCTCCCGCCGCATCCTCGTCCTGCATGGCTGGGATGAAAAACACGTCGGCGAACCTGCCCCCGCCGCTGAATCCACCCTGACCTCACGCCTGCTGCGTCAGCCGCTTGAATGGCTCGGCGGCACGCTCGACTTCCATCTCGCCAGCGGCACCGATTTCCTGCCCGACCATCACGATTTCGCCGCCGTCGTCCTCGACCCCGACCTCGTACTCGGTGCTGAGCAACAACAGACCCTCGCCGCCTGGCTCCCTTCGCTGCGTGCCAGAAACATCCCGCTGCTGCTCACGGGCATGCCCTTCACGGACAGCGCCGCCCGTCAGCTCGCCATGCAGCAGCTCGGCCTTGGTGGCAGCGCCCAGCCAGCCTCGCGTCTCATCAAAACGAATGTCGTCAGCATGGATTCCACCTTGCTGCGTGCGAATGCGCGGATCACGCCACGTTCGTTCGGCTTTCTGCATCTCGAAGCACCTGCGGACGCGCGCGTCGTGCTCGCCTTGCGCGGCCAGGATGCGCTGGGATCGGAGCAGCGCTTTGATCAGGCTTTTCTCACCAGTTGGGGCGGTGCCTGGATCGAGCCAGCGCTGGAAGCCGCCGGGCCGCAGATTGATCTGCCCGCCTTCCTGGCCCAGTGGCTCGGCTCTGACCGCAGCGCTCCGGTGCCAGACACCACCACCCGCGAAGGCCGCCGTGTTTTCTACAGCCACATCGACAGCACCGGCTTCTCTGAGCCTTCGACTCTCCCCGGCTTTCCGCTGTGCGCCGAGGTGATGCGTGACCGCATCCTCGACCGCTACCTGCTGCCCTTCACCGTGTCCATTTGCGAAGCCGAAATGCGCGGTTGGCTGCCCGGTCAGCAGGCCGCCGATGCGCCACGTCTCGAGCACATCGCCCGCAACATTTTCGACCTGCCGCAGATCGAGGCTGCCTCCAATTCATTCTCCCGCCCGACAAGCTGGCTGGCGGACACGGACATCACCAGCGGCCTCAATGAACGTGCCGCGACCACTCGCCGCGACCTGCAGCGCGAGATCGCCGGCTCCATGAGCTACATCCACCGCCGCCTGCTGCCGGTGGGCAAAAATGTGAGTCTCATGCTGTGGCCGCAGCAGGCGGCACCCACGCCTGCTGCGCTGGATTTCTGTGACTCCATGAGCATCGAAAGTCTTCCGGCACAGTCAGCCACAGCGCAGGAAGACACCCAGGCTGCGGCAAACTCAGCCAGCACTCTGCGGTTACAGCCCAAAGTCATCGCCATGAGTTTCGCCAACGTGCGCCATGAGCAAAACATCACCGCGCTGGAAAAAACGCTGGACGCCTGCGCCGGGGAGCCGCTGCACGCCATGACCGCAGCCGCTTATGCCGCCAGTGTGCGTGATGCCAGCCACACCCGCATCCTGCGTGCCGGTGCAGACCGCTGGATCATTCTGAACGCCGGCAAGGCACGCACCCTGCGCCTGCCAGCCTCATCCGGGGTGCCGGAGATGGCGCAATGCGTGGGCGTCTCCGGCTACACCGTGCAGCAGGGCCAGTTGTACATCCACACCATGGGCAATGCGCGCACCGAGCTGGTCATGACCAAGACGACGCCCGTGCAGCATGTCCATCTCGCCGAATGCAGCACCCAGGTGCAATGGCTGGAGTTGTCCTCACGCCGCGCCACCTTCCAGGTGCGCGATCTGCGCCCCGTCGAACTCGTGCTCGGCGGCTTTGCGCCACGCGGCCAGTGCGCCTATCTCGAAAACGGCCGCCCTTACACGGCGCATGCCGACGCCCAGGGCCATGTCCGGCTTGAAGTCGCCTGCCGTGCCACGGTCTCGCTCCAGTCACTGCCTTCTGCCGTTCAGGCCGTGATGCGCTGATCATTTTTGCCCTCCTCTGACTCATGTCACGCACCCCCCGCCAGGCTTTCCTACTCATCGTCTCCTACACCGCTCTCGCCGTCGTGTGGGGCTGGCGATTGCATGCGAACGACGCCGTTCCAGCGCAGGTGGATACACAGATCGCAGCCACCCGCGTGGAGATCGCCAAACGCCTCGCCTATGCGCCCAAACATTGGCAGCAGCCCGCGCTTTTCCAGCTCGCCATGCTGCCGGAGCCTGAGGTCAGCGCCCTGCGTGACTGGTTGCAGACGGACTCCGAGCAGCGGGTGCGCCAGCTCACCGTGCAGCAGGGTCCCGTGCATGCGCCCTGCCCGCTGAACACCGCGCTGCTCTTTGCCGAGCTCACCCGCGCCGACGCACCGTTCGTCGATGACTCGCGGCTGCTCGTTTCCGCCTCCGGTGATCGGCTAGAAGAACCGCACAAGATTGAAGTGCTGGAACTGCTCGGCGCACAGGCCGTGGTGAACCAAGAACTCAGCGTCGCCGTGGCCATTCACGAACGTGCCTGCGAATCTCCCGCCGCCACCTGGCAGAACATTCTGCGCCTCACCGAGACCGCACGCCTGGCCCGCCGTCCTGCGGCCGCACTGCGCGTCATCAACGTCTGGCTAGGCGACGACCGGCAGCGCCTCGACGCCGCGCAGCGTGAGGACGCGCTTGATCTGCAAAGCACGCTGCTGCTCGAAGGCACCCGCTATGCCGAGGCCAGCCGCATCGCGCTCGACGCACTGCGTGGGCTCAAACCCAAGGAGGCGCTCCCGCCACGCCTCATGCAGCGCGCCCTGCTCGCCACCCGTGCCGCCAGTGAATCCGCCGAGCTGCTGCCCTGGATCGAGCGCCATCTCCGCACCTTCTCCGATCACCAGTTCAGCCTCGCCGACATCGCCGCAGGAAAAACCCTGGCAGCCGATTACCGCCGCTGGCTCCACGAAGCCGCCACCATCGCCGATCTCAAACAGCACACCAGCATCGCCTGCGAGATGTTCTTCCGCCTCGCCGCCGCTGGAGAATTGTCGGTGCTGGCCCGCCTGCACGCCCTCGCCACCCAGATCGGTCGTGGCAAAGAACTCGCGCAACTGCTCACCTCGTTGCAGCCCCGTTTTTCCATGCCGCAAATCGCCCAGGCACTCGCCGCTGGCAACGCACCCTCGCCCGCTCGCGATCTTCTCGCCGCGCAGCTCCAAACCACCCCCACAGACCGCGACGGCTGGCGGGCACTCACCACACTTGATGTCACCCTGCGCGGCAGTGCTTCCGCACCCATGCTGTGGACAAGTTTCCTCAAACGCTTCCCCGATGATGTTCCGGCCCTGCAAACACTCGCGCAGCTTCAATTCGCTGCCGCACAGTATCCGCAGTCACTGCGCACCTTTCAGCGCATCCCCGGCGAGCATCTCGACGAGCCCACGCTCCGCCAAATCGCCGCACTTGCCATCCAACTCGATGACATCGCCACCGCGCACCGTGCGCAGCAGTTGCTCGTCGCCTCATTCGCCCATCCCGCTGTCCGCGATGTCCTCGCCCTCGCCACCCTCACCCAGCAGCACCCTGATGCCGACGCGCAGGCCATTTTGACCGCCGCTGTCGCCAAAACCTCCTCGCCATCGCCCTTCCTCCGCTCCCTCGCCGCAGCTCCGGCCACCGGCACTGCCACACCCTTCAACACAGCGGTGGAGGCGAAATGAGCCGCATGCAACTGACTGCTGTGCTCACCCCGGCCGAAGAAGGCGGCTATGTGGCCTTCAATCCCGAAACGGGAACCACGACCCAGGGCGAATCCGTTGCCGAGGCGGTTGCAAACCTGCGTGAGGCCACCGAGCTGTTTCTCGAAGAATTTCCGCAACGCCGCATCTTGGGTCATGCGCTCATGACCACCTTCGAACTGTCGCATGCCGAAGCTCCCGCATGTCTCGGGCAAGGAAGCCGTGCGTGCCTTGCAAAAACTGGGCTGCGAAGTGTCCCGTCAGAAAGGCAGTCATATCGTCATGAAACGTGGTTCTGACGGCTGTGTGGTTCCCCATCATCACGAAATCAAAACCGGCACACTTGCAGGTGTGCTCCGGCAGGTCGGCCTCTCTGCCGAAGAATTCATGCCTGCTCTTTGAGCAACTGGAAGCTCATGGCATACTTACCCTCCATGAAATCCCTGCACGCCCTCCTGCTCCTTCTCCTCCTCACCAGCGGCTGCAACACCCTGCCACGCGATGAATACAGCCGCCGCCAGATTTACGAACGCCGCCTGAACCGCCTCGACTTCCCCGTCACCCGCGCCCGCCTCTACAAAACGCTGCGCCCGGAATCACCCGCACGCCCCACCGGCAATCCCGGCTCCGGCCTGCTCACCGGCAGCGAGTTCTACCGGCTCGATGACACTTACACCGTCGAACTGTCCGTCATTTACAAAGCCGTCACCGGAGCCGCCGATTACTTCCAGCCCGCCCCCTCCATCGTTAGCCAGGTCCGCTCCATCCTCGATGCCTCCCGCAGCATCGAGAATTTCATGGATCGCGGCACGCCCGAACATCCGGCGGACATCATTCAAAAGGCGCGGATCGTGAAGCGCCCCGATTATCAGCGCGGGGGCTTTTAACTCGCCTAGCTTTCCCGCCGCAGCGCCCCAAGGAGCGCGGACTTTAGTCCGCAGCACTCCGCCAACACCCAACACTCCGCATTCACCCCTTTGCCCACGCCAAGCCGAGGTCCAGCGTGTTTTCGGCCATTCCGCCTGGCCTCGGCCCCTGCTCACCTAGACGACCTGCTGCGGACTAAAGTCCGCGCTCCTCACACCTGAAGTCACCCGTGCTTCTTGATGATCTGAATGAAGTCCGGCAGATACTCCTTCGCTTTCTTCTCACCCACACCGCGAATCTTGAGGCCTGCATCAATGCTCTTGGGCTTTAACCGCGTCATGAACTCCAGCGTCTGATTGCTGAAAATCATGAAAGCCGGCACGCCTTCGGACTCCGCCACCGCTGTGCGGTGGCGTTTGAGCTTCTCGAACAAGGCGTCGTCGAAACCGAGTTCGCGGGCGGCGAGTTCTTCGTTCTGCGCGGTTTTGCCCTTCGGCTTGGTCATCGGCGCATGCATCGACGGCCAGCGCATGCTCACGTTCTGGCCTTTTTTCATCACCTCCGCTCCGTGTGAGGTGAGCGTGACCTTCGGATACTCGCCGCTGCTGGTTTCGATGAGTCCGAGTTTTTCGAGTTCGGCAAACAGCGGATGCAGCGACTGCGCTCCCATGTCTTTGAGCAGGCCGTAAGTGGTGAGCTGATCGTGGCCGGCATCGACAATCTCCTTCGATTTGCTGCCCACGAGCATCTGAATGATGCGGCCTTTGCCAAAGCGGCCCTCCCAGGTGCCGTCGGCGTGCTTGGTGGACATGCGGGCGATGCCGCTGAGCGTCTGACGCAGCATGAGGACTTCATCGGGCGTGCCCTCACGCGGCGGCTGCACGCCTTCGGCGCGGCACACGTCGCAGGTGCCACAGGGCGTGCTCTCGGTCTCGCCGAAGTAGCGCAGGATCTGCTCCTGGCGGCAGGCCTTGTCGTCGTAGCACAGCTCAATCATCGACTTGAGCTTCGAGCGGTCGCGGCGGTCCTTTTCGCGCAAGGCGTCGGTGTCGAACTCCAGATCACGCGTCAGCACATTCGGCTGGAGCAGCCGCGTGCCACGGATGCGCTTCCCTGGAATGTCGAAACGTTCGATGTAGCCGGTGCGACCGAGATAGCTAAGCGCGGAGCCGATCGCCATGCTGTTCTTCGCGCCGGCACGATCCGTGATGTCATCAATCGAAGCCTGCACCTCGTGATTCGAGTCGGCGGCGTTCAGCAGCGTCTGATAGACATTGCGAATGATGTCCACACTCGGGTTGTTGCCGTCGATGAAGAACTCCTGCGTCCGGGTGTCGGCGAAATTGAAGAACAGCTCGCACTGCGACGGTTCACCATCGCGTCCCGCGCGGCCTGCCTCCTGATAGTAGGCCTCCACGCTGCCGGGAACATCGAAGTGCACGACAAACCGCACGTCGGAGCGGTCGATGCCCATGCCGAAGGCGTTCGTCGCCACGGCCACGTCGGCTTTCTTCGAGATGAACTTTGTCTGCCGGGATTCGCGCTCCTTGTCGTCGAGCCCGCCGTGGTATTCGATCACCTTGAGCTTCCAGTCGCGCAACTCGCTGCCGACTTCCTCGACGCGCTTGCGGGTGGAGCAGTAGATGATGCCGGTCTTGAACTGCGTGACGATCTTTTTGAGCCGGGCGTATTTGTCACCGTTGTTTTTCGTCTGCGCGATGTTCAGGCTCAGGTTCGGCCGCTCGAAACCCTGAATCGTGACAAACGGATCGCGCAATTGCAGCGTGCGCAGAATGTCGTCCCGCACCTCTGGCGTGGCCGTGGCGGTCAGGGCAACAACCTGAGGCCGATCCAGATTCGCCAGTGCTTCGCCGAGCCGCATGTAGTCAGGACGGAAATCGTGGCCCCATTGGGAGAGACAGTGCGCTTCATCGACGGCAAACAGCGCGATCTGCACCTGCCGCAGCGCGTTGGTAAACTTGTGACTGCGAAACCGCTCCGGCGCGACATAGACGAGCTTGTACTCGCCCCGCCGCAGCGCCTTGATGCGCTCCTGCTGCTCAGCGAGCGGGATGGAGCTGTTGATCAGCGTCGCCGGAATGCCGCGTCGTTCGAGCGCATCGACTTGGTCCTTCATCAAGGCGATGAGCGGGCTCACCACGACGGTCACGCCGTCCATCACCATCGCCGGAAGCTGGTAGCAGAGCGATTTGCCGCCGCCCGTGGGCATGATGACCATCGTGTCGCGCCCGCTCAGGATGCTCGCCATCACCGTTTCCTGACCGTCGAGGAACTCGCGAAAGCCGAAATACTTCTGCAACGCCATCTTGGCGTCGTGGATTGGGGTGGAGTCGGCGGTGGGGAGAAGTTCGGGTGGCATGGGCTTTCTAGCCTGTGTTCTGAAGCAGCGAGACAGGGACACAGGCTAGAAAGCCCATGCTACGCACCAGCGCAATCATTGCTCGTCCTTCTTCCCGGCTGTTTTGGATCTCAGCGAAGGATCAAAACCGAGTTTATCACCTGCGCATTGCAGACTCTTCACGATGTTGGCCTCCTCAAAATCCAGCGCCTCCTCCAGGCCGAGGCCGCTGGTCTTGGGCAGCTTCGCGGCTTTGCGTTCGCGCACCATGGCGAGCGTGCGGGCGAGTTCGGTGCCGGGTTTGTCGGGGAAGGTGGTCCAGTAGCCGGGTTTGAGGCAGGGAATGTCGAGCGGATCGCGCGTGATCATTTCCAAATGGTACCCGATCTCGGGATTCGACTTCTCAAACAGCGCGAACATGCGCGGAAGATCGAGGATGCCTTCGCCGAGCGGCACTTCGGAGAGCTGGAAGCCATCCGCCGTTTCCTGCACGGCCATGTCCTTGATGTGCGTGGTCACTGCGAAGGGCGCGAGCGTTTCCACGACCGTCATCGGGTCTTCGAGGAGGGCGATGCTGTTGCCAGTATCGACACAGGCCCCGATATGCGGGCTGCTGAGGCGGCCGAGCAATTCCGCGAGTTCGGCGGCGTGGAAGTCCTTGTGATTTTCGATGCCGATCTTCACGCGCTGCCGTCGTGCGACAGGTTCGGCGAGCTGCATGGACTTGAACGCGCCGTCCTTCCAGTGCTTGAATCCCTCCAGACTGGAAAACAGCTCGTAACGCCGTCCGCCGGTCGCGGAACGATAAATCGTGGCCCCAGCTTCCTTGGCGATTCGCAGTTCGTTGTCGAAGCGGGCCACGTCGTTTTCGTTCTTCGGCAAGGTGATGCTGCCTTCGAGCTTCATGCCGTAGGATTCACAGGTGGCGCGCACCTTGCCGACGAATTCACTCGTCCAGCCATTCACCATGATCTGCAACGTGCCAACGCCGAGATCGCGCACATGATCCAGCACATCCAGCGCATGCTCGAAGGGCGGATACTTGAGATTGGAGTATTTGCCGTGCCAGCGCTTTCCATACGAATGAATCACGATGCCCATTTTCTTCCCCCGCAACGCCGCCGAAGACGGCAACGCGGCTGCGAAAGCAGCGGCGGAAGTGAGCAAGGTGCGACGAGTCATGCGGCTTCAGGGAACGTGCGCGAAGAGGAAATCATTTCTCCAGATCGTAGGAAGAGTGTGGCGACAGCCCGCCCGTCGGTTTGGGCGCTTGATGTGTCAACACGCTCCCAAACGTCGGGTGGTGCTGCAAATTGAATCAGGCCTTTATACGGGAACCTTCGACGCAGCACAAACCCAACCTACGTTCCGGCCATTCGTGATTTTCAGAATCGAAAAGATGCCAAGCAGGCGGGTTTTGCATTGGGTGGACGTGCGAATTCGCATTCAACGCTGCGGTTGCCGATTGTCTCGTCTCTTTGCAAAAAGCCGCTCGCCAGCCAACCCACCAAGTGGGGCGGTGATCAGCGGCACCAAAAGCGTGAGTAAATCGGAACCGTGAGAACGGGTCCAATCGAGAGTTGGCAGATAGAACAAGAGATACACAACATAAGCAATGAGGGCCGCCATGGAGGGCCAACAGCTCCAGCGCAAACAGGCGGACGCCAAGGCCGCCAGAAAAAACACACCTCCATAAACCAGGCCGAGACTCAATGGAGAACCAAAAATTGAAAACGGCCAGTAGGCTGGCTGATGCATGTGTCGCGAGACTTGCCCAAAAACCAGCAGCGAGTCTACTGCAAGCAACGAGAACCATAACACAAGTCCAAGAGATAGCGCACTGACCCCACTGACGAGAAAACCGAGCAGCATTTGGATTCTCATCCAGTTCATGCGGGATGGAGATTTCATCGGAGTTGTTTTAACCAATCATCGGATCACCTCACCGCCCCACCGACCCACTCGGGCTGCCGTTTCGCGAGGCAGTCGGAGAGCCAGCGGACGAGGTCGGCGACGGAGTCGTGCTTTTTGCGCAGGGCGTTGAGCGCGGGCCAGTCGAGGGTGCGGCGCGGCGTGGGGAGTGTGATCTTCTGAATGCGCAGGAGATTATGCACGGCCTCGAACTCGGCGGCGCTCATGGCGCGGAGTTCCTTGGCGGAGGGCAGTTCATCAAGCACAGTGAGCGGCATGCCGAGGCTGCTGATGCCGACGCCGAACTGATGACCGAGGCTGCGCAGGGCATCCACGAGCGCCTCGTCATTCAAGCCTTCGGCGATGACGATCTCGCTCTGCAAGGTCCAGCGGGTGGCGCTGAGTGCCTGGAAGAAATCGGCGCTGAAGGTGTCGAGGGCGACGCTGAGCTTGAGCTGCACGCCAGTGAGTCCGACCTCGGGACCGCCGAGGTGGCGGCGGAGGTCGAGCATGGCGGTGTCGAAGCGCGGGGCGTCGTCGCTGCCGGTGTCGAGATCCCAATCGGCGACGACGAGGTCGGGAATGTCCCATTCGCCCTCCATGCTGGGTGCGCCGCTGCTGTTGCGATTGAGCAGGAAGGGATAACGCGAGCGTTGGAGACAGAGCCGCTCATAAATAGCGACGAGGCGCAGGTGACGGGAGAGGTTTTGATCGCTCTCGGCATCGTCATCGAACAGGCTCTGGCGCGTGGCACCGTTGCTGCCGACGACTTTTTTCTGCCGTTGGTAGTAGCCCTGCCCCTGATCGACCTTCGCGATGGGCGAGGTGGGATCGTAGCTGAGGATGGAGAAGTGATAGCGCAGCGTGGCGTCGCTGTAGCCTTCGCCGAGACGCAGGCGCACGAGGCGGATGAGCTCGGTGCCCTTGATCGAGTCCGCGGGATCCTGTGGCAGGATCTCAGGCAGTAGTTGGCGCAGTTGTTCGCGTAAGTTCATCCGTGATGGGGATGTGCGCAGGATGCACGCGGGCGGGTGCGATGGTCAAGATGTAAAAGCGGGGGCGGATGACGGAGAGGTCAGACGTTAGATGTGAGAAGTCAGAGGTGGGAGGTGTGCGTGCGGCTTCTGACATCTTACTTCTAACCTCTCACATCTAACGTCTCACTCTCTGATGCCTCACGATTCCCGGATCGTGTACTGCGTCCGCCTGCTGTTCAACCAGCGCACGCCGAACATGTCTATCGTGGCACGCAGGGCACGATTGCCGAAGCCGTACTTGCTCACGCCGTGGATGCGTGGGCGGTGATTCACGGGCATTTCGGTGACACGCCAGCCCATGTTGCGGATGAGGGCGGGAATGAAGCGGTGCATGCCGTTGAAGAGCAGCAGGGCCTCGCGGCAGTCACGGCGCATGACTTTGAGCGTGCAACCGGTGTCGCGCACATGGTCACCGACAAAACGGGAGCGCACGAAATTGGCGATGCGGCTTTGCAGGCGCTTGAACGGCGTGTCCTTGCGCTTCGCGCGGTAGCCGCAGACGAGATCGAAGCCCGCGCCTTCGTCGAGCTTCGTGATCATGGCGGGGATGTCGGCGGGGTCGTTTTGCAGGTCGCCGTCGAGCGTGACGATGACATCGCCCTTCGCCGCATGGATGCCAGCGTGCATGGCGGCGCTCTGGCCGCTGTTTTTTGCCAAGACGATCACGCGCACGCGGTCACCACGCTGCGCGCGGGCGAGGGTCTGATCCTGCGAGCCGTCATCCACAAGCACGATCTCAAAATCACGCCCGGCCATTGCAGCGGCGATTTGTGCCTGCATCTCCACGACATTGTCCTCCTCATTGTAGAGGGGCACGACGACGGAAATGGCGGGTGACGAGGGCATGGGCGGGAAAAAACGGGCGTCATAAGTCGGGCGCACGATAATCGTGGCAAGCGAAGATTTTTAGCCAGCGCACCTCATTCCCCGCGTGCATGACGCGAGCGACGGACAGCACCTCGCAGCGCTCGAAATGGGACTTGATCGAGTCAGGCGGAGCCACGGCAGCGGGGTCATCCGTGACAAAGATCGCGCTGCGGCCAGCGAAGAGGCTGAGATCATCCGCCAGCGACTTCACCGGTTCGGTTTGACCGAGGTAGTGGTCGAGTTCGACGGCGAGGGGCCAATCGTTCGCGAGCACAAACCATGATTCGTCGCCATGCGTCTGCTGTTGCACCGCAGCGACGAGTTTCGCGCTCTCTTTCCAGCCGCGCATCGACCTGGACGGATCAGCGGTGAAAAAATGCGTGTAATCGGAAGCGGCAGCGGTTTGCCGCGAGAAGCGCCACGTCAGGCCGAGGGTGCGCGGCAGGTCGGTTTGGAGCAGGAAGGCGCTTTGCAACGCGGCGAGCACGATGGCGATGGTGCGCAGGCTGATTTTGTCCGCGCTGGCGATGCCGCCGAGCACCGCACCGCGATGCGCGAGCAGCATGGCCGCAAACAGCATCCACACCGCGCCACCCATGTCCGGCCAGCGGTCACGCGGCCCGTACATTAGGTCCACCGCCGCCAGCGGCAGCAGTATCGCAGGCGGCATGCTACGCAGGGACAGCAGCGTGGCACGTTCAAAGGCCAGCCGTGCCGCCAGCACGAAGAACATGAGCAGCAGTGGCGAGGCGAGCACCACCCAGCGCAGCAGATTCGGCAACAGCCGCCATTCCGGCCAGACGATGCCACCTTGCACGCACAGCCAATAAATCACCGCCAGCAGCCATGCACTCGCGATCACGACAAATCCCGAGCCATGCAGGTGATGCCGCAGCCGCTCCGGCAGTGCGAAAACCAGCGCCATCGCCGCCATGACGCCGAGCGCAGGCGGCTGCGCCAGCACGGTGCCTGCCACACAGGCCGCTGCCGCCCACCATGCCCAGTGCAAGGGCTGCGCATGCAACAGCGCGATGCGCAAATACCACGCCGTCAGCGGCACGAACGTGAACACGACCGTCGCCGGAGTCAGCGTGACGGCGGCGAGATTGACGGCGGGTAGCACATTGATGATCACCACCGCCCAGCCCGCGATCTGCGCATCAAACAAACCACGCATCAGCCGCCACACCGCCAACGATGCCACCAGTGCGAGCAGCGGTGCGAAAAAACGCACGCCAAACTCAGTCGAGCCACCGATCATCATGCCCAGTTTCGCGAGCAGCGGCACCAGCGGTCCCATTTCGCGGAAACTGCCGATTTCACCGTGCTTTACACAAAAAACCGCCAGTGCCTCGTCGGGCGCGAGTTCCAGCGTCGGCAGCAGTGCCCAGCGCCAGAGCGTGAGCAGACCCAGAGCGGCAAAGAGAAAGCGCTGGCGCTGCATGATGGTTGCACGCATTGAATACTGGACGCCGCCGTCATGTCAAAGCGTCCCCTCTTATGAAATACCATCTCCTACTCTCTTTGCTGCTGCTGACCGCCTTCGCTCGTGCTCAGGACGCCCAGCCGAAAACCGCCGAAGAAATCCTGCGCATCGTCCGCCTCAGTTACGCACTGCAAAACCACAAAATGAACGGCGAACTGCGGGATGACGCCACCGGACGTCGTGAGCCGATGACGCTCACGATGGAGGACAAGGTCATGCGCTTCCTCTTCAAAAATCCACCGACTGAGATTGTCCACCTCGATCTCAATACCGAACCCGCCACACTGTATCAGGTGCGCCAGGGCGGTTCATCCGTGGTGCCCTCCAGCCAGCATGGTGACAAAGTGCGCGGCATGGAGTTCAACTATGAGGATCTTTCCCTCGGCTTCCTCTACTGGCCGCGTCCGCAACTCATGGGAGAGGACCGCGTCAGTGGGCAGAAATGCTGGATCGTGCGCGTGACCAATCCCCGCCGCGACGGTCCCTACTACGTCTTGGATCTGTATGTGCATCAGGGCAGCGGCGGCGCGGCAAAAATGGTGGCCTACGACCGCAATAGCAAGATCGTCAAACGCTACATCGTCACCAAGGTGCAGAAGGTGGAAGGCGCGACGACTTTGAAGGAACTGCGGATTGAAACGCTCAATCCCTTCAATGGTGACATCAAAGGCCGTACCTACATGACGCTGGATGAGCCGGTGAAGAAATAACGCGACGCATGCAACCACCGCGCAAATTCACCCCGCATCCCTTCGCCTATCATCAGGAGCTGGACGTCCGCATTGAAAGCCTGACCAATGAGGGCGCAGGCGTGGCTCGCGTGGACGGCTGGGTCGTCTTCGTGCCTTTCACGCTCGCCGGAGAGCTGGTGAAGTGCCGCGTCTTCCGCAATCACAAGAACTACAGCGAGGCCGATTTCGTCGAAGTCATCGAGCCGTCTCCGAATCGCGTCACGCCGCAGTGTCCGCTGTTCAGTCAGTGCGGCGGTTGCCAGTATCAGCACCTCGCCTATGAGGAGCAGCTTCTCTGGAAGCAGCGCCAGGTCGCCGACCTGCTCAAGCACATGGCGAAGATCGAGCATCCGGTGTGCGCGGTGATCCCCTCGCCAGTGCAATACGGCTACCGCTCCAAGATGACGCCACACTTCCAGCGCCCGAAGGAAGGCGGCATCGGCGCCATCGGCTTCCTGCGTGCCCGCACGCGGAATGCGATGGTGGATGTCGAGCAATGCCCCATCGCCATGCCCGCGCTGAATGAGCAGCTCGCCGCCGTGCGCAAGCGTGCCCGCGCGAACGCTGCCGAGTTCAAAAACGGTGCCACGCTGCTCATGCGTGCCGCGAACAATGGCGTCCTCACTAGGAGCGATGAAATCGCCATCGAAGACGTCGATGGCGTACGTTTCGAGTTCCAGGCCGGTGATTTTTTCCAGAACAACCCCTTCATCCTGCCCAAGTTCGTCCGCCACGCCATCGACGAGGCCAAAGCCACCGGCGCAAAGCATCTCGTGGATGCCTACTGCGGCAGCGGCTTGTTTGCGATCAGCGCCGCACGTGATTTTGAGCAAGTCATCGGCGTCGAGATTTCCGAAAGCGCCGTCAAGAAGGCTGCGCACAACGCCGAGATCAACTCGCTCACGAACTGCCACTTCATCGCCGCCGATGCGCAGCACGTCTTCAAAGACGTGCCGCATGCCGGAGCGGACACCGTCGTGGTCATTGACCCGCCGCGTGCGGGATGCAGCCCCGAGTTTTTGCAGCAGCTCTTCGCCTTCAATCCGAAGGGCATTGTCTATATCTCCTGCAATCCCGCCACGCAGATGCGCGATCTCGTGCTCTTCACCGAAGCCGGCTTCAAACTCGGCACCGTACAGCCCTTTGACCTCTTCCCACAGACCAAGCATCTCGAATGCGTCATGACGCTGAGCCGATGAACCGTTTCGAATTCGCCACCGTCCAGCGCATCATCTTCGGGCGTGGTGTGATCCGCGAACTGCCCGAGCTATGCCGCAGTTTCGGGCAGCGAGCACTGCTCATCACCGGCAAACGACCGCGCCCATGGGAAACTCGGCTGCCTTACGTCGCCATTCAATCAATTGGCGGTGAACCGACCATCCAGGACATCGAGAGAGGCGTCGAGGTCGCGAAACATCACAACGCCGATCTGATCGTCGCCATCGGCGGCGGCAGCGTCGTGGATGCGGGGAAAGCCATCGCCGCCATGAGCACCCAGCCCGGCGGCTTGACGCGCTACATTGAGGTCATCGGTGAAGGTAAGCCGCTCGAAGCGACTCCCCTGCCCTTCATCGCCGTTCCGACCACCGCCGGCACCGGCGCCGAGGCCACGCGCAACGCCGTCCTCGCGAGTGAAGAACATCGTGTCAAAGCCAGCCTGCGTCATGCCTCCATGCTGCCGCGCATCGCTTTGATTGATCCTGAGCTGGCCGTCGATGTACCTCCCAATATCACCGCTGCCAGCGGTATGGATGCGCTCACGCAATGCCTCGAAGCCTTTGTCTGCTCGCGGGCGCAGCCGATGACTGATGCGCTCTGCCTTGATGGCATCCGCCGTGCCGTGCGCTCCCTCGAACGCGCCTTTCAAAACGGCCACGACCTCGACGCACGCGAAGACATGGCCCTCTGCGCTCTCAACAGCGGCATCGCTCTCGCGAATGCCGGCCTCGGTGCCGTCCACGGCTTCGCCGCACCGATCGGCGGCATGTTTCATGCGCCGCATGGTGCTGTCTGCGCCGCCCTGCTCGCCCCAGTTTGGGAAGCGAATGCGCAACGCGTGCAAGATCGCGCCAAGTTCGATCAAGTTAATCAAATGCTCGGTGGCGATGCCATCGCCTGGCTCCACGCCATCACCAGCAGGCTCCAGATCCCCAAACTCAGCCAGTGGGGCATCCAAGAATCCGATCTCGACGAAATCGCCCGCAAAGCCGCCGCCGCGAGCAGCATGAAGGCGAATCCGGTGGCGCTGACGCATGAGGAGCTGGTAGGCGTGTTACGAGCTGCGCGATAGCGTCCTCGGAGTGCGGTGCTTCAGCACCGCTTTCGTTAGCTCTGTCACTCACTCCGGCTGAAAATCATCCTCCACCTTCACCTGGTCCGTCTTGAACCGAGAAATCGCCTGCACCATCGCCGGCGCTGTCTCCCGCTCAAACCACCCCGCCGAGCACCACGGATAATCCCGTGCCACTTCCACCAGCCCATGCTTCACCGCATTGTTGTGGGTGTAATGCAACCTCGCGAAATACGACGTCCGATGCGTGAGCAACGTCTCCCAGTAGTTGTGCCAGACCTAGCGTTCTGGCGTGCCGTCCAGCTTGTTCACCCATCGGGCCCGCGCTCCATGCAGAGCGCGTATCATGCGTGGCAATGATTCTTCATCCGTCTCGTGCAACGGTGTCTTGGCGACAAAGTGATAGTCATTGGAGAACACCGCCCACGCTTCGAGCCGCCAGCCAAAATCATGCGTGACCGTCAGCAGGCCGCGTTGCAACACTTCGAGGCGGGCGGGATCGCGGAAGAAGTGCTGTTTGAGATGCGTGGCGGCGGTGACGAAATAAACGCCGCTCGCATCCAGCAAATGCGTGGGAGCGTGCGGCCAAGATGGCGGCTGATACGGTCGGCGGGGCATGCGCGGAGGGTGCGCATGGGTGTGATGGGAAACAAGGGTGATTTGTTGCCTCTGGACGAGGCGAAAGCGGCGCTGAAGCCGCCGCACTCCGTGGACGCTTCGCGCAGAGTTGACCGCGCTGGCTGGCGCGTCACTATGCGCGTTCATGAAATCCTTCCGCCTCAAACGTCTCTTCAACGCCAAGTCCAACCGCTGCTTCGACGTCGCCGTCGATCATGGCTACTTCAACCAAGCCGGATTCCTGCAAGGCATCGAGGACATGCGCACGGTGGTGAAGACACTTGTGGATGCAGCCCCTGACGCGATTCAGCTCACGCTCGGCATGGCGCGGCATTTGCAAGAGATCCCTGGCCGCGAGAAGCCCAGCCTCGTGCTGCGCACCGACGTGGCGAACATTTACGGCAAGACGCTACCGGAAAACCGCCGCTTCAGCCTCATGCTGGAGGACTGCATGCTCCAGGCAGTGCGCTATGACGCCGCCTGCGTGTGCGTGAACCTCTTCCAAATTCCCGGTGCGCCCGAAGTGCATGCGGAATGCGTCGAAAACATCCTCAAGCTCAAGCCCCAGGCCGATTACTACGGCATGCCAATGATGATCGAGCCGCTGGTGTTCCAGCCGAATGAAACAGCCGGTGGCTACATGGTCAATGGCGACGAAACCGCCATCACCTACCTCGTGCGTCAGGCCGTCGAACTCGGCGCTGACATCATTAAGGCCGATCCCACCGACGACGTGAGCATCTACCACAAAGTCATCCAAGCCGCCTCCGGCATCCCGGTGCTCGTGCGCGGCGGTGGCCGCGTGAGCGACCGTGAGATCCTCGAACGCACCCAGGGTCTCCTCGAACAAGGTGCCTCCGGCATCGTCTATGGCCGCAACGTCATCCAGCATCCCAATCCGCAGGGCATCACCCGCGCTCTGATGGCGATGGTGCATGACGACACGAGCATTGATGCCGCGCTGGCGATGGTGAAGTGATTTGCGCCGAAGAATTGGCCGCAAAAAATCACCAAAACTCTGACTCAGGTTCGTTCCGGTTTTTGGATTCGATTTTTTTTCGCCTCTTTTCGCCTCTTTGCGGCTATCCAAACTTCCATGCAGGCAGGAGTGCCCGCAGCACTTTTTCGTTTGCCGCCCTGCCCTGTCACCGGACATTCGCCACCCATGATCTCCCAGCTTCTTGATTTCGTCCTGCACATAGACAAGCACCTGCTCAGCTTTGCGCAGGAGCACGGGACGCTGATCTACGGACTGCTGTTTGCGATCATCTTCTGCGAAACCGGGCTGGTGGTGATGCCGTTCCTGCCGGGCGACTCGCTGTTGTTTGCCGTCGGGGCGCTGGCGGCGCAGGGCTTTGTGCGCATCGAGTACATCATCCCCATGCTGATGTGCGCCGCGATCATTGGCGACAATCTGAACTACTGGATCGGGCGCAAGGCGGGCAGTTGGATCGTGAGCCAGCGCTGGTTCAAACGTGACTATCTGGCGAAGACGGAGGCGTTCTTCGTGAAACATGGCGGCAAGGCCATCATCCTGGCGCGCTTTGTTCCCATCGTGCGCACGTTTGCGCCGTTCACGGCTGGATTTGGCCGCATGGACTACCGCCGCTTTCTTTGCTACAGCCTCGGCGGTGGGCTGGTGTGGGTGCTCAGTTTCACCATCGCCGGTTACTTTCTCGGCAGCATTCCAGTGATCAAAAACAACCTCAAGCTGGTGTTCCTGCTGATCATCGTCGTCTCCGTGCTGCCCATCGTCTTTGAAGTGCTCAAGCACCGCGCGGAAGCGAAAAAGGCCAGCAAAAACAGCGAAGGCTAAGGCCGCACTCTCCCCCCGGTATTCGGATTCAAGTAGTAGCCGGGATTGCCGCCGACACCGGGCACATAGACTGGCTGCGACGACGGCACACCGTAGTAGGGCTGGTTCGGGTTGTAGCCGGGAATCGACGCGCCGGGATACACCGGCACGCCGCCAATGGTTTGATAGCTTTCGATCGGCCCGGTGGACTGGATAACGCCGCTGCTGGTGCGGCTGCCGAACAGCCCGGTTTCACGCCGCTGGTACATGAACTGGTTGTCCGGCGGCAGGTACGTCGGCCCGGAGCCGGGCGCGTATCCCCCACGGGGAGCGGGAGAGCTGTTGGTGGCCGCAGCATTCGTCGTGCGGCCCCGGGTGGCAGACGGGTTCCCTGAAGGGTAATAATAGCTCGCGTTGTCCGCAGGCGAGGGTGTTTCACAGGAGCTGAGCCAGCAGGTGGTCAGCGCGAGCAGGCAGGCGCGTGTTTTCATGCCTACATGGTATCATCAACGTCAATCCTGTGGCAGAAAACTTTGCTAGCACCGCCAAACGCGGCACAATGCGCGCATGCAGCTTGTCGTCGTTCAGCATCCTCTGGCGCAGTGCCACCTTGCGGCCATTCGTGCGGCAGACACGCCCGCCCATGAGTTCAGGCGGCACATCAATCTGCTGGCACGCATGCTCTTTCTTGAAGCCACACGGGAGTTGCCTGTGCAGGAGATCAGCGTGCGGACACCGCTCACCCAGACCCACGGCGCGCAGCTCGCCCGGCCCCTCGTCTGCGTGCCCATCCTGCGGGCCGGTCTGGGGCTGCTGGACGGTATTCTCCCGCTCGTACCCGAGGCGACGATCGCGCATGTCGGCATCAAGCGGAATGAGGAAACCGCCCTGCCCCAGGCCTACTATGCCAATCTGCCGGACAACCTCGCGGCAGCAGATGTGTTCGTGCTGGACCCCATGCTGGCCACCGGCGGCAGCGCCTGCGAGGCCGTGCGTCAGCTCAAGGAGGCCGGTGCGCTACGCATCACGATGGTCTGCGTCGTGAGCTGCCCGGAGGGACTCGCCGCCATGGAAAGCGCGCACCCAGACGTGGCCATCATCACCGCTGCCATCGACGACGGCCTCAACGACAAATGCTACATCGTGCCCGGTCTCGGCGACGCGGGGGACCGCTACTTCGGGACGTGAAGTTTGCCATTAGCCCGCACGATTCTTGCCGGTTATAGCGTTTCCTTTCCTCCCATGCCCATCACCCTACCCCCACTGACCCGCCGCGACTGGTTGAAGCGCGGTTCTGCCGCCGCATTTGGCTCCCTGGCCACGCAACTGCCCGCGCTGGAGATCCCGGAGCAGCTTTGGGTGCTGTTTTCAGACACGCACATCGCCGCTGACGAGGCGCTCACCGCGCGTGGCATCTGCATGGCGGAAAATTTGCGGCGCTGTGTCAATCAGGTGCTCAAAATCGGCCAGAAACCCTTCGGCCTCATCATCAATGGCGACTGCGCCTACAACGAGGGCAAAACCGAGGACTATGTGACCTTCGCCCGCTGCATCCAGCCGCTGCGGGAGGCCTCCGTGCAGGTGCATTGCACCCTGGGGAATCACGACCACCGCACCAACTTCCTCAACGCCATCATCGGCCCGCCGCCGCCGAACGCCGAGCGGCCTATGATCGTACCGGATAAGCACGTCGCCTCAGTCACCAGCGCGCTGGTGAACTGGATTTTGCTCGATTCACTGGAATTCGTGAACAAAATCCCCGGCCGGATCGGTGAAGTGCAGCTCAGTTGGATCGAACGCGAACTGCGCAACCTGCCGAACAAGCCCACCTTCATTGTCGCGCATCACAATCCGCAAGGGCCGGTGCCGGAAGGCAAGCTGCCAACGGGATTGCAGGACAGTGACGAGCTGTTTAAGCTACTGGCCGCCCATGAAAAGGTGAAAGGTTTCATCTACGGCCACACACACACCTGGCTACGCGCCAAACACGAAAAAACCGGCCTGCCACTGCTCAATCTGCCCCCCATCGCCTACGTCTTCGATCCCAAGCGGCCCAACGGCTGGGTCATGGCCCGCATCAGTGCCGAGCGGGCCGAATTCGAACTGCGCAGCCTCAATCCCGCACATGACGAGCACGGGCAGAAGCACGTCATCGAGTTCGCGTAACCAACCACGAGACACATCGTCGGACCCCTGTGTCCGATGTGCCGTTACTCGTCCCCGCCAGCGGCATCCAGGGTGCGCATCATGGCATCCAGGAACTCCTGGGCGGCCTCCATGGGCAGGATGATGGTGTCGCGGCGGCCACGCACATCCTCGGTGATCTTGATGAACTTGCCGCGGTCGTTCTCTTTGAGATCAAGGAAGAATATCTTCCGGTCAGTAACGATTTTTTCGGAATGCAGCGGCGGATTGGCTGGCCGCCGTTCATCTTCAAATTCTGTGTTCCTCATGCTGATAACCTCCGCTGCCTGACGATTCCCTGTGCTGGTGATTCTGGCTGAATTCGAAGCCGATTCTAGGAGCCTGCCACTGGTTGTCAACGCTTCTCATAGGGAGGACGCGCCGAGCCAGTGGTGCCGCAGGACCGCACGAGTACCCAGTTGAGACTCGCAAGGCTGCCACGAACCACCCGAGCAGTTACTCTTTATCTTCAGTCAGCAGGCCAATCTTTGCCCAACCTTCATTGGTCACCGTAATGCAAAGTTCACCCGCCTGCGTGAGCCAGCCTTCCGTCCAGGCAGTGCGAAAATCGCGGCCTGGATTTGCCGGTGGTTCATGACCGAGGCGGACGAGCAGACGTTTGATGTCACGCCGATTCGGCGGTGCATTCTCGGGACCGTGAGCTTGCAACCAGCCAGTCGCGACGAGGAGTTTCTCGGGGAAAGTGGCAGCGCGAAGTCCGGCCAGCAGAGCTTCCGCAGGCTTGGCTGCGATATAGGCGCGAACAGCGATGGCATCCGCTGTCAGTGTGACCGGCGCTTCGTTTGCAGGGATCAAGCCGGAGCCTGCCTTGGCACTGCGTGCTGTCTGACGAGCATCACGGCCGCGTTTCAGCACTTCTGGATCAGAGACACGGTGTTTTTGCACGAAAGCGATCAGCTCGGGAAGGGCTTCAGCTTGGAGGACGGTTTGCAGATTGAAACCGGGCGACTGGATGTGGATGCGGAGGAACATGGCCGCATAATGTCACATAAATGTTAAGATGTTAACATGTAAACATTTATACGGGGGAATGTTGGCTCTTTTTTGGACGGTCCCGCAAGGCTCCCAGCGTCCAGATGACTGGGTAGAGCTGCCCGTGATACCAGTAAGAAAGACCGCCAATAAAACTGGCAATGGGCAATGCATGCTCACCCCTTGGTCACCACCTCGTCGAGATTCATCACCAGATTCGCCACCATGGTCCAGGCGGCGAGTTCGGCGGGATTCAGTTTCTCGTCGGGCTTCGATTCGCCGTAGCTGATGGCCTTTTTGGCTTCTTCCGGCTTCGCGGTGTAGGCGGCGAGGTGCTTTTCATAGGACTGCCGGATGATCTCGGCCTCCTGAGCGCTGGGGAAGCGGCCGGTGGAGCTGCGGAACAGCGCGGTGATGCGCGCATCAGTGCTGGTGTGGCTTTGCATCACCTGCTGGGCGAATTGCCGGGCCGCTTCAAAGAACTGCACGTCATTCATGAGCGTGAGCGCCTGCAGCGGCGTGTTGCTCCGCTCGCGGCGCAGGCAGTAGCTCTCGCGGTTCGGGGCGTCGAACGAAGTCATGTTCGGCGGTGGTGCGGTGCGTTTCCAGAAGGTGTACAAGCTGCGGCGGTAAAGCGATTCACCGTGGTCTTGGATGTAGTTTTTCGTGTTGCTGCCGCCGAAGGCCACGGGTTCCCAGATGTTCTCCGGCTGGTACGGCCGCACGCCCTTGCCACCAATGGTAGGACTCAGCAAACCGGACACAAACAGCGCCTGATCACGCACCACCTCGGCATCCAGCCGAAAACGCGGCCCGTGCGCCAATAACCGGTTTTCCGGGTCCAACTCCGAGCCGCGATCCGAGAACTCAGCACTCTGCCGATAAGTGTGCGAGGTCACAATCATCCGCACAAACGCCTTCATGTCCCAGCCGCTCTCACGAAACGTCACCGCGAGCCAGTCGAGCAGTTCGGGATGGCTCGGCGGTTCGCCCTGGGAGCCGAAGTCGTTGCTCGTTTTCACCAAGCCGCTGCCGAAAAACTGCTGCCACAGGCGGTTCGACTGCACACGGGCTGTCAGCGGATGCTGCGGGCTGACCAGCCATTTCGCGAGATCGAGCCGCGTGTATTCGGCCTGCGCTGGCAGAGGCGGAAAAATCGCCGGTGTGCCGCGTGTGACCTTGTTCAGGGGCTTGTCGTATTGCCCGCGATCCATCACGAAGCTCTCCCGTTTCTCGGGCAAGTCGGCCATGACGAACGTGGCCGGAATTACGGCGTCCAACGCACTCTTCTGCGACTCCAAAGTCAGTTTCTCGGCGCGTGCGCCTTCCATGAGGCCCTGCGAGCCTTGGTACTCATTTTCAAACCACCATTCCTGCAGGCGCTTCAGGTCCTTCTCAGGCCATTCGGCGGGTTTCTTGCCACGCACGAGCGCTTGCAGGTCGTTCGGCAACTCGGCCACGCGCTTGCCCTGATTCTTGGCCGCCCACACCTGCCACGACCACTGCGGGTCCTTCGCCGGATCAACGCGAGAGTTCATCGCCAGCCGGTCCCAATGCACCGTGCCGCCAAACTGCGTGAAGGCATAACCCGTGACCTTCATGCCGGGCTTGAGGCCGATTTTTTCCACCGGCACCTCCAGCTTCACCCATTCGCCCGCCTTCGGCAGTGCCCCCATCATCACCCGCTCCGGCGTGCGCACTTTGCCAAAGGGAATTGCGCCCTCTTCGCCCCACACGGCACGGTGGTTCCAGCCAGCGGTGTGGAATTGCAGCATGATCGCCTTTGGCGGGTTCTTTTCGTCGATGAAACACTGCACGCTGAGCTTCCCATTCGGCGGAATCTCGTATTTGCCGCCTACGGAGAAGAAATCCTGTGCCACACCGGTCGCGGTGCGTTTCAGCGCCGCATTGCCGCTGAACACGGGGCCTTTGTCCTTCGTGACGAACTGCGTCGGCTCGCCTGCCACACCGACATTGGCACCCGCTGGAAACGCATCTTCAAACCACACCAGTTCGCTCGCCTGCACAGCCGGTGGCGGGGTCACGGTCGCTGGATCGATGTAGTTCAGTGTTTTGATCGCCTCGCGGATCTGCGTCTGTGCCGCTGCGATGCCGCGATCCAGATCCACAATCTTCTTTTTCTGCTCGTCCGTGCTCAGGCGCAGGATCGGCGGTGTCAGCAGGATGTTGCCATCCATCGCCGGATCGGCGGCGCTGTTGAAGAAGGCATACAACGAATAAAACTCCTTCTGCGAGATCGGGTCGAACTTGTGATCATGGCACACCGCGCAGCCAGCCGTCAGGCCCAGCCACACCGCCATCGTCGTGTCCGCGCGGTCCACTGCGTAGCGGAAAACGAACTCCTCATTGATGCTGCCGCCCTCGCTCGTCGTCACGTTGCAGCGATTGAACCCGGACGCGATCTGCTGCTCCACCGTCGCGTTCGGCAACTGATCGCCTGCGAGCTGCCAGATCGTGAACTGGTCATACGGCAGGTTCGCATTGAAGGCGCGTACCACCCAGTCGCGGTAGGGCCACATGCTGCGCTCGTTATCCAGATGCAGCCCGTGCGTGTCCGCGTAGCGCGCCGCATCCAACCAGTAGCGGCCCATGTGCTCGCCATAGCGCTCCGACTTCAACAGCCGGGCAACCACCTTTTCATACGCATCCACGCTCGTGTCCGCCAAAAAAGCATCAATTTCCGCCAGGGTCGGCGGCAGTCCGGTCAAATCCAGCGTTACGCGCCGAATCAGCGTCTCCTTCGAGGCCTCCGGCGAAGGCTTCAAACCGTCCTGCGCCAGCCGCGCCTGAATGAACGCATCAATGCCACCTCTCACCTCTGACTTCTGACCTCTCACCGTCGGCACAGCCGCCTTCACCGGCAGTTCAAACGCCCAGTGCTTCTGATACTCCGCGCCCTCCTTGATCCAGCGCTGCAACAGCTCCACCTGCGCCGGCGTGATCTTCTTGTGCGACTCCGGCGGCGGCATCACCTCGTCCTCGTCTTTGGAAAGGATGCGCTGAATGATCGAGCTCACCTCAGGATCACCCGGCTTGATCGGAAACACGCCATCAATGGCCTTGAGCGCCACTTCCGGGACATCGAGCCGCAGATCCGCCTTCCGTTTCTTCGCGTCGAAGCCGTGACAGGCGAAGCAGTTGTCACTCAGGATCGGCCGGATGTCGCGATTGAAGTCGAGCTTCGTCGCCCCCTGTACAGAGGCGACGATGACGGCGGAAACGAGGCAGGCGCGGAAAAGCATGGCGCAAGAGAACGAAACTCAGACACCCGGGCTTTCCGATCTCACCCATCGAACGCATAGCGCACCACATGGAAAAACACTGGCGCGGCGAAGCTCAGTGAGTCCAAGCGGTCCATAAAACCGCCGTGGCCAGCGATGGCACCACCCCAGTCCTTCACGCCACGGTCACGTTTGATCGCGGACATCACCAGACCACCGGCGAAGCCCATGCACACCACCAGCAGCGCCATGCCCGCCGCTTGCAGTGGTGAAAACGGCGTGGCCCACCACAAGGCCGCGCCGAGGGCCACGGTGGTCGCCCCGCCGCCAAGAAAGCCTTCCCACGTTTTGCCCGGACTCACGTTCGGTGCGATCTTGTGTTTGCCGCAGGTTTTGCCCCAGACGTACTGCATCACATCACTCATCTCGACGATGGCGACGAACCAGAACAGCAGCTTCGCGTTTTGGCCCTCAAAGCCGGGGATGCTGAGCAGCAGCAGAATCGCCGGCGCGTGGCTGATGCAATAGACGCAGACCATCAGTCCCCACTGGATTTTCGCCGTGCGTTCCAGGAAGCGCTCGCAGTCGCCGGCCAACGCCGTGCGTACGGGGACCATCAAAAACGCATAGACCGGGATCAAAATGGCAAACATACCGTACCACTGCGTGGCCAAATAATAGTAGTGCAGCGGCGTGATGATGAAGAACACCCAAACGTGCGGTGGTCGCCCGGCTTCGTCGGCGTCAGCGTGACGAACTCCCGCAGCGCCATGAACGAGATAAAGCCAAACAGAATCGTGGTGCCGATGTATCCGGCCGCCAGCGCCCCTGCAAACACCGCCACCATCAGCCACCAAGCCCGGGTGCGGGCATTCAAATTCGCCATGGTGAGCTTCGCCGCATCGGAAGTCGCTCGTTTTTCCAGCACCCAGCCGACGAGTGAGGCGAGGACGAGCAGGCCCAGCTGCCGCCGAGAAGGTAGAGCAGCGTGGGATCGCCTGGTGAGTGGAATAGATGCGGCATCAGGGGCAGCAATACCATGCTGCCACTGCTTTCGGCGAGCAAAAAACAGCCTGTGTTCGTGCTGGCTCAAATTCACCCAGGTCGGCCCGTCACATCAGGAAAGCCATGATGGCAACGGTGCTGCCAGCGATCCCGGCGACCACGCCGACATAAAAGATGGCCCGCCACTTTACCAAGATGGCGATGGAGCAGATCACGATGGCAATTTGCAGCAGGAGCGAAGCCAGATCGGCCCTGTCGTCGATGCTCATCGCATACTCGACCTCTTTTTCGAGCGCCTTGGCCTCCGCCATGATTTCCTTTTTCTCGACGTCGTAGCGGGCGACCTCCTTGAGCATCTCCTCCGCCGTTGCCTGGGCCTTGGCGGGATCGGTTACTGACAGGCTGGCCAGCAGTGTGGTATTGGCCTCGGCAAAGTTTTGCTTGATGCTCTTCGACTGAAAATAGGCCCAATTGTTGGCGGCCTGATTGGTTTTCACGATGCCCTCGGTTTTGGCGTTGTCGCCAGTGTTGTCCACGAAGGACAGTACCACCGCCAACATGGCGATGGTGAGGGCGACAACGCGTTCAAAGGGATTGTTTGCTTCTTCAGGGAGTTCGACATCGGCCATATGGCGAATCTGCGGCGTGATGCCAGTGGCGGGCAAGATGATGTTTGATCGGAATCTCGCAGGTTATACGCGCCTGTTGTTTCACTCGACTTTCATCTGGCTGGCGGTCATGCTCACCGGTATGAAGCGGTGCGTGATGCTTTTCGCGACGATCCTGTGCGCCTCGCAGGCTTGCGGCCAGTCGGCGGTGGCACGGGAGTTTTTGACCCGGCTGGAGGAGGCGCGTGCCGCCATCCGCTTCGAAGAACGGCTGCGCACGCATGAAATCGCGCTGGACGCCCTTTTGAAAGCGGACGCCGCCACGCTGGAGTCAGCGCTGGAACTATGGAGCCAGGAGGATGAGAGTTATCAGCTGAATGACTTCGTGCGGATGGCATGGACACGCCTTGCGCAGATCGACGTGGACCGTGCCTTGAAGTTGATTGAGGGCGCTGGTGGGGAGGCTTTCTTCGAGGCTGCACGGGAGGTCTGGGCCGAGATCGCCCGCACGAATCCTGCGCGGGCCTACGTCGCCGCCCAGAGCTTCGCGCCCGCCAACAAGGACCAGCATGAGAGCAAGTGGCTCGTGCAGCACATCATGACGGCGGTCGGCGCGTCGTGGTTTCGTGTGACCGGTTTGACGACACTGAAACGCTTGTCCACGCTTTCCCATCCCGAACTCATGGCCGCCGCCGTCTTTCACGGTTGTGTGAGCGAAGGCAAAACGGCGGAACACAAGCTCGCGCTGCTGGACCGATTCTGCGGTGATGCAAAGCCTGTCATCAGGCAAAACCACGTCAAGTCTCCTGATCTCTGCGACGAACTCGTTCGCGCTGCCGCGCGGGCCGATCTGCCAGGAACACGCGCATGGGTGGAGAAACGATTTCCTTCTGGAGCAAAGCGTCCGGGCAGCGGAGAGCGCGACTCGCGGATTGATTATGCCAGGCGGGCTTTGTTTTCCGTCTGGAAAGAATCGGACGTCACTGCGGCGGTGGATTGGCTCATGACGCAACAGTCTCCCGATGAGGATTTTGATACGAATTATGCGATGACCATCGCGGCACGCGCCATCGCAGGTGAAGATTGCGAAAACATGCCCGCCACGTTGGCATGGTTGGAAAAACAGCCGCGTTCACAGGATCGGGTCGCCGCACTTGCGGATTTTTTGGATGACGATTTTGGTGAAGACGCGGTTCTGCGTCACTCCCGCGAAACAATCGCCGTCTGGCTCTCGCAGCGCCCCATGGCGGAACGTGAGGCGGTTGTCGTCGCGGCGGCGAAAGACTACATCCGCCTTCAGGCCCAAGGAGATTTTTTCGCGGTCGTGTTTCCTGAGCCTGCCAAACGTCGAGAGATGGCCGAGCGGCTGGAGAAGATCACCGGTCCGGCATCTGATCCTGAAGTACTCGCCGGGAACTCGCACATGCTGCGCGTTTTTGATCTGCCCATCCATGACAAAATACTCGCCGTCAGCGGCGCTGATGCTCGCCGCAGTCGCGAACTTGCCCAATTGCATGAGCTGGCGCGCACGGCCACTGATCCGGCACGGCGGCGGGAGGGACTGGCGGCGCTGAAATGGATGAAGTCGGCTTCACCAGCAGAACTCCGGCACGTTCTGCTCGCCTACCTGTGCAACCACGACATGGACTGGTTTGCGGAGGATTTGCTCAGTGCCTGGGTGTTGCAGGACTGGCGCTCCTGCGAGGCATTTGCCACCGATGCGCCGTTTTCCGTCGCCAAACGCGATGACATGCTCATCCACATCTTCTGCGAGGCAGCGGAGCTTCATCCCGACGCCGCGCTGGCCCGCCTGCGTGAGTTGATCCAGGCCAAAGTGCTCGTTCAGGCCGCGCTGGACGGGAGCGCAAGCTTTTCGCAAGTCCGGTGGAGAACCTACTATTACGGGGACATGATCACGCACAGTCTTGCGCGCGGATTCCTGCGACAGGGAGACATGAAAGCGTTCACCGTGATCCAAACGCTGCCGACTCACTGGCAAGGTGCAGCGTTCGAGGTACTTGTCGAACGCTTCACCACGCCGGCATGCGGCAATGCGTTGCTCGCCCGTTTGGAGGCAGATGAAAAAAATGAGAGGCAACGGCACGGTCGGGTCTTGTGGGCCTACTACGATCTTGGAATTGATCGTATTCTCGGGCGACTCGCATCGATCTCGTTCGCGGATGCGGTGAATTGGATTGAGGCCCGTCCAGAGCGGCTCAGTGAGCATGAAGAACGGGGGAGTCCCGTGAATCGTATGCATGAATCCTGGCGAAAGATTGACACCAAGGCCGCCGATGCCTGGATCGAACGCGTGCGGCGCGAGCATCCGCCGAAGAAGTCTGATTCGTCCGCTCCAGTCCTCAAAGACGCTTCCGGGCCGCTGCTCCCACCACGCTGAATACCCGCCGTGCATGCTGCGGCGGTGCGCGCATTTTTCGAGATGTTGCGGAAATCATGGACCGCGTTCATGATGGCGCATGCAGGCGCTTCTTTTTGCCAGTGTGTCGGCGGTTCTGTCTTTCGCCCAGCTCCAAGCCCTGGAAATTCCGTCCGGCGGCAGCGGGATCAATGATGGGCAGCCGTTGCAGGCGTCGCTACGTCCGGAGGTCGGCCGGGCCGAAGCCTTGGGCGCGGGCAAACGCATCACCGTGACGCGACCAGATGCCACCAAGCCGTATCTCGCCCAGTGCAAGGCGCCGTTGTTGGGAATGGTCGCAACCAGCGAACGCGTTCTGGTGCTCATCAAGGCGCGTGGCATTGACGCGGAGTCCCAGGGCATGGTGCAGGTGAAGCTGCAGCTCAACGAGGCTCCGTACACCGCGTTCGGGGCCAGCGTTGACCTGACTTTGTCCGATGAATGGAGCGAGCTGCCTGTTGTGTTCGTCGCCAATGCGGACATTCCTTCCGGCAAGGGCGCGGTGGCCATCCTTTGCGGCAAACGGGCGCAGACCATCGAGATCGAAAGCGTACGCGTGCTCAAATATCCTGCCACGCTGGATCTGGCCGCGCTGCCACGCATCCAGCGCAGCTATCCAGGGCGTGAACCCGATGCCCCTTGGCGCAAGGCGGCGCTTGACCGTATTGAGCAACACCGCAAGGCCGACCTCGCGCTCACGCTCACCGGCGCGGATGGCAAACCGCTCGCGAACACGGCGGTGAAACTCCGCCTCAGCCAGCATGAGTTCGGCTTTGGCACCTGTGTGTCATCGCACCGCATTGCCGGGCAGACGGCGGACGATCAGCAGTACCGCGACCTCGTGCAGAGCTTGTTCAGCATCGTGGTGTTTGAAAACAATTTGAAGGACTCCAGTTGGAAACCAGAGGTCGGCGTGGCACGGCGGGCGCTGCTGAATGCGGAGCTCGACAGCGCCTTCACCTGGCTGGCCGGGCAGCACATCGCCGTGCGCGGCCATTATTTGATGCAGGTCGCCCGTCCGCCCGGTCTCGCGGGCATGGACGATGCGGCGGCGGTGCGGGAACGCATCCTGAACAGCGTGCGCGAGCGGCTGGCCTTCGTGCAGGACCGTGTGTGTGAATGGGATGTGATCAATCATCCCATCGCGTGGTCGAATGCGGACCTGCTCAACAAGCATACCGGACTGGAGGACATTGACCGCGAGGTCTTCAAGCTCGGGCGCTCGCTCACCAAGCTGCCGTTCTTCGTGAATGAAAATCAAATTTTCCGTCCCGGCCCGCAGCACGATGACACCTTCACTTAGGCACTCGGCCAAATTTAATTCGTCAATTAAATTGATATAGTTCGAGTGCTGCGATTGCCTTTGCAGGTTCGATACGCACGAACCACTTGGCAAGGTCTTGGAGGCGGTCCAGAGCCTGCTCAATGA
>Ga0209702_10002495_pt1 | contig 31920 bp, 32 predicted proteins | sample FRY01_FD_187210 | JGI IMG/M metagenome (GOLD analysis project Ga0209702, IMG submission 187210) | Freshwater microbial communities from Lake Fryxell liftoff mats and glacier meltwater in Antarctica - FRY-01 (SPAdes) (version 2) | ecosystem: Environmental > Aquatic > Freshwater > Ice > Glacier...
GCAGAAAGAAATTCGTGAAAATTAGTGAAATTCGTGCTAGACCTTGAATCTTTCTTTTGCCACGAATTGCACGAATTCACACGAAAAAAGCAGAAAGAAATTCGTGAAAATTAGTGAAATTCGTGGCTGACCTTTGATTCTTTTACCACGAATCACACGAATTTTCACGAAGAAAAGCAAAGATAATCCGGGGTCGCAGAGGAGGGCATGTATGACAAACCCAAAGCGCATAGCAGAGACAGCGGTCAACTATACGAGCGCCGTAACCGACCTCAGCCACCCGCTGATCATAGAACGAAACGGATCCCCGATTGCGGTCTTGGTCCCATACGACGAGTATCAGCGTCTGAGAACCATCGAAGCCACGACAGCCCAGCACCAGGCACAGGCATGGCAACAACTGGAGAATCTGCTGGCCGAGATCCACAGTCGGCCTGCTCTTTGGGAAGCGGACCAAATAGAAGCGGAAATCACGGCCGCCCGGGCAGAAGTAGGAGCGCATCATCGTGCCCATTATCGCCGTCATTGACACCAACATCTGGGTGTCAGCCTTCCTGAACCCTCAGGGGCATCCTGCTCAGTTGATTGAAGCCGGGAAACGTGGTCTGTTGGCAGTGGTGACATCGCCGAAAATTCGTGGCAACCCTATGAGAAATAATCTTCTTTCTAAAATCCAAACCCACACCGCCCAGGTCGCCATCATCGGCCTGGGCTATGTCGGTCTGCCCCTGGCCGTGGCCTTTGCCGAGACGGGCTTTCCTGGGGTCGGCATGGATGTGGATGGCGGCAAGACAGCCGCTCGGCAAGGGGGACGACCTGGATGAACGCGCATGGCTGAGTTGATCAATCCCCACGACAAGTTCTTCAAAGAAGCACTGACCCAGCCGGACGCGGCCCACATCTTTCTGCGCGACTATCTGCCGCCTGCGGTGGCGGAGCTACTCGATCTCTCCCGCCTGCAACCGGTGAAGGACTCATTCATCGATGCAACCCTGCAGGAGCATTTTTCGGATCTGGTCTACGAGGTAGGGCTGCGAGCGGGCGGCCATGTCTACGTCTGCATACTCTTTGAACACAAGAGCTATGTGGACCCCGAGACAGCCTGGCAGGTGCTGGGCTACATGGTGCGGCTCTGGGACTCCAGCACGCGCCAGCGAAGGTCGCTGCGGCCGATCTTCCCGGTGGTGGTCTATCACGGCACAGCACGCTGGACGGCAGCGACGAATTTTCAGGCCTTGTTCGACCTGCCGGACCCGTTGCGCCCCTACGTGCCGGACTACGCCTATACCCTGGTCGATCTGTCGGCGTACCGGGATGAGGATATCAAGCGCAGCGTGGAACTGGGCATCGGGCTGCTGGTGTTGAAGCACATCTTTCGGCCCGAACTGCGCGTCCGGCTGCCCGAAGTGTTGGCGCTGTGGTATACTATTCGCCACCAACCCCACGCGTTGGGCTATTTGGAAGCGATTTTGCGCTACATTCTGTCTGCTGGCCAGGGGGTCAGCGCAGAGGATGTACGGATGGCGCTGGCAGAGGTTGCGCCGGAGGGAGATGCATTGATGGGAACGATTGCCCAGGAATTGATTCAGCAGGGTCTGCAACAGGGTGAACAACGGGGTCTGCAACAGGGTCTGCAACAGGGTTTGCAACAGGGTTTGCAACAGGGCGAACAGCGTGGCGAGCAACGCGGGCTGCGGCGGGGATTGCTTGAAGGCATCGAACTGGTGTTGGAATTGCGCTTTGGGCTGGATGGCCTGCGCCTGCTGCCCGAGATCGCCAAGATCAAGGATATCGACGTACTCGAGACCGTGCATAAGGGCATGCGCCAGGCCGAGACGCCGGAAGCCCTGCGCCGTCTCTACCAAGCCCTGAGTTGAGCAAAGCGTTGTGATCTTTTTGCCACGAATACCACAATTTCTGTATTGATCAAGATGAGGGTGAAATCAAGAAAGCATCATTTGTATGCGCTTTTAGAGGCAGCCTCACGAAATGGCGGCTTTTTTCGTTTTACCATCATCTTGATCAATACAGAATACCTGTATTGATCAACAGGATGATGAACCCCGTAGGTGCGGTTTGCAACCGCACGGTCGCCGGGAATCGTGCGGTTGCAAACCGCACCTACGTTTCATCATCACGCTGATCAATACAAAATTAGTGAAATTCGTGGCAAAAAATATTCGTGGCAATTCGTGGCAAGCGGAAGAGGTCGGGCTGGCCATGCCCATTGTGCAGGCGACCCGGTTACCCCGGTTCGCAGATGTTTGAAAAGGTGACCAGATTTGCATTGCCAGGAAAAGTCTTTTAAGATGCCAAGATAGGACAGCAAGGATTCACATCTGTCTCCGGCTCATCCACCTTTCTGACAACCCTTCTGCACCGTCGCAGAGCTGCACACCAACGCCCAACAAGCCATTGCGGAAAGCCTTTGGTCCAGTGGTCCGATGCCGGGGATTGTCTACCCTTTTTTGAATGGGTCAGCCTTGCGCATAGGAAACAACCAGTTGTCGCCGCCCAAACTGATTGGATCGGGTCCGCGCTGTGTCATCTTCCCCCTGGCAGACTCGGCAAGATGCCCGCAGGGTGGGTTCGGCACAGAATGCCAGGGGGCCATCAAGGGTGGGCTGGGGTAGGGCAAGGCAGGACAGGGGACCGTCAAGGAGGCGCAGGGCGGGGCCAGGGAAGGGTATGTCAACACCTGGGCGGTGTCGTGTAAGGTGAAGGAGCGCCTGGGGGAGAGCAAGGAAACGTTGAGCAACAGCAAGGAAGCATTGAGCAACAGCAAGGAAAAGCTGCGCAAGCAGCATGAGCCGTTCTTCAACATCCAACCATCTGTAAAGGAGCAGCCCCATGCCTACCAAACCCACCCTTACCATTGCCGGGCGGTTGAACGCCGCCCAGGTAGCCATCGCCAACAGTCTGGCCGATGAGGAGATCCAGTCGCTGGTGGCCGCCTATGGCTATGCGCCGGCCAAACTGAATGAAGGCCAGGCCCTGTATGACGGCGCGCTGGCGGCGGTGACCGCACAGAAAGCCGCGGCCGGGGCCCAGTTGCAGGCCACCCAGGAGATGGCTGCGGCCGAAGCGTCCGCCCGGGACGCCTACCAGGCTCTGGCCAAGGTGGCACGCGCCATCTTCCAGGGCGACAAGGCGCGCCTGACCGCCCTGGGGCTGAACGGTACGGCGCCGCGGGCCACGGCGACCTTCCTGGCCTCTGCGGCCGCCCTCTTCGACAACGCCGCGGCCGCGCCGACCCTGGCCGATTACGGCTACGATGGCGGGCGGTTGGCATCCGAACGGGCCAAGATCGCCGCCTTCGACCTGGCCAACCAGAGGCAGGAAGCCGCCAAGGGCGCGGCCCAACAGGCCACCCGGGAGCAGGATGCGGCCTTGACCTCCCTGGACGCCTGGCGGGCGCAATACATCAAGATCGCCCGGGTGGCCCTGCGGGGCAAGAAGCAACTGCTGGAAAAGATCGGCGTGCCCGCCCGCACCAGCGCCCGGCGCACAACTGCTTCGGGGCCGGCTTCGGGGCCGGTTTCGGGCTAATCCCGCCCAATAGAAATAGAACGCGGATGACACGGATCGGACGGATTTGCGCGGATCTTTTCTCGGTTTTTTAGCTTTGATCCGTTTTGATCCGTCCGATCCGCGTCATCCGCGTTCTGTTTTGAGAATGGCTGTTCCAGCAGGGGATCGGATCGTTTCTTTGGCGGAAGCTTGAAGTTTGGTAGAATGCACCCACAGATTTGGTTAGGTTCAGCATTTTTCTTCGAACGAGCTTCCCAAGACTATGATCCAACTTGAAGAGACGGTCGATCTGAACAAGATAGCCAAGAGCCATCTGGAGATGTGGGTGGCTGTGCGTCTAGGGCCTGGAGGCGAGCCGCTGCACCCGCACAAGGGGACATTGCTTGCCTATGGCCTGGATCGGCAGGATGTGTATCAGCGGGCAATGGCACAGTTGAAATCGGGACAGGAGCTCTATCTCTTTTTTGCTGATGAGTCCGGGCCAACGAGTGGGACCACTACCATGATCCTCCGGCATGATTCTTGAAGATGGTTCGGCTGGGGCTTGAATCCATACAACGTTGAATGAGGATAACTGAAGTGAAGAAAGCCCTTATTACTGGCATCACCGGTCAAGATGGTTCTTACCTGACCGAACTGCTGCTTTCCAAAGGTTACGAAGTCCACGGTATTATCCGGCGGGCCAGCAGTTTTAACACCCAGCGCTTGGCCCACCTCTACCGGGACCCCCACAATGGCGACAAGGTGCAGTTGTATCTGCACTATGGGGACATCGGCAGTTCGGGTAACCTGTCGGATATCATTCGGGACGTGACACCGGACGAAATATACCATTTGGCCGCCCAGAGCCATGTGCGAGTCAGTTTTGACTTGCCGGACTATACGGGCGACGTGACCGGCTTGAGCACGGTGCGGATTTTGGAAGCCATGCGTCGGGCAGGCTCGACCGCTCGCTTCTACCAGGCCAGCAGCAGCGAGATGTTTGGGGCAGCCCCGCCGCCCCAAAACGAGCGTACACTTTTTCAACCCCAAAGCCCCTATGCAGCCGCAAAACTGTATGCCTATTGGGTGACCCGCAACTATCGAGAGGGCTACGGCATCTACGCCTGCAACGGCATCCTCTTTAACCACGAGTCGCCCCGGCGAGGGGAGACCTTTGTCACCCGCAAGATCACTCGGGCCTTAGCCAACATTATGGCGGGCAAACAGAAGACCCTCTACCTGGGCAACCTGGATGCCAAACGGGACTGGGGCTATGCCCCGGACTATGTGGAGGCCATGTGGCTGATGTTGCAGCAGGACACAGCCCAAGACCACGTGATCGGTACGGGGGAAGCCCATACGGTACGGGAATTCCTGGGAGAAGCCTTTGGCTATGTGGGACTAGATTGGCAAGATTATGTGCGAATTGATCCCCGCTACTTCCGACCCACGGAAGTAGATTATCTATTGGCTGACCCTGCCCAGGCCAATCAGGTTCTAGGCTGGCAACCCCATATCCGTTTTGGCGACTTGGTGCGCATCATGGTGGATGCAGATCTGGAACTGATGGGCATGGCCTCCCCTGGTGAAGGCAAAGCAACCCTCGACCGCCAGTTCAGCGGCTGGCATCGGTGGCAAGATCAAATTAACAGCATGGAGCAGACAAGAACATGAACCCTGAATGGCCTGACAGCAAAGAATTTTGGCGGGACAAAAAAGTGACGGTGACCGGTGGCGCTGGCTTCCTCGGTTCATTTGTGGTGGAAAAACTGCGGGAGCGGGGGGCGACTAATATTTTCATCCCTCGCAAACGTGACTACAATCTGGTTGAAAAGGAGGCGGTTCAACAGTTATTGGCCGATGCCCAGCCGGATCTGATCATCCATTTAGCGGCCAGCGTGGGCGGGATTGGGGCCAACCTAGTGCATCAGGCTGAGTATTTCTATGAAAACCTGATGATGGGCACCCAACTCTTTCATGAAGCCTGGCGAGCCGGTGTTGGTAAGTTCGTAGCCATTGGCACTATCTGCGCCTATCCCAAGTTTGCTCCCATTCCTTTTAAAGAAGAAGATCTGTGGAACGGCTACCCGGAGGAAACCAACGCTCCGTATGGTCTGGCCAAAAAGATGATGTTGGTACAGTCCCAGGTCTATCGTTCCCAATATGGTTTTAATTCTATCTATCTATTGCCTGTGAATTTGTATGGGCCGCGTGATAACTTCGATCCTGAATCGTCCCATGTCATTCCTGCCTTGATTCGTAAGTTTGTGGAGGCGAAAGAGCGTGGCGATGACCACATTATGGCCTGGGGAGATGGCTCGCCTACTCGAGAATTTCTTTTCGTCGAGGATGCTGCGGAAGGAATTGTGTTGGCAGCAGAGCGTTACAACGCCAGCGAACCGGTCAATTTGGGCAGCGCCTTTGAAATTAGTATCAAGGACTTGACTGAGACCATTGCCCGTGTGGTGGGGTTTGAAGGGCATGTGTTGTGGGATGTAAGCAAACCGAATGGGCAGCCACGCCGCAAACTAGATGTCCAGAGAGCGGAGGATTGTTTCGGTTTTGAAGCGCATACCCCGTTTTTTGATGGTTTGCGGAGGACGGTTAGCTGGTATCGTAGCCGTTCTGATAGTTGATACAGGACTCAATGATGACTACCGATAAGATTCTTCGATCTCAGAGTAACACGGCTATATTAGTTGTTTCTTGTGATGCATATCAGGACCTGTGGCCTCCCTTTTTTCATTGTTTTTTTAAATATTGGCCGGATTGTCCATATCCCCTTTATTTAGGGTCGAATATTGCAACCTATGATGATCCACGTGTAGCGTCAATTGCCATTGGTACAGATCTCGACTATTCTTCTAATCTTTTGAAGATGCTCAGCAATATAGAGGAAGAATGGGTCATTTTGTGGATCGAGGATCGGCCGCCAAGCCGAGCTGTGCGTACAGATCGAATTCTACATATGATTGATACGGCTAAAGCGCAAGACGCTGTATATTTGAAGTTAATTCCGAACCTCCCAAGAGCATTGGGCAATGCAGATATTGGTGAAGTGCCAAAGGGAACGCGATACCGCGTCGGTATGACTGTAGCATTGTGGCGCAAATCGTTTCTGAAGCAGTTTCTACGTCCAGGTGAGAGCGCATGGGAAATCGAATACGATGGCGTAAAACGAGCGGATATGTCGGACGAAAAGTTTTTTGCGTTGGGGATGAGGGTATCAGATCCGCCCTTGAAAGACATTCATCTTGTGGCGAAGGGTCGCATTATTCGAGAAGCTATTCCCTTTCTGAAAAGTGAGGGTGTTTTGCATTATTTGAGTTTGCGTAAGCCAATCTCACTACGGTTTTATTTATATGCCAAACTTAATCTCTTCTTTTGGAGTGTAGTCTATTTTTTTCGACAACAGAGAGACAAACTAGGCCTGTAAATGGGTGACACAGATATGTTGTTAGCGGGTGATGGCGATCTCGGTCAAATACAGGCCGTGTTTTTGGACCGAGATGGTGTTTTGATTGCCGATACTGGTTACATTGGCGATCCAGCACGAGTGCGCATTTTGGACGGAGTCCCAGAAGCGATTCGCCTTCTCAACACCTGCGAAATCAAAACACTAGTAGTGACAAATCAGTCAGGGGTGGCTAGAGGCTACTTTTCGGAAAAAGATATCGTTCGGGTTCACAAGACGATCCAATCTCAACTGGCTGATGCTGGTGCAATGATCGATGCATTTTATTATTGCCCTCACCACCCTGACGCCACTGTTGTCGAGTATCGGAAAGATTGTTGTTGTCGCAAACCAAACACAGGCATGTTCTTGCAGGCGGCACGAGAGTGGCAAATCGATCTAGCGTCAACCTATGTTATTGGTGACAAAATGACTGATGTATTGGCAGGTCAGCGAGTTGGTGCGCATACGATTTTAATATCTTCTGCACATGATCCATGTGACGTGTCTACATTTGGCCGTTGTCCAGACTTAGTCGTTCAGGGTTTATTGCCAGCGATACGGTGGATTCTTCAAAAATGAACAATTATGAGCCAGCAGATTTTTCAGGTGCCCGGACTTATTCGGTCCACGACCGACCCACAAAAGTTCGAGATGAGGATTTCTTTCAACTTGCGGATACAGATCCGACACTTACCCAATTCTTGGACTCTCTTCCCCATATTCTGAAGGCTGATGATTTGAGGGCAGTTGTCACCGCCATTGTTCGAGCCAAAGCGCTGGACAAGCCCGTGATTGTCGGAATGGGTGGGCATGTAATTAAGTGTGGTTTGGCTCCTCTTTTTGTTCACCTGATGGAAACCGACATCATATCGGGCGTGTTGATGAACGGCGGAGCGAGCATTCACGATTTTGAGTTCGCCATGTTTGGGCGTTCGTCAGAAGATGTTGCATCTAGCCTAAAAACGGGCATGTGGGGGATGGTGCGCGAGACGGGCGAGTCAATGAATGCAGCCATTCGGGCCGGTGCCGAACAGAACTGGGGGATGGGTAAAGCGTTGGGCGCCTATTTGACAGCGAACGCCGCCACGTTTTCTGCACATAGTCTATTGGTAAATGGTGTTCGTACTGGCACGCCTGTGTTAGTACATATTGGCATCGGTGCGGACACTATTCATATGCATGCGTCAGCAGATGGCGCTTCTCTTGGAAAGACAAGCTTCACAGATTTTCGAATTTTGGTTTCATTGCTTATGGAGCTTGGAGATGGCGGTGTTTACCTCAATATCGGTTCGGCGGTTCAGTTGCCGGAGGTTTTTGTGAAGGCGTTGAATCTTGCCCGAAATCTCTCTGGCAAACCGATTGTTGACTTTGTCACTGTCAATATGGATATGTTGCAGCATTATCGCCCGCTGGAAAACGTTGTGCGCCGACCAACACAGGGTGATTCTGGACATGGCTATTCGTTGACAGGGCATCATGAAATTATGGTTCCGCTTCTATTTCAACTTGTCTTAGCCAAGATCGAGCAGGACCGATTGGGGTAATTGTCATGAATGAGAACGCACTTCTGATGTCAACAATTATAAGCGATATTTATGGATCGCCTTCGTTTGGTTCGCTTTTGGACCGTCTCGAAGAAATGCGGTCGCAGGGCCATCGGATTGTTACAACCAATGGTTGTTTCGATCTGTTGCACCGAGGACACATTGCCTATTTGGATGAAGCTCGGCAGCAAGGGGATACGCTGTTGGTTTTGCTGAATACGGATCGTTCTGTTCGGCAACTGAAGGGTGTGGATCGGCCGATTCAGTCAGAAGAAGACCGATCGGCTATGCTATTGGCGCTTCGTTCTGTGGACGGGGTTATTCTACTCGATGATCTGTTGCCAAATGCATTATTGGATTTGATTCGACCAGATGTTCACTGTAAGGGCGGTGATTATGCGCCAGCGGATATGCCCGAGACACCAGTTGTCGAGTCGCATGGGGGCGAGGTACGTATTCTGCCTTTTTTGCCGGGTTATTCGACAACGTCGTTGATTGACCGTATTATGGATAAGATGGAAGATAACCATGGGTTTGACCACAAACATGAGCAAGTTTTGTCTGATCGACAAAAAGTCTGCCAGTTTTTGTTGAACGGAAGCTCCGTTCTGCGTCGTACAGCGTATCATCTCCGCCAACCGATTGTAGAGGTGGCCGATCAGATAAACGAAGCAATCAGAACCGGCCATAAGGTGTTGGTCTGTGGCAATGGGGGCAGTGCGGGAGACGCACAGCATTTTGCTGCAGAATTAGTTGGCCGTTACCGTCTTGATCGTAAGGGGTGGCCGGCCATTGCCTTGACCACCGATACTTCCGCTTTAACGGCTATCAGTAATGACTATGGCTTTGACCAAGTATTTGCCCGTCAAGTTGCTGCTCTGGGGCGTGAGGGAGATATTTTGATTGGCATTTCAACCAGTGGAAGATCCCCAAATGTAATTAACGCTGTTGAACAAGCTAACCTGATGGGGTTGCGCACCATTGGTCTTGTTGGAGATAACACGGAATCCGAATTGAGCAACGTGGTTCAAGTGTGTCTGCATGTACCCTCAACTGAGGGGCCAATGATTCAGCAGGCACATATTGCAGTCGTGCATGCGATTTGCGAGTTGCTTGAGGAGAAGCGAATCTAAATGCCACTAGATCTCTCTGTGCTAAAGGGCCGATCCGTGTTGGTGATCGGTGATGTGATGTTGGACGAGTATATTAGTGGGACAGTACGGCGTGTTTCGCCCGAAGCGCCAGTTCCTGTAGTGGAAACAGAGCGGGTGGAGTGTCTTGCAGGCGGTGCAGCCAATGTCGCCGTCAATATTGCTGCGCTAGAAGGTGTCAGTCATCTTGCTGGTGTTGTCGGCTCCGACGGTGCCAGTCTGCGCCTTTGTGCGGTTCTAGATGAGAAAGGGGTCGATAGCCGATATTTCCAGTCCTTTGATAATCGTCGAACAACGGTCAAGACCCGAGTGATCGCCCATGGTCAACAGATGCTGCGGCTTGACTCTGAAACGGCTCGACCCTTGAACGATTCGGAAGAAGAAGCCTTTCTTGTACAGATCGTGCTCGCATTGAAACATGTTGATGCGTGCGTACTCTCTGACTATGCCAAGGGAGTGTTAACACAAAAAGTATGTCAAGTTGCCATTGCCAAAGCAAATGAACGTCGGATACCCATCGTTGTCGATCCCAAGGGTACAAATTATGCTAAGTATCGTGGAGCAACGGTCATTACACCGAACTTAACTGAGGCCATGTCTGCCTTAGGGGTACTCAAGGCGGGGTTGCTGGCGTCTGATCAAGTGTCTGACCAAGATGTTGAACAATTTGGGATGCAACTTGGCGAGCAATGCGACAGCCAGATTCTGATTACACGAGGTGCCAAAGGCATGTCCTTGATTCGGGCAGGGGAAACAGCGTTACATATTGCTTCGCAAGCGCACCAAGTTTACGATGTGACTGGGGCTGGAGATACCGTTGTGGCGATGCTATCGTTATCCTTGGCTGCGGGTTTCTCGCCCATGATAGCTGCGAGTCTAGCCAATGTTGCAGCGGGTGTTGTGGTGAACAAACTGGGAACGGCAACGGTTACTTTGCCAGAATTGGAATTTGCAGCTCGGTCCATATTATGAATCTACTGACAATAGGATCCTACGGTCGATTTCGTACAGTTCTTCTTTTGTTTCTTGTGTCGTCTATCCTGGTATTTCCTCAACAATTAGGTGTATTTCTTCGCAATTTTGGTGCCGTCAAGTTAGAGCGTGTCGTAGTATCCCAACAATCGGTGTATTTCTCCGATATACGATCCATCTTGGATCCAGGGGTGAATGATGCTACAAATTACCTTGGGCAGTCCCTTAGATGGAAGCCAGATGATGGGTCGACACTCGAATTGCTTGCACTAGTTGCCACCGTGCAAGCTGATTGGGAACAGGCATTGCATCTGTCATACAGGATTGTTGAACAAGTTCCATCTAGTACGATGGGAAATCTATTGCTTGGTCATACATATTGGCGTCTCGAACGAGATGCCGAGGCTATTCAAGTTTGGCGAAAAGCAAAAGCCGCCGTGTATTTATTGAATCGCGTGGCGTTTTATTATCGAAATGGTAAGAATGCTGAGGCAATACGTTTATACGACTTGGCTCGTCAAGTTAATCCTGATGTGACGCCACAAATCGAGTCTTTGGCGGATATAGTATGGGTACTGTATTTTTCTGGCAGAAAGGATGATGCGAAAGCAGAACTACAATTGGCTCTTTCTGCTCCGCATCAAGAAGATTGGCAACAGTTTATTGCGCGTGGTGAGATGGGTATGTACTTTTTGCGAGAGAGACAATGGCAGGACGCTATCGTTTTTTTTCGATTGGCCCTTGGAGCCGGCCCCCGGTCAACCCCGTATGCAGTATGGTTGGGCCGGTCATACATGGAATTGGGAGAATATGATCAGGCGGAAGAGGAACTTTGGCAAACCGTTCGAGATGCTGCCGAAGGCGATACGCGTGCTGAAGCATACTTCCTTCTAGGGAATCTCTACGCATCTAAGGGGCAGACTGATGAATCAACTCGTGCCTATTCAGGGGCTGTCGAAGCATCTCCTGACAACATTGAATACCGTATGTATTTGGCCCGATCTTACACGAGTGGTGGTCAATCTAAGAAGTCGTTTTCCGAATGGGAAGTCATTTTGTCTATGCGTCCCGATGATCCACAAATCCAAATATGGTATGAACAAGCCAAACAACAAGCGCGTCCGTGAGTTAAGATGATGACAACTTTTTTGCCCGGTCTACTGATCTTGATCTTTGTTCTGTTTTTTATCGTCACTTTTTGGTTGATTCTCAGGACCCACGACGATCTTTTTGCGATATTTTATGCATTTCTGTTCGTTTATACCGTCTTTACCCAGATTGGCTATGTTTTTTATCCAGATTTGGCTGCAGAAGGATTAGTATATTTTGGCGTTACTCCTTTCTACTCGTATTGGCTATTCGTTTTTTTGTCATTTGCTGCGATACTAGCTGTCTTCTTCATGCTCAATTCCGTGCGCAAGAAACGCCTTCTTGCACAACCTTCGGTGGTGTATTTTATTAGATTGCCGCGATGGATCTTTTTTCTTGCTACTGGGCTTTATGTGTTTGTATTGGCGGTGATATTTACGCAAAACTATCAACAGATACAATACGCAAATATCGAGAATATCTGGATTGGCTTCATGATTAATTGGCAGCCGGTGGTGGTTCTGCTCTTGTACATGAAAATGCGTCGATGGTCTCAGGGCAATGCAAAGTTGGTTGCTACCGTGTTGTGGTTGCTAGCATTGTCCTTGTTTGTTGTGATCTCAGTTCGAGCAGGTCAGCGATTGGGGGGGGTTTCTTTAATTGTTGGGACAGCAGTATTTGAGCTTAGCCCGTTTATGCATACATTGCGCAAGAACCGCATGCGCATACTTAAGATTATCGTAATAGCAGGCGGTTTCCTTTTTTTTGCAAGTCGGGTTGTGGCTTTGCGGAATGAATATGCTGGGGCAGTGCCTATCTCTGCATTGAGTAAACTTTTCATGTTCGAGCGAAATGACACATCTTTCGATCCCCGGAATCTCATACGCAACGACTATTTTGCGCCTTCTTCTCTCATTTTTTCTTCCATGCGATACCAATGGGTTCATCCACTAGAAGTTCTACGTTCGAATCTCTACAACTCGATTGTCTTCACCAAATATCCATATTTGTCGAATATTCTAAGCGAGGTAACAAATCCTTCTTATACCTTTTCACGTAGCGAGTCTTATGGATATTACCTGCTTACCGAAGGGTTCAATTTCGCGGGCTGGTGGGGTATCATCTATAATGCCATTATGGTTAATGTGGGATTTGGATTATGGCGCCTTTTTGCTTCAAGTCGGAACAAACCTTTTGATCTTGGCATGACATCTGTGCTTTCCGTGCTGGTAATTACAATTGTTCGTGGTCAGAGTGTTTATTTTGTGCGCAGTATCTATTTGACGATTGTGCCTGCCGTGTTTCTGGTGTCGTTGGCATTAGGGTATCTTCCGCGAATGATAGATACCAGAACGAAACGACGGCACAGATCACGGAACAGGCAAATATCTGTGCCAATTGCGAAGAATTAACTGAATTATTGGAAAGGAAGAATGATGAATATTGATCGTGTCCGGAGGTTAATAACACGTATTCGTAGTCGTTTTAACAATTATGACGGATTATATCAGGCCGATTCTCTTGAACAGTCTCTTGCTTGGGCAGCGAGTAGGCAATTTGATTTTCTAAACGGAAATGTGCTGCGCGCAAAGATCGTGCAGGGATTCGTTGAACAGGCCAATTGCACCTTATTTGTTGAAACAGGGACATCTCATGCGGCAACAGCGATCGGTGTTAATCGGTTTCTTAATATCCCGGTTTGGAGTTGTGAGATTCACCAAAGAGATTATCGTATTAGCAGATTTGTAACCTTTGGGATTTCCGGCATTTCATTGGCTAATTTGGATAGCCGCGCTTTCTTACGGGACACTCTTGAGAGGCTTAAACCACTGAAAAGCAACGCTTTTTTTTATCTAGATGCGCATGAAGGCGAACTTGATCAAGACTCTTTGCCCTTAGCTGAGGAAATACGAACGATTTTGGAACTTGACTCTTTTGTTGTCATGATCGACGATTTTCATGTTCCCGACGATGACGGTTTTCGGTGGGGAACGTATGGTGGTGTGGCGGTTGATATCCATTTGATTCGCAACCAGCTTTTATCATCTGGTATTCATAATTGTTACTTTCCAGCGTATACAGCGTCCACAGATACAGGGTACAAATCTGGGTATTGTCTATTTTGGCGCTCCGAAGTTTTGGACCGACAGATCGGGGATGGGGCATTCCCCCATACCCTGTTACGTACCTTTTCCTTACTCAATAAACGCTAACTTTGGGACGTGGTAGAAAATTCGGTGATCCATTGCCTGTTTGTTGTAGCCTCTATGCAAACAGATATGGCCTAGTCTATTTCTTTTGGCTCTTACACTCGACATATTGGTGATTATTTGTTCCGTTCATCTATGCTGGTCTCCTTTTTATCCCTAATTGTCACTCTGATGAGTTTCATCAGTCAGTTAGTCATCGCCAGATTGTTTGGTGCCGGACAGGTGATGGATGTTTATCTGATCAGCAGTAGTTTTCCATTCCTTATATTGGGACTCATGACTGGCGCTATCTCCTATTCCATTGTACCAGCGTTGGTCAGTTCCCGTGTGACGACGCCAGAAAAGAGCGCACGCTTCGCTGGAGCAATTCTGATATCTTTTGCTGTTTTAGCTATAGGGATATGGTTGGTTGGTTATTGGTTTTCGCCCCAAGTGGTGAGGGTGTTTGCCCCGACATTGTCAAAAGACTTTCAGTCCGAAGCAAACCAAATTGCGAGAATTTCTTGGGTCACCGTGGGCTGCGCGTTGCTCCTAAGTTGCTTGACAGCAATACATAATTCGGCTCGTCGCTTTGTATTGCCAGTCCTAGTTAACCTTCTGCCATATATGTGTATAATTGTGGTTAGTCTTCTATGGGCGAGGCAAATAGGGACATTGGCTTTGGCGTGGGGAATGTTGGCTGGCATCGCACTTGCCATACTTTTTTTGTCTGCAAAAATCAGACGTGAAATCTCATTGAAGTTATCCGTCCGTAGCATTTATCATGACGTATCGCCTATCTTGATAACATTGCCGTTGGTGTTGTTGTCTATTTCATGTACACAGGTGTTTGGAACGTCGGATGCATTCTGGGCTTCACGGCTGGCACCGGGCAGTGTCTCGTATCTGGGATATGGCCAGAGAATTATCATTGCTTTGGGATCACTAGTCATTCAAGGTCCAGCGGTAGTAATAGTGCCCTATCTTACAGAGGCGGTCGCTATGGGGCGATTTTCATACTTTCGGCATATGACAGCGAGAGCCTTGCGTATGACAATTACCATTGCCGCCCCTTTAGTGGCAATGGTAATTGTTTTGCGAATTCCGATCATTAGTTTACTGTTTCAAAGGGGTGCTTTTGATGTCCAGGCGACCAATGGAATTGCTTTTATACTACCTGGATTATTACTGGGAATGGTGGCCATGGTTAGCGTTGTGATTTTGTTAAGGGCCTTACATGCTGTTCGAGATATAAACGGCGCTGCAATGATTGGTGGGGTTGGCATGCTCCTATATTTTGGTCTATCTGGGGTCTTTAGTCAGTTTTTTGGGTTGCTGGGTATCTCATTGGCATATACTATCACTTGGTGGTTGTTGTTGGGGTTATGTGTATTTCGTATCTGGCGAGGAAGGACTAAAGAGGTGATTGTAGCGGCTAATTTGAAATTCATTGTGGTGTTGTTAATCGCTGTGACAGCCTGTTCCTTGCCTGTATGGTTGCTATGGAGTTTGCTTTCTCCTTCGTTTGCTGAATTGAGCTTTATTAGCTCAGGGATGGTACTTGCAGCGCTAGTGGGGGTAGGAAGTGTTTCTTTCATAGCCGTGGCGGGGGGTCTATTCAGAATGCCCGAAGTTATAGTGTTGGTTCAGTATTTTCGTCCTATGTGGAAGTCGAAATCACAGCCAGGAGGGTAGTATGGATAAGTTCCTTGATCGGCTTCGCCAAAATTGGCGGGGATCGGTACCATTTTCGGATAATTATGGCCGAGATGTTATTGCTGAATGGATGAACTCAACTATCGGATCTAGACCAATTTCTAACTGTCTTGATATTGGTTGTGGTGATGGTCAGGACTTGGCGATTGTGAAGGGTGCTTTTCCTGATGCAGCTCTCTATGGTTTGGATATTGCTGAAGAAAATGTTAGGCCTTTAGAAGAGCTTGGAGTTCATACAGGCAGGACCAACCTGGAAGTGGAGAGGCTTAGTTTTCCAGATGAAGTGTTTGATCTCGTGATCGCTAATCAAGTTTTTGAACATCTCAAGAATTGGGTATTTGCGTTGTCTGAAGTGACGCGAGTTCTAAAACCAGATGGATTACTAATTATTGGCGTGCCAAATCTTGCATCTTTGCATAATCGGCTAATGCTGATGCTGGGAAAACAACCAACCTGTATTGACACGTCGGGGATGCATGTTCGAGGCTTTACGTTTCCGGGCCTAGCACAAGTAGTCGAGTACAAGCATGTGTTTCGAATCATAGATCATCAAGGACGCGTCTTCTTTCCCTTTCCCAAGCGCGCTGGGTTGATGATGTCACATCTTTGGCCGACAGCTGCGTCAAGCATGTTTCTGCTGTGTGAGCGGATTGGTGACCCCAGCGACTTGGGGGACATCGAATCCATCCAGAAACAGGAAGAGCTTTCGTTGATCTGATTTTTGTTGGGGTGTTTCTTGCGTAATTATTTTGATATGTTTGTTGTCAGAACCTATATTGCGATTCAGAATCTGTTGTTGGTCATGCTGAGTTCTGGATTGTTCAAGTCGGATCTCGGGGTTGAACCTAACCGCATCCTGGTTTATCGCACGGCTCGCCTTGGTGATTTCCTTGTTGCGATTCCGGCGCTTGTCGTTCTGCGGCGACGGTTTCCAAATGCCAAGATAGTGGTACTGACCGCCTCTTCTTCTGTGTCTGCGATGCAGCGGGTGACCGATTCTTATGTTGACTCGAATCGAGAGTTTGATTTACCTTGGCTCTCTTTCGTCGTACCTTCGCTTGTAGACGATGCTCATGTTCTATTACTTGCTGATAAAAAGACTGCGCTCAAGCAGTTGCAACAGATAGTCATCAAGTTAGATCCTGATATGGTTTTTATTCTCCCGTTTTCGGGTGAAGGTGCGTTGGGTAGAGCGAAAAAGTTGATTTCTCTCTGGTTGGCGAGTGTTCGTTGCCCCGTATATGGATGGCGCGTACGCTCCGACTTCAGTTTCATGCGGGATGCGCAATTCGCTGTCGGAATGGTTGAACATCAAGTTTGGGGTCCACTGCACGCCATAGCGGAATCTCCACTTGTGCCTGAGATTAAGGAATCGGAAATCACATTCCATGTGGCAATTCATCCCCAATCAGAAGAATGGACGGACGAAGTCTGGGGCCGTCATGGGTTTGAGGAAACTGAGGGCGTTGTGGCCATTTTTCCGGGAGGAACCTTCCCCCACAAACAGTGGCCTGTGGATAAGTTCGTCCAGATATGCAACTCTCTGCATAAGGAATTTGGTCAGCCGTTGGTTATCCTTGGTGCGTCAACCGATCGCATTATTTGTGATGAGTTGAGCCGAATGCTGACTATTCCTCATTTGAACCTTGCTGGACAAACCGATCTATCACAATTGGCGGCGGTATTGAGTCGTTGTTGTCTATATGTTGGTAACGACACGGGCGCAGCACATCTTGCATCGGCCGTAGGATGTCCTTGTGTCACCCTCACCAGTTCAATACAGCATCCTGGTTTTTGGGAACCCTGGAACAGTCGCGAGTGGACAATACGGCATGATGTGCCATGTCATTACTGTCATTCATATACTGATTGTCCATTGAAAACCAGATTATGTATTGAAGGAATCGAGGTTAGCAAAGTAGTCAGTCAATGTAAAATGGCATTGGCTAGCGTTGGATCATTGAAGGAGAGAGTGACATGAACATCTGGCTTGTCAATCCTTATGGTGCCATCCCGGGCGAGGGTTGGCGAGAATATCGCTTTACAATGTTAGCCAAAGCCTTGGTTGAGCATGGTCATAACGTAATATGGTGGACCGCCAACTATTCTCATAATTTCAAGAGGTTCCGTTCACGGGGATGGGCAGATATCCCCGTTAGTCAGGGCTTTCTAATTCGATTAGTGCCCACTGTTGATTATGTAAAAAACGTGAGTCTTGCCAGGATTTGGTTTGAGGTCGTCTTTGCATATAGAATGTATAAACGAGCTAAGAAAGAACAATTTCCCGATATGATCATAGCTGGTGAGCCCCCACAGAGTGTATCTTATGCAGCTGTGAAGCTAGCGCAGTATTTTAGTACGCAACTTGTTTTAGATGTTGGCGATATCTGGCCAGAACTCTTTGTTTTGGCGATTCCACGTTTCTTTCGCCCCGTGTCCTATTTGCTGTTTTCGCCTTTTTATGGCTTGAGACGATATAATCTGCGGAATGCAAATGCGGTAGTTGCGGTCTGCAACACTTATCTCAAATTAGTTCAGAAGGAGGCACCATTTCTGAGTCAAGAACGGGCTGAAACTGTTTTCTGGGGGGTTGATGTTGCCGATCTTCGGCGTGAAAGCTCGACTATTGAAGCGCCTGCTGAGGTGCGCTGGAAACACAAGTTGCCCGGAGAAGTCTGGGCAATCTATGCTGGTACACTCGGCAATAACTACGATATTTTGACCTTGTTGCAGGTAGTTGCTTTGTTGCAACAGCGACGGAGTACAGTCAAAATTATAATAGCAGGTGCGGGGCCTCTTCAGTCACATATTGCTGATTATATTAAAACAAATGGCTCGGCTAATATTGAATATCTGGGAAAACTTGAGACCAGTGATTTAGGTGATCTCTATCGGATTTGTGATATTGGACTTTGCCCGTACGCTGAAGGTTCTACTGTGGCAATGCCAATTAAAGTATTCGATTACCTTGCGGTCGGTTTGCCTATTATTAGTTCATTACATGGCGATTTAGAGAGCCTTTTAAGCGATCGCCAGGTTGGAATTCAATATGAATCGGGTAACCCAAGTTCTCTTGCTGATGCGCTTGAAATCCTTGCTACCAATGAAGATCGTCGCAAATTGATGGCACGCAATTCTTATAATACTGCAATGGAATTTGATCAAAAAATCCAGTACCAGAAATTTGTGGCTTTGGTTGAGCGAGTCGTATCAGATGGATTAATAAGCAATTAGACAAAAATTAATAGAGGTAACTCTCCGACTTTGCCAGGGAGACGGCAGAGTCTCACAAATCTAGAAACATGTAGAGTCTCCAAGAGCGAACCGCTTAAGTTCGCCGAGACGAAAGTCTACATGGCTCAGTTGGGCAAGCTAGTTCACACAAGATTGGGCAGCAAGTACTAATATTATGTGGATACAAGAGTATCTAAAGAAGCGCCTGTTTGTCGAGTTGCGTAGAAAATTGGAGCCAGTGTTGCGAGAGTTAGCTTAACAAAAGGGATGTGAAATCCTGGAAGGGTAGATGCTGTCAGATCATTCCAGCCGAGGGTTTTTCAGAACTATAAAACGGCTTTATTTGAAGAAATGGAGAAGAATATGTTATCAGTTGAACACGCTCTGCAATTGATACAAGATTCAATTGCAGCTCTGCGCCGGGTAAATTTGATCGAGATAGATGTGACAGTGACCAGTGATACTGTGTTGCTGGGAATGGGTTCGCCGCTTGACTCAATTGCGTTTGTCACATTTGTGACCGATTTGGAGGATAGGTTGAGTAGAGAGAGTAATCAAGAGGCTTATCTTGTGCTGAACAAAATTCATGATTTTAACTTGGATAATCCGGTGTTGTCGGTGGATACTTTAGCGCGCTATCTAGTCAAACTGACCGATGCCGAGACAGTGTAATGGATGTTCAACCCGTTATGGTCATCACTGGCACGAGTAAGGGTATCGGCCGAGGTGTTGCGGAATACTTCGTCGCGCGCGGCTACCGAGTTGCCGGCTGTAGCCGTAGCTCTGACACACTAAATGTTGAAGGTTATTTGCACACGCAGATGGATGTGGGTAATGAGAAGCAGGTGCGCGATTGGATCCGCTCGATTAAGCGAACCTGGGAGCAGATAGACGTTGTAGTTTGCAATGCGGGCCTCGCACCAGCGAATTCGTTGCTAACAATGACCAGTGGCGATGTGCTAGAGTCGTTACTTCGTACAAACATAGGAGGCACGTATTATGTTTGCCGCGAGGCCGCAAAAGTGATGTTGTTGCAAAGGTCAGGTCGCATCATCACTGTTTCTTCAATGGCAGTAGGATTACACGAGGAAGGTACCTCGGCCTACGCAGCGTCCAAGAGTGCGATTGTAGAGATGACTAAAATTCTGGCAAAAGAACTGGCGCAGTTTGGGATTACGTGCAACGCGATGGCACCTTCTATGATTATGACTGATGCGGTTGAAGCACTTGGCGAGACCGTTGTGGCACGTGCACTGGAGAAGCTGACGATCAAGCGCAAATTAACGATTGAAGAGATTTGCAACGTAATTTCCTTTTATACTGCACCAGCGAGTAGTTGCATTACAGGACAGGTTATTTATATGGGGTTAGTTACTTAATGCCAAAAACTTTCATGATAGGTGAATATACCATCACTAAAGTGCTCACTGGTGAACCGTGGAATGAGAACTGCTACTTGGTGCATCACTCCTTGTCTGGAGAAGGAGTGATTATTGATCCGGGCGGGGCACCGGAGTTGATTATTCAGTTGGTTGAAGAAAGCGGCATGCGATTGCGCTATATTTTGTTGACACATGCTCACCACGATCATGTAGGGGCCGTGGCGGGGGTCTGCCGACAGTTTGGCTTGCCGTGCCAGTTACATATGGGTGATGCTCGTTTATTACGCCAGGCTCCAATGTACGCATTACGATTTGCTGGCACACAAATCGAGCCACCTGAACCAGTAGTTATCTATGACGGGCAGCCTGTATTGGAATTGGGATCTCAGTCCATTTCCGTAATTCACACGCCCGGGCATACGAAGGGGAGTGTTTGTATTGATTTTGGTAGTTTCGTTTTCACAGGGGATACACTACTCTACCTACACGTTGGTCGCACAGATTTACCAGGCGGTGACGCTGCACAGTTGGCGACATCAATCAGTCAACTTGTCGGTAACATGCCAGAAGAAAGCATTTTGTTTCCTGGGCATGGGCGGGCGTGGACGATTAGTGACGCGTTGGTGTGGTGGCGTGAACTGGTTGTCGCTCCGCCTCAGTATGATGGGACTGTTGCATAATATACTATGGATGTGAAAAAATGATAGAAAAAGGAACAGTTGGTGTAGGTGTCATCGGCGTGGGGAGATATATCCCGCAAAATGTCGTGACAAATGAAGATATAGAGGCGTGGACAGGCATTCCATCTGAGACAATTGTAGCCAAAACTGGTATAGTTACTCGCTATATTGTTGGCGATTCAGAAACAGCGTCGGGTATTTCGGCGATTGCTGCGCAACAAGCTATTGCAATGGCATGCATAGATCCAGCCAATATTGGACTCGTTATCGGGTGCACTTTTTCCGGTGATTACATTTATCCAGCGATGGCATGCAAGGTACAAGACTTGATTGGTGCCCACAACGCTGGAGCGTTTGATCTGCTAGCAAACTGTACGGGTTTTCAAGTTGGCCTCAGCGTGGCGTCTGATAGAATGCGAAATGATCCAAGCATTGAATTTAGTGTTGTAGTTGGAACAGCAATTCAGTCACGATTTATCAAGTGGACAGATCCTGAATCGGCGATATACTTTGGTGATGGCGCAGGTGCTGTGGTATTAGGGCGTGTGCCCTTCGGTTATGGCGTTCTCGCTACCGAAGTTTTCACCAACGCCAGAGTTTTTGATTCGGTACGGCTTCGAGGCGGCGGTTCGAGTCATCCATTGCGAGCGGAGAATATAAATCAGGATTTACAGTACTATGAAATGAATGGGATGGAAGTCTGGAAACAGGTGGTCCAGTACCAGCCAACCGCCATCCGCCGTGCGTTGGAAAAGATTGGCAAAAAATCCGAAGATGTTGATTTCTTCATTTTTCATCAAGCCAACTTGCGATTGATCGAATACTTGATGGCGAAAATGAAACAACCTATGAGCAAGACATACACCAATATGGCCGAATATGGCAACACGGCTGACGCTTCTCTTGCTATTGCACTGTGCGACGCGGTCCATGCAGGATGCCTCCAACGCGATCATCTGGTTGTTGTGTCTGGCGTAGGTGCAGGCTTTACTTTCGGAGCGACGGTTTTGCGCTGGTACTAACCTATGACATATACACTTGGTGAACAGTTAAGCCGAAAATTAGAGTGGGATGAGATCAAGGTCGGTGATAAATCCACATTGACACACCATCTCACGTTAGAGGACGTGCATGCATTTGCCGCTCTGACCGGCGATTTTAACCCATTACATTTGGATGAATCATTTGCTCGTAAGACGCCATTTCGCAAACCAGTTGCTTATGGGATGCTGTCTGCATCGTTTATCTCGACAATGATTGGGATGTTGTTGCCTGGCGAGGGATCGCTTTGGACTGCACAGACGCTCGAATTTTTGTCTCCTGCATTTATTGGCGACACCCTTAATTTAACGGCTTGGATTAGACATAAATCCCCGGCGACGCGCGCCGTGATTTTAGAAATTGTTATCGCTAATCAAAACGCTCAAAAATTGATTACTGGTCAAGCAACTGTTAAACTGCTTGAACTTCAAGATATGGATACCAGGATGAATAATGACACATCAAAGATTGTCTTAATCACCGGCGGTACCGGGGGAATTGGTGCTGCAACGGCGCGTCGACTGGCAGCAGCCGGGCATGCAATTGTTGTCAACTACCAAAACTCTGCAGAGCGTGCACAAGAACTTGTCGACGAGATTGTTCAGGCCGGTGGGCGCGCTATGATGGTAAAGGCCAATATCACGCAGACTGAGGATGTTCAGCAACTGGTTTCTACGGTGAGCGAGACGTTAGGAGGCATTCAAGCCTTGGTGCACTGTGCCGCACCAAGGAGCCAATTACAGCCTTTTGATAATTTAGAGTGGACGGAAATTCAACAACAGTTAGATGTGCAGATCAAGGGAGCATTTAATTGTGTTAAAGCCGTGTTGCCAGGTATGCTTCTAGCTCAAGCAGGTTCAATGGTTCTTCTTGGATCGATTGTCGCAGACGGGGTGCCACCAACCCAACAAGCGGATTATGTGATTGCCAAGTCCGCTCTTTCTGGACTGGCACGTTCACTTGCAGCGGAATATGGCCCGAGGGGACTTAGGGTAAATGTCGTTGCACCAGGGATGACGCAAACCGAAATGATTTCGAATTTGCCGGAAAAAGCCAAACTACTCACGCGTATGCAAACTCCTTTGCGTCGCCTTGCTGAACCTGAGGATATTGCAGGTATCATTGAGTTTCTACTGAGTCCTGGAGCACTACACATTACTGGAGAGACAATTCGTGTCTGCGGTGGCGTAGTTATGCTATAAAAAGGAAATTTAGCAACATGATAGATGAACTCGGAACTTATCCGGAATTAACCAAGATTATTGAGCTGGTGTCTGCACAGAATCCATTGCAACGTAAGCGGATCAGAGCATTTATTAGTCAGCAGGATATTGACTATTGGACATTTGCCGAAAATTTGAGTCGGACCCTCAACCAATCTTTTCTCCAGAGTGATAAAAAACGGAACGATGCCGCACAATCGTATAATCGAATGTGTATGGAAATTCTGCGTGAACAGATTCGTTTTCGCAAGACAGGCATCTATTTGTTGGATGACGCAAGTGCTGCAGAACAGGCGGTCTACAGCCAACACGATGCAATGCGCTCATATATTATCGGATTGTTGTTGTCATATCTTCTCTGGCCCAACCATTACCGAATGTTTCAATTTTACGCTGAGCATGTGGCAACCCTTCAAGCTAAGACTTGTCTTGAAGTTGGAGTGGGTCACGGGCTGTTCTCGGTTGAGCTGATGCAACGCTTGCCGGAAATTGATCTAACGCTGGTAGATATTAGTGCGGCCTCCCTTGAACTCGCTAGAGAAATTCTGACTGCTTTTCGACTAGATCAGAAACAGATCCGCTTTATTCATGGCGATTATCTAACTTGGCCGCTAGCGAGTGACACGTTTGATTTTCTTATCATGGGTGAAGTGCTTGAACATGTCAACGATGCTCCCAACTTTCTAAAGCGAGCTTGGCAATTGCTGAGACCAGGGGGAAGCATTTTTCTGTCTACCTGCGTCAATTGTCCTGCTATCGATCATGTCTATCATTTTCATTCGGTAGACGAGATCCGTGAATTGATTAAAAGTGCGGACCTATCTATTGCCAGTGAGCTTGTTTTGCCTGCTGAGGCTGTGCCCGAGGAGTATTGGCAAGCCGAACTGGTGACAATTAATTACTGCGCGATCCTCACCAGACAATGAGTGATTCATTGGTAGGTACGAAATGACTCTACAAAGCTTATCCCAGATTCTGAAGCGGTTGAAGAGTGAGCCAACCTATAGTGCGTATATGGCTGCTGCAAATGTTCTAGATACTCTGTCACCTAAAATGAGCAACCTGCCCCCATTGCGCGTCGCTATCTTGCGCAACTTTACGGTCGATCCGCTTATTTCGGTCATTAAAGGTGAGATCGCTTTGGCAGGTTTTTATCCATTGCTTTATTTTGGCGATTATGATGCCATTGTGCGTGATGTCCTGGATCCAGCAAGTGCCTTATATGAATTTCGACCAGATTTCATAATTGTTGCCCAATGGTTGGACGTGTTATCACCCAGGTTGTGTACACGATTCCTGTCCCTCTCGTCTGATCAGGTAACTACTGAAGTTGATCATGTTTTAGCTACAATTCATGAGATCATCGATGGCTTACGGCAGTATTCTACGGCACCTGTTATCGTCAATAATTTCCCTTTGCCTGCATATCCGACTCTAGGCATTTTAGATGCGCAATCGGAAGCATATGAAACACAGACGATTCTGAAGTTGAATAACGAAATGCTTCGTGCGGTACGTCAGTGGCGTGATGTTTACTTAGTCGATTATATGCGGCTAATGGCGCGGGTAGGTAGCGCCCATGGTGTAGACGAACGATATTGGCAAATCGGACGGTCGCCCATCGCGAGGCACGCTCTTTTACCATTTGGTCAGGAATATGGTCGTTTCTTTCGCTCATTGCGTGGCAAGATCCGAAAATGCCTGGTATTAGATTGCGATAACACGCTGTGGGGCGGTGTTGTCGGTGAGGACGGTATTGGAGGCATTAAGATTGGCACGGCTTATCCAGGCTCGTCTTTTCAGGCTTTTCAACGCGAGATTTTGAATCTACACGACCGTGGCGTTATTCTGGCATTGGCTAGCAAAAACAATGAAACAGATGTCTTAGATGTTCTGCGCAATCACCCAGACATGATCTTGCGCGAGACACATCTAGCTACGTGGCAAATAAACTGGGACGATAAGGCAACGAACCTGCAGCGTATCGCACAGCACCTGAATATCGGTCTTGATAGCCTAGTTTTTGTGGACGACAGTCAATTTGAATGTGAGTTAGTGAGCGAACAATTGCCGGAGGTCGCGGTACTGCATCTTTCGTCTGATCCCTCTGCATTTCGAACTCAGTTGAGTGCTGCTGGCTTCTTCGATGTACTGTCTTTTTCTAGTGAAGATCGTAAACGCAACCAAATGTACCGAGACGAGGCGCAGCGCAAAGATTTGGTTATGTCGACTGGTTCGTTGAGTGAATATTTGACTCGGCTGGAATTGGTTGCTGAGATTGGTCTGGCAGATGCGATTACCATTCCACGTATTTCTCAGTTAACTCAAAAAACTAATCAGTTTAATCTTACAACGCGCCGCTACTCTGAAGGCGATATTCGTGCATTTGCCGATAACGCTGACGTAGATGTGGTCTATTTGCGTCTGCGTGATCGAATCTCAGATCTGGGCCTTGTTGGCGTAGCGATTGTTAAATATCATGATGATTGGGCAGAGGTCGACTCGTTTTTGTTAAGCTGCCGTGCGCTTGGTCGAGGTGCGGAAGAAGCTTTGTTGGCGCACTTATTAAATATTGCTTACTTTAGAGGATGCAGGCGCATAAGGGGGTATTATCGGTTCACCAATAAAAATGGGCAAGTCACTGGTTTTTATCGCCAGCGGGGTTTTCAACTCATCGGTGAAAATGAACAAGAGAGCATTTGGGAATTACTTCTGGATAGAGCGAATTATGCACCTCCAAACTGGATCGCATTAAAACTAATAGACAATGAGGGAAACAATGCAGACAACTGAGAATAAATTAAGACAGGTCTTAGCGGACGTTTTTGGCGTAGATGTCGGCTCCATCAACGAAACTGCATCAGTCGACACGATCAGTGCATGGGATTCTCTCAAACACTTGAATTTAGTTCTTGCTCTTGAAGAGCAGTTCAACATAGCGCTGACGGAAGAGCAGACAGTTGAGATTCTTAGCTATCCTTTGATCAAGGTTGTTCTAGAAGAACACGGCGTGCGGTTTAATTGAGCTATGGTGGAACCTATGATTAATCAACAGTCAAGCATGACAGCAATTGAGACCGTTGTAGGCAGAATTCGTCAGAACAACTCCATGCCGGCGTTATTCTGGCATGAACACGAATTTAGTTATGACGAGTTCCTTGGGATGGTGGATTCATGGAAAGATCGGCTGGCGACATTCAAGATCGGACCAGGAACTGTTTGTGGTGTGCTGGGCGATTACTCACCGCAAATTAGCGCATTGTTTTTCGCTTTGATGCAAGCGAAGGCGATTATAGTTCCGTTTACACGTCAAATTGAACATGAGATGCCGATGTTCATGGAGATTGCCGGGGTGCAGCGACTGTTCCGCTTTGATTTTCAGGACACTTGGTCAATCGAATCGTTTGAAAAGGTACCACAGAACGGCCTGGTGAAGACGTTCTTGGGACGTCAAACAGCTGGTTTGATCGTCTTTACGTCTGGCTCCACCGGTAAACCCAAGGGCATTTTACACGATTGTGAGCGTGTTATGCGCAAGTTTGTCGCCGAACGTTCGGGTTGGCGGACGATCCTTTTCCTGATGATGGATCACTTTGGCGGGTTCAATACTTTCCTGTCTGCATTCGCCTATGGCGGCACCGGTATCTGTGTTCCAGATCGTACGCCCGAAGCGGTCTGCCGAACGATTGAGCAATCTCGAGCCACACTGCTACCAACAACACCAACGTTTCTCAATCTGCTGCTAGCTTCCGGTAGTTATCGTGGCTTTGATCTATCGTCTATCCAGATGATAACCTATGGTACTGAGGTGATGTCCGAAACAACGCTGCAAAAAGTCAAAATGGTTTTCCCACGCGCTCAGCTCAAACAGACCTATGGGCTTTCGGAATTGGGTGTGCTACGCTCGAAATCGGAGAGCGATGGCTCGGTGTGGGTCAAAATCGGAGGAGACGGTTTTGAAATTAAAATTGTGGATAACATGTTATGGGTGCGATCTGAAGCGAATATGGTCGGTTATTTGAATGCTCCAAACCCGTTTGATGTGGATGGCTGGATGCCTACTGGCGACCAAGTGGAGGTGAAGGGAGAATATATGCGAATTCTGGGCCGAAAATCTGACATGATTAATGTTGGCGGCCAAAAGGTTTTTCCGATCGAAGTTGAGACTGTTTTATTGCAGGACGAGAATATTCGAGAGGCAATTGTATACGGTGTAAAGCATTCATTAATGGGGCAAGTAGTGCATGCTCGTGTGTCCTTATATCAGCCTGAAGAACCGGAAGTGCTTACTGAGCGATTACGCAAGTTGTGCTTGACTCAGTTTGCCAAATACAAAGTACCGATGCGGTTTGTAATAGTTGACGAGCAGTCCCAACGTGGTGTGCGCTTCAAAAAGCTGCGTCAAGGATTTGATGGACAAGAGATTGTCTCATGAATTATAGACTGGCAAACCGAAACGATGCATCAGAGCTGGCTAGGCTTCATGAATTCAGTTCTTCCATGCAGCCTGGTGGTTTCATGTATCGACTGGGACGCAGGTTTTTGACACAGTATTATCGAATTCTCATTGACGATGGCAGGAGTATCATTCTATGTGCAGTGAATGATGCTGATCAACTCATCGGGTTTGTTGCTGGTGCAATGGAGGCGAGAACTCGTTTAATGGCTCTACGACGCGGCCGATTTCGCCTTTTGCTTGCCTCTTTCCCGATCCTGCTACGTAGGCCCAAACTTATCCATGAAGTCTACCTGCGACAAATGTCAGGTGCAGCGGATGAAGTCGAGAGTGGATATGTGGTCCATTCTGGCCCTCATGAAGACTTTTGGGCATGGTGGCCGGATCAGGGAAATGGAGCGATCGAGCTTCATTTGAAATGGTTATCGCTCATGCGCCTCTTGGGTGCATCGACGATTCGAGGCGAAGTTGACAAAGTGAATACAATTGTTTATAGCGTACATAAAATGTTAGGTGCTCGGACGTTAAAGGAGTTCACCACTCCGGATGGGCGTCAGAGGATTATTATGGAATACCAACTCATTCCATAGAGTTTTCGAAATTATCACCAAGGCCCGGAAAATTCTTGATGACAAGAAAAGTGAAGTAGGAGCGAGTTTTGGAACACGAGAAATTTTTGCCTTTTGCCCTTCCCGATATTGATGATACAGAATTGCATGAAATCCAAGCCACCCTGCAATCTGGATGGGTGACTACTGGTCCTAAGACAAAACAGTTCGAAGCAGTTTTTGCATCATATGTGGGTGCCAAACATGCTATAGCTGTTAATTCTTGTACTGCGGCTATGCATTTAGCATTGGAGGCCATCGGCCTGCGCAAGGACGACGAAGTTATTACCACGCCCTACACCTTTGCAGCAACGGCTGAAGTCGTGCGCTACTTTGATGCCAAACCTGTGCTGGTGGATGTTTGCTCAAGCGACCTCAATATCGATATTTCTCTGATAGAAGCCGCCATCACTGAGCGAACTCGGGCTATTATTCCGGTTCACATAGCGGGTCTGTCCGTTGACCTAGACCCCATCTACGCCATCGCCCAGCGCCACGGTCTCGCTGTGATTGAGGATACGGCCCATGCCTTCCCCTCTACTTATAAGGGGCGGTTCATTGGCTCCCCGCCGCCTGCGGAGTACGGTATCCGCCATGCCACCTGTTTTTCCTTCTATGCCACCAAGACCATCACCACCGGCGAAGGCGGCATGATCTGCACCGACGACGATGCCCTGGCAGAGCGATGTCGCATCATGGCGTTGCACGGCATCAGCAAGGATGCCTGGAAGCGCTATACCGCCGAGGGGTCCTGGTATTATGAGATCATCGCACCGGGTTACAAGTATAACCTGACCGATATTGCTTCGGCTATGGGCTTGGCACAATTGGCCAAGGCTGACCGCATGTGGCGGCGACGCAAGCAGATTGCGGAACAATACAATCGTGCCTTTGCCGCCATGCCCCATTTGCAGATTCCCCACGATAACCCGGCGCATCAACATGCTTGGCATCTTTATATGCTGCGACTGAACCTTGACCATTTGGGCATTGACCGGGCCGAGTTCATCACGGAACTGAAGGAACGCAATATCGGGGTCAGTGTACACTTCATTCCTTTGCATCTTCACCCCTACTATCGGGAAACCTATGGCTATGCGCCCGAAGACTTTCCCGTGGCCTATGCTGAATTCTTGCGGGAGATTTCTCTGCCCATCTATAGTAAGATGAGCGATGAAGATGTGGCGGACGTGATTGCCGCCGTCCTGGATGTCGTGGAGCAGCATGGCAAGTAATTGGGTGCGACGACTGCTTGATATTCTGGTGGCCGGCAGCGGACTCATTGTATTGAGTCCGCTGTTTGTGTTTGTGGCGGTAGCCATCAAGGTCAATTCGCCAGGGCCGGTTTTTTATCGAGCACAGCGGGTGGGCAAAGATGGCGACCTGTTTCGATTGTTCAAGTTCCGCAGCATGAAAGCCGGTGCGGACAGAAAAGGACCAGGGATCACGGTCTCTGGGGATAATCGGATTACATCCGTGGGGCGCATCCTGCGTCGCACCAAGATCGACGAACTGCCCCAACTGCTCAATGTGTTGTGGGGAGAGATGAGTTTGGTGGGGCCACGTCCTGAAGATCCCCGTTATGTGGCCCAATACACCCCCGAACAGCGTCAAGTGTTGCGGGTGCGCCCTGGCATTACCAGCGCCGCTTCGTTGGTCTATCGCCACGAAGAACAGATGTTGGCTGGCAAAGATTGGGAAACCACCTATCGAACCGAAGTGCTGCCCGCAAAATTAGCCATCGATTTGGACTATCTCGCCCATCGAACCCTCTTTTCCGACATGCGGTTGGTGTTCAACACGGTCTTGGCCATGTTTCGGTGAGAAGCTTCTTGCCAATTGAACATAGTCACTCGCCCGGCCCAGCGCCGGGCGTTTGTGTTCCCCCCTGGATTGACCCGGCTGGGCCTCTCTGCTATGATCCAGTCTATCGTCAATCTGTTGACCCTCCCAAGCTTTTGCCACGAATTTTCACGAAAAATTCAAATTCGATTCGTGAAAATTCGTGAAATTCGTGGCATGGATTCAATCTGTCGCTTGGTTCCACCCCGTCCACGAAAGGATCGTGGCTATGTTGGCTCGTCTGGGTCGTCCCCTGCTGTTGGGGCTGCTGCATCTGCGCAATCGCTATTTCCTGCTCATGGATTTGGTGATCCTGGGCCTCGCCCCAGCCTTGGCCCTTTGGCTGCGCCTGGATGGCATAGATGCCGTACTGGGGGTGTTGTCACCCCTGCTGCTCTACACCGTCCTGGCCGGGGGGGTGCGTCTGGCGATCTTCTTCTTTTTTGACCTCTATGGCCGTTACTGGCGCTATGCCAGCGTAGGCGAACTGGCCCAGGTGATCCTGGCGGTCGCCGTCTCTTCCCTGGCCGTGATCGGTCTCTTCTTCACCGCCCGGGCCTTGGGGGAAGTCGGCCCCACCTACTCCCTGAATGCCCTGCCCCGCTCCCTGCCCTTCATCAGTAGCCTGCTGATCCTGGTCCTGGTCGGCGGCAACCGCTTCACCGTGCGTCTGGCGGACCGCCTGGTACGCCGACGGGGGGATGGACCGGTCGTGCGGGTGGCCGCCATGGGGGCCGGGGACGCCGGGGCCATGATGGTGCGGGAGATGAAGAACAACCCCCAACTGGGCATGGACCCGGTGGCCTTCTTCGACGACGACCTGGGCAAGCACGACGTGCGCATCCACAACGTGCCCGTGGTCGGCAACCGTCGGGACATCCCCCACCAGGCCAGGGAGCTCAAATTCAACCAGGTGATCATCGCCATGCCCACGGCCCCGGGCAAAGTGATCCGGGAGATCGTGGCCATCTGCGAGCAGGCCGGGGTGCAAACTAAGATCATCCCCGGCATCTACGAATTCCTGGACGGCACGGTGGGCGTCAACCAACTGCGGGACGTGGACATCGAAGATCGGGGACCGGGGATTGGGGATTGGGGATCAGGGGCCATCGGGCATCCAATGGCAATCAGGGGAGCGCTATGGTCGACAACGACCCAATCCCCGGTCCCCAACCCCCGGTCCCCGGTCCCCAATCCCCGGTCCCCAATCGCTATCCTCGCCGACATCCGCTTCCCGGAGCGCATCCGTCAGATCTTTGAGGAGGTGCGGCCGCAGATTGTCTTTCATGCCGCGGCCCACAAGCATGTGCCGTTGATGGAGGCGAACCCGGCTGAGGCCATCACCAACAATGTGCTGGGCACCCGCAACTTGGTGGCCGCGGCCTTGGCCGCGGACGTGGAGCGCTTTGTCATGATCTCCACGGACAAGGCGGTCAACCCCACCAGCATCATGGGGGCCAGCAAGCGGGCGGCGGAGTTGATCGTGCACGAAGCGGCGCGCAAGACGGGCAAGCCCTTTGTGGCCGTGCGCTTTGGCAACGTCCTGGGCAGCCGGGGCAGCGTGGTGCTCACCTTCAAGCAGCAGATCGCCGCTGGCGGCCCGGTCACCGTCACCCACCCCAGCAATTCTCAATAGGGCTGAATCGGACGCAGATTTTCAGGATACACGCTGATTTTCGCTGATTTTTCGGCAGGATTAGAAAAAATCTGCGGTGATCTGCGTGTATCCTGAAAATCTGCGTTCTATTCTGCGGTCAAATTGAGAATTGCTGCACCCACCCGGAGATGAAACGCTTCTTCATGACTATTAACGCCAGCAGCTT
>Ga0209702_10002497_pt1 | contig 31907 bp, 27 predicted proteins | sample FRY01_FD_187210 | JGI IMG/M metagenome (GOLD analysis project Ga0209702, IMG submission 187210) | Freshwater microbial communities from Lake Fryxell liftoff mats and glacier meltwater in Antarctica - FRY-01 (SPAdes) (version 2) | ecosystem: Environmental > Aquatic > Freshwater > Ice > Glacier...
GCTTGAAAATTCACACCCCTTTAACTCCAACCCGGAACTTCAAGCCCGGGATTAGCTCCCTTTGGTCGCTTTTCCCTGAGGGGGAGACTTTCAATTCCCTTTCATGCCTTCGATGTCTTTCAGACATCTGACATTTTTCATTCCTTAGACCGCTTCAAAGCTGCGCTTTGGCGGGCACGGAATGAAAAATGCCTTTCCGATCTTGATCGAAAAGGCATTCATTTTATTGAGCGAGAGACGGGATTAGCTCCCTTTGGTCGCTTTTCCCTGAGGGGGAGACTTTCAATTCCCTTTCATGCCTTCGATGTCTTTCAGACATCTGACATTTTTCATTCCTTAGACCGCTTCAAAGCTGCGCTTTGGCGGGCACGGAATGAAAAATGCCTTTCCGATCTTGATCGAAAAGGCATTCATTTTATTGAGCGAGAGACGGGATTCGAACCCGCGACCCCGACCTTGGCAAGGTCGTGCTCTACCAGCTGAGCTACTCTCGCTTATTATTGCCGGAACTCTTTTGTTTCGGGCGGCAAATATATGTGATTCTATAATCTCTATGAAACTGATGCTCCATTTTATCTGATCATGGAGCGTATTCCTTTCATGACTATCTCAGTAGCTCCTTGATTTTCAATACAGTACAACTCTGCCAAACTTGATGTTTCCTTCTGCTTCTGATTATCTTCTAGCAGGCTCAATATCTTGGCATTGAAATCCTTCTGTCCTTCTACAGGAAACGCTCCTCCTGCCGCTACCAGGCCTAGAGCTTCTTGGAATTGCTCATATTTAGGCCCCATGATTACCGGAACTCCCCATACTGCGGGTTCTAGCAGATTATGGATCCCCGCCCCGAATCCTCCTCCGACCACTGCGACTGTACCATAGCGATAGATCTGCGCTAACATGCCTATGCTGTCCACGAACATCACCCTTGCTGTTTCGCCTTTCCATTGGCTCATCCTGCTGCACTCCAGCTGACAGTCAGCACTGAACTGCGCGATACGTTTCGGGTCGATCTCATGGGGTGCGATGATTACTTTGAACCTTAGATCGCCATGCTCTTTGATAAAGCCATTAAGCAGTTTTTCCTCTGCTGGCCAGCTGCTTCCCAATATGATGACCTTGTCCGTTCCTATGAACGTTTCAAATTTTGGAAATGTCTTGTTCTGCTCTTTGATCGCCTTCACCCTATCAAAACGGCTATCCCCGTTCACCGCCAGCCTAGAGATTCCTATTCCCTTAAGCAGACTTGCGCTTTTCTGGTCTTGCAGGTAGAAATAGTTGAAGGTCTCTAATCCCTTCCTGAAGAACTTCCCCCAGGGCTTGAAGAATTGCTGCCCCTTATGTATCCTTCCTGACATCAATATCGTCCTGACATTCTGATTTTTCAACTCGGCTAAGTGATTGAACCAGAACTCATACTTGATGAAAATGGCCAATTCAGGCTTTAAGAGCTTTATAAAGCGTCTTGCATTGCTTGCAGTGTCCAAAGGGAGATAGGTGACCAGATCCACGTGCTCATATCCTTTCCTGACTTCATACCCTGAGGGCGAAAAGAAACTCAGGACAATCTTCTTGTTCGGATATTCCTTGCGTATCGCCTCGATGATAGGCCTGCCCTGCTCGAACTCTCCGAGGCTCGCAGCATGTATCCATATACATGAGTCATGGCCATGACCTAGCTTCTCCTTGAGAACCTTCTGCCAGTCTTTCCTTCCATCAAGCCATAATTCTCCCTTCTCATTGAATAGACTAGCTATTTGGATTCCAAGCCAATAGAGCCTGATGCCTAAATCATATAGGAGCTTTTGTAAAAAGATGATCAGTTGATATAGTATCCCGTTGAAGCCTTTCTATAAATAGGGAATGACCAGATCAGTTTCAGCCCATAAAGCATGTCCAGCCTTTTCTGGTCGTCCTTCTTCATCGTATCGAAGTCAAAATCTCTTCTGCTCTGAGTGAATCCTTGATATCCCTCGAAGCCCAGGGTAAAATTGATCAAGCGGTTATTCCCCATGAATTTATACCCGATGAATTGATGCAAGGTGAGCCCATTGGTCAAGCGGTCATAGCCTTTCATATATGCTCCTTCTAGCTGCGGAACATCATTCCTACGGGTCTCTAGGCGGATCCTGTGTTGGAATAATCCCAGTCCAGCCCGTATGATCAATCCGCTGTTCGGATTAGGTCCAAGGAGCGGAATCACCTTTCCAATATTTCCTACGGCAGTGAATCCCCTTTCAAGAAAAAGCAAATTCACGAAATTCCCGTTCTGGTCAATGTGAAAGCCTTCTATCGTGGTGGTTAATGCCGTCACAGGATCGTTCACTCGGGTACCGTAGATATAAGCAACATCTATCCCTATTTCCCAATTCCTATCGGTCTTATAATGGAATCCGCCTCCCAGTGCTGCATTATCCCCAAAGCGATTGGCCAAGTCCCCGGCTGGGCTGTGATAGGCCAAAGACATATCTATCGTGAACATAGAGATCACCGAATCCTTGACCGAACTTTGGGCTTTGGATTCTGAAATCCCTAAGGCCATCATCAAGATGATAAGAGCTAGCCCATATAAAACCTTCATTTTCATATCACTCATAGGTCAAAAATACACCTGACTATACCGTCAATAATTACCACTCGCACGTTCATGATTCCTAGATTCCTTTCCAGTGTCAGGACTGCGAATATCTATATTCGTGGCAAAAGAAAACAATTGCCCATGCGACCGATCCAAATGGTGGACCTTTTAGGTCAATATAAGAAGATACAGAAAGAAGTTGATAAAGCAGTCATTGACGTAGTACAAAGTACGGCATATATCAATGGCCCTGAAGTCAAATCTTTCCAAGAAGAATTAGAGGCTTACCTTGATGTGAAGCACGTCATCCCTTGTGCAAATGGGACAGATGCCCTCCAACTCACCATGATGGCCCTTGGTCTAGAACCTGGGGATGAAGTCATCACGGCCAGCTTTACATACGTGGCCACTGCCGAGGTCATCGCCCTGCTAAAACTCACTCCGGTCCTCGTAGATGTGGATCCCATCACCTTCAATATAGATGTGGATGCAGTCAAGAAAGCCATCACGCCCAAGACCAAGGCCATCGTACCTGTGCACCTCTTCGGGCAATGTGCTGATATGGCTCCGATCATGGCCCTCGCTAAGGAACACGGACTCTATGTCATTGAAGATGCCGCCCAAGCCATAGGTGCAGTGTACACCTATCCGGATGGAACCAAAGCCAGCGCAGGCTGCATGGGTCACTTTGGCGGAACCTCCTTCTTCCCTTCTAAAAACCTGGGTTGTTATGGGGATGGTGGTGCCATATTCACCAATGACGATGCCCTGGCCAAGAAAGCCCGTATGATGGCCAATCATGGTCAATCAGTGCGCTATTACCATGATGAGATTGGCGTGAACTCTCGCCTAGATAGTATACAAGCTGCCATCCTCCGCATCAAGTTGCGCCACCTAGATGGATACACGGCTGCCCGTCAGAAGGCTGCTGATGCCTATGATAAGGCCTTCGCTTCTTGCGATGCCCTCATCACCCCTGTCCGTGCGAAGAACAGCTCGCATGTATTCCACCAATACACCTTGCAGACCAATGGCATCTCCAGAGATGAGCTCGTCCAATACTTGACCGACATGGAGATTCCGGCCATGATCTATTATCCGGTACCCTTACACATGCAAAAAGCCTATGCGGATCCAAGCTATAAGGAGGGAATGTTCCCTGTGACAGAGAAATTGTGCAAGACGGTATTCTCCTTACCTATGCATACTGAATTGGACGCTGAACAACAGCAGATCATCATAGATGGTGTGCTCGAATTCGCTTCTGTGAAAAACTGATAGAATGAAGATTGCTGTAGTTGGAACAGGCTATGTAGGTCTGGTGACTGGAACCTGCCTTGCTGAGACAGGAAATGATGTCACTTGTGTAGATATCGATGTGAGGAAAGTGCAGCGCATGAAGGATGGGGAAGTCCCCATCTATGAGCCACACTTGGATGTATTATTCCAACGAAATATCAAACAGGGAAGATTGAGATTCACCACTGAATTGGATGATGCAGTGAAGAACGCTAAGGTGGTCTTCCTTGCCTTGCCCACTCCTCCTGGTGAGGACGGTTCTGCTGATCTCTCTTATGTACTTGATGTGGCCAGGAAACTCGGTCCGCTTATCAATGAATTCAAAGTTATCGTGGATAAGAGCACCGTTCCTGTGGGAACCGCTGAGAAAGTGAAGGCCGCCATAGCTATTGACGCCCGTGAGCAATTCGCGGTAGTATCCAATCCTGAATTCCTCCGTGAAGGTTTTGCTGTAGATGATTTCATGAAGCCAGATCGCGTGGTCATCGGGACCTCTTCTGAAAAAGCCCGCAAGGTGATGGAGGAACTTTATAAGCCTTTCATCCGCCAAGGGAATCCCCTCATCTTTATGGACGAGCGCTCGGCTGAGCTGACCAAATACGCAGCCAATGCCTTCCTCGCTACCAAAATCACCTTCATGAATGAGATTGCCAACTTCTGCGAGAAAGTAGGCGCTGATGTGGACAAGGTGAGACTTGGAATGGGAGCAGATGACCGTATCGGAAAGCGTTTCCTGTTTCCTGGCATCGGGTATGGCGGAAGCTGTTTCCCAAAGGATGTCCTTGCCCTGCATCATTCTGGTCAACAATCAGGAATGAAATTCGAGATACTGGATGCTGTGCTGAGTGTGAATGGCAAGCAACGTCTGCGTCTTATTGACAAGATCAAAGCACATTATGGAAAAGACCTAAAAGGAAAGCACTTTGCAATGTGGGGTCTGGCCTTCAAGCCTGATACCGATGACATACGTGAAGCTCCTGCGCTCTGCATGATAGACGCCTTACTCGCTGAGGGTGCTAGGGTCACCGCCTTCGATCCTGAAGCCATGGAGAACGTGAAAATCGTATATAAGGACAAGGTCTCCTATGCTGAGAATGGCTATGCCTGCTGCATTGGCGCTGATGCATTGATTATCGCTACAGAATGGGCAGTATTCCGTAATCCGGACTTTGAGAAATTGAACGTAAGCCTTCCCAACAAGACAATCTTCGATGGAAGGAACCTCTATGACTTGGACAGCATGAAGGAGAAAGGATATACCTATTACAGTATCGGTAGAGAAGATATCAAAGGATGAAAAGAGTTTTAATCACTGGCGCTGCAGGTTTCCTTGGTTCACATCTCTGTGACCGTTTCCATAAAGATGGCTACCATGTCATCGCCATGGATAATCTCATCACAGGCAACCTGAAGAACATCGAACATCTTTTTAAAGAAGAGCGCTTCGAATTCTCTCATCATGATGTTTCCAAGTTCGTCTATGTGCCTGGAAAGCTGGATTATGTCCTGCACTTCGCCTCCCCTGCCAGTCCCATTGATTACCTGAAAATCCCTATCCAGACTTTGAAAGTGGGATCCCTTGGCACACATAATCTGCTTGGATTATCTAAGACCAAAGGTGCACGTATGCTCATCGCTTCTACTTCTGAAGTCTATGGCGATCCCCATGTGCATCCTCAGAGTGAGGACTATTGGGGCAATGTGAATCCTGTGGGTCCGCGCGGTGTGTATGATGAGGCCAAGCGCTTCCAAGAGGCCATCACCATGGCCTATCACCGCTATCACGGACTGGAGACACGCATCGTGCGTATCTTCAATACTTACGGACCTCGCATGCGCTTGAATGACGGCCGTGTGCTTCCTGCCTTCATTGGACAAGCTCTTCGCGGTGAAGATCTCACCATCTTTGGAGATGGTTCCCAGACCCGTTCCTTCTGCTATGTGGATGACTTGGTAGAAGGAATCGTGAGGCTCTTACACAGCGACCATGCTGATCCTGTGAACATCGGGAACCGGGATGAAATAAGTATTTCTGACTTCGCTGAGGAGATTATCAAACTTACGGGAACGGATCAGAAGGTGATTTATAAGGATCTTCCTACAGATGATCCGAAACAACGTCAGCCTGATATCCGAAAAGCGATCGAACTCTTGGATTGGAAACCTCAAGTGGATCGTGCTGAAGGTTTGAAGCGCACGTATTCTTACTTCAAATCATTGTCCCCGGAAGAACTCCATCATAAAGAGCATCAAACCTTTGAAAAATACATCATCCGATGAGTGGTTATACAGCACATGGTACGGCCGTCATAGATGAAGGTTGCCATATCGGAGATGGGACCAGCATCTGGCATTTCTCGCATATCATGCCCAATTGCTACATCGGGAAGAATTGCAATATCGGGCAGAATGTCGTCATCTCTCCTGAAGTGGTTCTGGGTGATAATGTCAAAGTGCAGAATAACGTATCCATCTATACCGGAGTGATCTGTGAGGAGGATGTCTTCCTCGGACCATCGATGGTATTCACCAACGTACTCAATCCCCGCAGCGCCATCAATCGCAAGGGGCAATATGCCAAAACCGTAGTCAAGAAAGGAGCCAGCATAGGTGCCAATGCCACCATCGTATGCGGCCATGACATAGGACGCTTCGCCTTCATAGGCGCAGGTGCTGTGGTCACCAAGCACGTTCCTGATTATGCGCTCGTAGTAGGAAACCCTGCTCGCCAGATCGGGTGGATGAGCGAGTATGGACACCGCCTGGATTTCGATCAGAACGGGGAAGCCGTTTGCGATGAGAGCGGTGAACGATATCAATTACAAGAACAGCAAGTAATCAAAATCGGATAGTATGAAGAACATCAGATTCGCTGTAGTGGGCAGCGGACATATTGGTAAACGCCATGCTCAGATGGTCCTGAATAATCCCGGGGCCGAACTTGTGGCCATGTGCGATACCCGAGCTAAGAAAGACTTGGCCCTGGAACCCTTCGATGTGCCTTTCTATGCGGATATTGACGAGATGCTCGCCAAGGAGAAAAACATAGATGTGGTATGCATCTGTACGCCTAATGGACTGCACTCTGAACAGGCGATTAAAGCCCTGGACCACGGTATACACGTGGTCTGCGAGAAACCGATGGGACTCAGCAAGGCCCGTTGTGAAGAGGTCATATTCAAATCCCTTAAGATGAACCGCAGGGTATTCTGCGTGATGCAGAACCGCTACTCCCCTCCTTCTGCTTGGCTCAAAGGTATCATCGACACAGGAAAACTGGGAAAGATCTTCATGGTGCAGGTAGACTGCTATTGGAACCGTGATGAACGTTATTATTCCAAAGGAAATTGGAAAGGAAGCAAAGCGCTAGATGGCGGAACCCTCTACACCCAATTCTCTCACTTCATTGATCTCATGTATTGGATCTTCGGAGATATCGAAAACATCCAAGGGAAGTTTAAGGACTTCAACCATAAGGATCTCACAGAGTTCGAGGATTCAGGATTCGTGAATTTTGATTTCCTGAACGGAGGCATGGGAAGTATCAATTACAGCACATCCTTGCATGATACCAACTTCGAGAGCAGCATGACCATCATCGCTGAGCATGGCACTGTGAAAGTAGGAGGCCAATACATGAATGAGGTGCTTTATTGCCACATCAAGGATTATGAGATGCCCGTATTGCCTGAAGGCGCACCGCCCAATGACTACGGACATTATAAAGGCAGCGCGGCCAACCATCACTTCGTGATAGAGAATGTGGTGGATACATTGAAAGATAGAGCCACCGCTACTACCAATGCCTTAGAGGGATTGAAAGTGGTGGAGATCATAGAGCGTATCTATCAAGTCAGGGACAAACAAGAAAAGAGAGCAGAAGCATGATCTATGATGATCTGAAGAATAAGGAGGCCAAGTTGGCCATGATAGGACTGGGCTACGTAGGATTACCCATTGCATTGGAATTTGCCAGGGATTTCTCTGTCATAGGTTTCGATATCAATCAGAAACGCATCGATATGATGCGGGAGCAGAAGGATCCAAGCCATGAATTGGAAGCGGTCGCCTTTGAGGGATGTGATATCTATTTCACCGCCATTCCAGAGGAACTGAAGGAAGCTAACTTCTTCATCGTAGCCGTACCTACGCCTATAGATGATAGCAATCTTCCTGACCTGGGCCCTGTGCTTGCCGCCTCGCGCACAGTGGGAAAGGCGCTCAAGAAAGGGGATTATGTGGTCTATGAATCCACGGTCTATCCAGGCTGCACAGAGGAGGATTGCATTCCCGTATTGGAAGAAATATCTGGACTCAAGTTCGGAGTAGATTTCAAGGTGGGCTATAGCCCTGAGCGTATCAATCCAGGAGATAAGGAACATACCATACGCACCATCCTTAAGATCGTCTCTGGATCAGATGAGGAGGCGCTGGAAGAGATAGCCAAGGTCTATGAAGTGGTGGTAGATGCAGGCGTGTATAAGGCAGCCTCTATCAAAGTGGCCGAAGCGGCCAAGATTATTGAGAACACCCAGCGGGATGTGAATATCGCCTTGATCAATGAGCTCTCTATCATCTTTGGGCGCATGGGCATAGATACCTATGATGTATTGGAAGCAGCTGGAACCAAGTGGAACTTCCTAGACTTCAAACCCGGACTCGTAGGTGGTCACTGCATAGGCGTTGACCCTTATTACCTCACGCATAAGGCCAAGCAACTGGGCTATCATGCTAAGATTATCAACTCAGGACGGTATGTGAATGACTCCATGGGATTCTATGTAGGTAAGCAGACCGTGAAGAAGATCATCAAGAATGGCATCAATGTCATGGAAGCCCGTGTACTCATCATGGGAGCCACTTTTAAGGAGAATGTCTCTGACATCAGGAACAGCAAGGTGGTAGATGTGGTGAGGGAATTCGAATCCTTTGGGGTGCAGGTAGACGTGATAGATCCTCATGCTGATAGCGATGAGCTGATGCATGAATATGGATTTGGACTGGTGCCCGAACTAGGAAAGAATTATGCAGCGGTTATAGTAGCGGTGAACCATGATGAGTTCGTAGGACTTCCAGAAAGCTATTTCAAAGCCCTGCTCCAACCCAATGGCATCTTCGTAGACCTGAAAGGGATCTATAAAGGGAAGATTAAGGATTTGCAGAGGTGGAGTCTTTGAGGGATTAAGGACATAAATTTTAGAAAAGGCTGCCCTGGGGTGGCCTTTTTTTTGTGTTGGTTTCTTTGAGGTGGTTTGGGGTTGAATAATTTGTATTTTGGTCTAAAGATTGAGCAAAATAAAACCGAGTATGTTCAATAAAGTGTGTCAATCAATATTAACACATAGATTGACAAAGCAGAAGGCAACAGCACCCAGAGATTGAATATTTTTATCCGAAATTCATTAGCCCTCTTCCAACTTACCAGTGAGTCCAATCCTTCTCACCCATACGCCCTACACTTCGTTAAACACTTCCAACTTCTTGAAGCACAAGTACGCTTTGAAGTATACCTAGTGGTACGTTGGATACAATTTCTTGAATTCTTTATTCAGAATACTGAACAGGACATCTCTGATAAGCTTCATCACTTTGAAAGCTGAGACTTACACGCTTCGAAGGATTTGTAATCCCACCCCCCCAACAAGAAATCCAAATCCTACCTTGCAGCCCTCAGAGCTTTAGTGCAAGCACAGAGAAAATAGCTTGTGCTATGCAATCAAAGAAAAATCCTCCTTCAGATATCAAAGCCTCCCTGCATCCCAGGAATAGCCATCAGGGTCGCTATGACCTGGATGCTTTGATGGGGGTCTGTCCGGCACTGGGCCGCTACCTGCATGTGAATGTGCATGGAAATCGCTCTATAGATTTCTTTGATCCTCTCGCGGTCCTCGCATTGAATAAAGCTCTGCTCCTGCTGCATTATGACATGGAGTATTGGGAGATTCCTGAGGGCTTTCTCTGCCCTCCCATCCCCGGCCGAGCTGATTATATACACCACATGGCTGATGTGCTGGCTGCTGCCAACAAAGGCCTTATTCCAACAGGTCCTGAGCTGCGTTGCTTGGATATAGGAGTCGGGGCCAGTTGTATCTATCCCATCCTAGGGCGCAGTGCATACGGCTGGTCTTTCATAGGCTCTGATATAGATGAGATCGCCTTGGACTCTGCTAGGCTTATCATCGCATCCAACTCCCTGCTGAGCGAGCATGTACAATGCCGCCTGCAAACCCGCCCCGCTGACATCCTCCATGGTGTATTGCAGAAGGGCGAATTCATGGATCTGCTTATTTGCAATCCTCCCTTCCATGCTTCGGCAGCGCAGGCCAAAGCGGGTTCCATGCGTAAACTGCGCAACCTGAAAGGCGAAAAAGTCAGCAAGCCTGTCCTGAACTTCGGGGGACAGTCCCATGAACTATGGACTGAAGGAGGTGAAAAGGGATTCATACTCCGCTTGATAGAAGAAAGCACGTCCATGAGCCAATCCTGTGCTCATTTCTCCACCTTGGTATCCAAGGAAAGTCATCTCAAGCCTCTGCTCACAGCGCTGGCCAAAGCCAAAGCACTCGACTATAAAGTCATAGAAATGGGGCAAGGAAATAAGGTGAGTAGGATATTGACCTGGACTTTCATGCGCGCAGAATAACAGGATTCTCAACTTGACTCTCGAAACCGCTCCTTTCTAAAACTTGCTTTGCGCCTCATCTTAGATCAACAAGCTCCAAGTGCGCTTTACACACGTTCCATGTCTGATTGCTCGATCTCCTGTCATTGCTTATGGCTGACCTTTCATTCCTGGCTCTTTACCAGGTACCCGCAGGGGAGAAGAGGAGGTCAGTCAAGCTATCTACGTCATAGAGCCATTGGTGGGCTTTGGTCTCCCTGTGGCAGAAGGGCTCAATCAAGAGGAGCATCCGCTCATAGCCTGCGAGGCTGAGCTCACAATAGAAGTCAATCTTATTACTGCTTATTATTCCCTGGTCCTCCTCTGAGAGGCGCAGGACAAGTCTGCAATTCCTCAGGTCTATGAATTCCAAGGTAGAAAGGTGCAACTCCTGCTTATCTCGGAGGACAGTCTGCAGAACAGCATCCCTGAAAAGCAGCGCCTCTGCCTTATCGAAGCTATAAAGCCTTACGACATTATCTCCGTATGCATTGATAGGGTCGATGAAATCAAGTGTCATAAGTGGAAGATCCTAGAGGCTTTTCCCATAAGATCATACGAATGGAATTCTGGAGGGCCACAAGGTAGCCGTTCTGGTGAATCTAGGACCGAGCAAATCAGACCTTACTTATTGCATGGTTCCTCGGCTACAGCTTGTCAGCCTGTGAGACAGCGCTGGCGTGATACAAGGCCTTTATTTTAAGAATGATTTAGGGCTCAGCACGAAACCCTGAGGCCTGTCGAAGGATTCTATGCGGCTTTTTGGCTACATTCAAGCCTGTTATTCATTGTCAGAATAACAGAAAAATACATTGCAATGAATTCATTCCAGTTCAGCTCTATTCGCCTCTATCCGATCTTTATATTATTCATTCTTTCTTCCTCCTGTATAGCAACCAAGGAAAGCGAGCTCATGACATAACCTGAGATTAAAACAGAAGTCGAGCAGCCAGACATGGATCCCTACTTCATAGAATCTGTGGTCTTCACATCGGTTTACGGTCCTAAGAATATCACCCGAAACATCATGCAGGATAGGAATGGCATCATCTGGCTAGCAAGCTGGGAAGGCATCATCTCCTATGACGGGACCACCTTTACCAACCACACAAATAAAGAGGGCCTGAGACGCTATCACGTCTTCTCTGTACTGGAGGATAGCCATGGGATCTTATGGTTCGGGACGATAGGTGCAGGCGTTTATCGCTATGATGGACAGACCTTCAGCAATCTCACAATGAAAGATGGATTAATCAATGATCAGGTCGGCTGCATCATGGAGGATCACACAGGGCGTATATGGATGGGGACTCAGAAAGGAATCAGCATCTATGAAGATGGATCATTCAAAAACTTCAGCAAAGCGGATGGCCTTCCTGATGAAGACATAAACTCCATCATTCAAGATCAGAAGGGAATATTCTGGATAGCAGCCCGCGGGGAAGCATGCACGTATGACGGCAAGACTTTCATCCCGATACGAGATAGTCTGGGTGCTCCTTTTGTCAATATCCGTTCCATCCAGAAAGATGAATCAGGGAGGATTTGGCTAGGCGGGCAAGATGGGCTCTGGTCCTTTAATGGAATCCTATTTATAAAACACAGTGCTGATTTCAATGGCTACCTCTTTTTCGATAAGAAGGCTGAATTATGGACGAGTTCTTCCAGTCAAAGCAATAGAAATACATGGCTGCTATCACGCTACGATTTGAATATGGAACCTCAGGTGATTTTGGATGCCAATGGAATGTCCTTCGGGATCCTAGAGGATAGGGATGGTGCTATATGGCTTGCGACAGAGCATGGCGTCTGTCGCTATGATGGGAAAAGCTTTGAGTATTTCAGTGAAAAAGAATAGAAATAGGTACGCCTTAATACCACACTTGAAAGGCAGATAGAAACAATAAAATTCCATACAGAACCAGCACAATACCCGCAAGAGAAGCGACCAGCCCAGCGATCGCCAAGCCTCTTCCTTTATAGTTATCGGGTTCTCTGTTCACCGCTGCCAGACCTATGGCTGAGAAAATGACTCCTAACAAGAGGAAGAGCAGCCCTATTCCGAAAAAGACGGCCAGGACTCCCACCATGGCAGCGCTGAATCCCGCGATGGCCGCCCAATGCATCCTTCGTTCATCATGAGCAGACATATTGAATTCCTTCTTGAATCTCTTACGTTCTGTCTTGGTCAAGCTGAAATCCTCCTTCTCTAACAGACTTATTTTCTGCTGTTGGAAATAATTCAGCTTCACTTCTGCGATTTTTTCCTTGGACAGCCCATACGTCTTGGCGCAGTCTGCCCCAAAGTTCGCAGGTTCATTCCTAGTGCTCAAACTGGCTTCGATTTTCTTCCCTTCATGTGGGTCTTTCACCTGAGTAAAGTGCTTTAATTCAGGTGCGCGCTCTTGCTCCTTAATTACTTTCTGAACATAGCGTCCTTTCAGGTATTTACGTTTATGGAATGCCGCAGCATCATAGCTGCTCTTAGTTCCTGCGCAGGCCATGAATTGCAGGGCAATAAGAGCGAGGATTAAGAAGGAGGAAATACCATTCGGTTTCATGGCTATGATTTTTCAATTATAATGATACTGTTTTCTAGTCTTCAGACCCGCACTTTTGACCAATAAAAAAAGCCAGCTTCTACAAGCTGGCTTTCCAAATTCAATACGTGTCTGATCAGGCTTTCTTCTCCTTCTTCGCGGCAGGTTTTTTAGCGGCCTTTGGCTTCAGCCCGGCTTCAGCCTTCAGCTTCTTAGGGGCCTTCTCCTTCTTCTCTTCTTTCTCTGCTTCTTCGCTCTTGATATCCGCTGGACTCCAAGCACCTTTTTCTACTAAAAGGTTATACCACTTGAAGAGTTTCTTCATATCAGCATGCTGCACTTGATCTCTGTCAAATGTGGGGATGATCTCTCCCAACTTCATTTCTATCTCCTTGTTCTCTGCCTTATGGCTGATGCTCGGCTTGCCTTTCTCGAATTCATAGATGGCCTTGAATGCCTTTTCTAAGGGAAGGTCTTCCTCCATGGTAAAGAGACTGATATCCTTCAATATGCTGAAATTATTGCTCGCGAAAACAGGAATACGTTTTCCATCTTCTAAGGATTCTACGATGATCCTCCCTGTACTTTGACTCAGTATCTTGTACAATCCTGGCTTTCCGCTGATATTCAATATTTCTTTCAGATCCATTCTTTGAATGATTATTTCGGCCACAAATGTAGCTGCTTCAGCCTTACCGAGCGATGATCAATTTAATTCCCTGTCCGCTTTCTTCCTTCCCTATGTATAGCAGATAGGTCCCTGCTCTGTTCATAGTCATATCTAAAAGCCAATCTCCTACAGATGGACTGATTCTGAATGGGACCGATTGTCCCAATAAGTTGCATACAGCTATGTTCTGTCCCGCTTGTAGACCTTGGACCCTGAAGTTCCCTTGGCTTGGATTAGGCCCTATACTCAAGTGCGCTGGATCAATCTCAGTAACGGCAGTGACTACAAGGGTCTCCGTAAACCTGCTGCATCCCAGTTCATTGGATACCTCGCAACTATATGCTCCTTGGCCGAGGCTGGGCAAGCTGCCCGTTTCTCCTCCTTCGATGGGTTCTCCATCTAAGTACCATGCATATACTGTTCCTCCTGAGGCGACCAAGCTTCCCGCTTGTATGCTGATATCAACAGCCATACTGAAGCTAGCTATCGTCCCGAATCCGTCCGCTTTTCCGTGGCCCCAGCGTTCATTGGGCAAGGTTCCTGTATTCAGGTCTCCTGCGCTGTGACTGAATAAGGCTATTTTCAAGTCCTCCCAGGTCGCCTGCGGACATTGTTCGAAGAAAAGTGCTGCAATCCCTGCTACCACAGGCGAGGCCATAGAACTCCCCGCATTGCGGAAGTGCAATCCTCCTTGAGCGACTTTATGGGGTTCATTCTGTATCAATTGCTCGAGCATGGCAAAGTTCCCTGTGCTCAAGGTCACGGTGCCTGTAGCGGCTACATCGGGTTTCAAGACTCCATCACGTGTTGGACCTGAGCTGGAACTGACCGCGATGGCGCCTTGAGCTTCATTGATACTGGTGATGTCATTCAGGTAATTTACATAGGTGCTGCGGTTCACATAATTGGCCACCGTGATGACCTTCTCACTGCAGGTCCATGAACTTACCATGTGCATGCGCTTATCAGGCAATACATAGTTTACGATATCGGGAAAGTTTGAAATACTCGGCAAGGCGGCCTGTTGTACCATATCAGATGTCCCAAAGGTGGAAGTGCTCCAGATGTCATAAGAACCTGCTCCCGTTGCCATGAAACGATAGAGATAGCCACTTGAATCCGGAGCTGGGATATAGGCTTGCAATTGGACCTGATCACCTTGTAATTGGGCCCAATAGTGCACTTCGGCCAGCACATCTCCGTTCACATTCATCAGATCTTCTGAGACCGTGACTCCTAACATCTCATTGAAATCATGGAAGTTTCCTTGAGCTCTTTTCTGATAAACAGTTCCCGGTTTATCCACAGCAATAGCAAACTCTACCTCCTGAAAATCTTCTATATCAGCCCATAGCTCGAAGAGAACGCCTGGTGTTCCTGTGAGCAATGCCGCCTCTGACTCGAACCAGGTAAAACTGGTGTCTGAATCTACCTCATTATGCAGGTGATAGGGTGCCAGTCCGTTGCTATTCCCAACTGCCGCGACCACAGCTCTGCCTGACTTTGCTTCAAGCAAACTGTCAATATAAAGGGCGGCTGGATCATTCCCATCATGGCTTCCGTAATAGTCTCCCAGGCTCATATTGATGACACAAGGTAGCTCCAGTGCATCTGCTTCATCGAAAAGATATTGGACAGAACTCACTACATCGGCTAGGAAATCAGGTCGTCCGAAGTCGAAGGATACGATAAGCATATCAGCCATAGGTGCTACACCGGCATACTTGTTCAATGCGCTTCCATCTCCGCATGCTGTGCCTGTGACAGTGCTCCCATGCCCGAACCAATTCAGTTGATCCTGATGTATGGCCTGTCCTGCATCTATCTCAGCAGCGGTCCATTCCGTTCCGAAACCATAAGGCTGTGGGATGTGAGCAGGATCGTAGATAAAGGTCTGATCCCAGAGCTTCAAAACTCTGGTGCTTCCGTCAGGTCTTTGAAAATCAGGATGCAAGAGTTCTATGCCTGTATCAATGATGCCTATCAGCACGCCTTCTCCCTTCAGTGGATGTTCTAAGGGACTTACGCCTTGATGCAGCGGAAGGATATTGTTATTATTAATCATCTGATCATTGAGCGGGGTCCCGCTGCGCATGCTCAATCCTAAATAGGTTAATGAACCTGAATCGATCAGTTCATTAAGCTTGGCTTTATCGACCTTGATTAAGGAATAGCCTTTGACCGAACCAATCTTATCGATTCCTTTTTCTATCAGTGTCTGCTCAAATGCCGTTCCATTGCCTTTGACAAAAAGCGAGAATTGCAGGTCTTCATTAATGGACGCCATGCGACTCTGCATGATAGGACTCATCTCTTTAAGCCCTTGGGCATTTAGCAGGGATAGTACACCTATTGATATAAAGAATAATAGCGCTCTCATAGTTCAAAGTTGATCATAAGCGGGGATCTCAGTTAGGCTTTTCAATTCTTTTTTCGCCTTGTCAACAAGGAAAACATGATGTTCTCTTCCATTGCTCAATAATAAATAAGGAGCATCTAGGGCATGATTGTACAAGGCCACTTGCGCCAGGGTCTTCTCATCAATGGCTATATCCGGAGCTTTGCATTCAATGAGAAAAATGACTTTTCCTTCAGCATCATGGACCAGGATGTCAGTGCGCCTGCGTTGACCGTGGATCATGACCATGCTCTCCACAGAGAATCTACCCCGAGGATAATCTCGATCGTGGATAAGATGTTTTAGGATGGATTGCCTGACCTTTTCTTCAGGGTCGGCCTGTACCCACCGCTCTCTGATGATACAACGTAGTCTCTCTTTCATGGGGATGTCAATAAATCTTCTTTCCCAGTAGGGTATAAATTACGTGATTTGTACGTCATGGATCACAGCTCGGTCATCAAGGATATCAAAGCAGGGAATTTCGCTCCCGTCTACCTCTTACACGGGGAAGAACCCTACTATATCGACTTATTGACTGATGCCTTCTTGGAGCATGCTATGCCCCCCTCTCAGCGTGAATTCGATATGACCGTGATGTATGGCAAGGACAGTGATGTGCATTCCTTGGCTGGAGTCATTAAGCGTTATCCCATGACTAATAAATTCCATCTGGTGGTGCTGCGCGAGGCTCAGGATCTCAAGAAACTGGAAGAATTAGAGCCCCTCCTTCTCAAGCCCGTTCAAAGCACCGTCTTCGTCATCTCGCATAAGGGCAAGGTAGATGGCCGTAAGAAATGGGTGAAGGGCCTTGGAAAAGTGGGTAAGGTTATGCTCTCTGAGAAAGTCAAGGAATGGGACCTGGGGAAATGGGTGATGAAAGAAGCAGTCTCTAAAGGTCTCAAGCTGGATGTCAAAGCAGGTAATATGCTCGTGGAATTCGTGGGGGATGACCTAAGTCGTATGTCCCATAACCTAGACAAGCTTAGCATGTTGGCTAAGAAAGGCGAGACGGTAGACGCGGTGCTGATAGAGAAGGTGATAGGTGTGAGCAAGGAGTATAATATGTTCGAGATGCAGGACGCGCTCTTGAACAAGGATGCTTTTAAAGCCCAGCAGATAGTGAAGTACTTCGCTGCTGATCCTAAGAATCACTCATTGCAGATGGTCATCGCAGTACTTTTTGGATTCTATTCCAAGCTCGTTCTGATTCATGGCGAGAGGGCCTTCGATTCCAAGGATGCTGCACGGCTCTTGAACAACAAAGAATTCTATGTGCGCAAATTGGTAGCTGGGGCCCGCAAATACAGCTACGGCAGCCTGATTAGATGTATTTCAGTGTTGCGTGAATACGACATGAAGTCCAAGGGTGTGGGTGCCTCAGCAAGCACGAGTAACGGAGAGTTGATGAAGGAGATGGTCTTCAAACTGACGCACTAAGATTGTGATAAGCGGTCAGCTTTGTACTTCAGAGTTTCCTGCCCTTCCTCGCAATGGGATACATTTGTCGCCTGAAAAGACCATTTAAATCATTTTATGCGCCAATTTCTACTCTTCTTTATTGCTCTGATTATCGGTTCAACTCTATTTGCTCAGAACGGAACCGTGCGTGGTTTCGTCTATGAACAGGATAATGGAGAGCCCGTAATCTTCACCAACGTATACCTGAAAGGCACCACCTATGGCGCTGCTACGGATGTGAATGGATTTTACCAGATTACCAAGGTCCCTGCCGGGAACTATACCCTTATGGTTACCTACCTCGGATATGACACCCTGGCCAAGCCCATCCGGCTCCAAGGAAGTGACATCCTCACAGAGAAGTTATTCTTGGTCAAAGGCGCTATAAATATTGCTGAGGTAGTTATCAGTGCTGAAAAACAAGAAGCCTTGAATCAAGTCCAGGTTTCTGTAGAGAAAATTACACCTAAGGAGATTAAGTCCTTACCGAGCCAAGGGGGTGAAGCGGATCTGGCCCAATATCTTCAAGTCCTCCCGGGAGTAGTTTTCACGGGAGATCAAGGGGGGCAGCTTTATATACGAGGAGGAAGCCCCGTGCAGAACAAAGTATTGCTCGATGGGATGATTGTCTATAACCCCTTCCACTCCATCGGCCTGTTCTCTGTCTTTGATACCGATATCCTGCGAAATGCTGATGTATATTCTGGCGGATTCAATGCCGAGTATGGTGGAAGGATTTCCTCGGTGATGGACATCACCACCCGTGACGGAAATAAGTCGCGAATTTCTGGTAAACTTTCTGCTACCACATTTGGCGCGAAGGCATTGTTAGAAGGTCCTATCAAAAAGCAAAGCGAAAAAGGTGGAAGTTCAAGTTATGTGCTTTCTGCCAAACAATCCTATCTAGACCAGACCAGCGGACCCCTTTATCCTTGGGTCAATGACGGTGATGGCCTTCCATTCCGTTACACAGATCTTTATGGAAAAGTGAGCCTGAACTCAGATAATGGAAGCAAACTGAATTTCTTCGGATTCAAATTCACGGATAACGCAAAGTTCCTATCTAATTTACTTTTGAATTGGGATACATATGGCGCGGGAGCGAACTTCGTTCTTATACCTGGAAAGACTGCCACACTTATAGAAGGTAACTTCGCTTATTCCCAATATTCCATAGAACTGAATGAGGCTAATAATCCTCCGCGTGCCAGTGCTGTAAACAGCTTCAATATGGGATTGAACTTCAAGTATTTCAGCGGTGACAATGAATTCAAATATGGATTTGAAGTGGTAGGAATGTCTACAGATTTCTCCTTCTTCAATGGCCTTGGATTCAAGACCACCCAACAAGAGAACACCACAGAACTTGCAGGATTCTTCTCTTACAAATTGAAAGCGAAACGCACCGTCATCGAACTGAGCTTACGAGGTCACTATTACGCTTCTCTTGGAGAATTCTCTCCTGAACCAAGGGTTGGATTCAAATATAATGTCACGGATCAATTCCGCCTGAAAGGCGCAGGAGGACTTTACTCCCAGAACCTTATTGCTGCGAATTCTGACCGAGATGTCGTAAACCTTTTCTACGGTTTCTTGAGCGGACCTGATAACCTTCAGGATTTCGTTACAGATGAAAATGGGAACACCCGAGAGATCAAGAGCAATCTGCAGAAAGCAACGCACGGCATCTTCGGATTCGAGTGGGATATCACGCGCTTTCTTGAAGTGAATGTGGAAGGATATGTGAAATATTTCAACCAGCTCGTGAATACGAACAGGAACAAGATATTCGAAGATAATGTGAACAATAGGGCTCTGCCTGATGTCTTGAAAAAGGACTTTATCATTGAGACTGGAACTTCCAGAGGATTGGATCTAGTAGTGAAATACAAGCGCAAGAATTACGATATATGGGGCGTATATTCCTTCCAGAAATCTGACCGATGGGATGGTATACAATCATACGCTCCTGTATTTGATAGACGTCATAATATGAACCTCATCGCTACCTATCGTTGGGGAAAGAACAACAGCTGGGAAACCAATTTCCGCTGGAACTATGGATCAGCGCTTCCTTTTACTCCTAACCAAGGATTCGGTCAATCATTGCAATTTCCCACAGGAATCTATGGAGATTATACCACTGAGAATCCGAATGCTGTCTCCAATGTATTGGGTGACTTGAACAGTGCAAGGCTTTCAGATTATCACCGCTTGGATTGGAATATCCAGAAGGTGATAGAAGTGAGGAAATATCAGACCTTGGAGATCAATGCGGGTGTGACCAATATCTATAACCGAGAGAACATCTTCTACATCAAGCGCAGCACTTCGGAGTCTGTTTATCAACTTCCTATCCTACCAAGTTTAGGAATGAGCTATACCTTCTGATGATTTGACTGGATCAGTAGAACAGATCCGAGATAAGTTCCTTTCTACCCTTCACATCCATCTTGGTGAATATACTGTTGAGATGCGTCTTGACCGTATTCGGTGAGATATCTAACTCTTCTGCGATACCTTTATTGGAGTATCCTTTGAGCAAGAAGCGGATCATCTGATACTCTTTGGGCGTAAGTCTTGGCATATTATAGAACAAGATTGATTCGTATCCAAAATTCGCAGTCTTAACGCAACTGAGCTTCATACAATCGGGTGAAATTCAGTCGCCCACATTGATCTGATTCATGAATTGATTCAGGATGAACAAAGCTTCTGTGCGATTACGGGCACTCATCTTCACATAAATATTCTGAAGATGGGTCTTGATGGTGTTCACAGAAAGGAACAAGGAATTGGCTACTTCAGCATTGGACTTCCCTCCTTTCAGTGCCTTCAATATCTCGAACTCCCTCTCGCTCAATGGGTTCTTCAATTTTCCATTGATCCATTCCAAGGTCATCTCTACGGCCTCAGGATGCAACAAGAAATAATTGGAGACGGCCATCTCTAAGCTGGTAAAAAGGTCATTCTCATCAAAGGGCTTTACGAGATAGGCACCTGGTTTTGTTGACTTGACGCGTTCTACGGTGTGTTTATCAGCATGTGAAGTGAGGAAAATGAATGGGATGCTGTAATGTTCATTGATATGGTGGGCAACGTCTATCCCATCCAACTTCCCATCCAAGGTGATGTCCAAGAGCACTGCATCAGGTCTATGTTCTTCTAATCTTTTCAGGGCTTCCTCTCCAGAATGGGCGATGCCTTCGACAATAAAACCGATGCTCTCCAAGTGGCCTGCGATATCCTCGGCCACCAAGGGTTCGTCTTCTACGATAAGTATTGAAAGTCTAGGCATGTTATTTTGTTTAAAAAAAGCTGGCCAAACAAAGATCGCCACGCTGATCTTTAATTCCTCACCCCAAAGTATGATTTTTCATGTGCGCGCCACCTTATACTTCCTAATAATCAGACTCACATGGGTCCCAATCTCTGAGGTGACTTCCCACTCAGCATCCAGTTTCTTGGAGAAGGCCTTGATCATCTTCATCCCGAAGGAACCCTCATTGGCCATTTGCCTCTCCTCAGCTATCCCCACTCCATCATCAGCGACAGAAAGGAAAAGGGTCTCATCACGCTCCTTCAAGGATATCTTAATCAATCCTTTCCTGTTTTCAGGGAATGCATATTTAAGGGCATTGGTGATGAGCTCATTCAGAATCAATCCCATCGGCACGATACTATCCACATCTATAATCAGATCCTCTACATTGGTCTGTAACTTGATCCGATCCACATCTACGCGGTATGAACTAAAAAGGCTATTGCAGAGTTTGGTGATATACTCTGTAGTGCGCACTCCTCTTAAGTTATCCTCTGTATATAAGCCTTGGTGAATCAATGCCATTGCACGAACTCTGTTCCTGCTGTCATTCACCGCTTTCAGTGCTTTCTCATCCTTGATATCCCTGCTCTGTATGCTGAGGAGACTGCTTATGACCTGCATATTATTCTTCACCCTGTGATGGATCTCTCGCAGTAAAAGTTCCTTATCGCTCAATGATTTTTCAATAAGAATCTTCTGTGCGCTCAATGCTGCTGTAGAGCGAATCTTACTGCGGGTGAACCATACCGCTCCTATCAATAATAATCCGATCAATGCCAATAAAGTGATGAACAGATTCTTCTGATACTGGCTTTGCTCCAATTCCTTCTGCTTCAATTCCAATTCCTTATTCTTCTCCCGCACTTCATACTTGGTCATGACATTAATCAACTGATCATCTATGAGTTCGGTCATGGTGGAATCGCTGATGTCCTGGAGTCGCTCATGGAGTTGCAATGACCTCTCGAAGTCTCCTTTGGCCTTATATAATGCATAGAGAGCTTGATAGGCATCCATCCTGAACTTGTTCACACCATATTCCTCAGCCAGACTCCTAGCCGTGATGCCGTGAAACTCTGCTTCACTATATCGACCTTGACCAATCAATAGATCGCATTTCAAGATGTGGAAACGGACAAGACTAGCCATATCCAAATACTCTAACAATCCCTCAACTTTTTCCAAATATGGAACTGATTTTTCGATTCCGTCCAAACCCACTGCGCATTCAGCGAGGCTTATATAGACCTCTGCCAGGTAGGCCCATTGTTTTTGTTGCCTGAAATAAACTTCACATTCCTGGAGTGTATTCCTTGCCTCAAGAAGTCTATTGGAGACCATATATTGACCCGCTATGTTGGACTTGGTATAGAAGATCCAATCTTGATTCCCTGTCTTCTGGAAATAGCCTTGGGCCAATTGAAAATAACGAATAGAATTCTCTCTGTCCTTCTGGAATTCGTATGCACTTCCCAGGTTATTAAACATCATACCCAGCATGAAGGTATCTTTCAATGCCTCATACCATGACTGTGCTTCCTCATAAGCTGCAATAGCACGGAAGTGGTCACCTGCTACACTGGCGATCATGCCGTAGAAATTCTTGCTGCGGGCAATCTCAGAGGAATCCCCAGTTCCAAGTGCCTCCTTTTCATAGCGCATGACGATCTCATAGGACCTATCCAAGTCATTATACATGGTATTCTGGAGCATTGCACTCAGGAGGGTAAGTCGCTCATCAGGGACCTGGGTCAAGGTGAGTTCATGCTCCAAGCTATCTAGCACTTGGATGTAGGATTGGGAAAAAGAGGAAATGGGAAGGGTGAAGAATAGAAAGAATGAGCCTCTAATCAATAGCGCCCTAATCCCGTTTATCTTATCTTTTATGTACTTTTTTTTAATCACACATTCAATGATACTCATCAAAAAGGGAAGGTTATTAATCCTTCCCTTTTTGATGAATTCTTTGTGGGTATGAAGTGCTTCAGCACTACCGTATAAATGTAGAGGCTTCACGGATCAGTTCATTCACCCTAAAGTATGAAATGCCCAGCTAGAAGTCACTCTTTCACGGTGATGGCTTTCTTCACTTCGCCTTTGTCGCTCTTAAGAATCAGGAAGTAGTTCCCTCCCTTGAATCCTTTCATATCCAACTTATTGGCATTTAGACTTTTTGCTGTAAATATTGCTTTACCACTCACATCAGTGATGATAAGCGCTACGCTAGGACCTAGATTATGCTCTATCCATAGGATCCCATTGCTTGGATTAGGAAAGAAGAAAGCTTGTGGCTTTTCATTCTTCAGCTTCAGGTATATGGACATCTCTTCCTCCATAGAAGGATAGGAAGCGCTTTTGCTTTTGAAGTCAATGACGATTTCTGAGCGGTCTTCAGAAGCCTGAACGAGCGCCAGACCGTCCTTGTCTTGAGCCATAGAGCTCAAGGAGATGAAGAACAACACTAGCCATACCCAAGACGATGTGTATCTTGAAAATTTCATATAGGTCAAGATTGGTACATTGAAATTAGTAAAATAATCTTCACTGGCTCAACCACTTAGGAAAATAAAGTTCTGTCACACTTCTTTTAATCAAGACTGCAAGCCCATTTTATCATACCTTCACAACCCGTAGAAATACGGTATGGCTGAACAATCAAAATACATCTTCGTCACTGGTGGAGTGACGTCTTCCCTCGGTAAGGGAATCGTTTCAGCCTCCTTGGCCAAACTCATACAGGCACGGGGCTTTACGGTTACTATCCAAAAGCTCGACCCTTACATCAACATAGATCCTGGCACACTCAATCCCTATGAACATGGTGAATGTTTCGTGACGGATGATGGAGCTGAAACTGACTTGGATTTAGGGCATTATGAGCGTTTCCTGAATGTGAATACCTCTCAAGCCAACAACATTACTACAGGACGTATCTATCAGAACGTCATCGACCGTGAGCGTAAAGGCGATTATCTTGGGAGGACGGTCCAGGTGATTCCTCATATCACTGATGAGATCAAGCGCTGCGTTAAACTCCTTGGAAAAAATGGATCATATGACTTCGTGATCACAGAGATAGGCGGAACCGTTGGTGACATAGAATCTCTTCCATACTTGGAAGCCGTAAGGCAGATGAAATGGGAACTGGGAAAAGATGCCCTATCCATTCACCTCACCTTGGTCCCTTACCTAGCTGCTGCAGGTGAACTCAAGACCAAGCCCACCCAACATTCCGTGAAGCAATTGCTTGAAATGGGTGTTCAACCTGATATCCTTGTATGCCGGACGGAACATCCATTGGGGGATGATATACGTGTGAAAGTTGCGCGATTCTGCAATGTGAGCGTAGAGAATGTGATTGAATCCATCGATGCGGAGACCATTTATGATGTCCCTAACCTCATGGCGAAGGAAAAACTGGATCAGGCCGTGCTCAAGCTTATGGATGTCCCCTTCGAAGAAGGTGAAGTAAGTCTGGATAAGTGGAATGACTTCATCTGGAGATTGAAAAGCCCTACTGATCTGGTCAAGATAGGTCTCGTTGGAAAATACATAGAGCTTAAGGACAGTTATAAGTCCATCGCTGAGTCTTTTATCCATGCGGGTGCTGCCAATGGTGTTAAAGTGAAACTGGACTGGATCCATTCTGAAAGCATCAATGCTGATAACGTAGCCAAGAAGCTCAGCCACTTGGATGGCGTGCTGGTAGCTCCAGGATTTGGTGGCCGTGGTGTAGAAGGTAAGATAGAAGCCATCAAATATGTGCGTGAGAAGGAGATTCCATTCCTAGGGATATGCCTCGGAATGCAATGTGCCGTGATCGAATATGCCCGCAATGTCCTTGGCCTGAAAGATGCGCATAGCACTGAGATGGATCAGAATACCCAGTATCCTGTGATAGATATCATGGAGCATCAGAAGAGTATCACCAATAAAGGTGGCACCATGAGACTGGGAAGCTATCCCTGTCACTTGGAGAATGATTCCTTGGCTTTAGCTTCCTATGGCCAATCAGATATCCATGAGCGTCACCGTCATCGCTATGAATTCAATAATGATTTCCAGCCACTCTTTGAGTCGAGTGGAATGCGCATGACAGGTGTGAATCCAGAGAGTCGCTTGGTAGAAATCATTGAACTGCCTGCGCATCCTTGGTTCGTAGGTGTACAGTTCCATCCGGAATATAAGAGCACAGTAGAAAACCCTCATCCGCTGTTCATAGGCTTCGTAGAAGCTGCTTTGGCGAGTAGGAATGTTGAAGAACATTCAGAGGAACTGGTCGATTCCTGAGATAGAAATCTTTTCTTTTTCTTAAAGATTCCAAGGCCATCCTTGGTCTAGCGGCAGCTGGCAACTATGTATTCCATGATTCCTTGGCTACTCTAGCTTATCGGCTATCTTTGCCCCCCCGTAATCAAAACATGGATAGAAATTCTCTTCTCGGCCTATTCCTTATAGGTCTTGTCATCATAGGTTATAGCTGGTTCACCCAGCCCAGTCCCGAAGATATTGCTAAGAAAGCGGCCGTAGCCGATAGCCTGAAGGTAGCTCAGACCGAAGCTGCTGTTGTCGCTAATAGCTCTGCCGCTCAAGTTGCACCTGTAGAAATACAGCCTGCTGAAATGGACAGCGCACAGCGAACTGCCTTCGAATCTTCAAAACTCAGTCAATATGGGGTCTTCTCCCCTTCTGCTGTTTCAGACTCAGACCAAGAAGTGAGCTTGGAGAATGATGTCATTAAGATTTCCTTCCAATCCAAAGGCGGTCAGATGAAGGAGCTCGAACTCAAGGTCTACAAGACCTTTGACCAAAAGCCGCTCATCCTTTTCGATGAGAAGAGTGAGATGAACTTCAGATTCAGCACCAGCGATGGAAAGGTCATCAATACAAGTGATCTCTATTTCAACAAGGTAGATGCTCCAGAGCATGGAGACTCTGTCCTTACCATGAGGTTGAACACTTCTGACCCTGATCAATACCTGGATCTGAATTACCGCTTAAGTGCCGGAAGCTATGAAGTGGCGTTCAGCATGGACTTCCATGGCCTGCAGCAAGTGATAGACCTGAAGCGTGATGATCTAGGAATGGTCTGGACCATGGAGGGTCATAAGAAGGAGAAGAGTATGGATAGAGAGCGTGAGCGTTCTTCTGTTTTCTTCAGATACATTGACGAGGACCGTGATTACCTGAGCGAAACTAAGGCTGACGCAGAGGAATTGGAGGCGAAGACCAATTGGGTCGCTTTCAAGCAGAACTTCTTCTCAGCCGTAGCCATTTCAGAGACTGGTTTCTTGAAGAGCAATTCAGGCATTGAGATCAAGGTTCCTGCAGAGAGTGATACCCTTGTCACCAAGGAATACTTGGCTGAACTGACATTACCTGTAGAATATCTTCCAGACCCACACGTGGATTTCAAGTTCTATATGGGGCCTAACCATTATCAGACCCTCTTGGCCTATGACAATCAGATGGACCATATCATAGATCTGGGATGGGGCATCTTCGGATGGATGAATAAATGGTTGGTCATTCCCATCTTTAACTTCCTCCATAAGTTCATCAGCAGTTTTGGGATCATTATATTGATACTGACCATCATCATAAAGATGTTGCTCTTCCCATTGACCTATAAGAACTACTTGAGCAGTGCCAAGATGAGAGCGCTCAAGCCTCAGATAGATGAGCTGACCAAGAAGTTCGAGAATGAGAAGGATCCCATGAAGAAGCAGCAAGCGACCATGGGACTCTATCGCAAAAGCGGTGTGAATCCTATGGCAGGATGTCTGCCAATGATCGTGCAGATGCCCATCCTGTATGCCATGTTCCGCTTCTTCCCTGCCAGCATAGAACTGCGCCAACAGCCGTTCCTTTGGGCCGATGACCTTTCATCCTATGACAGCATAGCTAGCCTGCCTTTCTCTATACCTTTCTACGGAGACCATGTAAGTCTCTTCACTATACTGATGGCTATAAGCACCATATTCTATACTCAGATGAACAGCGCGCAGATGCCGACTGGACAACCGGGTATGCCTAATATGAAGACCCTCATGTACCTCTTCCCTATCATGATGCTCTTCTTCTTCAACAGCTTCGCCTCTGGATTGAGCTATTATTATCTCTTGGCCAACCTCTTCTCTATCATACAGATGGTGGTAATCAAGAAATACATCATCGATGATGATAAACTCCTAGCTAAAATCAATGCCAATCAGAAGAAGCCTATCAAGAAATCCAATTTCCAGAAGAGATTGGAAGAGGCAGCTAAGCAAAGAGGAAAGAAATAATGAGATCATTCGCCTTGATACTGACTGCTCTGATGCTGCTGGGCTCCTGTGGCATGTTCAGACAATTCAAGGAAGATAGAACTGAGACCAAGCGCAAGAAAGCCGAGCGTAAAGAAGCCTTTGCCCAAGCTCAATCAGCTGATGGAACTGCGACTGAGATGGCTCCTACGGATCCTATCCAGATGCAAGCCAGTGACAGCCTCTTGATCAGCTATGAACGCAGCCCATGTTTCGGGAGATGTCCAGTGTTCAAGATCAAGGTCTATGAAAGCGGATTCACCACCTACCAAGGTGTGAACTTCGTGGAGTATATGGGCTACTTCTATACGCGCATCGATGCAGAAAAACTTCAGCAAATACATGCTGCCATCACACGTTCTGATTTCTTTAATCTGGAGGACCGCTATGATAATGAGAAGATCACCGACCTGCCCTCACGTATCTATCAAGTAGATGCGATGGGGATGAATAAAAGAATCATCGCACGCTATGAGGCACCTGAGGCATTGAACACCCTTGGACAAGAAATGGAAGCGATATTCAAAGGCATTCCTTGGACTGCTTTTACGGGAGACCATTGAACTATGAAGACAACAAATGAATAACAAACAACGGATCATGAAACAACTAACTCTGTGCATCCTGGCCCTCACGCTCAGCTTGCAAAGCCTACACGCCCATGAGGGAATGTGGATGCTGAATATGCTCAAGAAGATCAACGAAGCAGAGATGCAAGGCCTAGGCCTGAAACTCTCAGCCGATGATATCTATAACATCAACGCCTCTTCCGTGAAGGATGCCATAGGCCGTATGAATTACGGTCAGTGTACCGTGGAGATGATCTCTGCTGAAGGATTGACCCTCACTAATCACCACTGCGCTTATGAAGCTATACAGTCTCATAGCTCTGTGGACCATGACTACCTGACGGATGGATTCTGGGCCAAGAATAAGGGCGAGGAACTTCCTATAGATGGGATGGTGATCTCTTACTTGAACCGCATAGATGATGTCACCACCAGAATCAATAGCCAGCTGAATGCCAGCATGAGCGAAGAAGAGCGCGCTGCGGTCATACGCAAGCTCAGCCAAGAGATCAATACGGAGTTCTCTAAAGAGGGAACCTATGATGTGGATGTGAAGAGCTTCTTCGGTGGAAATGAATTCTACGCCTTCTCTTATATCACTTATCGCGATGTGCGCCTCGTAGGTGCGCCTCCATCAAGCATTGGAAAATTCGGGGGAGACACGGATAACTGGATGTGGCCTCGTCATACAGGTGACTTCTCCATGTTGCGTGTCTACGCTGGAAAAGATGGTGAGCCTGCTGATTTTTCTAAGGATAATGTTCCTTACCAACCTAAGCATTTCCTTCCTATCTCCTTGGATGGGGTGAAGGATAATGACTTTAGCATGATCCTCGGTTTCCCAGGAAGCACAGACCGTTACCTCTCTTCTTATGGTGTACAGCAGGCTTTGGACATAGATCAGCCAACCCGTGTAGAGATACGTGGTGAGAAGCTTCGCTTGATGAAGGAAGATATGGATGCCAGTGCTGAAGTGCGCATCAAGTACGCTTCCAAGTATGCTGGAGTGAGCAATTACTGGAAGTATTTCCAAGGTCAGAGCCGTGGTCTGAAAAGACTGAAGGTCTATGACAAGAAACTCAAGCAAGAGAATGATTTCAGTGCTTGGGTGAATGCTGAGCCTAAGCGTAAAGAGGTCTACGGAGAATCTGTCGGACTCTTGAAGAATGGATATGAAGGCTCACGTCCGTATGTACTTCCTAAGACGTATATAGAAGAAGCTGCTTTTGGATCTGAGATTCTGACGCTTGCTATACGTGCGTATCGCCTGAGCATGGCGCTTGGAGATCCTGCTGCTACTGACGCCATCGAAGCGGCTAAGGCCATCTTGGCTGAGCGCGCTGATGGACATTTCAAGGATTATAACATGGGAACTGATAAGAAGGTCACCGCCCGTATGTTCGAGATGTATGCTGATCATGTAGCTCCTGAATTTCAGCCGGAATTCTTGAAGGATGCGAAGAAGAAGTACAAAGGAGATTGGAACAAGTTCATTGACAAGATGTTTGCTAAGTCCCTCTTCTCTACCGAAGCGGGTGTGAATGCATTCCTTGCTAATCCTAGCTTGAATACCTTGGAGAAAGATCCAGCTTTCATGGCGATCAAAGAATTCTACTTCGATATCTACCTAGGTAAAATCGATGGAGAGTCAGGGAGCTATAATGAGATGACCGAGAAAGGATACCGTCTATTGATCGCAGGATTCAGAGAGATGAATGCAAGCAAGAACTATTATCCTGATGCGAATTCTACATTGCGTTTGACCTATGGAAAAGTAGGAGATTACGTTCCAGCTGACGGTATGCGTTATGATTACGTGACGACTACGGATGGTATCTTGGAGAAAGAAGATCCTACGAATGAGGAATTCATCGTTCCTGCCGGATTGAAGAGTTTGATTGAAAAGAAAGCCTTCGGGGAGTATGCGAATAAGGATGGTGAAATGATCGTGTGTTTCATTAGCAATAATGACATCACCGGTGGTAATTCAGGTTCACCTGTTCTGAACGGAAAGGGAGAATTGATTGGACTGGCCTTTGACGGAAACTGGGAAGCCATGAGCGGTGATATCGCATTCGAGCCAGAATTGCAGCGCACCATCTCTGTGGATATTCGCTACGTACTCTTTATCGTAGATAAGTTCGCAGGAGCTAAGCACTTGATTGAAGAGATGAAGCTCGTGAAGAGCCCACCTCCTGCTCCAGTTCCAGCAGCTACGTTGATGGAGAAAGGCTGAGGAAATTCCTTTATTGTATTTAAAAACCCGCTTCTTATGGAGCGGGTTTTTTTTTGCTTAGAATTTTTCTTCATAACGTGAGGAGATATTGTACTATCTGATTGCGTTCAAAAAAACTAGGCATAAATAGCCACATACGGCTGAGAATTAAGGCTCACGAGCTTAGGTCTTTAGACTTAATTCTAGAGGGCAAATACTTAAAATGAGGAATATTTTATCAACTTACCCTCCCCCTATTTTTTAACATATTTATTTTTTATAACAATATACTAGACACATTGCAGTAACCAAATAATTGCAATTATGAAAAATACTGCACCCCTTAAATTGACTTTTCTATTGGCTTTCCTTTTTAGCCTGGGACAATTTTACTGTCAAAATGTAGCGACTCCTCCTAATTTCAGGCCAAGTGAAACTAATGACTATATGGATGAGATGGATGCGTTCTATGAACCTCTGATTAACGCAGAAGGAGGTATCTCTGAGCTTGCATTGGTGAACAAAGATTTTAGAAGATATCTCAAATGGAAGGAATTTTGGAAACCTGCCTTATATCCTCATGGTAGCTTGCTCAAACATGAACTAGCTGAGTACGAATTTGATATTTCAAATTACCCTGGCAACTCAGTTGCCATAACATCAATAAATTAAAATTAGAAATGCCAAGAATTACGATTAAACAACATGAGAAGGTTCTAGAAACCACAAAAGTACTGCTGCTATTGAAAGAATTTATTCGTGATTCCAACCAAGGAAAACGAACCAAAAAGAATGGAAGTCGAATTAGCCAAGGAACAATAAGAAATTATACTTATTTGATGAAAGCCATTGAATCACACTATTCAGGTAATGGAAAATACTCCCTTAGTATTCACATACTAGAGAAGGCTTCTCAAAAGAAGAAAGAACAAATTGCTCACTTCTATAAGGCCTTCTATAATGATTTCACTGATCACCTTTTCAGCCTCGGATACTTTGATAATTACGTGGGTTTGATAGTGAAATGCCTTCGAAGCTTTTTCAATTACTTGATATTGGAAAGAAACCTCAACCTTGGATCATATCACAAACAATTCTATGTATACGTTGAGCAGATTTCCATAATTGCTTTAAGCCCTTCACAACTGCGCTATATCATTCACGACCCTGATTTCATTAGTAAAGTGAATAACCATGGACTAAGCGAAATTCGAAATATCTTTCTTTTTGGCTGTTGTGTGGCTCTGAGAGTATCAGATCTCCTTTCTTTAACCGAAAAGAATCTCATCCGTGAAAATGGCAACACATATCTATCAGTGCGTTCTAAGAAGTCAAGAACAGACACTAAAGTCAAATTACCACATTTTGCTCTAGAAATACTGGAAACATATAAAGGGCGACAAAGGACCCTTCTACCCAAAATCAGCAAGGCATATTTGAATACGAGAATCAAAGACATGGCTCAGCTCTTTGAGGGAAATTTCGAATTGGTCAAATTCCGCGAGCGAAGAGGAAAACAGGTTGTAGTCTATAAAAACCCAGATACAAAAACGAACTATACATTGGCAGACCACATATGTACTCATACTATGAGGAGAACCGGAATAACTTCAATGCTGAGTTTAGGAATGCCAGAGTACCTAGTGCGCAAGGTCTCGGGGCATTCAGCAAATAGCAAGGAATTTTTCAGATATGTAGAGCTTGCTCAACACTATTTGGATGAGCAAACCGATTTGGTCTTCAATAATTTGGCAGATGTAACTTTAGACCATTCTTGAAATGCGTATTTTTAGTACGAAAAAAACACGACTTTTGACTCTCCCACACTCCAATATAGGCTATAACCAACTGAATATCAGCACTGTTTATTATCCATTCGGGATGAT
>Ga0209702_10002501_pt1 | contig 31866 bp, 30 predicted proteins | sample FRY01_FD_187210 | JGI IMG/M metagenome (GOLD analysis project Ga0209702, IMG submission 187210) | Freshwater microbial communities from Lake Fryxell liftoff mats and glacier meltwater in Antarctica - FRY-01 (SPAdes) (version 2) | ecosystem: Environmental > Aquatic > Freshwater > Ice > Glacier...
AACCGATGGGTCATTTAACCCAGTACTTAGGTCTTTTAATAATACAAACCAATCAACAAATTTTTATGTACAGTCAGTAATTGACCCAACAGTTGATACTGGTGGTAACCCATTAATAATGTTACAAGGTAGGGTTTCAAGTTACCCAGGGAATGTTAGTTGGAGTGGTGTTACTACTAGACCAATACTTAGAGTTAGAAATAATTCTACTGATTTAGTACAGATAAATGCTGATGGTAATTTTGGTATTGGTACTATAACACCACAAGAAAAACTAGACGTTAACGGTAATGTAATAATTAGTGGGACACTTAATATAGGTACACTTCCAACAGGAACTCCTGTTAATAATTTAGCGGTTGATGCTGATGGTAATGTAATTATTGGTTCTACGGGATTACCAGGTGGTAACGCTACCGTTGATAACTTTTATTACCAAATTAGTAATAGTGTTGATACACGACCAGTATTCACCGATGGAAACGTTACGGTTGGATGGGATGAAACAGGGAATGATATAGAATTTACAATGGATACCGCACCTCTTCTTGGTACTCGTGATATGCGTTCATTATCTTACAAAGTTGGTGGTGCTACTGAAAATGTATATATTACAACTGTTGGTACTATATATGATTTATACGGTGCTGGTGTTAATTCTGGTGAACGAGTTGAAATATTTGTAACTGCTGAAAATGATGTTTATTATCCGGCTTATAAAATAACTGTTTACAATACTGGTGAGAGTTCATTGGTTAGTATATGGATAGAAAGAATAACTAGAAGCTACTAGACTTTCAGGCTCAATTGGTAACTTAAATCTAACGTTTGAAGACGTATACGGTTCAGTAAAACCCTTAACTTCTGGAATAGGTGAACTTGAAGACAGAATGCACGCTATGTATGCAGCTGGAGAACAGAATAGTGCTGGTTTTAGAGAGTTACAAGACGAAGTAGTAAGACTTAAAACCGTTGTAAGAGAAGTTGATGATACTATAGATGCTTTTGCTCAAAAAGATGCAAAACTACTCGGTATTATAGGTGTAGCAACCGGTATCACAGGAGCTTTTACAGTAGCACAATCTGCAATAGGTTTATTTGGAGTTAAGAATGCGGCTGTTGAAAAGAGTCTTTTAGCTGTTGCGAACGCAATTAATTATAGTTCTACTTTAATAAGAGCATCAAGAGCGCAAACGGGTGTATTTGCCGTAAGTGATTTGCCACAACCATTGAGAATAAAAGTTAAAGACTTAGGTAATATTACAATCTTATCTAATCCAGGATATCCTTCTTATTATGAATAAAATAAAAATATAGGTTTCTCGGATGGTATATTAAAAATTGAATTAAAAAATAATTAAAATTATGTTAAAATACATTAATGGAATATTACAATTAAATAGTTTAATAATTTTAAGAAAGGAATCAATTATCAGTGGTGATATCTTAGGCAATCTTGACTGGTCTGGATCTAATGGTAATACAACTAGAATAAGAGCAGTTGCAACAGAAACAAATAATATTTAATCATCAGGAGGAAAACTTGAATTCTATACAACACCAAATGGATCACTAATTGGTCAAAACTCTAGAGTTAGGACAAGATAAAACTGTTAAAGTAAGTAATTCTTATACATTACCTAATACTGACGGAACACCAGCACAAGTACTACAAACCAATGGATCTGGTACTGCCTCTTGGACCACAATTAACTTATTTATACCTCAGTCACAAAATATTTATGTGGATTCTGAGAATGGAATAAACACAACTGATAGAGGAAACATAAATAAACCGTATTTATCTATTGAATACGCTTTAGCTAACACTATAAATACCGGAACTATTACAGCGACAACAACAAATAATAATATTACGTTAACGTCAGTATCAGATACTACAGATATTAAAATAGGTCAGTTTATTACTGGTGCAGGGATTCCTTATGGGTCTCAGGTAGTTTCAAAACAGTGAGTACAATTGTACTTTCAAAGACTTGTACAGCAACGGGTTCAATCACTGCTACGTGGTGGACGACTTATAATGTAATATGTTTAGGAAGTTTTACTGTTTTGTCAAATATCTACAAACACGGGTTTTATATTGACACAAAGACATACAATGCAACTATTAATTTTGGTGGACTCGTATTATTTATGTTAACTTCCAACGCCTTAATTCCAATTGGTTTTCAATTAGGGAAAACAAATGGAACACACGCAAATTCAAGGATTCATACTACGAACAGTTACAGCGCCGTGAACTGCGATATTTGGTATGGTAATCTCTACTCAATAGGTACGGATAGAATGTTTGGCAATGTTTGGAACTATTCAGGAATATGTAATATAGCAGGGAATTACGCAGATGCAAGATTTGGACACGTTGCATACTTTGATGCTTTTAATACTCTAACGTGGAAGGGTAATGCCTACGGACTATTAGGAGGAATAACTACCGTTGTTGCAGAACAAGCAAGCATTGACACCAATATAGTAACGCCTGTAAGTGTAAATGTAGTACGTTTTTACTCCCCTGGTTCATTATACGGTAGTGTCCGTGGGAATATCTTAGGCGTTGGTATGGTTAGTATCCATTCAAATATTATGTGGATAAATACAACTTTAGCTAATACAAATACTGCCGTTACTATTTTTGACGGAACAAATACTGTGACTATTTCAGTAACTGGTGCAGGCAAATCAGTAGCGGTTATAAATGCGGAAATTGTTACACTAATTAAAGCAAGTGTTTTGCTGTTTCAGTGTTGTGAGGTATTAGGGAGTGGAATTGTGTACTTCATTGGATTACAATCAATATCTACTACTGCTACTTCTCTTGTCAACGCAACAACAAGTACTCATAATGGCGGTGGTGGCTTATCATTTATACCAAACATCTTAGTGGCAGGCACAGAAATAAATAACGAAAATTTAAACTATTAATATGAAAACATTTAAATAAATTATTTACAGAGCAGAAGACGCTGCATTAATGATTGTACCATCTAACAACGAACAAGTTGTAGCTAGATTCACAGTAGATTTGAGTGATACTCAAAAAACATCATTTTTTATCCTAAAAACATATTTGTTAACTCATGTAGAGACGATATCTTATGCTGTTTATACGACTGAGAATAATCAGTTAGATATAGAACCATTAGAAGGTACAACTGTTCAGTTACCTTTGGATGGTCTAAATGTTGATGATAAAAAAATAATTCAAGATGTATTAGATATATGTTCAAATATATTAAATACATAGAAGTAAATATATAATACCTAAGATATTAAACTTAGGTATTATATTTTAATCTATCAACTCTTTAATAACTTCAGATACAACTTTCCTATCAACTGGTAATGTAGAGAATTCTTTCATTATCATACTTATACTTGTGATACCTTTATTTTTTAGATTTATAACTATATCACTTATCTCATCTCTTGTTAATTTACATGGTAGATAACCTTCAACAATTGATAATTGTAATAAAGATTCATCATCAAAATTCTCTTTCAATGACTTAACATTCTTGTTAAGTATTTTAGTTACCTCATCATCACATAGAGTATCAACTCCTTTATTCTTCTCAATGGTTTGAATCTCACCTTTAATAACTGATAATATATTCTTTGACACAGTATCTCTAGCTTTAAAAGCTACCATATAATCTTTACTTATTCTTTCTTTTAAACTCATATATATTCTATTTTAAAATTACTAATAAAAATGAAGATTTGGAACTTCTGTTAAATATGGTCGGAAAAATAGAACCTAATTTTTAACTTTTAGTGACCTAATCACTTGTTCTTCCTTTTAATGGACTTTCATCCTTCTTTGAGCAGTGTTACCATTCTACTCGAAACTATCTTCATTTTAGATGATTTTTATACAAGTGTTATCATCATCAAAACTTACACTCACACTCTTTTATTATATATATCTAGTCAGGATAGTTCGGTATCTTTTATCAAGAGTGATAAATTATTTAATACCTACTTACTATCATTTCGAATACAAATATAAGCAAATTTTTAGAATAAAAGCGAAATCTGAAAAAAATATATTAATATATAAGTTATGAAATATTTAAAATATAACAATCAATTCATAAATGAGAGATTCTCATCTAATTCTATATCAAAAACAATTAAATGGTTAAATAAAAAGTTTAAAAGTGGTAAAGGATCATCATTGTTTTTAAGTGAGTTAAGGAAGATTTTAAAACTTGATATACCTCTTGATAAAGTATCTGATGATTGTTTTAGTTATATGAGTACTAGAAAAGCATTAAAGATATTTCCTGAAGGAGATGTTAATAAGTTAAATATATACTGTATTAAATATTGGTTTTCATTAAAAAATGGTCTTGAAATTACAACTGTTACACCATTTAAAAATACTGATGTGAATTTAGAACATATTAATAATGAACTATCCCATTTAAAGACAGGTAGCTTAGAATTATTGACTAAATATGAAGAATTTAAACATGGTGATACTATATTAGCTAAATTATCTAATAGATCATATGCTTATGTTGAATGTTATTTATTTATAGATGATGATGGTGATAAATATCTAATTCATAACGCTGAATATAATGGAAGTATTCCATCTGTATCTGATGAATGGAAAAAACATGGATCAAAAACATGGATCATTTCAAAACATTCTATAGATTCTGATGTTTATGATCCTTACTTATACAAAGAGTCTGAATTAGAACTACATATTAAAGATTATAATAATATTAAATCAAATTTAAATATTGATCGATATGAAATTGAATCTTCTCTCATACTATCTAGTAATGATTTGAAAAACATTGAGAATAGTGACTTCGCTGTTGTTATGTGGATTGATAAATTAATAGAGAATATACCAAATAGTAAACTTCCCTCAATTACTAGAAAAGATAGAAATGATAGTAGACTTGGATCTACTTATTTAATGAGTGATTCAGAAATAAAAAGAATTAACATTTACAACCGTTTGGGTAAATCTTTAGAAAGAAATGGTATAAACCCAACTTCTGTTATGGATCTAAATAATTTACAAGATATTATAATTAGACTTTTAGGTGAAAGTAAATCATTTATTCTTTTAATAACATCAAGACATATATTAGATTCATTTTATTCATCTCTTAAAAGATTCATTTTAACCATCGGGGATAGTAAAATTGAGTTTAATGATAATGATAAACATTTGATAAAATCATCTTATGGTGGTGTTTTGAACCTAGTTTTAAATAGATTAAAAGTTATAGAAGATATTAATTCAGGACATTCTGTATATATTAATGAATATCTAAATGATGATGAAAATAAATATAAAATTAATATATTTAAGGAATTAGAAGATCTGAGTATATTTCTAAATGTTTGTATACGAGGATATAATATAAATACAATGGAAGATTTAATAATATTAATAAGTAAAATTAAGTCTATATCAATTAGTATTTTAGATAATGATATTTTCAAGATGTCAATATTTAGATATTGTGAAAATTATGGAACTTATAATACTTTAAATACATATGAAGATTATCAATATGAAAAAGATTTAAGTAAAATAGCTTCAATTAAAAATTTGATAAATTCATATTTTAGATAAGAGATTTTATCTCACTTTCTCTTATTTCAAATCTTTCTAATAGAGATAAACAAGTTTTTAATAAGTCTGATAAATCCTCATCACTACATTCAATAGTATTTATCAGACTTAAAATAGATTCCTTTATTTTAGAAACATCAATTAGAATATTCTTAGCTATATCGGATATTAATACTTTAAAATATGGATTATTAATTAATAAATCTTTATATAGATTAATATCATATGATTTTATAATAGTAGTTAGTCTATCAATAACCTCTTCTTCATCATTAGAAGAGGTTAATCCTTTATATACTTCATCAAAATCTATTTTACTCATTAATTATGAATCTCTCTTTTACTATCACGATCTATATCCCTTTGTTTAATATCTTCCTTCTTATTCCAAAGTTTTTTACCTTTACAAACTGAAATTTTAACTTTTATTCTATTTTTAGAAATGAATACCTCAAGTGGAATTAAAGTATTACCTTTAACTTTTAATAACTTATCAATCTTATTTATCTCCTTTTTATGTAAAAGTAGTTTCTTATCACGACAGTCATCATGTTTATCTAATTTATGAGCTTGTTTATATGGAGAAACCTTCATATTTTTTATCCATACTTCACCATTTTTAACATAAGCAAATGAATCAGATATAGTAACATCATTATTTCTAATCGATTTCACTTCATTACCTACTAGTATAATACCACAATCAAATTCTTCTATGAATTGGTATTCAAATCTAGCCTTTCTATTAATTGTTATTTTCATAAATATCTATTCTTAATTATTGATATATCTTCATTAATTGTTAAAACTAAACTAGATGAGTAAAGTAATGTTGATCCACCTTTTATATTAATTTCATTATTAAATATATTAGAATAAGTTTCAGATATTAATATAAATCCCACATACATATCATCACACCTGTTTAAACTTTCAAATAAATTACGAATATTACTAGAATTAGTTAAATGACTTTTATTACTTTGTGTTGAAGAATAGAATAAGTCATTTATATCTAAAACATAATAAACTTTTTCATCTAATATACTATCAGATAGTATATTAGATATCAATTTATCTCTCTTATGAATTTTAAGAAATGAATTTAATGATTTATTAATTAAATTCATTTCATCAATTTCAACTTTATAAGTATTTATATTAGAAAGTAAATCATCTTTTATTACTTCACCAACTTTAGAATATCCAATAGTTGTTATATTTGATAAATCCATTAACCTCCTAATATAATCTAAGCTTATCATTTATCTAAATATTTCTCAATAAGATTAACTATCTTCTCTTTTGTGATAGATCCAACTAACTTCTCAATTGTTCCATTCTCATCTTTAACCAATTCACCATCTTTATAAAGAACTATAGTTGGTATGTTTCTAATACCTAATTCAGATATAATATCTTTATTAGTTAAAATAACCTCTTCACCCGATTCATTAATAATCGAAACTACATCATCAACATCTAGTTTACCAACTGATAATCTACCATTGTATATAACAGATAACTCATCAATTATTGGACCAACAACCTTACAAGGACCACACCATACAGCTTTCACATCTACTAGTGATAAACCATTTGAGGTAAATTCTTTGAAGTTTAATGGATTTAATTCGGTAACATATATAATCATAATTTAATATTATTTATATTTATATTATTTATATTATTTATATTCTAAAAGTTTTGAATAACTGGATTTAAAACCAGATCAACTATATTTTTACTATCATTAATAATTTCCTTTCTAACCAGAAGTTCTAATATTAAAGTTGTCTTATCATCAAGAATTATATCTTTATCTAATTTAATTTTATCCAAAACACATAATGCTACTATTGGATTATCTTTAAATGATTCTAATAAACCTTTAACTAATTTAATCTGTTCTGATAATGTCAATCCATTTAACTTATCTATACAATTAGGAACATTATTAAATAATCTACATAATAATTCTATATCTTCTGAATCAAATTCACCATCTAAGTAATCACTAGTTTTAAATGAATAGTATAATTTAGACCAAATATACACTTTTAAATCATTACCAAGAATGTTTCTGATAAAGAATGTAAATTGTTTTGATGTATTAAATATAGATGAAGTAAATAAAGTATCATTATTCCATTTAATTGGATTTAATTGATATAGGTTATCATCACAATTAAATCGTTCCTTTATATAAATCTCTGTATCATAATCTCTTACTATATCAAAATATTCATGTAATTTTTCATTATCCATAAAAGAATCAAAGTATTTTTTCTTAAATCTACTTTTGTTATTATCCAAAGGATTTCTAATTATATATGATAATGCTCTATATTCAAATTCATCTAAATGAGCATTTAACTCCTTTGCCTTTTTACAAATTCTAATTGATGTGTGAGTGGGTGTTGTAAAATTACATACTTTTAATTCACCAGTTTTTAAGAATTCTACAAAGTCATCACACCAATACAATTCATCTAAATCAATAGAGTATCCAACTTTTGTACAATTTATATCAAATGAGTTTAAAATAAAATTCTGATTATTGGTTGTTGAATCATATCTAATATAATTAATTAGACCAATATTTTCAGAAGTTCTTATCACATAGAAATCACCTATATTGTTATCCCATTTTATAATTCCGTTATAATTCTCGTGATAAGAGATATTATCTTCATTATATTTAAATAATGAATTACCACTATAATTATCATCAATATCTAGTTTTTTATTTAAAATAAAAATATCAACATCGTTTATAACTGCTTTATTACCAGAAACTATTTCCCACATTGTATTTGCTAATGAACCACCTGCTAGGAATCCACTTTTTGGAAAATCACATTTAGATTTTAATATATTTAAAGCTTCTCTTCCTATTAATTCAATATCCATCATTTAATAATTTTAATAATTTTAATAATTTTCTCTCTCTAATAATAGATAACTTCTCAAAGTAATCTTCACATAATGAAACCTTACCATTTAAGTTATAAAAGATCAACAAGTCTTCAAATATATCTGATACTATCATTTGTTGATCCTTTATATAACCAAAGTATGTTAATACATTTATTCCAATATCTATAAAGGATAAGGAATAATTTATGGGAAGATTATCAAATCCGGTACATATTACAATATCACCTTTTTTAAATCTCATATAAAATTAAAGATACATCTGATCTATTTGCCTGAAGTCAAAAGTAGTTTCCTTAACTAGTATTGCTCTACCATTTCTAATTTGTGATTTTATTGTAGATAGATTTTTACCTAAAATATCTGATATAGATTTATAAGACATTTTCTTAATCTCTCTCATCTCGATTACACTTCTATAAGGTTCTTTTAGATTATATATATGATTTTTCATAATATCCGCCTTTCTTTCTTTAACAGAATGTGAGAACTCATCACTTTCCTCTTCTGTTATAAAGTCCTTCATAGTAGTTCCCTCATTATCATACTCAACATCTAATGATATAGTTTTCTTATCATTTTTGAGACTTTGTAATGCTAGATTCTTTCCAATTGTAAAAATCCATGTTGAGAATTGTGCTTTCTCTTTATCATACTTTTCAACTTTTTCCAATGCTATAATAAATGAATCGGTTGCTATATCCTCAGCTTTCTGTGGATCGGTACACATCTTTGATGTGAAGTATAATAATTTTGGATAATACTTCTTATACAAAGTTGAAAAGTCTTTTCCTGTTCGTTCTATAAATAATTTCTCTTGATCACTACATGCTTTTGATTCCATAAATTGCTTTTTATTTTTTATTTTTATTTTGATTATCAATTTTTTCAATAATCAATGCTTCTTTCTATTGCCTTATTCTATTTTATATATGATTATATATAAAAAGTTTAAGTATTTCTAAAATTATATACCAAGTAATTCTAATTTAACATTCCTATCACTTACGATCATATCTGATAGAACTCCATCAAATTTTTCATTTAAATAATCAAAGTTATCCATAATAGTTTTACCATGAATAAATCTATTTATATCTTCTTTTTGATTATCTTTTAAACAATCTTCACTTAAACATGATAGATCACAATCCTTATTAATGAAAATAGAATTACTATATGATGGAAAATATCCAACTCCAGTATTTGTATTCAATTTACTAACTAAAAGGTGTTTATCATCATCATATCTTTCAAAATTTAGATTTATAATATCTCTTAATGTACGACCAATTAAAACACCCTCATTTCTACCATTAACAAGACAGTTTATAAAGTATATAGTCATAATCATAAGTTCTCTACCATATATTCTTTTCATTCTAATTAAATAATCTTTACTACTAGGTGATCTAATCTCATAAAAGAATCTATTATCATTATCAATATTTATACTATCAATAGTAATCATAACCTCAGAATCCATATCTATTGGTAATATCTTAATAATATCACCATCTTTTAAATTATACATAACTAAATTATTTTATTTTAAGAAATCTTCTAATTCACTTACTACAAATATAGTAACTCCTAATGATGTAGCTTTTATTTCTTTACTAGATCCAGAACCTTTTTCTTTCATAACTAAATGTGATGTGGTTTTTGAAACAGTTCCACCAATTTTACCTCCACGGCTTATTATAACTTCTTCTAAATCATTTCTTCTAACACCAGTGAAAACAAAACTCATACCATCTAAATCGTTTCCAAGTGAAACAACTTCAACTTTCTCAATTATAGTAATAGGTAAATCCTTAATAAACTCATAAAATTTATCATAATTATCAACATAAGTTTTTGCTGAAATATCAGCAAATCCGTCTATATTAATAACTTCATCAATTGTTGGTTTTTCTGTAAAATGCTCAAGTAGTGCTAATTTTTTTGACCCCAATCCCACGAATATTCCGGTAGCGTGTTGAAGTTTTGACAATTGAACACCCTTTATAGACTTTTGAATAGAATCAAAAACAATTTTTGACTTTCTTTTACCAAATCTATCAATTTCTTCTAAGTCTGATTTTTTCAAACTTAAAATATCTTTAATTGTTTTATGACCAGCATCCCACAACTGTGTTATAACACCCTCAGATACATTATCAGATTCTAATATTTCAAAAAAAGCAATATTCTTTTTTAATTTTTGATCATCTGTTTCGGTTAAAGTTATTAGTTCGATACCCGCTTTATTCCAATCTATCTCAACTCCATCTATAATAGGAAGTTTAAAATCAACCCTTTCTAAAACATCAACAATTAAAGGTATAACCATACCACTTCTTTTTACTAATACTTTAGCTCCGATTCCAATTCCCATATCTTTTATAAATCGAGCATTATTACCGGTTACATTAGAAACTGTAACACCATCAAGTTTAACTGGATTTATATGTATGATTGGTTTTAATAATCCTTGTTTTGATATATTCCAAGAAAGACCAATTACTTCTGTTTCAGATGTTTGTTCAAAACTCGGATGTTTAAATGCTCTAGCCCAAACTGGGTTACCAGATTTCTCTCTACCTAAACTTCCTTGTATTGATAAGTTATTTACTTCTAATATAATACCATCAATCTCAAAATCAACAGACCATTCTTTAAATAAACTTATTAACTTATCCTCAGTTAAATCAACAATATTTGAAATATAATAAGGTACTTTAATATCTTGTCCATCATTTAAACAATCTAATAGATCTTTCTTTGTTGTAAATAAATTACCATTGGTGACCCCACCATATTTTATATAACTTAAATCAGTTAAAGCTTCTCTAGCATCTGGTGAATTTATCAAACCAGCTACTAAGTTTCTTGGATTGGCAAAATCATTTGAATACTTATCTAAAAAAACTTTCTTAGACATCATAACTTCACCATAAGAGTGTTTTATGGTCTGTCTGTCATAGTTAGTATTATTTAAGTTTAAATGGTTCCCAATCTTCTTATAATGGTCATCAGAAGATTGTCCTATCAAACCATCACCTCTTGTTGTTGCTTCATCAGTTACTTCATTAACCGCGAGTGATAATCCATCATACTTTGGAGTGCAGATTATTTCCACTAATGATGGTATTAGTCTAGTACGTTTCCAATCTTTTATATCATCTAATGACTTAATCTTATTCATAGAAGCCATTGGTATTTCAAGTTTTCGTTTCCTTGACTCATCAATTATAACATGTCCAATAGTTGATAATAATTCATCATCAGGAGAGATAAATATTAATTCATCAATTAGAATATCAAACTCAGCATCCGAAATTATAGATACACCGCTTCTGTAAGCTTCATTAGCTTCCCTTATTTTATTTCTTAGTTCTTCGATCATACACAAATATAATTATTTTTATTTATTTAACAAGTCATCTAAAAAAGAATTTCTTTTATATATAATAGAAACATCTTCTATTATACCAAGTTCTAACATATCCTTAATACGTAAACTATTTACAATATAATTATTAGTATATTTTTTATAATATTTAAAATCGGGATTAATTATATCAACCGTGTCCCAGATATAATCATTACTCAATAAAGAAATATCACCATTAACATTACCATAAATTGAATTAGTGCGATAAATCTTAGCTAATACCGAAGTTCTTTCATAAATAAGATTATTCTCTAAATAAGGACCATCATTTATAATAAACATATCATCCTTCATAAGTGTCATATAATCTTTACGAGAATTTATATTATTTCGATAACCAATCTCAATTCTTTCTATCACACTATATACCATCATTTGTCAAATATACTAAAAATAAATTAAGTATCAAAGGAGAGTAATTTAATATATAATAAAAATCAATTAGATTAAAAATATGATACAAAGTTCATTTCCAAAAGTAGCGGATCAAATAATTACTTTTAATAAAAATATAGTAGATATCTTATCTAAAATTAATAACCTAGCAACAACAACCGATTCTTCAGTTAATGTTCAAATTTATGATGAAAATGGAGTTTTGAGAAACTTCTCACTACCAACTATTAATAATCTTAAATCCGAGATTGAAAGATTAAATTCTAATATTAACTCTTTATATAATGTTAATACAACTGGATCTATGATCCAAACATCACCTAATACTTTTAGAAAGGTTATAACAGTTGATTTAAATAGAGAACCAAATACAATATCAAATCTAGGAGCAGTTACTACATTCAAAGCTAAGAATAACTGGTTTTTTGATTCAATGTTAAATCCAATGTTATCAGTTGAAGTTGATTTAACTAATCAAATTGAAGATAATGTTAGAAAGGTGAAAGTAAGAAGATATATTGTTAATTTTCAAAAGGATGCATCTGATAATATATCAAATATTGGTCAGTCAGCATTAAATAGTTTTAACTCTTTATTTAGAGGAAATTCAACTATATTAATAACTGATTTTGAAAATTGGCATAAAACCACTCCTGGTGTTTTAAATCCAACAAATCCGAGAATTGATGATCAAATATTTGATCTAGAGCCTAATAACTTAATTTATCAAGGTGAGTTCACTGTTATAAATATACAAGAGGACAGACTAAATAGAAAACTTTGGTATGTTTTAAATACACTAGATTATCTAAATCTAGAAACAAATACGGTTGAAAAGTTATCAGTTGGTAGTGAACTTATAATAAATATGTCAAAATCATCAACTAGATATAAAGTTATTGAAATATCAACATCACAATCTAATGCAAGAATTAGAGTTGAAAGAGTTGAGGGTCTTGACGCTATACCAGTTGGAGTTGGAACTATTAAGATATATTCACCTATAAATTATACGAAGATAATAGATATAAGTGTTGGATATGATGAGAGAAATGCTGTCTTTGCTAAAGCTATAAATACTGATAGTAATTTACTATCAAGAGACTGGAGTTTAGGAACTGGATATTGGTCAAATGATTTAAGATTAAGTTCAAATACTACTGAGAACGGTACCACAATGGAACAATTCTATATAGACTATGTTTATGATTATGGTGTAGTTTTACAAGATTTAGTATCTAAGAAAATACCAAATAAACTAGGTGGAACACCTCTAGCTCCTAATTTAACATCTACTAACTTTAAAGTAACACAAGTAAATAAACATTTAACTGATACTCCTGATAGTAACTTAATTAAACAAAAACATAATTACCAACAATCTTTAAAATCTGAGATTGAACAAATTCAACAAGCAATTCTAGATAAAAATAAAAGATCTAAAGTTGATAAATTTAAATCAGTTTCAAGTAAGAAACAAGCTTTATTAGAGATCGATGAACTTTCTAAGAAAAAGGATAGTAAATCTAAACTTATAGCATCTGTAACAAAGGAGATTCTAGATTTGTCTAAAAATCCACTTAGTAAAACTAATCCAGAGTTTAGTGTTAGAGGATTTTGGACAATACCAGATGCTATAATAACTAATGGTACTTCACCACAGGAAGTAATTCAATTTAGAGTTCAATATAGAAAATTGAGTAAAGATGGTAAAGAAAGTCCGGTTGAAACATTTAATATTGATAATACACAAAAAAGTGGAGCTTATTCTAATTGGATTGAGTATAAAACAGAACCTAGAAAAAGAATATTTGATCCAGTAAAACAATCTTATAGCTGGGAAGTACAAGATATTTCCAATGCTGATGAAACTAATATAAATCAATTAGATTTACCAATTATGCCTAATGAAACAATAGAATTTAAAATTAAATCTATTTCTGAGGTTGGTTGGCCAGAATCACCTATTGAATCTGAATGGTCTGCTATAATCACACAAGATTTTCCAACCGACTTAGTTAATGTTTTAAATGAAAATGATGCTATAATACAATCTGCTAATAAAGAAGATCTTAAAAATAGTATGGATAATGAGTTAGCATCAAAGGGATTAGATGAACATCTTTCTGATACAATTATACTAAATAGTAAATCCTTTCACCACGAATCTAATAAGATATTATCAGGATTTAAAGATGATAATGGAGTAGCATTGGATCTATTTGAATATCTAAAGGCTCTAGAAGATAGAGTTAAAGGACTAGAAGAGAAAATTAAAAGAGTTAAAGGTGAGCTTAAGATTGTTATTTTGAGAAATAATGAGGAGTTTGTAGTTGAAAATGGTTCTGAAAATACATTTACAATCGAATGTGAAGACTATTTAGAATTATATAAAGGAACAGGTGTTGATACAGGTAGAGTTTACTCTAATCAAATATATGTTGTTAAAGACTTTGTTGTTAAGGTTAAGAATAACTCAATTGAATCACCACTTGGATTATTATCATCAAGTAATTATCAATCAAATAAAGGTGTTTATAATTCAACATCTCCACAAGTTTTTTGGGTAAATGATCATGATGAATTACTAACAAATGATACAAGTGGTTCTACTAGAACACAGTTAAATAATCAGTTTGTATGGTCAGTTAATTATGATTCAGTTACATCAGACTCACTTAATAAATTATCATCTAATATAGGTAACTCATTTAGAACAAATAATTCATTAACAAATATATTGAGCACAAAAGAATATAATTTGGGATATAATGAAACTGGAATATTATCACTATTAAGTAATAATAAATCAATATTAGATTATGGTAAATGGGTAGATTTAGAACCAAGTATATCATCAACAACTAAACTTTTAACTACTATACATCCAGTTGTTAAAAATTTACAAGATATCGTTGAAAGTAACTCTAATAAAGTAAAGACTATTACACCAGGAGAAAATAATACTTTAATAATACCTATAAATATTTATTTTAAACTTAACTCTCTTGATAATACACAATCAGGACTTAATTATAAATATTTAAACTTTAATTCTATAAAAGAAACCGATAAACATATTAAAAAAGTTAAATTCTTATTAGAGAATGAAGCTGATAATAGACCGTTTACATTTAGTATTAAATTTAATATTAATAGAAATAAAGTAATACTTAAAAGACCTAATGTCTTTACCGCTCCTTATGTTACGAAGTCAGTAGACTTTGATAATAGTGGATTTTAATCAAAAATAAATATAAAATAATTGAAAAGTTTCGGATTACTTAGAACAAATGTAGGATTAACAACTAATGTTAAGATAGTTATAGATAGTGAGTATGGATTTAGCTTGGATAGCATAAACTCTGTTCCAGAATTATCATATAGTAAATATAAAGCAATGAGCTTTAATAAAGATAACTATTATGATGAATTATTACCATTCTTTTATAAAGGTATGAAGTCCGAAATAGCATTCAATATTAAATATGATAATGATTCTGACTCAATGAGTGATAACTTCTCAAATCAATATGATAATTTATATAATTGTGGAGCTAGAAATATAATCGATAATAAAAATTATAAAGAAGAGTTTGAATACTTTGCTCCACTTTATATTTACAAAAATAAAATACCAAAAAAATTCATAATATTTAGGGTTGATAATCCAGGTATAGGTAATGTCAATAAATCTAATATTAAAAAAGATATATTACAAAATTTCAAAACTGTTAAACTATTTGACTTAACTAATAAGACTAAATTTGGTCAATGGATGGATCTAAACGTAAATAATAATGATTTCTTCACAGAAACTCCTTTTGATATGAGTTTCACTAGAATAGAGTTCTCAAGTTGGAATGGAATTGATTATAAATCAGGAGGATATGTAAATAGATCAATGTTTTTAGATGATGTTTTTGAAGAAGAGAAAGAGATATTTAGTTTGGAAAAATTTATCTTTGATGGTTTCAAAGACAATAAAGTGATATTCTCAAATATAATGAACTTTACATTTCTATTTGATGATACACCAGCAACTGATAAAAGTCTTAGAAAATGGTCAATAAATAGATATTATGGATTTTATTTAGATGATATGGAATTAATAAGTGGTATATCACCGTATATAACACCTTTATTAAAAAGTGATATCTCCATATCAGAGGATAATATATTATCATCAAATAGTGGTGATCCATTTTTAAATGGTTGGTCTGATAGACCAACCTACATAGAGTATGAAAATTCTTATTACAAAGTTGAGAAGTTTAAAGAAATACAAGATAAATCAGTAAATCCAGTAAATTTAAATAAATCCACTACACAAAATGATACAGTTCAAGTTTCTTCGGTTAATATGATTGACGCTAATGTTCAAGAAATTAAAAATGTCGTAACTGATGAAGTTACAACATCATTCGTTGATAAATGGAAAATAATATCAGATACTTCTTTAGAAGGTAAACAACTTCTAATAAATAAAAACACAGGGTATATAAGAAGTGATAAGGTTTTGATTAATTATGATCAATCTAACCTTATAATAAAAGACTTTGAATTAGCCGATATTTGGGTAATAGAAATTGATGGTAAATATCACAATCTTATTAAGGATATTGATGGTATAAAGATAAATAGTGATTATTCATTTAAATTTTATGAGAATGAATATTCCTATTATATAAATAGTTCAGATAGTTCTTATGAGACAAAAGTTAGTATTTTGGTTGATGATAATAACAAACCAAAGAGTTTTGGTATATATAGATTGAAATTATCCGATATAAAAGACTTCGATAATAGAATTGTTGATACCGAGTTTTCAAAGTTTGAATATGAAAAAGAAAATGAGTTAACAGAAACAGAAGAAACTAAAATGTATGTTACTAATTTAAATAGTAATAGCAATCCTAAGGATTTGGATGATTTTAGAATAAATGGTAAAGTTGTTAATGTACCAGTTTCATCAGAATATACAGCTAATAATGAAACATTTAAAATAACAAATGATGAATTATCACCGATATGGAGAAAGAATCCAGTTTACTGTAGATGGATGTTTGATGGATCTTTGAGTTCAAATGATTATCCATATATATTGAATAATTCTAATATATTTGAAGGATTTAATAGAACTACTAATGTATTTGATGTTGATCCAAATAGAATGGAAAGAAATCTAGATTATTTCTATACTATAAACTCATCAACATACTCTTACTCACACCATACATTACACATTGAGGAAAATAATGATGATGGGATAAATGATAAATTTAACTTTGATCTTGATAAGTATCTTAATATAGATACATATGATACTAAATCAACCAAATATTATAAATTTGACTACTTCTCACACTTCTTTAATAGAAATATGAAATTTGTTAATAATGAAGTTAATAAAAACTTTAAGAAATATTCTTTATTAACACCTGGTGATAACACAACTCCGAATATAACTTTATTTAGAGGTATTAAGTTTTTGATATATGATGTTGATAAAGTAAAGTTAAATACAAATAATAAAATCGAATCCATTAATATAAAATCATCTAATAAGTTTGATGACTATAAATTATCTATACTATTAACATCTAGTGATAATGGTATGAGATGGGATATTATAAATAAATGGAATATGGACACTTATTTCACCAAAGGTAAAATAGTTTCACATAATGATATATTATATAAGTGTAATAAAGACCACATAACAGATTTACCTACTTTAGCTTTTAATAATATAAATTATCAAACAGGTCCTTATAATACAACTAATTGGGATTTATATGAAAATAATAAATCTCCTTTTTGGAATCCAAAAGGATCATATTATGAAGATGACTATGTTTATAATGGTGGTAATTATTATAAATATGTTGGATCATTACCTATAAGTTTTTGGAATGCAAATAGTTTGATCATATTAGAATCAAATGAAATTAAGTATTTTAATACTTATTTAAAGGGATCAAAAGTAATATTTAATGGTAAATATTATGAATGTATTAATTTGAACGGATCTGCTAAAATTCCTACCGATATCTTAGATTGGATTGAAATTGATAGTGTTGATAGTAGTTTGTGTAGTTGGGTGATCATAAGTTTATGGAATAATAGTTCTTCATATAATAAAGATACTCTTAAAGTATATAACAATATACTATATAAATCTAACTCAACTTCTATACCAGGAGAAGTTCCTATTAAATCAACTCTATGGGATAGAATTTATAGTCTTGAATCTGATACTGATTATATCTATAAAATAAATAATAATCCATTTTTATTAATGAATGGTGAATATTATTTATTATTAAATAATATTAATAATAAAACATTAGATAATGGTATAAATATTTATATAAATAAAAAGTATAAAAACATACTTATTAATATTTATATTAATGATAATACTATAAATAACTTAAGAGATAAAGATAGAGATGACTTATACAAATCTATTAGTAAAAAACTAACAGCTAATAACTTCATAGAGTGTATAAATAATTTATCACTTAAACATGATTTTAGTGATTATCTTAATTATATAATAATAGATGAAAATGGAGTTAGAAAAACTTATAATTACGATAATAATATAGAAGAACTTCCTCACATAATTTTTGCGGAGAAACCAGAAAGCCTTAGTGTTAAAGTTAATTCACTTGAGCATACCGCTGTAAATATTGATAAGTTAAAAGCTACGAAGATCTTAAATGATGGTAGAATTCATAATAAATATGAGTTAAATTATTTTAATAAAACACATATTGGATCTACAATAAATGAAAATAATTATACACCACTAGTTTTACCAAATTATCATGGATCGGTAAACATACAAAATAGTAATATATATAGATTTAGTGGTAAATATACTCCACTATTCTATGATATACAACTTTTTAAAGCTGATAACTCAATCTCATATAATGAGATGAATATATCACTTTATACAAAAGAATTAGAAAGAGTTAACTTTATTGTAACTATGAATGGTATTAAAACTGAGAAGTTGTTTGATATATATCCAGGGATATCATACTCAACACCATATGATTACTATAAACAAGTAATGAATATCCTAAATAATGATATTATATTTAATAAAACGGAATTTATATTCAAAGTAAATAAAAATGATTTATATTTAAAAGATTCATTATTATTTGACTTCAATTCAATTAACTACAATTCAGTAGATCGAATATTACCCGATTTAACTAATAATATAAATAATGGTTTATTAAGTGGTGATATTACATATGTAAACAACTCTACTGTTTATCCTGGACCACACTTACAATTTAATGGGATAACACAATCAACTATTAAAGTTAAAGTTGGGTCAATAAACAAATCATCAACAATTGAAGCCTTTGTTATGTTTATTACACAATCTAATAGTTATAATACATTAATTGGATCGGATGACTTTTCAATTGGTTTACTTAATAATAATCAAATATTCTTTAAAGATAAATATGTTTCAAATGATGTAGATATAGTGTCTATAAATTATAGTAATACAGATATAAAGTTAGGTATTTGGTATCATCTTGTTTGTACAACCGAATATGATTTAGAGAAAGATATAAGTTATAATAATATTTATATAGATGGATATGAGAACTATTTAGGACTTACAGGATGTACTGGATCAAAATCAAACATAACAGATATAATAATAGGAGATTCAACTATTTTAATTAATGGACATTCACCATTTAAAGGGTCTTTTTCGGGTCTTAGAGTATATGATAGATTATTAACACAAGATGAGATAAAATATAACTATGTTAACAGACATGACTTATTATCTATCAAATATAAATCAACAGTTGGTGATATAAAGATTGAACTATCTAGAATATACCCTAGTTTAATAATTGATATAATTGATGATGATAGTAATATAGACATAGACTTTATTATAGGAGCTACTGGTGGAACACCACCTTATACCTGGTCTCATAACCATCATAACCAAGGTTTATTTAGTACCAATAACAGTTTTATTTATGATATTAATAAAGGACTTTCTAATTATATAAGAGTTAAAGATTCAATTGGATTAATCTCTGATATAGGATATTATACAATAAATATGGGTAATATACAATATCCTATAAGTGGTACATTTAGTTATTAATATATAGTATAAAGTATATAAATTATGTCATTTTTTAGCCAAACAACATATTCAAAAGTAGAATCCTCATTTTATGAGCCAATTTATGGTAATTATAAGTTTGATGTAAATCTAACAGAATTTGCAATTCTAAAGGAATTAAAGATTCGTAAGGTTAATAGATTAGGTAGTTTATTAAAACTTAGAGAGATGAGAGATGTTAATTCAATATATCCGATGATTGATGAATTTGGATATACTTTTACTGATTTCTTTATATTTAAATCATCTTGGGATATAAACTATCATATAGAGACTATACTTCCAATTAAAGATAAGATCGAAATAAAAGATAAATATATCACGCGCACTAATATCGTTGGTAGACCACAATTACCACCAACTTATGAAATTTAATAATATAAGATGAGAAGAAGTTATATATCACCAGAGTTTGATAGTAGTAATGTATATGGTACATTGAATATGAGAGAAGATAGTTGTTTTCTTGGATCAAAAATGTTGGAGATTGAAGATATTATATATGTTCAGAATCAAAATATTATATATTATCAGAAGTTTAATGGTGAGCAGATTGATTACTCAAGTGAAACATCATTAGATTCTATTATATATTCATCAGAAAATGATAAATTTAATAATCACACTTTGAAATTAGATAATACACAAACTCAATATAATTTGGAAAATTCAACTAAATGGATTATTGATATAGATGTTAGTAGTATATTATCAAATTTTATATACTCTGAAATAAAAAAACATAGATCTTTTGAGGGATTTAAAACAGAGATGAGCTTAGAAAATGATGTTAACTCATCTGTTAAGAATTATGTTAGTCTTAATGTTAAGAATAGGTATAAATTTAAAAGTATAGATTTATATTTAAGTTATGTAGATTTAAGAAGTCAAAATGTTCTTAGGTATAAAAATATTTGGAATCCAAATATAGATGAATTAAACAAATTCACAAAAATACAAACTATTACAGATTATACCCAGTCAAAGATAAGGGTTTTATTCTCACAAGAAAAGTCTAGTTCATTATATAGATTTGATTACTTTTTTAACATTTTATTCGAAAAGATATAAACTATTACTTATTTTATAATAAGATTATTATGAATGAAGAAAATGATTATCATAAGAGTTTACTTAATCTATTGAAGATGTTTAAAGATAGACCTAATCATCTAACAAAATACCTTATTGAAAACTCAGCATTTAATGATGTCTTCTTGGAAAAGTTATCAAATAATAATAAATTGAAAAATGATGATGTTTTAAAACCTGAATATTTCAAAAATATATCTAAGATGAATGATTATTATAATTCTCTTACAGATGATATTGTCTTAAAAGATAAAACTATAAAAGAGTTAACCATAGAGTTAAATATTAGACTATTAAAGTTAATCTATGAAGAGAAATATGAGGAAGCAGCTAAATTAAGAGACTATATGTCAAGAAATAATATCAAAAGAGAAAAAAAATAAACTTTAACAATAAATTTAAATATAAATAGTAATTAACTTTTAAAAAATAAAATATGGAAAGAACAATTGGAAATCCTGATTTAGAATGTGACTTTGTAGACACATCTCTTAAACATAGGTTGAAAGAAAAGAAAAGTGCTGAATTTTTAGCACAATCAGCATTATATGATTCTGTTGGATTAGAAGTTCCTAAGGTTGGTAATGTAGTATCTGCTAGATATACAGGACTAACAAGTGATAATTATCTATTTGAAGTAGTTGGTTTTAAAGACTATGTTAGAGTTGATAATAAACAAAGTGAATCTAAATTCTTAAACAATGTAAGTATTGGTGAAGATGTCGATGTCTTAATATCGGAATTAAATGAGAAAAATTACCTTATAAAAGGTAGTGTATCAACTTTATATGAGTCAAGAGCTCACATTAACCTTAAATCACTTGAAGGAAGTCTTGAAGGAAGTAATCACGTACTAGTTTTAGTAAAATCATTAAACCCAGCCGGATATGATGTTGATGTTTATAATGGTGGTGTTACATTACCAGGATTTATGCCAAATACATTAGCTGGTATTAATAAGTTAGTTGATCCTACTTCAATCGTTGGTAACACATTTGAAGTTATGATTGAATCTTATGATGAAAGAATCGGTACTTATATTGTAAGTCGTAGAAAGTATCTAAGAACTCTTATACCGAACGCAATTAAAGAACTTAACTCAGTAGATGTTTATACAGGACACGTAACAGGTACAACACCATTTGGAGTATTTGTTGAATTTGAAGACTGTTTAACCGGTATGATTCATAAAGCAAATGTTCACCCAGAATGGCAAAATAAACTTGGTGATATAAAACCTGGATTTCAAATTGAATTCTATGTTAAAGAAATTATCAAAGAAAAGATTATTCTTACTCAAATTTTAAGAGAAACACTCTGGGACAATATCAAAAACGGTCAAATTTTAGATGGTGTTGTTAAAGATACTAAACAGTTTGGCACATTAATAAACCTTGATGATGAAACAGTTGGATTAATTCATACTTCGGAAATGGAGAAATTAAACAAAAAGTTTACACCTGGTCAAGAACTAAAAGTTAAAGTTTTATCAGTTGATAGAACATCTAGAAAGATCTTCTTAACAGTTGGTTAAGATAAGTTATTAAAAAACTCACTCAATATTGAGTGAGTTTTTTATTTAATATATAAAAAGGCTTGTAATAATAGATAAATATACATATATTTGTAATGTAGAAACGATTTAGATACTACTAACTCAGGAACGATTTAGATACAAGAGTTATTAAATAGGTGGGAACGATTTAGATACTAGCCTATTTTTTTATTTCTCAAATACTAATTGATCCTTAGAAGTATAAAGAGTGTTATAATCAGACTCTCTAAATACGGTCTTTATTATAATCTTCCAATAAGTACCTAACTCTTTTTCAGCAATTAATGCTAATGATAAAGATCTATCAAGGCTCTTTACGACAAACTGTGTACCATGTTCAATATCACCTGAAATTATAGATTCTGAAATATCTCTTCTAAATAAAAGAACCAATTCTAACATCTCAGCATTTGAAATATCTGATTGATTATCCCCTTTTAAACCCCTCTCAGAGAACTTTAAACGTTCTTTTGTATGTGTTGTTGTTATTACATCAAATCCGAAGGTAACTTCTATCATAGAAGATATTTGACCTATTCTTTTTTCTAAGATAAACTGACTGAAATTATTTACATCCATTCACTATATATTAAATTGAAATTATTAATAAATATACTTTCTTTTACTTTTGATTATTCTAATCCTATTTCTTCTTTTATAAGAATTCATTTGTTTCCGTATAACCAATTTCATTCTCTTATCTTCTTTATTAACAATAAAAATTCGATTTTCACGAACTTTATTATGATCTCTTCCCTGGTTATAATTTGGTCCTTTTATATGAACACTACAACTATATGTTATTGAAATCAACAACATTAATAAATATTTCATTAATTTACTTTTTTAAATTAAAAAAGAGTGTATTTAACACTCTTTTTATTATATATAAAATAAAACTATTTACCTATTAATTAAAATTTCATTCAAAGAATATTCCCTCGATAACCTACGAATATTTGATAAATCATCTATTTTCCCTAAATCAATATTCTTAGATGTTTCATTATTATTTGTATTTAAATAAAGAAGAAAAAAAATTGTAATAGGTGAGATACAAGAGAATAATAAATATCTAAGTAATATTAATATATATGAATGTTTTTTAATTTTACGTAAGTAAAAAATATGTAATATAATTGTTTGATATACAGAGAATCTTATTTTTTTATAATCTGATTCAATGTTAAATTGAAAAAAACAAATACCATTACATATCCATACTTCTATAGATAATCCCTTATTACATATTCTATAATCGGTTAATATCCAATCTGATGTATTATCACTAATGGATAATAGAATCATCTTATATAACTTATCTCTATTTAAAATAATAATAGATGAACCCCATTTAATGACATATCAACAATTCTTTTATCCAGATCATTCATCTGATTAAATATATCACTTGATTTATCACAATAATTATTTAGTATAAATTCAGAAAGTCTATTTTTACTCATATCATCCATTTCATCTGATAGAATATCATATATTCTACTTGATTTGAGTCCAGTTTTGATAGAACCTCTTCGAACCCTTTCTTTCTTAATACAAAGTATATTTATATTATAATCCATATAGGTATTCCACCCTCTTTCAAATAATATAGATGAGTTAAATATGGTATAAACTGATTCTATATTATCCAATTGAAACTTCTCATAAGATTTTCTCAATTCAAAGTCAGCTACATCTATAATTTTATCAAAGAAATTTGAACTACCTAGTCGATTTATTTCACTTATATTGATGTTTTCCTTTTCATCATATAAATCATTTCCATACTTACGTTTAATCTCTGATATAACATCTAAGTTATGTGTTAATATAAACTTTAAAACTACATCAGCATGAAAAACAGGAACACCCATTTGTTTAAATATCTTAGAAATAACCGTCTTACCAGAAAATCTATTACCACTTAATCCTATTTTCATAATATTTTATTTATAATACAAATATAGTAAACAAATGATAATTATACTAATTATTAAAATGAAAATTTATGAATAAATTATTTAAGCTTAACATATTCTATCAATTTTAATAAGTTTTCCGTATTATTTATATGCTTATCTAATAAAGATTCTAAGAATTTAATTCTACCTTCTGTATAATTTTCTTTACCATATCCTGAATATTCCTCTGATATTCCTTCCTCCCATTCTAATAACTCATCATAACTTCTTTCAACGATATTAATATCATATTTATTAAAAGACTCTGATAGACTTGTATTACTCTTGTGTTCCTTAGTATCAATAATCATTTGTTTGATATCCTTTATATCTGATGTTATTTCTTTACAACAACTTTCAAAGAATTCAGCAGATCTATGTTCATTATCACTTTTCATTGGATCATAAACACAATCATGGAACAAAGAAGTTATTATAAGTTTCTCATATTCCGTATTAGTATATTTTGATTTATTCTCATTTATCTGTGATATTAGATCCGTTAAATGTTTTAAGTTGTGATATGATCTATGTGATTCATTATACATTGAAAATATAGTTTCAATATCACATTTTATATTCCAGTTATTTAAAAGATTTTGTAAATTCATTATTATATTTATTTTTTAGTATATTAGTTATATATTAAAAATATTATCTATTTTTTTAATTTTAATCTTTCTTATAATATTTCTATTAACTATGTATATGAATTTATTTAAATTATTAACTAAATCTATCATTCTCCTAATATATAATTTATAATAGAGTTTCGTTTATTAGCCTTTTCTATAGAGACTTCTTCATCCGAAAGTTCATGAATATTTTCATTAAACATAGGGTAAAATTCCACATTATATGGAATGTAATAGTTATTATTTATTTCTTTCATAATTTCTTTTTATATCATTAATAACTTTAGTAATACCAGTTGTTGCATTCTCCTCATAACAATCAATACCAGAATCTTTATTTGAGTATTTAATTGATATTTCTTTATTAACAAAGTATTTCTTGGTACCTTTTGGTAGTAAATCAAATATCATATTAGCAGGAGATACATCTAATGATGTGCCACAAACAACAACAACATCAACATCCTTTAATAATTTTATCATATCCGGCATAACAGAAACATCTTCCCCAAACCATATTATATCGGGTCTTAATTGAGCTCCATAAACAGACTTATCACCAATATTTAAATCTCCCTTACACTCATATACCTTACCGGTTAATGTACATCTTGATTTATTCAATTCACCATGTAGATGCATTACATTAGTAGCACCACCCATCTCATGTAAAGAGTCAATATTCTGGGTAACAACATGTACATCATAATCATCGTCTTTCATAAAATCACCAATTGATTTATGAGCATCATTTGGTAACTTATTAATCATTTCAGATCTACGATTATTATAAAAGTCTAACATATATTGTCTATTAATGTTTCTATTTACCTTAGACTTCCATTTATCAATATGCGCAACATCCATCACATTATGTTCTTCCCAAGTTCCACCAGAATCACGAAATGTGTTTATACCACTTTCAGCACTTATTCCAGAACCAGTAAAAAATACTACTTTCCTTTTATACATATTAATATCTATTTATGCAAATATAATAAAAATAAGTTTTAATCAATAGAAAGTATTCACAATTTAATATATACTATAAAAATACACTCTATTAAATGAGAACAATTATTAAAAAACCATTCTTAATTTCAAGAGACGAATTAACATCAATTGGTAATGATATAAATATTGTTGGATCAAATTCTAACTTAGAAGTAGATTTAGTAACAAATAAATATTCAAGTCCTAATTTGTTAAATTATGTAGAACCATATAATATAAATGGTGTTAAGAAAACCTTATTTTATACAGAAGTTAATACTAATATAAAGGTTGGTAATCGTGTATTTATAATAAATGGTAATTATGATAGCAACTCACTTATAAAGGTAGATAAGTATAAGAAAGGTAGTGATGGTTATAAAGTATTATATGTAGATAATTGTAAGATCGTATTAGATATTGACTATAATGGAATATTACCAAATAGTGGAAATTTACAAAATAATGATAATATGAGTGATTATATAAAAATATATTATATTGACTCAGAACAAAGCTTTCTAAGCGCTAATAGACAATTAACTACAAGAAATGGTAATCTTGATTATAAATATAATAAAAATCAAAATGTTATAGCATATATTGATAAAGATTATGGTATACCACATAGTGATTGGGGATATAATAATGGTGTTACTGGAACACCAGGATTCTTTGTTAAAAATGGTACACAAAGTTGGATTAATATAACAAATGATTTTATATCAGGATCCTACTCACAATCATTATCAAATAATTATCATAATAATGGTAAATTGAAAGTGATGGGTAAAACATTTGATTATAACAATCATGAGTTTAAAAATGGATTTGTTTATAAATGGATAACAAGTAGTAATACATGGGAAGTTGAAATCGAAGAAGAATCTATCTATACAAAAGCTATAATTTCAAAAAGTAACTTTATAGATGGTAACTTTAAAGGTAAATTTAATAGTGGTGTTTATGGTAGTAAATTTAAGAAAATAACTTGGAACGGAGACGGAACTTGGAATGGTGGAACCCTTTTAAACACTCTTTGGTTAAATGGTGATATGAACTCAAAAATATTACTACCAGTTAGTTATAAATCTAACATCGATGGATATGGACTACCACTACAAAAGATCAATACAATAAATAACGGTGGATATGGATTCAACTATATAATTGAGTCAGAATTTATCTTGTCTAATATTTATAGTGGTATAATGAGAAATGTTAAAGTTGGTTTTACATCTTCTGAAGTACCTTCAGTAGTTGAAAACCATTTATTATCACTTACTCAAAGCTATTTAAGTACATTAACAAATGTTGCATTTGAATATTGTGATTTATCTAATATTGAGGTTATCGGAGGAGTAGTTAAAAACTCAACATCTATTAATAGTAAAATGTTTAATACTAAACTAATTAACTCAGAGTTTATAGATACAGTAATTAAAGATTCAACTTATATAAGTGATTCAATAATAAAAGTAGATGGATATGATGAGTGGAATGCTTCTGAAAGAAGAACACCAACATCAGGTAGTTTTAGTACAATTCAGAAAGCAAACTTTAAAGTATATAAATTTTATATTGGTGAATCAGACTTTTTAAGATTAGTTGAAGGTGATACATTTTATATAAAAGGACTAAAAATAAAAGATAGTTCTAAAGATATCTTAAACTTCTTTGATAAGAAATTTAAGATAAACTCATCAAATGAATATATTGATGATAGATTTAAAAAAGTAGGAATTGAATGCGCAGCTTTTCTATCAACACCAGAAGAGAATGAGTGGGTTTATAACACAATATCAGTAACTGGATCACAACCAGATAATAATAAGGTTTATACAGAAGCTATAAGACCTAATCTAAATCCAAGATATTCAATAGACATATTTGTTTCATTACAAGATAATAATAATTTAGATATCAATAACTTAAATTTTAACTATGATTCTGATTATAAAAATAATAGTAGTTTATCATTATCTACATATTTAGGAGATAAAATTGATATATCACAAGCATATATAATCGACTCTAACTTCGAAAGTGGTATTATGGAGACATCTGATTGGAATTCAGGATATAATATAAATTATAATAATGATTTAACAATAAAACCTATTTTAAATTCAAATAATGAGAATGTATATGATATATTGATCGATTCTGATACTTTGAAAGTTTCAACACTATATAATAAAGATTATCCAGAAAACTATGATCTTATAAAAAAGGATGATATACTATTCTTAAATAACTTAGAATATGATACAAGAGGTAAAGTTTTAGGTTTTACACTATCACCATTATCATCATCTAATTCATATCTACAACATTCTGGAACAAACTCACTATCAACTACTTATTCAACTAATAAAATGAATGGTAGAGATCTAACATTTAATACAAATACTAATCTATCAGAATTAACAATATTAAATAGAGGTTTAGAATATAAAGTTGGTGATACTTTGAAATTAATTGGTAGTATAGGTGATAATTCAAATGATGCTATAATAACAATAACTGAAGTAGATAATGGATTAGTTAAGTTAATTGATAGTTATAAAGTATCAGAATTTGATGTAGAAAGTGGTGTTATTAGTTTGATAGAATTATCAACCGATACAACTAGCGTTGTAAGAGGTCTTACTTCAGGTGGAGAGTTTAAAACAACTGATGCTAGAAACCGATGGTTATATATTAGTAAAACTAAAATTAGTAATACTAATATAAAATCAGGACTATTCAAAAGATCAAATATCTCAAAATCTATAATATTAGATGAATCATATGATGTTAGTGATAAAGACTTTAATAATCTAACAAAGATAAAGAATTTGGTTCTATCAGATATGACATTTAAAAATACTGATAACCTATTATCAAAAGCTACTTACATAAATAGTATATTTATAGGAGGTAGTGATACATGGGATGATGGAATCATATATAATTCTAGACTAAATAACATTGAATTTAATAAAGGAGTAATTAAGGAATCTTCTTGGTTGGATGGTATATTCAATGGTGGTATATTTTATAGTTCAAGAAGTTTTAATGGTATATCAACATCTGATTATACACATTACCATTCAAATAAAATAGAAACATATTACATTGATGGTTTAACAAATAGTAATAATAGAAATTCTTGGAGAAATGGTACATTTAGTGGTGGTGAGTTTTTTAAAAGTGATTGGGAGAATGGATCTTTTAATAGTGGTTCATTTTATAACTCTAAATTCTATAACGGATCTATTAATGGTGGTATAATTGGAAATTTAAATACATTAACAAGTGATACCATAATTTACAATGGTGTTATAAATTATACAACAGTTGATAATGCGATGGTATATTCAACCGATACTAGTTATACTGGAGAAACTAGTTCAATTACATGGAATGATGGTATATTCAATAAAGGTATATTTGGATCTGCTGATAATATAGTATATGGACCAACATCATCATCAGCAATAGGATCATCATCATCTATTAATATAAATAGTGTAACAAACTCAACATACTTATTATATAAAAGTATATCAAAAACTTTTTCAGTTTCATCACAATTTACAGGAACTAATGAAATTAGATTGAATATTAAATTAAATTGTGCAAATTTAAGTAATATTTCAATAGACTTAAAGTCACCAAATGGAGAAATTCTAAATATTAAGAATTTCTCCATAAAAACAATTGAGGAATTTGATGATGAATTGGTATTCTCAACAAATCAGAAATATTTAGATTTATCAATATCTAATTATCCATATTCTAATATTTATAGATCATCAAATACAAATTCAATATCTAATACTGTAAATACTTACACTAATATTAGTAATATAACTGGAGTTTGGGAAATTATAATTTTACAAAATACTGAAACCAATGAGACATTTATTTCTAGTGGGTTTATACTTGAATTTATCGAAAATGATCAAATAGTATTAAAAAATTCTAATAACTCATCAACATGGAATAACGGAGTTTTTAATAATGGTGAATTTGTTGATATGGCAGTTTGGAAAAATGGAATATTCAATGGTGGTAAATTTACATCTGGATATGGATGGACAGTAAGTGGTAGTTACTCAATACCTGGAACTACTTCATCACACTCTTGGCAAGATGGTGAGTTTAATAATGGTGAATTTGGTAACGGATTACTTAACTCAAACTCAACATGGAATAACGGAGTTTTCAATAACGGAGTTTTCAAAGGAAGAGTCTGGAATAATGGAATATTTAAATATGGTGAATTTATTGGAAGTGGATCTACTTACTCCGCTATAGGTGGTATTGAATCATCAAATGCTAAAGAGTTTGTTAATTCATTCTCACAATCATTCTACGGACTTTGGAGAGATGGTATAGTCACAGATCGTAGAGATTTATTTACTATCGATAAAAAGGTTTATGGAGATGTAGTTAGAGGAGTTGATATGGATAATAATAATTTATCAGCTAAGATAAAAGATATTATTTGGCTAGATGGGATATTTGAACATCCTGATGGTGAATTAACTAACTCAGTTTGGTTAAATGGTTATTTTAAACTAGGTAACTTTAATTTTAGTACATTTAATCCATATGTTAATAGAATTGGAAGTGGAATAACCTTTTCATCAAATTTCCAAAATGGAGCTCCAAGATCAAGATGGATAAATGGAATCTTCAATGAGAGTGAGTTTCATATATCTAATTGGGATAATGGTAGTTTTATATCCGGTACTGCATATGGAATGATATTTAATAATGGAGTTTCAAATTATATGAATGCTTATAATGTTTTCTGGGAGAATGGTACTTGGAAAAATGGAAACTGGAATGGATCATACTTTAACTATGATGGTGTGATAAATAGCGATTATGAAAAGTTGATATTAAATAATGGATTTAATAATAATAATAATAATAATAATGATAATAATATACATTTGTGGAATATATTTGAAGATTCAAGTGATGTTAATTTAATTATCACAAGTAATACATCTAGTAATATAGGCTATAGTGTTAATAATGTGAA